>Ga0268265_10001163_pt1 | contig 23049 bp, 21 predicted proteins | sample KBSSwiS52_FD_190355 | JGI IMG/M metagenome (GOLD analysis project Ga0268265, IMG submission 190355) | Switchgrass rhizosphere microbial communities from Kellogg Biological Station, Michigan, USA - KBS Switchgrass S5-2 (SPAdes) (version 2) | ecosystem: Host-associated > Plants > Roots >... | reverse complement strand
CTTCTATGTCCGGTGCGCAGGCCCTCGGTGAAGATGATCGCCTCGATCACACCGTAGTTGTAATAGACCGAGCCGAACTTGCTCTTGTCCTTGAGATCGGTCTTGTCGGCATCGAGGATCGCGGTCTTCAGCTTCTGCAGGATCGGGAAGTCGATGCCCGGCGGGAAGGCCGAGACCGAGAGATAGCCCTTGGCGACGCTGCCGGCAGGCCGTGCATCGTCTTCCGAGCCGCTCCAGATGTCGCCGATCACGTGATCGACCGGGAAGCCGACCCGGGCCGCGGTCTTGATCGCGACCGGGTTCATGACGCCCCAGCCGCGCAGGAAGACCCAGTCGGCGCCGGCCTTCTTGATCTGCTGCCACTGCGCCTGCTGCTGGTCGCCCGGATGTGGGACAGGGATCTGGATGTCCTCGAAGCCGTATTTCTCGGATAGGATCTTCAGGGGCTCGATGGTTTCCCGGCCATAGCCGGAGTCGTGGTAGAGAGTCGCGAGCTTGACGCCCTTCAGCTTGTCGTAGCCGCCATGCACCTTGGCGAGGTAATCGACGATGATCTGCGCTTCCGACCAATAGTCGAAGACCAGCGGATAGAGGTAGGGGAAGACCCGGCCGTCGATCGCGACGCTCTGGCCGCCGCCGGGGCTCACTACCGAAACCTTGTCTGCGCGCGATTTCTCGGTCAAGGCGATGTCGAGTCCGCTCGAATGGGGGAAGATCGCCGCGGTCAGCGCGCCTTCATAGCCGTTCTTGTAGCGCTCGTAGCATTCGATGCCGCGCTCGATCGTATAGGCGGTCTCGCATTCCTGGATGTAGATCTTCACCCCATCGACGCCGCCTTCGACCTCGTTGACGTAGCGGAGGTAGTCGCGGTTGCCGCCGAGGAAGGGAATGCCGGACGGTGCATAGGGTCCGGTGCGATAGGTGAACAGCGGATAAAGCTGCTCCTTCGAATGGTCGTCGGCGACGGCGCTGCTTGCGCCCAATCCGACGGCCAGCGACAGCCCGACGGCCATCGTGACGGATTTCAACATAGGTCTATCTCCTCGGGGTTGATTAGCGTTGCGGGGTGAACTTGCGGGCGAGCTGCTTCAGCAGCCGGGCTAGGCCGTCCGGCTCCTTGATCAGCAGGACGATGATGAGGACGCCGAAGATGATGCGCTGGGCGTTGGCCAGCACGGCCTGGTCGATGTAGTCCGAGAGGCCGAAAGTCGAGGTCGCGACGTCGAGCAGGATCGGCGTCAGGATGATGAAGGCGGCACCCAGGAAATTGCCGAACAGGCTGGCGGCACCCCCGATGAGCACGATGAACAGGACCTGGAACGACTTGTCGAGATTGAAGGTGTAGCCATCGGCGGTGCCGAGATAACCGAAGGCCCAGAGCGCGCCGGCGATGCCGCAGTAGAAAGAGCTGACGCCATAAGCGAGGAGTTGGCGGCTCGCGACCTTGGTGCCGATCACCGCGGCGGCGGTGTTCATGTCGCGGATCGCCATCCAGTCGCGGCCGATCCGGCTGGTGACGATGTTATGCGCAAGCCAGAGCAGCAGCACGGTGGTCACCGTCACCAGCAGGTAGCGCCCAACCGCGGAGTTCAAATCCCAGCCGAGCAATTCCAGGCGCGGCGCAGAGATCGTAAGGGTCAGCGTATCGTTGGAGAACCAGTTGAAGTTGGTGAACAGCCACTGGAAGAAGAATTGCGCGCCCAGGGTTGAGGCCGCGAGATAGAAGCCGCGGATCCTGAGGCTGGGCAGGCCGAAGAACACGCCGGCCACCGCGGCGATCAGGCCGGAGAGCAGCAGGACGATGGGCAGTGGGATGAACGGGAGGCGGAGCAGCAGGTTGTAGGTGGCGAAGGCGCCGATCGCCATGAAGGCGCCGGAGCCCAGCGAGACCAGGCCGGTATAGCCCATCAACAGGTTGAGCCCGACACCGGCGAGACCCATGGCGATGGTCGGGATGATGATCGAGTTCAGCCAGTAGTCGTTGCCGATGAGGGGCACGCCGACGAGGCCGAGCGCCAATCCAGCCGCGATCAGCAGGCGCTGCCGGGTGAGGCCGCGCGTGCCGGGGAGAGTGATGGGCTGTTCAAGCTCGGTCGTGGTCATTGCATCACACCCGTTCAATCTGTTTTTCACCGAAGAGACCTGCCGGGCGGATCAGCAGGAAGGCGAGTGCCAGGACATAGGCGAACCAGGTCGAGACGCTGCCGGAGACCAGGGGGCCGAGATAGATGTCGGCCAGCGCTTCCGAGGCGCCGACGATGAGGCCGCCGACGATGGCGCCGGGGATCGAGCTGAAGCCGCCGATGATCAGCACCGGCAGCGCCTTCAGCACGACGAAGGAAAGCGAGTACTGGACGCCCTGCCGCGCGCCCCAGAGCAGGCCCGCGACCAGCGCAATCACGCCGGCGACGGTCCAGACCGCGCGCCAGATGGCGGGCAGGCGGATGCCGATCGACTGCGCTGCCAAGGTGTCGTCGGCGACGGCGCGGAGCGCGATGCCGATCCGGGTCTTGGAGGCGAGGAGACTCAACACCAGGACCAGCGCGCCCGAGATCGCCGAGGCATAGATGTCGAACTGGCTGATCGAGACAGGACCGACGGCGATCGGAATATCCTCGATGCCGAGATCGAGCTGGTGCACGTCTGTGCCCATGATGAGCTGGGCCAGGCCCTCGATCACGAAGCTCAGGCCCAAGGTCGCCATGAAGAGGGTGAGGCCGTCGCGGTTGACCAGCGGCCGCAACACCAGACGCTCGATTAGGGCGGCGCCGATCAGAATGACCAGGACGGTGACGGCGAAGGCGGCCCAGAAGGGCAGCTCATGCTCGATCAGCGTGACGAAAGTCAGCGCCGCGAACAAGACCATCGAGCCCTGTGCGTAGTTGAAGACGCCGGAGGCCTTGTAGATCAGCACGAAGCCGATCGCGACCAGGGCATAGAGCACGCCGGCCAAGAGGCCGCTGACCAGGGTTTCCAGGAAGAAGGACATCAGGCGGCCTCCGCATGCGGTTTGCCGAGATAGGCCGCGATCACATCGGGGTTGTTGCGCACTTCGTCGGGCGTGCCGTCACCGACCTTGCGCCCGTAATCGAGCACCACGACATGGCGCGAAAGGCCCATGACCACGCCGACATCATGCTCGATCAGGACGATGGTGGTGCCGAGGCCGCGGTTCACCTCGGCGATGAAGTGACCCATTTCGTGTTTCTCGGCCTGGTTCATGCCGGCCATCGGCTCGTCGAGCAGCAGGAGCTTCGGCCCCGCGGCCAAGGCGCGCGCGAGATCCACCCGTTTCTGCAAGCCGTAAGGCAGCAACGAGACCACGGTGTTCACGTGCGGCTCGAGATGCAGGAAGCGGATGATCTTCAGCGCCTGTTCATGGAAACGGCGGCGGTCCGCGGAATAGCGGCCGAAGCGGAGCGCCTCCTCGAGGAAAGTGGCGCGACCGAGCCGGGTCAGCCCGGCCAGAACGTTGTCGAGTACAGTCAGCCGGCCGAACAGGGCGTTGTGCTGGAAGGTTCGGCCGATGCCGAGCCTAGCGGCCTGCAACGGATGAATCCGCTCGTAGCGGTGGCCGGCAAAGACGATGTCGCCGTGATCCGCGCGATAGACGCCGTTGATCACATTGAGGAGCGAGCTCTTGCCGGCGCCGTTCGGGCCGATCAAGGCGCAGATCTCGCCCCCGGCTACGTCAAAGCTGAGGCCGTTCAGGGCGCGAATCCCTTTGAAGGAGACCGAGACGTCGCTCAATCGAAGGAGGGGCGCGCTCATTCCGCCGGCACCGCTTCACGGGTGGCGCGTTTCGCGGCGCGGCGGGCTTCCTCGGCCTTCACCGCCTCGATGTCGCGGAATCGCGCGGCCGGGTGGGTTGCGGGGAGCAACGGCCCGTCGCCGAACAGTTTGTCGCGAAGTGTGCCCGGCTTGTAGGCGGTCGGATAGACGCCGCGCTTCTGCAGCTCCGGAACGAGGTAATGGACGATGTCTTCGAAAGTCTCATGCGCCAGCGCGTAGGCGAGGTTGAAGCCGTCGACATCGGTCTCTTCGGTCCATTCCTCGAGGATGTCGGCGATGGTGGAAGGCGAGCCGACGAAGACCGGGCCCAGCCCGCCGATCCCACCCCAGACCGCGAGCTCCTCGATGGTCCAGGTGCGTCCCGCGTTGCCGCCGGAAAGATGCTCGACGGCGGAGATGATGGCGTTGGTCTCGACCTTCTGCACGAGATCGGTCGGCGCGTATTGGCCAAAATCGATGCCGGTCCAGCCCGACATGAAGACCAGGGCGCCGTCATAGCTTACATATTTCCTGTAGTCCTCAAACTTGGCCTGGGCCTTGGCGTCGGTTTCATCGACGATGACGGTCACCAGGTTGTAGGTGAGGAGCTTGCGGGGATCGCGCCCGGCCTCGGCCGCCTGGCGGCGGACGTCGGCAACGTAGTGCTTCAGCACTGCCTTGGTCGGCGCCGCGACGAAGACGCATTCCGCATGATTGGCGGCGAAGCTCCGGCCGGCATTGGAGGCGCCGGCCTGGTAGAGCACCGGAGTTCGCTGCGACGACGGCTCGCAGAGGTGATAGCCGGGCACTTCGAAGAACTTGCCCTTGTGACCGATCTCATGGACCAGCTCCGGCCGGGTGAAGACGCGCTTCTCGCGGTCACGCACCACGGCGCCGTCTTCCCAGCTGCCCTCGAACAGCTTGTAGAGCACCTCGACATATTCGTCGGCGACGTCATAGCGGTTGTTGTGCTGCCCGAGGCCGCTCTGGCCGAGATTCTTGGCGCCGCTCTCCAGATAGGAGGTGACGATGTTCCAACCGACCCGGCCCTTGGTCAGGTGGTCCGCGGTCGAGAGCCGGCGTGCGAAGGTGTAAGGATGCTCAAACGACGTCGAGGCGGTGATGCCGATGCCGAGATGCTCGGTCACCATGGCAATGGGCGCCGCGAGCTGCAGCGGGTCGTTGACCGGGATCTGTGCCGCCTGGTGGATGGCGTGGTAATTGCTGCCCTTGTAGACGTCATAATATCCGATGACGTCCGCGATGAAGATGCCGTCGAAGACGCCCTTCTCCAGGACTTTGGCGAGGTCGGTCCAGTAGTCGAGGTCCTTGTACTGCCAGGAGCGGTCGCGCGGATGCGACCACAGTCCCGGCGACTGATGGCCGACGCAGTTCATCTCGAAGGCGTTGAAACGGATCGGGCGTGTCATGATCGGGCCTCCAATTGCAATCGGCAACACTTCGCCGTTCGGCGACCATGACCTGGTCGCCGTGCAACGGACCGATAGCGCGGCCGGACGGTTCAGTCTTCGGGAGGCATCTGCCCAACCCTGTATGCAGAATGGACGCGCAACGTGGTCCATTCTCGCGGCGCCATTCTTCATGATGGCGCAGGCTTGTCGACGCAGTAATTCTAGTCGGACGGGAGAGTTATTCTCTGCGTTTGCAAAACGCGCCGATGCGCGAAGAATTCCTCGCGCATCGCCGTGGCCGCGATGTCACATCACTGCAGCGAGAACAGGATGATGTCGCGCGCGACCGTCTCAGGAATCTCGCGGTTCGGCGCATGTCCGGTCTCGGGATAGACCGTGAGCTTGCTCTGTCGCAGCAGGCTTTGCAGGCGCCGCTGGGCGTAGAGGTCGAAGACGGCGTCCTGATCACCCCAAAGAATCAGAGCCGGCACGCGAATCCGACTTGCGACCACCTGATCGTCGTCGGCCAAGGTGGTGGCAACCTTCTGTGCAACGATGGGCCGCGCCTGGAGCGCTTCGGAGAAGCCCTTGTTCTGGAAGAGCGAAGCAAAGTCGAGCGGAGCTTCGCTATCACGCGCCGCCACGGCATGCTTCAGGTCGATGAGCACGGGATTGCCGCCGGATGTATCCGCCGATCCAATCAGCACGAGGCGTGTGACCAAGTCGCGGGCATGATGCGCGACGCGCTGTGCGACAAGGCTGCCAAGGGAATGGCCGACCAGTGTGACCGGACCGCCGACCACGTTCTCGATGAAGTCGATCGCATCGCGCGCGAAGTCTTCGATCGAGAAGCGATCGAAATCGCTGTCGCTGGCGCCATGGCCGCGCTGATCCAGCGCGAAGACCCGGAAGTGTGATTGTAGATGCGGCATCATCGCCTCGGCACCGCGCCATGAATCTGCAAAGCCATGGAGGAACAGCAGGGCCGGCGCATCTTCGGGCCCGGCGGCGATGTAGTGGTAGCTGCGCAGGTTGGTGAGCGTGACCCATTCCGAGGCAGGGGACACGGAATGGAGCGGTCGTGCGGCAAGGATCTGTGCTGATTTCATCACGCGACTCCGGCTGTGTCGGAACGCAGGCGATTGCCGTGAAGGCTAAGAGCTTTCGCGCAAGCTTAACAAACGAGAAACAATTGGCCGCGCGCGAGAAAAGCTCAGGGAACCAAAACCGCGGTCCAGCGCTTGCTAGGATCTAACGGGTTGCGCACGCTTTGTTTGGGCATCGACGGAGGGGCAAGATGTTCAAGGTTTTCAAACTGATCGCGGGCCAGGGATCGACGCTACTCTCCGGCACGGTGCCGAGCAAAGCTGAGGCGGTTGTCCTCGCCGAGACCGAGGTCGGCGCCTTTCCGGAGCATGGCTACAATGACGAGCACGGCTTCTTCTGGGGCCGCCATGACGGTGACCAGAGGCAAGTGCGAGTCTGGATCGAGCGCTAAGCTGAACTAAAGCGCGGGTTTCGACTCGGTGCCCTCTTCGAGACGCGTGCGGGCCTGGGTGATGACGCTGCCGGGCGGAACGCTGTGGGTCAGCCAGACATTGCCGCCGATCATGGAATCCCGGCCAACCGTGATGCGCCCCAAGATCGTGGCGCCGGCATAGATCACCACATTGTCTTCGATGATCGGATGGCGCAGCTCGCCCTTGACCAGCTGGCCGTCCTCGCCGGTCAGGAAGCGCTTGGCGCCGAGTGTCACCGCCTGATAGAGCCGGACATTGTTGCCGATTACTGCGGTTGCGCCGATCACCACGCCGGTGCCGTGATCGATGAAGAAGCCGCGGCCGATCGTGGCGGCCGGATGGATGTCGATCCCGGTCTGCGAATGCGCGATCTCGGAGACGAACCGCGCGATCAGCGTGGCACCGAGGGCGTGCAGGGCATGGGCAAGACGATAGCGGATCACTGCGCTCATTCCGGGATAGCAGAGCAGGATCTCGGAGATGCTGGTCGCCGCAGGATCGCCCTGATAGGCCGCCATCAGGTCGCTGACCAGGAGCGCGCGTATCGGCGTCAGCTGTTCGCTGAAGGCCCGCACGATCTCGTCGGCGCGTCGGCGCAAGGTGACTTCGTCTGGTTCGCCTTCATCCGGCCCGAAGCGCAAGCCGCGCCGCACCTGCTCCTTGAGCTCGGTCAGGGCGCCGTTCAGTGCGTTGCCGACGAAGAGATCGATATTGGTGTCGGAGAGATCGTATTCCGCGTAATGCGTCGGAAACAGCGCCGCCGCCAACCCGTTCAGGACCTCCTCAAGCGCCGCGCGCGAGGGCAACTCGCGGACGTGGCCGCGATGCCGGATCTTGTTGATGACCTCACGGGACTCGCGAAGCGCTGCGACCACGGACGCGAACTCGGAGGTCGCGCCATCCACCGTCGGTGCCGACCGTCGTTTCAAAAATTCCGCCACTGAAGCACTGTTCGTTCCAAGGCCGCGCGGCAAGCCCACCCCGATCCGCGCAAGCGAGAATCTAGCGCTTCGCTGGGCTGCGCGGGATTGAAAGAAACTCGTCGCTGGCACAAGAAAAACTTTCTCCTTTGCTTGAAATCGGCGGAACTCCGCTGATGCTTCTTCAGCAAAACTCGCGCGGGCGCCGCAGGTTTCCTTGTTTTACCAGAGCCACCGTGATCGGCGAGCCTTGAAGAAACGTGACGGTGTAATCATGCCTCCAGCGACGCTTGAGTTCATCGGGATAGTGCAGCCGCGACCGCAGTCGGAAATCCATCCGCCCGACCGCTCGGTCGTCCTCGACCGCGGCTATCTCCGCGACTTCGCCCGAGCCCATGAGCAGGGCGGCTTCGACCGGGTCCTGGTCGGCTACTATTCCGATGCGCCGGACGGATTGCTGGTCGGCGGCTATGTCGCCCACCAGACCGAGAAGCTCGGCCTGCTGATCGCGCATCGGCCGGGCTTCGTCGCCCCGACCCTGGCGGCTCGGGCTTTCGCGACCCTCGATCAGCTCAGCAATGGGCGGGTCGCCATCCATGTCATCTCGGGCGGCGACGACGCGGACCAGCGGCGCGACGGCGACTATCTCGACAAGGATGCGCGCTACGAGCGCACCGATGAGTATGTCGGGATCCTGAAGGAGATCTGGACCGCGGAGGGACCGGTCTCGCATCAAGGCGTGGATTATCGGTTCGAGAATGCCTCACCGGCGGTGCGCAGCGTGCAGCGTCCGCGCATCCCGATCTATTTCGGCGGCGCTTCCGACGCAGCGGTGCGGGTCGCCGCCAAGCACGCCGATGTCTTCGCACTCTGGGGCGAGACCTATGCCCAGGTCACCGAAATCACTGTGCGAGTCCGTGAAGCGGCCGCGGCGCACGGTCGAGCGGTGCGATTCAGCCTCTCACTGCGGCCGATCCTCGCCGACACTGAGGACCAGGCCTGGGCCCGTGCCGAACGGATCCGCGCGACCATCCAGAAGACCGGCGGCCAAGCCTGGCTTGGGCCGAACAAGGGTCAGCCGGCCAACGAAGGCTCGCGTCGCCTGCTCGAAGCCGCAGCCCAGGGTGATCGCCTGGACAAGCGGCTCTGGACCGGCGCGGCCGCCTTGACCGGTGCGCGCGGGAACACAACCGCGCTGGTTGGCACGCCGGAACAGGTGGCGGACGCCTTGCTCGACTATTGGCGGCTCGGAATCACGACCTTCCTGATCCGCGGCTTCGATCCGCTGGAAGATGCTGTCGACTATGGCCGCCGGCTGTTGCCGCTGACCCGTGCGCTGATCGCGGCGGAGCAGGGGAAAGAACCGGCTTTGCGGCACGGCACATGACGCTCCAGCGCCGCGTTCCCCCGTCCATCTCGGAATCATTCGACCCGATCGTGGTCGCCGCGGATCTCTCGCGGCGCTTTGCCGAGACCGCGGCTGAAGTCGACCGCAGCGGCGAAACATCCCGAGCAAACTTCGAATCCCTGGCGGGAGCTGGCCTGCTGCGCCTCACCATTCCCGAAACTGCGGGCGGCCACGGTGCCGGGTTGGAGGCCACGAGCAAGGTGGTCGAATGGATCGGTCGGGGCGAGCCTTCGACCGCGCTGATCCTCGCCATGCATCTCATCAACCACGCGACCGTGGTGCGCACGTGGCCGCAAGAAGTCGCGACGCGGCTGCAGCAAGAATCCTGCGTCGGTATCTCGCTCTTGAACGCCCTGCGCGTCGAACCAGAACTCGGCACGCCGGCGCGGGGTGGTTTGCCGGCGACGATCGGGCGCCGCACCGCCGACGGCTGGCGTATCTCCGGCCATAAACTCTATTCGACCGGCATCCCGGTCTTGCGCTGGCTCCTGGTCTGGGGCCGGACCGACGAGACTGAGCCGCGCGTCGGCACCTTTCTGGTTCCGGCGGATGCGCCCGGCATCAAGGTCGTCCCGACCTGGAATCATCTCGGGATGCGGGCCACCGCCAGCCACGACGTCATTCTTGAGGACGTGGCGATCCCGTTCGATCACGGCCTCGACCTGCGTCCTGCGTCGGCGGGTGGTCGCGACGCCGAATACTGGGCTTGGGCCACGCTGACCGTGTCATCGCTCTACAATGGGGTCGCGCTGGTGGCGCGGGATTGGCTGATCGATTTCCTGAAGACTCGCAAGCCGAGCAATCTCGGCGCGCCGCTGGCCTCGCTGCCGCGCATGCAGGAGGCGGTCGGCGAAATCGAGGCGCTGCTCAGGGTCAATGCCCGGCTGCTCTCTTCCACCGGCCGCGACGTTGATGCTGGACGGATCCCCGAGATCGCCGAAAGCGGGCTCATCAAATCGACCGTCACCAACAACGCGATCGCGGCCGTTGAGATCGCGCTGAAGCTCAGCGGCAATCACGGGCTCAGCCGCGGCAATCCGCTGGAGCGCCATCACCGCGACGTGCTTTGTGGCCGCATTCACACGCCGCAGGACGATTCGGTGCGCCTCGCCGCCGGCAAGGGTGCACTCGAACCCTCTTGAGCGCGCGAGGAAATCTCTTCGCCGCCGTCGCATTTTCTCGCCCGAGTTTTCTTGCCCGCGTGGGCAAGAACTTCTGGTTTGCGCCGATTGCCGTCGCCGCTTTTGAATGCCGATCCATTCGATAGACATTTCAATCAGGCGAGGATGCGATGAGCGAGAACGGAACAGCGCGCAAGGTGTCGCGGCGGTCAGTGCTTTCGGGTGCGGCGAGTGCCGGCCTCGGCCTCGCGGCCAGCGGGGCCTTTCCGCGTGTCGGCTTCGGTGATGCGAAGTTCGCCGGCAAGAGCCTCAACCTGCTGATCATCCAGCCGCACGTCATTGCCGGCCGCAAGCTGGCGGCGGATTTCGAGGCGGCGACCGGCGCCAAGATCAACGTCATCGCCGTGCCCTATGATCAGCTCCTCGCCAAGGCGACCTTGGACGTGCAGTCGGGTGCCAACCAGTATGACGTGATCGACTACTGGTTTGCCAATGTCGGCGCGATCGGCCGCGACGAGATCACCCTCGACGTGACCGAATGGATCGACCGCGACAAGGCGGAGATCCAGCCGGAGGATTACCTCGGCTCGCTCTACGATCCCTACACGCTCTTTGACGGCAAGCGCTGGGGCCTGCCCTATGACGGCGACAGCCATGTCCTGTTCTTCAACAAGGAAATCTTCGACAAGCACGGCCTCAAGGCCCCGACCACCTGGGACGAGTATCTCGGAGTCGCCAAGGCCATCACCGAGGCGGAATCGAAGAACGGCATCTATGGTGCCGCCGTGCTGGGCGGCAAGGCGCCGATCATCATCGGCTCGACCTATGCCAATCGCCTGGCCGGCTTCGGCGGTTCCTTCCTGACCCCGGAAGGCCGCTCGGCGCTCGACAGCGCGGCGGCGGTGCAGGCCGCAAAGGCGCTGAAGGACATCGTGCCCTATGCGCTGCCGACGCCGCTGGAGACGCGCTTCGAAGAGGGCCTGCCGGCCTTCCTCTCGGGCAAGGCGGCGATCATCGAGTTCTGGAGCGATCTCGGCGTCTATGCCAACGATCCCAAGTCCTCGAAGATCGTCGACAAGTGGGAGGTGGTGCGCAATCCGGTCGGCGGCTCGAACAAGACGCCGCGCCTCGCACTCAACGCCGGCTATGTCTTCGGCATCGCTTCCGGCTCGAAGCAGCCGGAGCTCGCCTGGGAATTCATCAAGTTCGCGACCGGCCAGAAGGAGCAGACCGACCTGCTGCTGACCACCGCGAGCGGCATCGATCCCAGCCGCAAGTCCACGCTCTATTCCGACGCCTATAAGAAGTTTGCGCCGAAGGTGCAGAACGTGCTCGCGGGCGCGCTGGAGAACGGCCTCTCCTGGCCGACCGGCCCGGATTCGCCGCAGCTCCAGCAGACTCTGGCCGACAACCTTGCGCTCATCCTCTCGGGCGACAAGTCGCCGGAGCAGGCGATTGCCGACACCCACAAGTCCTGGATCGGCATCATCGGCGCTTAAGGTTTTGTCGCTCACCGCAACCTTCAACACCACCCTCGCCAGCCTGCGGGTCGAACCGACCCGCAGGCTGTCTTGGCGTTTTCTGTGGGTAGCGCCGCTGGTTGCCGCGCTCACCATCACCACCGTCTATCCCGGCATCTTCCTCATCGCACTCGCGGTGAGCGACAGCCGGCTGGGCAAGCCGTTCCGCGCCTTCAGCGCCTTGAAGAATTTCGTGGCGAGCTTGAGCGATCCGCTGTTCCTGGAAGCCCTGGGACGGAGTGCCACCTATGCGGTGGCATCGAGCTTCGTGCAGCTCATCCTCGGTCTCGCCATCGCGCTGCTGCTGAGCGCGCTGGTGAAGAGCGGCCGTTTCCTGATGAGCCTGATCCTGCTGCCGCTGATGACCCCGCCGGTCATGGTCGGCATCGCCTGGAAGCTGATCCTGGCGCCGGCTGGCGGCTTGCTGAACGGCGTGCTGATGAATCTGGGGATCACCGATGCACCGATCTCCTTCCTCGGCACAGCGGGTCTCGCCTGGCTGTCGGTGGGCGTCGCCGATGTCTGGCAATGGACGCCGTTCATCGCGATCCTCTGCTTTGCGGCGATCGCCAGCCTCCCCGGCGACGTGTTCGAAGCGGCGGCGATCGACGGCGCCAATGCCTGGCAGGTCTTCCGCCGCATCCTGCTCCCACTCCTGGCCCCGCAGCTCGCCGCGATCTTTCTGCTGCGCCTGGTGATCGCCTTCAAGATCTTCGATCTCGTGTATGTGCTGACTTTCGGGGGCCCTGGCTTCCACACCACGACGGCGAGCTTCCACATCTGGCGCCGGGCGCTGGAGCAGTTCGACGTCGGCCGCGCCGCCGCGGAGACGCTGATCTTCACCCTGGTGGTCGGCGTCGTGACCCTGCCCGTGGTCTGGCTCGCCAAGCACGCGGCGAAGGCGGAGGCGGGGCATGCATAGCCTGGCCAAGAAAGCCGCGGAGATCTCGGCCGCCGCGCTGACGCTCGGCTTCTTTGCGCTGCCGATCGCCTTCCTGATCTCGGTCTCGTTCAAGACGCCGGACGACGTGCTGCTCGGCCGCTTCCTGCCGACCCACCCGACCCTGGAGAACTGGCCGACCGCCTTCGCGGTCACCGACCTCGCGCATTTCATCCTGAACTCGGTGATCGCCTCCATCCTCGCCGGACTGCTCACCATCGCGATCGCCCTGCCGGCGACCTACGGCATGGTGCGGTTGAAGGTGGGCCAGGCCTGGCTGCCGGATTTCACGCTCTCGAGCTATGTGGCACCGCCGATCGTCGCGGTGCTGCCGCTTTTCTATCTCTTGAAGGCAGTCGGACTGCTGAACAGCCTGTTCGGCCTGATCCTGGTCTATGGATTCATGAATCTGCCGGTCGCCTTCTGGCTGCTGGCACCGTTCCTGCGCCAGGTGCCGGTGGCGATCGAGGAGGCGGCGGCTTTGGACGGGGCGGGGCCCTTCGTGACTCTGGTTCGCGTCGTGGCGCCGATGATCGCGCCCGGCATCGCCGCAACTCTGCTGATCTCGATCATCCTCTCCTACAATGAGTTCCTGCTGGCCTCGACTTTGTCGCAGACCGATGCGGCGCGGACGCTGACCGTCGGCGTCTCGCTGTTCCAAGGCGAACGACTGGAAAATCCCGGGCAGATGGCGGTGGCGTCTCTCGCCGGCATCGTCCCCGTATATGTCCTCGCCTTGTTCGGCCAGCGCTGGCTGGTGAAGGGACTGACCCATGGTGGGGTCAAGTAGTGGCGAAAGAGATCCGCTTCAACGCCTTCGAGATGAACTGCGTCGCGCATCAGTCGCCGGGCCTCTGGCGTCACCCGCGCGACCGTTCCCGGGACTATAAGACTCTCGGCTACTGGACCGAGCTCGCGCAGATCCTGGAGCGCGGCCTCTTCGACGGGCTGTTCCTGGCCGATGTGCTCGGCGTCTACGACGTCTTCGGCGGCACACCGGATGCCGCACTCGGGCATGGCATCCAGGTGCCGGTCAACGATCCGCTGCTGCTGGTGCCGGCGATGGCCGCGGTGACCCGGCACCTCGGCTTCGGCGTCACCGTCAATCTCTCCTACGAACCGCCGTTCACCTTCGCGCGGCGCATGTCGACCCTCGACCATCTGACCGAAGGCCGGATCGGCTGGAACGTGGTCACCGGCTATTTGAACAGCGCCGCGAAGGCGATGGGCCTCACCGGCCAGAAGGCGCATGACGACCGCTATGCCGGCGCCGAGGATTACATCGCCGCGGTCTATAAGCTTTGGGAAGGGAGCTGGGCCGACGATGCCGTCGTCGCTGATGCCGCGACCGGCGTCTTCACGCAGCCCGATCAGGTCCGCCGCATCCACCACGGCGAGCTTGAAGCGCTGCACCTCAGCGAACCGTCGCCGCAACGCACACCCGTCATCTATCAGGCCGGCACCTCCCCGGCGGGCAAGGCCTTCGCCGCGCGCCATGCCGAATGCGTCTTCATGTCCGGTCCGTCGAAGCAGGTGATCGCACCCCGCGTCGCCGCCATCCGACGCGCTGCCGCCGAGGCAGGCCGTCACCCAAGCGACATCCTGATGTTCGGCTTGATGACCGTGATCCTCGGCCGGACCGACGCAGAGGCGGAGGAGAAGCTCACCGATTATCGCCGCTACGCCAATCCCGAAGGGGCGCTGACCCTGATGTCGGGCTGGACCGGCGTCGATTTCGCCAAGCTCGATCCCGAACAGGTGGTGGAGCATGTCGAGAACGATGCCGGCCGCACCGCGCTCGAGAACATCACTCGCGCCGATCCCAGCCGAAAGTGGACCGTGCGGCAGGTGGCCGAGCATGTCTCGATCGGCGGCATCGGCCCGGTGATCGTGGGTTCACCGGCGACGGTCGCCGACCAGCTCGAAACCTGGATCGACGAGACCGACCTCGACGGCTTCAACCTCGCCTTCGCGGTGCGGCCGGAGACCTTCCGGGACATCGCCGATCTCCTGGTGCCGGAACTGCAACGCCGCGGCCGCTATAAGCAGGCCTATGCGCCGGGCACGCTGCGCCAGAAGCTGTTCGGCCGTTCGGCGCGCCTCAAAGCGCCGCATCCCGCCGTCGTCCACCGCTGGGTCAGCGATGATCCAGCAGACGCGCGACGCGATCGCCGGTTGCCTGAACCAGCGAGACCAGCGCGATCAGCACGACGATGACCGCGACCATGACCTCGGTCTGGAAGCGCTGATAGCCATAGCGGATCGCGAGATCGCCCAAGCCGCCGGCACCGACCGCGCCCGCCATGGCCGAAGCGCCGATCAGCAGCACCAGGGTGACCGTGAATCCGGCGACCAGGTTCGGCAACGCCTCCGGCACCAGCACCTCGCGGATGATGGCCCAGCTGCCGCCGCCCATCGCCTTTACCGCATCGATCAACCCGCGATCGACCTCGCGCAAGGCGTTCTCTGATACTCGGCCAAAATAGGGGATGGCGGAGATCGAGAGCGGGACGATCGCCGCCGCGGTCCCGATCGAGGTGCCGACGATGAGGCGGGTGAGCGGGATCAGCGCCACCAGCAGGATGATGAAGGGCAGGGAACGGAAGCAATTCACAACAACGCCGAGAATCTTGTTGACCGCCCGGTGCTCCCAGATCCCACCCGGCGCGGTGCCGACCAGGACGATCCCGATCGGCAAACCGAGGATGAAGCTGATGGCGCCGGAGGCGGCGGTCATGACGACCGTCTGCTCCAGCGATTCGAAGAGCGCCTTCCAGGGAAGAAGATCGAGCATCTCAGAGTGACTCCAGGCCGAGCTGCGACGCGGCCAGCAAGCGTTGCGTCAGATCCGCCTTGGGTGCGGCAAAGACCCGCTCGGTCTCGCCCTGTTCGACGACCTTGCCGTGATCCAGCACCACGACCCGGTCGGTGACCGCGCGGATCACGCTCATCTCATGGGTGATGAGGAGAATTGTGAGACCGAGCTTGCGGTTGATGTCCTTCAAGAGCGCCAGGATCGCGGTCGTGGTCTCAGGGTCCAGCGCGGAGGTGGCCTCGTCGGAGAGCAGCAGCTCGGGAGAGGCGGCGAGGGCCCGGGCGATACCCACCCGTTGCTTCTGCCCGCCGGAAAGCTGCGCCGGATAGGCGCCCGCCTTGGCGCCGAGCCCGACCAAGTCCAGCAACTCCGCCACCCGTGCCTTGCGCCGCGCACGGTCCCAGCCGGCGATCTTCAGCGGCAGGGCGACATTGGCCTCGACGCTCTTCTGCGAGATCAGGTTGAAGTGCTGGAAGATCATGCCGATCCGGCCCCGCACGGCGCGCAGCGCGCGTTCGTTCATCGGCACGATGTCCTGGCCACCGATCTCGATCTTCCCCTGGTCCGGCTTTTCGAGGCCGTTGAGGCAACGGATCAGCGTTGACTTGCCGGCGCCGCTGCGGCCGATGATGCCGAGGATCTCGCCGCGTCGGACTTCAAGCGTGATGTCGTCGATCGCCGCCAGCGCACCGAAGCGCTTGGTGACACCAGCGAGGCACAGCGCTGTTTCGGCATCCGCGCGGGAGGGCGGTTCAATCATCATGGAATGCATAGCTCCAAAAACAGTCGTGCGCCCGTTGGGGCGCACGACTCATGGCAGACGGCCTGGGAGGGCGCCGTCACCATGCGGGAAGCGCGGTGCCCTTGTAGATGGTGGCGAGCGCGGCCTTCACGGTCTCATTCTGGTAGGCGGCGACCAGGGTCTTCACCCATGGCGCGTTCTCCTTGCCTTCCTTGACCGCAATGAAGTTGCGATAGGGATTGTTCTCGACCGCCTCGGTCGCCAACCGGTCCTGCTGGGTCAGTTGAGACTTGATGGCCCAGTCGGTGTTGACCACCGCAGCATCGAGGTCGTCGATCGAGCGGCCGACAATGCCGGCGTCGAGCTCCTTGATCTCCAGCTTTTTCGGGTTGTCGGTGATATCGGCGGTGGTGGCCAGGATGCCGGCTTCCGGCTTCACCTTGATCAGGCCCTGCGCCTCCAGCAGCTTCAGTGCGCGGCCTTCGTTGCTGGGATCGTTCGGCACACCGATCACGGCGCCTTCCGGGAGGTCGGCGACGGCCTTGTGCTTGTGCGAATAGAGGCCGATCGGCCAGACCGCGGTGTAGCCCACCGGCACGATGTGATAGCCGCGGGTCTTGATCTGGTTGTCGAGATAGGGCTTGTGCTGAAAGGCGTTGGCGTCGAGCTCGCCGTTCTCCAGCGCCTCGTTCGGCTGGGTGTAGTCGTTGAAGGTGACGAGCTTCAGGGTCAGGCCTTGCTTCTCGGCTTCCTTGGCGACCACCGCCCAGATGTCTTCGTCTTCCGCGCTCATGATACCGACACGGAGCGTCTCGTTGGCCGAGGCATCGAGGGCGGGAAGGGCGGCGAACAGTGCGAGCGCGGCGATCAGCGCGCGGCGGGTCAAAGGCAACAGCACGATCATCTCTCCGGGTCTTCGTGAATACGGAGTGATGAACTAGCAATAGCGGGCGACGCCGCCCAACGATGGTTTTTTAGCCGTCGGCTCAGGAAAGCTTGTCATGCACAGATAGCGTATCGCTGCGCTGCAAGCGCATGGCTCAGGCGACGACCGCAATCCCGTTGCTCGACAGATTGAGCTCGGCGAAGATCCAGGAACGGAACGCCTTCACTGCCTGCCGCTCGCTGCGATCCGATGGATAGACGAGATAGTAGGAGAAGGGCTCGCTGAGCTCGGCGGTGTCCAGGCGAACCAGCCGGCCGCTGGCGAGATCCGTTTCGACCAGCACCGCCGGCGCCAGGGCGACTCCGAGTCCGGCCGCGGCCGCCTCGATGGCGAGCGCGCTCTGGTCGAAATGCGAGCCCTTGCGCCAATCGACGCCATCGATGCCGGCGGCAATCAGCCACATCTTCCAGCCGGGCAGGGCCTCGCTTTCGCCGGTGCTGTCGTCGTGCAACAGAGTCGATGCGCTCAGGATCTCGGCGGTCGCGTGCTTCTTCTTGCCGACGATCAGCTCCGGGCTGCAGACCGGAAACACCATCTCGCGCAGCAGCAGCTCAGTCTCGAGGCCGGGATAATCGCCGCGTCCGTAGCGGATGCCGATATCGGCTTCGCTGCGCTCGAAGTCCGCGAGCTCGACCGTTGCCTTGAGGCTGACCTCGATTTCCGGATTGGCGGCCAGGAATCCGCTCAGGCGCGGCAGCAGCCATTTGGTCGCGAAGGAGGGCGCCGCGGAGACGGTCAGCATCGATCCGCCGTGAGCTGAGATGTTCAGCGCCGAGAAGGATTCCTGCAGCCGCTCGAAGGCGGAGGCGATGTCGGGCAGCACGCGTTGCCCCGGTGATGTCAGAGCGAGGCCGCGCGCCGTCCGTTCGAACAGCTTCAGGCCGAGCTCATCCTCCAGCTGCCGGACCTGCAGGCTGACCGCGGAAGGCGTCACATTGAGCTCGCCGGCCGCCTTGACGAAACTGCCATGCCGCGCCGCCGCCCAGAACACGCGCAGAGCGTTCAAGGAAGGCAGGCGTTGCGATCGTGGAGCCATAAGGAATCCTCGCGCCGGTCGTAAGGGCCGCTTGTCGCGGCTCTCAAGCAAAGCACAGCGGCGAGTTCCGCGCGCCCGAGGATTCCTTGCCAAGTCCAGCTTAGGCGGCGCCTAAGATGTCCTCGTTTCCTCCCCAACTCTCCCAAAGCATACCGTGAAGCCCCGAATTGAAGAGGCCGACGAATGCGTGCGCGCGAACAGACCCATACAGCCCAAGCAAAACTGACCCGGATCGATTGGCCGACGATCGCGCTCGCCGTCGGCATCTATGGTGCCTTCGCGCTGCTGACTTGGTTCGCGCGCGATCTCGCCTGGTGGGCGATCCTGCCGCTCGGCGCCGTTATCGTCTGCCTGCAGAGCTCGCTGCAGCATGAAGCGATCCACGGCTACCCGACGCCCTGGCGCTGGGTGAACACCGCGATCGCGGCGCCGTCGCTCTGGCTCTGGCTGCCCTACGGCGTGAACCGCATCGGCCATCTGCAGCATCACATTGACGAGAACCTCACCGATCCCAGGCGCGATCCCGAATCGAACTACCTCACGGCGGAAGCCTGGTCGGAGATGTCGCTCCTGCATCGCACCGTGCGGCAGGCCATGGCGACGCTGCTCGGCCGCATCGTGATCGGGCCGCCTTACTACGCGGCGCAAGCCCTGGGCGAGCTGGTTCAGGCGGTCCGGCATGGCGACGTTGCGATCCTGAAGGCCTGGGCGCTCCATGGTGTCTTCGTGGCGGTTCTGCTCTGGTGGGTGGTCGCGGTCTGCGGCATTTCCTTCGGCGAATATCTGCTGCTGTTCGCCTGGCCCGGCACGGGCCTGGCGCTGATCCGCTCTTTCGCCGAGCACCGCGCCGCACCGGACGCGGCGGCGCGCACCGCGACCATCGAGGCCGGGTGGATCTGGCGCCTGCTCTACCTCAACAATAATTTGCACGCGCTGCATCACAGCGATCCGACATCACCCTGGCATCGCCGACCGGCGGTCTACCGCCAGGCGCGCGCGGAAGTCCTCGGCCGCTCGCGCTATCATCTGGTGCAGGGTTACGGATCGCTGTTCCGGAACTATCTGCTCGATGGCAAGGAGCCGCTCCTGCACCCGGCCGAGGGCCGTGTCCAGCCGGATCGCAGCGAAGCCAAACCCACCGCGGAAGGCCTCGCCGCGGCGTGAGTCCGGACCAGACCACGCGGCCGCGCGTCGCCGTCATCGGCGGCGGCTTCGCCGGCGCGGCTTTCGCGATCCATCTGATCCGGGCCAACGGCGACCGGCCGATCGCGATCGACCTCTACGAGCCGCGTCCGCTGCTCGGCGCCGGTCTCGCCTATTCGAGCGCGGATCCGGCGCACCGGATCAACGTCGCGGCGGCGCGGATGGCCGTGTTCTCCGAGGATCTGACCCATTTCGACCGCTGGTTCCGCGAGACCGGCGAAGCCGCGGCCGATCCCGGAGCGCTGCTGGAGGATGGCCGCGCCTATCCGCGCCGTGCCGCCTTCGGCCGCTACATGGATCAACTGCTGCGCACCGCGGCCGCGGCGTTTCCCAATGTCGCGTTCCGCCACCGGCAGACCAAAGTCGCCGACCTGAAGCGGCAGGGTGACAGCTATCGGCTGATCACCGACTCCGGGGAAGAGGACAGCGCCGACGTCATCGTGCTCTCGACCGGTCATCCACCGCCGCCATCCTTGCGCTGGGCGAGCGCGGAGGCGGCACGGGCACCACGCCTGGTGAATGATCCCTGGCGGCCGCAGGCACTGGGCGAGATCCGCCCGAACGACGAGGTGCTGGTCATCGGCACCGGCCTCACCATGGCGGACGTCGTCGCCTCGCTAAAGATGCAAGGTCATGTCGGGCCGATCACCGCGGTCTCGCGGCGCGGTCTCACACCGCGGCCGCGCACCACCTTGCCGGTGGAGGCCTACGGCGTCTTCAATCAGCCACCGGCGGAATCCGCGGCGGCCTTGTTGCGGCATGTACGCGCTGCGGTGCGTGACGCGGCGCAGGAAGGCAAGCCCTGGGAATGCGTGGTCGATGCCTTGCGCCAGCAGGGGACCGCGGTTTGGCAGGGGTTGTCGCCGGTGAGCCGTCGACGTTTCTTGAAGCACCTGCGGACCTGGTGGGACGTGCACCGCTATCAGATCGCGCCGCAGCTCGATCAGGTCCTGGTCGAGAACCAGCGCAGTGGGCGCCTCAAGATCGTGAAGGCGGATATCCGTGCGATCGAAACCTATCAGGGCTCATTCCACGTCAAACTCAGCCTGCGCGGCGCGCAGCGTCCTCCCGAAGCGGAGCGCTTCTTCGACGCGGTGGTGAACTGCACCGGCCCCGACCATGGCACGGTCGTGCAATCCAATCCGGTCCTGCGCAGCCTGGCGGCGAGCGGCCTCTTGCTTGCCGACCCGCTGGGTCTCGGCATCGAAGTCGATCCGAACGCGCGGGTCATCGCCGCCGACGGGACGCCGTCGCCCGACCTCTTCGTCGCAGGCCCGCTGGCCCGCGGCTATTTCGGTGAGCTCATGGGATTGCCGCAGGTCTCGCTGCAGCCGGAACGGTTGGCGATTTACATCGCCGAGCTGCTGTCCGATCAGGCCGCGGCGCCGTCGCGTGTCGCGAGGGTTGGGTAGTCGGTGAAGCCCCGGGCATCGCCGCCGTAATAGGTCTTGCGGTCCGGCGGATTGAGCGCGGCGCCGCGCTTCAAGCGCTCCGGCAAATCGGGATTGGCCAGGAAGGCGGCACCGAACGCGATCAGATCGCCGGCGCCGGAAGCGAGGGCCTGTTCGGCGCGTTCGCGGTCATAGCCTTCGTTCAGCACCAGCGGGCCCTGGAAGGCGCGCCGCACCGCGGGCGCCAGGTGGCGCTCGGTGTCGCGGTCGCCGGCGTCAGCCGGCTCGACCAGATGCAGGTATGCGAGGTCGAAGCGGCCGAGCGCACGTGTCGCATGCTGGAACAGGGCGGGCGGATTGGAATCCCGCATGTCGTTGAAATCGAGCCAGGGCGAAAGCCGGACGCCGACCGCATCCGACGACCACGCGGCCACGGCGGCCTCGGTCACTTCCAGCAGCAGGCGGGTGCGGTTCACGATCGAGCCGCCATAGCGGTCGGCGCGCTGGTTGGAGCCGTCGCGCAGGAACTGGTCGACCAGGTAGCCGCTGGCGGCATGGATCTCCACGCCATCGAAGCCGGCGGCGCGGGCGTTCTGCGTCGCCGCCGCGAAATCATCGACCACGCGGCGGAGCTCCAGGGTCTCGAGCGCACGCGGCGTGACGAAGGGAATCATGCCGGCGGCAGTGAAGGCTTTGCCGGCGGGTGCGATCGGCGAGGGCCCGACCGGCAGGCCACCCTCCGGCTGCAACGTCGGATGCGAGGCGCGACCGGCATGCCAGAGCTGAAGATAGATCTTGCCGCCGGCAGCATGCACACGATCGGTCACCGGACGCCAGGCCGCGACCTGCGCGGCATCATGGATCCCCGGCGTGCCGGGATAGCCGACCGCCTCGTGCGACACCTGGCTCGCTTCGGTGACGATCAGACCGGCGCTGGCGCGCTGTTCGTAGTACGCGGCGATCAGCGCCGTCGCCCGCCCCTCGACCGCGCGATTGCGGGTCATCGGCGCCATGACGATGCGGTTGGCCAGACGGTTCCGTCCGAGATCGAACGACCGGAACAAGTGCATGCGCAATTCCAACGGTAAGCGGCGTTCTCCCTTAACTAATAGGGCTCCTGCCGCGGCCGCGAGCGAGATTTCTTCGTGGCAGCGGCGAGCAATCCTCGATGGGAGTTCTTCTCGCAGCGCCGACCAGTTTTCCTAGTTTGTCCGACGATCCGGCGGGAATTACTGCTTGGCCATGGGTCTCATTGCGCCGACGACACAACTGCCAAATCTCGATCTGCGCCGCCTCGAGCAGGGCGATGCACAGCGCACGGCATTTCTCAGCGAGCTGCGCGAGACGGTGCATGGCCTGGGTTTCTTCTATCTCTCCGGCCATGGCATCGATCCGACGTTGATCGCCGATGTTCTGACACTCACCCGGCGATTCTTCGCGCTGCCGGAGGCCGAGAAGCTCTCGATCGCCATGGTGAACTCGCCGCATTTCCGCGGCTACAACCGCGCCGGCCTCGAGCACACCCGCGGCCTTCCCGATTGGCGCGAGCAGATCGACATCGGCGCCGAGCTGAAGCCCTGGCCGAACGATCCCGGCCTGCCGCCCTGGACGCGGTTGCAGGGACCCAACCAATGGCCCGCGGCCTTGCCGGAATTGAAGGACACGCTGCTGCGCTACCAGGCCGCGGTGACGGCGCTCGCCATCCGCATCACCCGCGCGCTCGCTTTGTCCTTGGGCCAAGCCGAGAATGTGTTCGAGCCGATCTACACGCCGGCCCCGAACCAGCTCCTGAAGATCATCCGTTATCCGGGCCGTGACGTGGAGGCGGGGAACCAGGGCGTCGGTGCGCATAAGGACAGCGGCTTCGTCACCGTGCTGCTGCAGGACACCGCGGCAGGATTGCAGGTCGAAGGGCCGAACGGCTGGATCGACGCGAAGCCGGTGCCGGGCACCTTCGTCGTCAATATCGGCGAACTGCTGGAGATGGCCTCGAACGGCTATCTCCGCGCCAACATGCATCGCGTCGTCTCGCCGGCCGCGGGCCACGACCGAATCTCGGTCGCCTTCTTCCTGGGCGCGCGCCTGGACTCGACCGTGCCGCTGCTGCAACTGGCGCCGCCACTCGCGGCGGAGGCGCGGGGCGTCACCCAGGATCCGCTGAATCCGCTCTTCCGCGATGTTGCGAAGAACTACCTGAAGAGCCGGCTGCGCTCGCATCCCGATGTCGCGCGCCGGCATCACGCCGATCTGCTCGATCCCAAGGACCGCGAGGGGCCGCTGGGCCAGGCATCCGCCTACTAATTC
>Ga0268265_10001162_pt1 | contig 23107 bp, 26 predicted proteins | sample KBSSwiS52_FD_190355 | JGI IMG/M metagenome (GOLD analysis project Ga0268265, IMG submission 190355) | Switchgrass rhizosphere microbial communities from Kellogg Biological Station, Michigan, USA - KBS Switchgrass S5-2 (SPAdes) (version 2) | ecosystem: Host-associated > Plants > Roots >... | reverse complement strand
GAAGACCGCTTGAAAAATGGTGCCTGGGGGCGGATTCGAACCACCGACACGCGGATTTTCAATCCGCTGCTCTACCAACTGAGCTACCCAGGCGCCTGCGCCGAACGTGCGGGAGCGGCGTCTATAGAAGAGCGTCCCTTCGAAGTCCAGCCGGCTCAGTCCTCGGATTCGGGGTCCGGCGAGCGGGGCCCGGACTCCTCCTCTTCCGTCGCTTCGGCGGGGATGGCGTAGGAGCCGACGAGCCAGCGCTGCAGGTCGACGTCGGAGCAACGCCGGGAGCAGAAAGGCCGATATTCCGGCGTCGTGGGCCTACGGCAGATCGGACAGGCGCTCATAAGGCGGCGACCTCCTGGCGCTCGCGATCGAAGCTCTCCTCCCCCGAAATCGTGAAGCGCGCGCCGATCCGCAAGGCGAGGGCTTCGGCCAGAGGGCGGGCGGCCTCGGCGACGGCGGGGGCGCAGCGGGCTTGCAGGCGAGCGCCGGGCTGGGCCTGGGCCTCGCGCTCCAGGCGGCGGATCAGGGTCAGCGCCAGGGTCAGGTCGCCGGGCGCGCCGTCTGCGCCGCAGAGCAGCTCATGCAGCGGCGGCGTGCGGCGCGGCAGGGTCAGCTCCAGGGTTCCGAAACGGCTGATCGGGCCAAAGGCGACGCCGGGGTTGTCGGGCCCGAAGGCGGCGCGGGCGGCGGCCAGCAGCGCGACGCCGTCATGGCCGCGTCCCGCCAGGTCGATCACCACCAGGCCGCCCAGGCTCTTGAGCCGCAACAGCCGGGCGGCGGCGGCGAGGGCGGCGAGGTTGAGCTGGCGGGTGACGCGCTTGACGTCGGAGCCCTTGCGCTCGCCCAGGTCCACGTCGATGGCGGTGAGCGCCCGGGTGGTCTCGATGGCGAGGTCGCCGCCGCCCGGCAGGGGGTGGACGACGGCCAGGGCTTCGGCCTGGGCCTCGTCGGCCACGTCGCGGGCCTCGCGGCCCTCGACGACCGCGGCGTCGCGGGCGAAGGCGCGGAGCTGATCCGGGAGTCCGGGGGCCGGCGCGAGCAGGCGCGGCGCGCCGTCGGCAGGGCCGACGGCGCGGACCACGGCGAGCTTGCCGCGGCGCGGCTCGCTGCGGATCTCCACGTCCAGGACCTGGCCCTCCACGGGACGCTCCTCAGGACGGAACGGCAGGACGGCCTCAGTCCCCTCCCCGGCGTCGAGGAACGCCGAGCCGATGGCCGGCTCCAGGCGCCGGACGCGGGCCACGAGGCGGGCGCCCAGGCGCAGGCGGTCCGATTCGCCGTCACGGCGGATCAGCAGGCGTTCGGGCCGCCCGTCGAGGGTGACCACGCCACGGACCTCGCCCAGGCCCACGTCGAGGTAGAGGCGGCGTTCGCTCATGGCAGGCGGTATCCCAGGCCGGCCAACAGGTTGGCGGTCTCGTAGAGCGGCAGGCCCACCACCGCGGAATAGGAGCCGGTCAGGGCGATGACGAAGGCGCCCGCGCGGCCCTGCACGCCGTAGCCGCCCGCCTTGCCCAGGCCCTCGCCGGTCTCAAGGTAGGCCTCGATTTCCGCCTCGGACAGGCGCTTGAACTGCAGGCGGGTCTCCACCAACCGGCTGGCCGTCCGCCCGCCGGGGGCGACCACGGCCACGGCGGTGAGCACGCGGTGGTTCCGCCCCGAGAGCAGGCGCAGGCAGGCGCGGCCCTCAGCCGCCGTCTCCGCCTTGGGCAGCACGCGGCGGCCTACCGCGACCACCGTGTCGGCGGCGAGCACATGGGCCTCGGCGCGGTGCGACGCGACCGCGGCCGCCTTGGCGACGGCGAGCCGAAGGGCCAGCCGGCGGGGCGTCTCATGGGGTTGCGGAGATTCGTCGACGTCCGCCGCCTCGACGGAGTCGGGCTCCAGGCCGATCTGACGCAACAAGTCGAGCCGCCGTGGGCTCGCCGAGGCCAGGACCAGGCGCTGGGGCGTCCTTGCGGCCAAGGCGGCCTAGCGGACGCGGAAGGTGATGCGGCCCTTGGTGAGGTCGTAGGGCGTCATCTCCACGAGAACCTTATCGCCGGCGGAAACGCGGATGCGGTTCTTGCGCATCTTGCCGGCGGTATGGGCGATGATCTCGTGGTCGTTCTCGAGCTTCACGCGAAACGTCGCATTGGGCAGGACTTCGCTGACCGTGCCCGGAAATTCCAACAGTTCTTCTTTCGCCATGCATTCTCCCTGGAGCCGGCCATCTCCCCCCGAAGAGGCCGAACTCGGCAACCCTCAGCGGACTATCGGCAATACGAAAAGCCCGCGCCCTGGAGGCCGCGAGCCGCAAACCATCATAACGCACGTGAGCGGTGCGGGTCGATGGCGCCCGTTGTGAGGCGCAGATGCCAGGGATGCGGCCCAAGGTCCAGCCTTGGCGGTCAACCGAAGCGGCGGGCGATCCGGGCGGCCAGGGCGTCGCGGACCTCGCGGTAGGCGGCCAGGCGCGATTCGCGGGAGCCCTCGACCTGGGTGGGATCCTGGATCGGCCAGTACTCGATCTCCGCCGCCCGGCCGCGCGCCATCTCCACGGCGCGGTGCTGGGCCTCCGGCGTGAAGGAGATCACCAGGTCGAAGGAGGCGTCGTCGAGTTGATCGAAAGTCTTGGGGGCATGCTCGGAGAGGTCGCAGGCGATCTCGGCCATCACAGCCTCTGCGAACGGGTCGACCGGAGAGGCGTCGGCGATGCGCAGGCCACAGCTGTCCACATGGATCCGATCGCGCGCGACGCGCCGCAACAGGGCCTCGGCCATGGGGGAGCGCACGCGGTTGAAGTTGCAGGCGAAGAGCACCGCCCCGGGACTGTCGGACGTCATGCCGCTCAGCTCCGCCAACGCAGGGCGCAGATCAGGGTGAAAAGGCGCCGCGCCGTCTCCAGGTCGGTGTCGATCTTGCCTTTCAGGCGGGCGCGCAGCACGTTGGAGGCCTCGTTGTGGAGGGCGCGGCGGCCCATGTCCAATACCTCGATCTGCTGCGGCGTCGAGTTGCGGATCGCCTGGAAGTAGCTCTCGCAGATCATGAAATAGTCCTTGATCAACCCCCGCAGGGGCGAAAGCGACAGGATGTGGCGGCGTTCGTAGCCTGGGCCCGTGACATCCAGCACAAGGCGGTTCTCCACCACGCCGAGCTTCAGCACGTAAGGCCCGCCGTCCGCGCCCTCAGGCACGAAGTGATTGTCCTCCAGGAGGTCGAAGATCGCGATCTGCCGCTCCTGCTCCTGATCGCGCGAGACGGCCGCAAGGGACTCGTCGTCGATCTCCACGGACTGCAGGCGATGGATCTTGCCGTCTTCGGCCATGCGGTTGGACCCAGCGGGAAAGGCTCGCCGAAGCTTTACGGCATCGCACGCCTTGGCGTCATCCTGTCGCAGCCGAGACGGCCCGGGTAACCACACCATGAGGCTTCAGCGTTAACTTTTGGAGCCCAGAGTTGCACTGCAACGGTGAGGATCATGTCAGCCACCGCGAGTTCTATCGGCGACCTGGAGGTCCGGTCGCGAACCGCTCGGGAATCAGCCAGCGTCCGCCGGCTGATGTCTGTTGGACAGTCGTCCCAGCTCGAGCAGTTCAATGACCCCGTCCTGTTGAGCGAGGGCCGAGTCAATGTGATCGCGCTAGACGCCGTGGTCGCGCGGCTGGGCGAACGCTGGCAGCAGCGCCAGGCGCAGGTTCACGACCACGTAGAGCGCACGCTCCAGAAGCATCTGGGGACGCAGGGCTATTTCCTGCGGGTCTCCGACACCGATTTCCTGATCTGCCAGCCGGAGCTCGGCCGGTTTTCGGGGCAAGCCGCCTGCCTGCGCTACCTGCGTGAGATCCTTCACCATTTCATGGGGGATTCGGCCGAGGCCGACGAGTGCGTCCACCAGGTCACCAAGATGGACGGCTCCGAGATGAAGGCGCAGAAGGTCGACGCCCGCCACGTGGAGCGCCTCGAGGTCGTCGAACAGGCCGAAATGTCGAAGGCGGCGCAAGCCGAAGCGGAACGCGCCAAGTCGATGGACCGCTGGTCGCCGTTCGTCGCGTCCGACGGCCGCGAAGTGCGGGTGTCCTGCAGCCTGGAGCCTGTCTTCGAGCTGAAGAACTTCGGGCGGATCGGCTTTCGCATGGCCCGCCGTGTGCTGGTGGTCGGCACCGACGAGGAGGTGCCGCCGGCGGCGGTGAATAATCTCTCCCGGGCCGACATCCTGCGCATCGACCTGGCGACGATCGCGCGCGGCATGGACCGCCTGCGATCCGACAACGCCGGTGAGCGGCATCCCAGCCTGATCGTGCCGGTGTCGTTCATCAACCTGTCCAACCAGCAGGCGCGAGCCCAGATCGTCGCCCTGCTCAAGGAGGCGAGCGCCCTGGTGAAGCAAGGGGTGATCTGCGAGATCTGCGACATCGAAGGCGTGCCGCAGGGCGCGATGCTCTCGGCCGTCTCCCTGATCCGGCCGTTCTCGCTGTTCGTGGTGGGGCGGCTGAGCACCACGCCGCCGCTCTCCTCGGTCCTGGCCCAGCTCAAGGGCGCGGGCCTGCAGGCCCTGTCGATGGAATGCCCGCGCGATCTGAGCGAGCCGGAGTTCATGGCTTGGTCGAAGGCGACGATCGAAGCCGCGAAGCGGATCTGCAAATCGGTGCTCGTCTATCGCACGGACTCGGCGCGGGGCGCGGGCATGGCCGGGCTGCTCGGCGCGACCCACGCCAGCGTGCGCAACTGACGACCGCGCCTACCGGCCCGCGCTGAGGCGTTCGGGCGCCGGAACCGGCGGCGGCGAGGGTTCCTTCTTCTGGCCGGCCATCTCAATGCCCTGGGCGTCGAAGGCGGCCTTGATGCGCCGGTTGTATTCCCGACCCACCCGCCACTGCTCGCGCGGGGCGGTGGTGACGCGGGCCTTCAGGAGGACGCCGGTCTCGCCCAGCTTGTCGACGCCCATCACCTCGAAGGGGCGAACGATCAGCGAGCCGAAAAGGGGGTCGGCCTTCAACGCCTCGCCCACCTGGCCCATCACCGCCAGCGCCCGGTCGACGTCGGCGTCGTAGCTAAGCAGGAACTCGAAGACATAGGCCGAGAAGGTCTTGGTCCGGTTATGGATCACCTGGGCTTCGCTGTACGGAAAGATGTGCAACACCCCATCAGTGTCGCGCAGGCGGATGGTGCGGAGGGTCATGGCCTCCACTACGCCCTTGGACGTGCCGATCTGAACGTTGTCGCCCAGGGAGACCACGTCCTCGGCGATCAGGAAGACCCCGGTGAGGAAGTCCTTCACCAGGGTCTGGGCGCCGAAGCCCACCGCGATGCCGAGCACGCCTGCGCTGGCCAGCAGCGGCCCGACCTTCAGGCCGATTTCCGAGAACAGGGTGAGCGCGCCCACGACGATGAGCACCCCCTGAATCGAGCCGCGCAGCAACGGGCCCAGCGTGCGCACCTGCGCGGCGCGGCGCACGTCGGCGCTGCGGCGTGCGACGCCCTCGATGGCGCGGTTGACCAGGAAGCCCGCCACCTCCACCGCCGCAGTCGCCAGGAGCACGATCAGGGCCAGGCGGAGGATCCGGCCCCCTCCCCCGACCATCCAGGCCCAGGGATCGACTCCCCAGACGCCGGCGATCCCGACCAGCGCCGCGCCCAGCACGACCATGCGCAGCAGCAGCCAGGTGACGCCCGCCGCCTTATGCGCGCCCGCGGGCTCGGCCGGCGCGTCGCCGGGCGCCTTGGCGGCCAGCTTGGCCATGAGATGGTCGAAGACTCGCCTGAGCATCCATACGGCCGCCAGGGCGAGGAGCACCACCGCGAAGGTCAGCAACAGGTTGAGCCCGACGGCGCGCGCGTCCATGCGCATCAGCGTGGCCCAGGCGTCGTCCGCCCCCCTCAAGAGGCGTTCAGCATAGGTCTGCGGATCGACGGGCGTCGCAGCCGGGGCGGCCATGATCGGAACCTCGTGCAAGACGCCACCCCGGGCGGCGAACGCATCGCAGCCCAAGGGGGTTCCGGCGCCGGCGGCCTAAAGCGAGGAAGCCGCGCCGCCTACGCCCGGGAGGCGAGGCGGGCTTCGCGGAACGAAACCAGCCGCCGTTCGGCCTCGTCCCAAAGGGCCAGGCGGGCGCAGCGGAAGCTCTCCCACATCCCGACCCTGCTCATGGGCCGCAGTTCGGGGTGGTCCTTCAGAACCCTCGGCAACTGGTAGAAGGGGATGCGGCTGGAGAGGTGGTGCACATGGTGCACGCCGATGTTGGCGGTGAACCAGCGCAGCACGGGCGGGAGGTCATAGTGCGAGCTGCCGGTCAGAGCGGCGGCGTCGCGGTTCCATTCCCCGTTACGGACCCAACTCGCGCCCTCGAACTGGTGCTGGATGTAGAAGAGCCAGACCCCGATCGTCGCGGCGAGCAGCATGGTGACGATATTGATGACCAGCACCGGGGCAGGTCCGAACAGCCAGATGAGCGCGCCAAGGCCGACGACGATGGCGGCCGAGTTGCCGAGCACGCTGGCCCAGGGCCGCCAACCCTGGCGCATCAGGCCGATCGGCAGACGCTGCATCAGGAAGAAGACGAAGGCCGGACCGAGACCGAACATCACCAGCGGGTGACGATAGAGACGATAGCCGAAGCGCCCCAACGGCGACTTGGCGCGATATTCCTCGACGGTCAGCGTCTCGATCACGCCCAGGCTGCGGCGGTCGAGGTTGCCCGAGGTGGCGTGGTGGATGGCGTGTGTCTGGCGCCAATATTCGTAAGGCGTCAGGGTGAGGACGCCGATGATCCGGCCGACCCAGTCGTTGGCGCGCTTCTCCCGGAAGAACGAGCCGTGGCCGCAGTCATGCTGGATCATGAACAGGCGGACGAGAAATCCCGCCGCCGGCAGGGTCAGGAGCAGCGCCGCCCACCACAGGCCGCGGGCGTGCGCCGCCCAGGCCAGCACCCAGATGGCGGCCAGCGGAACGGCGGTGACGGCGATCTCGAAGAGACTGCGCCCCGTTCTGGGCTCGCGGTATGGCGCGAGCTTGCGGCTCCAGGCGCCGGGGGCGGTCACATCGGCAGTCACAGTCGGGCCTTTCGTCGGAGCGATAGAGCGGACTCTTTCGGGGCGCTGCCCTTGGCAGCTAAACAAGGTGGCAATACGGCCATGGGGGCGACCGGGTTCGCTGAACACATCTTAGTCGATCCCGAGCCGGATCGCGACGGAGCGCGCATGCGCCGGGAGACCCTCGGCGACAGCCAAGGCGACCGTGGCGGGACCGAGGGCGGCGAACGCGGCCGGATCGCACCGCACGATCGAGGTGCGCTTGAGGAAGTCATAGAGCGAAAGGCCGGAAGAGAATCGGGCGGCGCGGCTGGTGGGCAGCACGTGGTTCGAGCCCGCAACATAGTCTCCCACTGCTTCAGGCGTGTGACGGCCGAGGAAGATTGCGCCGGCGTGACGGACGCGATCGGCGAGGCGCTCCGGCGCCTCGACGGCGAACTCCACGTGCTCCGGCGCCACGCGGTCGACGAGGCGCGGCGCCTCGTCCAGCGGGGCGATCACCACCGCGCCGTGATCGCGCCAGGAGGCGGCGGCCGCCTCTCCAGTGGCGAGGCTGGCGAGCTGGCCGGCGACGGCCGCCTCGACACGAGCGGCGAAAGCCTCGTCGTCGGTGATCAGGATGGATTGGGCCGCGGGATCGTGCTCGGCCTGGGACAGCAGGTCGGCGGCGATCCAGTCGGGGTCGCAGGCAGCGTCGGCGACGACGACAATTTCCGAAGGGCCGGCCAGGGCGTCGATGCCGACCACGCCGTAGACCTGGCGCTTGGCGGCGGTGACGAAGGCGTTTCCGGGTCCGACGATCTTGTCCACCGGCCGGATCGGTCCGGCGCCATAGGCGAGCGCGGCGACCGCCTGGGCCCCGCCCACCCGCCAGATTTCGGTGATTCCCGCCTCCTGGGCCGCGGCAAGCACCGCAGGCTGCAACCGGCCGGGGGGCGTGACCATGGCGATCCGGTCGACTCCCGCGACGGCCGCCGGCACGGCGTTCATCAGTACGGTGGAGGGATAGGCCGCCCGCCCGCCCGGGACGTAGACGCCGACAGCCTCAAGCGGCGTCCAGCGCCAGCCGAGCTCGACGCCGGCCTCGTCGACGAAGCGGGCGTCGGCGGGGCGTTGGCGTTCGTGGTAGGCGCGGATCCGCCGGGCGGCGAAGGCGATGGCGGCGCGGACGTCCGGGGCGCACTCGGCCGCCCCTGCGGCGATCTCAGCGGCGCTCACGCCGACTGAGGCCTCATCGACGTCCGACTTGTCGAACTGGCGAGAATAGCGGAGCACGGCCGCGAGCCCCTCGGCGCGCACGGCGGCCAGCACGTCCCGAACCGTCGCGTCCACATCGGGCGCCGTTTCGCGGCGGGCGTCGACAAAGGCGGCGAAGGCTTGCTCGAAATCGGGGTCGGAGAAGCGAAAGCGGCGCATGGCGCGCCTTCTAGCGCTCAGCGATGATCAGCGCCATCGCCGACGGCTCAGGCCTTGTGGACCGGGGAGCGCGGAGTGGGCCATGGCGGCGAGATGTCGGCCAGCGCCGCATCGACGCATTCGACCCGCGCCCGTAGGTCCCCGCCGCCGGCGAACGTCATCACCACGACGCCGCCGGGCGCCTCTCCCGGCTCAAACCCGAGCGCCAGGAGCTCGAGCACCGCGTCCTTCGGCGCACGACGGATGCGGCGGACCTGGACGGCGTCCACGTAGCCGAGCTGAAGGGCCGAGCGCACGCGCGCGCGGCCGCCCGCCTCCCATCGGTAGCGGTTGAAGGCGACGGTCAGCCGCCGCGCATTGGACTCGAAGGTGATATCGCCGACCTTGACGATGGCGTCCTGCAGGGCGGCGGAGATGACCTCCAGGTCGTCGGCGTCCAGGGCGAGGAGCCGCAGCGGTTCGGCGGCGGCCATGCCGTTCATTCCTCCAACGGGGCGCCGTCGCCGGCGATGCGCCGCACGCGGGCTCCACAGGCCCCGAGCTTGGCCTCGAGGCGCTCGAAGCCGCGATCGAGATGGTAGACGCGATTGACGACAGTCTCGCCGCGCGCCGCCAGCCCCGCGATCACCAGGCTCACCGAGGCGCGCAGGTCGGTGGCCATCACCTGGGCGCCTTCGAGCACCTCGACCCCCCTCACCCGCGCCTCGCCGCCGGAGACCGTGATGTCGGCGCCCAGCCGCCGCAGCTCCGGCGCATGCATGAAGCGGTTCTCGAAAATGGTCTCGCGGATCACGCTCTCGCCGTCGGCCATGGTCATGAGAGCCATGAACTGGGCCTGGAGGTCGGTGGCGAAACCAGGATAGGGATCGGTCGCGATCTCCACGGACCGCAGCCGGCCGCCGTTGCGCTTGATGGTGACGCCGTCGTTATGGCGCGACACCTCGACGCCGGCTTCGACCATCTTGTCCAGCAGAGCGTCAATCAGGTCTGCGCGGGTGTTGGTGAGGCGCACCTCGCCGCCCGCCATGGCGGCGGCCAGGGCGTAGGTGCCGGTCTCGATCCGGTCGGGTATCACCGCATGGTCGGCTCCGCCTAGCCGGCTCACGCCTTGGATTCGCAAGGTGGTCGTGCCGACGCCGCTGACCTTCGCGCCCATCTTGTTCAGGCAGTCGGCGAGATCGCCGATCTCGGGTTCGCAGGCGGCGTTGACGAGCACCGTCTCCCCCTGGGCCAGCACCGCGGCCAGCAGGGCGTGCTCCGTCGCGCCCACGGAAACGAAGGGGAACTCGATCTGCGCACCCGTCAGCCCGCGAGGCGCCTGGGCGTAGACGTAGCCCTCATGCAGGTCGATACGCGCGCCAAGCGCCTCCAGAGCCTTCAGGTGCAGGTCGACGGGCCGCGCTCCGATCGAGCATCCGCCCGGCAGGGACACCTTGGCCTGTCCGGTCCGCGCCAGCAGCGGCCCCAGGACGTTGAACGAAGCGCGCATCTGCCGCACGAGGTCATAGGGCGCGATGGCGCTGAGGATCTCCGGAGTGTGCAGAGTCGTCTGGGGGCCGTTGGCGCCGTCGGATTCCACCACCTCGGTCCCGAGACGTTGCAGCAACTTGCCGAGGAATCGCGTGTCCGCCAGGCGCGGCATGTTGGTCAGCCGCAGCGTCTCGTCGGTCAGCAGGCTGGCCGCCATCAGCTTGATCGCAGAATTCTTGGCTCCGCTGATGGGGATCTCCCCCTCAAGCCGGACGCCGCCGGTGATGGCGATGCGATCCAATCCAGTCCCTCGCACGCTGAAGGGTGCGGCGAAGGCCGGCCCGGTCACTGCGTTATCTAACCTGCGCCACCAGGGACGCAAGGCCGCAGGCGCAGGTCAGTCGCGCGTATTCAGGTCGCGATCGGGCTGCGGCGGGCGGTCCGCGGTCTTGCGGCGCCGCAGGTTCGCCCGCAGCGCCTGCGCAAGCCTGGCTTCGCGAGCGGCGCGCGTTGGGTCTGGGGAATTTTCGTCTTGGGCCATGCTAGCGCCCGCCCCGCGGCCCGGGCCCGCCTGGCGTGGGACAATGAGTGGTGCCGCCGGGCAGGATTGAACTGCCGACCTCAGCCTTACCAAGGATGCGCTCTACCACTGAGCTACGGCGGCGAAAAGGCGAGGCGGGGGCTATAGCCAACACCGGCGGCCGCGGGAAGCCCAAATCCGCGCGACGTGGTTACCCGGGCGTATGCGTGACGTTTATCACCGATCTTCGTACGGGCGGCGGGGTGTGGCTCATGCCGTCGTTGAGGCGAGTTTTCTTCTCGCCGTCGCCCGAAACGAGAAAGCCCCGCGCGTCGGCGACGCGCGGGGCTCAAGTCTCAAGAGATGCGGGGCGCCCGACCGGCGCGGCGTGTGCTGTGTCAGAGCGCGCGCCGACCCGCCAGGGCGTGGTAGATGAACAACACGACGACTGCGCCAATGGTGGCGACGAGAATGCTGTAGATGTTGAATCCGGTCACGCCCGCAGCGCCAAAGCGCGTAAACAGGAATCCGCCGACAAAGGCGCCGACAACGCCCAAGAGCAGGTCAAGGATCAAGCTCCCGCCGCTCCTTGTGACGACCTTGCTGGCGATGAAGCCGGCGATCAATCCAAGTACAACCCAAGCCAAGATCGACATGCTAGGTCCTCCGAACCGTCTTTGCGCACTGGCGTCGCGGACTGCTTCCGGCGCCTTCTGCTCAGAAAAGCGGCTCGCAAATTTTCGTTCCGTCCGCGTGACCTGTGAGCGCGAAATGCTCGACGTAATGCGGCGGTCAAGCCTCGAGTGCGAAGTTCCATCGATGCGGCGATCAATCCATGCCTGACAGTTTGCCGAACTCGCCCTGGAGCGCCGCGCGCGCATCGGAAATCATCGCCGCAGGCGCAGGCATGGCCGGCGGCCTCCTGCCACTACTCCACGCATTGCAGAGCGAGTTCGGGTGCGTCCCAGACGCAGCGGCGCCGTTGATTGCAACCGCGCTGAACCTGTCGCGCGCCGAGGTGCACGGGGTGCTCACCTTCTACCACGACTTCCGGCGCACGCCGGTCGAAGGCCACCTCGTGCGGTTGTGCCGCGCCGAGGCCTGTCAGGCCCGGGGCGGACGTGAGGTCGAGGCGAGCCTGAAGGCCGCCCTGGGGGTCAACGCAGGCGTGACGCTCGAAGCCGTGTACTGTCTCGGCTTGTGCGCCAGCGGGCCGGCCGCGCTGGTGAACGGAAAACCCGTCGCTCGCCTGCACGGCGCGCGGCTGGCGCAACTGATCGAGGCGTTGCGCCCATGAACCCGCGGATTTTCGTACCAGGTGACGCTGCGGCCGTCGCTGTTGGCGCAGACGAGGTCGCCGCGGCGATCGCTGCAGCGGCGATGCGGCGGGGCGTTCCCGTGCAGATCGTCAGAAACGGCTCGCGCGGCGTCTTCGAGCTCGAGACCCTCGTCGAGATCGAGACCGGCGCCGGCCGCATCGGCTATGGTCCCATATATCCCGAGGATGTCGCCGGGCTCATGGCGGCAGGATTCCTGCAGGGCGGCCCCCACCCCAAACGCGTCGGACGGCCGGAGGCCCTGCCCTTCCTGGCCCAGCAGACGCGGCTCACATTCGCGCGCTGTGGCCTCACCGACCCGTTCTCCATCGACGACTATCGCGCGAACGGCGGACTTGTCGGGCTAGACGAAGCGCTCCGCATCGATCCGGCGGAAATCGTCGAACGCTTGAAGGCGTCCGGCTTGCGCGGACGCGGCGGCGCTGGCTTTCCCGCCGGGATCAAGTGGAAGACGGTGGCGGACGCCCAGGCGCTGCAGAAGTACGTCGTCTGCAACGCCGATGAAGGCGACAGCGGGACCTTCGCAGACCGCATGCTGCTGGAAGGCGATCCATTCCTGCTGATCGAGGGCATGGTGATCGCGGCCCTTGCCGTCGGCGCCACCCAGGGCTTCATCTACGTCCGCTCCGAATATCCGCACGCCATCGCCGCCGTCCGGCGGGCGACGGCCGCGGCGCGAGCGACAGGCCTCCTCGGCGCATCGGCCGGCGGCGGGGCCCAGGCTTTCGACATCGATGTTCGCGTAGGCGCCGGCGCCTATGTCTGCGGAGAAGAGACCGCCCTGCTGGAGAGCCTCGAGGGCAAACGCGGACAGGTCCGCGCCAAGCCGCCCCTGCCCGCACACGCCGGACTGTTCGGCCGGCCGACGCTGGTGAACAACGTCCTGACCCTCGCCGCCGTCCCGTTCATCCTGGCCCAGGGCGCCGGCGCTTACGCCTCGCTCGGCCACGGGCGGTCGCGCGGCACGCTGCCCGTGCAACTTGCCGGCGACGTTCGCAACGGCGGTCTGTTCGAGACGCCGTTCGGCATGACGCTGGCGGAGTTGGTTGACGACGTCGGCGGCGGGACCTTGAGCGGCCGCCCCGTCCGCGCCGTCCAGGTGGGCGGGCCGCTGGGCGCCTACTTCCCGCGAACCCTCTTCGACACGCCGCTGGACTATGAGGCCTTCGCCGCGCGGGATGGCCTGATCGGCCACGGCGGCGTCGTAGTGTTTAATGACACCGTCGACATGGGTCAGCAGGCCCGGTTCGCCCTGGAGTTCTGCGCGATCGAAAGCTGCGGGAAATGCACGCCCTGCCGTATCGGGTCAGTGCGCGGCGCAGAGACCCTGGATCGCATCCTCGCCGGGAATCGACCCGAAGCGAATCTCGCTGTTCTCAACGATTTGTGCGACGTTATGGCCGCAGGATCGCTCTGCGCGCTCGGAGGCCTGACACCCTATCCGGTCCGCAGCGCGCTGAAGCATTTTGCGGAGGATTTCGGAGCTGCGGCGCACACCACCGCGGACGCCTCCTAGGACCGAACATGGGCTCAGTGAACGAAATCGATTTCGGCACGCCGCCGTCGACTTCCGAGAATTTGGTGGAGCTCGTCATTGACGGCCAATCCGTCAGGGTCCCTTGGGGTAGTTCGATCCTGCGCGCGGCCCAGACGATCGGCGCCTCAATCCCCAAGCTTTGCGCCACGGAAAGTCTGCAGGCGTTCGGCTCCTGCCGCCTCTGCCTCGTCGAGATCGAAGGCCGCGCCGGCGCGCCGGCCTCCTGCACGACGCCTGTCGCGCAGGGGATGGTGGTGAAGACGCAAACGCCGCAATTGGCCAAGTTGCGGCGCGGGGTGATGGAACTCTACATCTCCGACCACCCGCTGGATTGCCTGACTTGCGCGGCGAACGGCGACTGTGAATTGCAGGACATGGCGGGCGCCGTCGGCCTGCGCGAAGTCCGCTACGGTCACCAGGGGAAGAACCACCTCGACCTGCCGTGCGACGAGTCGAATCCCTACTTCACCTTCGACCCGGCGAAGTGCATCGTCTGCTCCCGGTGCGTTCGGGCGTGCGATGAGGTCCAGGGGACGTTCGCCCTCACCGTGCAGGGTCGCGGCTTCCCGAGCCAGGTCGCCGCGAGCCAATCGGAGTCCTTTCTGGATTCTGAGTGCGTTTCTTGCGGGGCCTGCGTCCAGGCCTGCCCGACCGCGGCCCTGACCGAAAAGGCGGTGATCGAAATCGGTCAGCCCGCGCATTCGGTGGCGACGACCTGCGCCTACTGCGGCGTCGGCTGCACCTTCAACGCGGAGATGCGCGGCGAGGAACTCGTGCGCATGGTTCCCCGCAAGGATGGCAAGGCCAATCGCGGCCACTCGTGCGTCAAGGGCCGTTTCGCCTGGGGATACGCCACCCACAGGGACCGCATCCTCAACCCGATGATCCGTGGGTCGATCCAGGAGCCGTGGCGCGAGGTCAGCTGGGCCGAAGCGATCGCGTACGCCGCCTCGGAGTTCAAACGGATCCAGGCCAACTACGGCCGCGGCGCCGTCGGCGGGATCACCTCCTCGCGCTGCACCAATGAGGAGACTTACCTCGTCCAGAAGATGGTCAGGACCGCGTTTGGCAACAACAACGTCGACACCTGCGCGCGGGTCTGCCACTCGCCCACCGGCTATGGGCTGAAAACGACCCTCGGCACGTCAGCCGGCACCCAGGACTTCGATTCCGTCGCCCAGTGTGACGTCATGGTGGTGATCGGCGCCAATCCGACCGACGGCCATCCCGTCTTCGCCTCCCGAATGAAACAGCGCCTCCGCCAGGGCGCAAAGCTCATCGTCATCGATCCGCGGCGCATCGACCTCGTGCGGACGCCGCACATCGAAGCCGCCCACCACCTGCCGCTGAGGCCGGGGACCAACGTCGCCGTGCTGACGGCGATGGCGCATGTGATCGTGACGGAAGGCCTCGTGGACGAGATGTTCGTCCAGACGCGTTGCGAGCTGGATGCATTTGAGTTCTGGGCGGAATTCGTGTCGCGGCCAGAGAACTCCCCGGAAGCGACGCAGGCGTACACGGGTGTGGACGCCGGTGAGGTTCGGGCGGCGGCCCGGCTCTACGCCACCGGAGGCGCTGCCGCGATCTATTATGGGCTGGGCGTGACCGAGCACAGCCAGGGCAGCACGGCCGTCATGGCGATCGCCAACCTCGCCATGGCGACCGGGAACCTTGGCAAGCCCGGCTGCGGCGTCAATCCGCTGCGTGGTCAGAACAACGTCCAAGGCGCCTGTGACATGGGTTCGTTCCCCCACGAGCTGACGGGGTACCGCCACATTTCCGACGATGCGACACGCGCGATGTTCGAGGACCTGTGGGCCGTCGAACTGGACGCGGAGCCGGGCCTGCGGATTCCGAACATGCTCGACGCCGCAGTCGAAGGCAGCTTCAAGGGCCTTTACATCCAGGGCGAGGACATCCTCCAGTCCGACCCCAACACCCGGCATGTCGCCGCAGGCCTCGCCGCCATGGAGTGTGTTGTCGTCCACGACCTCTTTCTCAACGAAACCGCGACCTACGCGCATGTCTTCCTGCTGGGCTCCACCTTCCTGGAGAAGGACGGCACCTTCACCAATGCCGAGCGACGGATCCAACGCGTCCGCAAGGTGATGTCACCGCGAAACGGATACGCCGACTGGGAGATCACCCAACTCCTCTCGAACGCGCTCGGAAGTTCGATGAACTATGCCCATCCTTCTGAGATCATGCAGGAAATCGCAATGCTCACGCCGACGTTCGCCGGCGTGACCTATGACCGGCTCGACGCGTTGGGTTCGGTGCAATGGCCCTGCAACGCGGCGGCGCCGGAGGGTACGCCCGTCATGCATGTGGACGGATTCGTTCGCGGAAAAGGCAAATTCATCGTCACCGAATATGTGCCCACGGATGAGAAGATCGGCCCGCGTTTCCCGCTGCTGCTGACGACCGGGCGCATCCTTAGCCAGTACAATGTCGGCGCGCAGACGCGACGAACGGCCAACGTCACTTGGCATCAGGAAGATGTCCTTGAAATCCATCCGCACGACGCCGAGGATCGGGGAATTGGCGATGGCGATTGGGTGAAGCTGCACAGCCGCGCCGGCGCCACGACGCTGCGGACGATCGTCACCGACCGCGTGGCGCCGGGGGTGGTCTATACGACCTTCCATCATCCCGACACCCAGGCGAACGTGGTCACCACGGAGCATTCCGACTGGGCCACTAACTGCCCGGAGTACAAGGTGACTGCGGTTCAGGTCGCGCGCTCCAACGGACCGAGCGACTGGCAGTCTGACTACAGCTCGAAGGTGCGGCGTAGCCGTCGCGTCGCCCCCGTGGAACCGGCCGAGTGAGCGCCGAGCGCCTCGTGTCGATGGCGAACCAGATCGCCCGCTTTTTCGAGGGGCAGCCTGGGGAGAATCCGGCCGAACTGACCGCCAACCATCTGAAAAGCTTCTGGGATCCCCGGATGCGCGCTGGTCTGCTCCAGCATGTGCAGGCGGGGGGCGAAGGGTTGACGCCCATCGCCGCTTCCGCGGTGACGCTGCTCGATCGCCACAAGACCCCGCAGGCGGCCGGGGACCTTTCGATCGGGCCAGGCGATGACGTCCACTGAGCGAGGGATCGGAGGACGGGCGGCCAGTTGCCGAACGCGCCTCATGCGCTGGCGGAACGACGCATTCGAGCATGGCGACCGGCTCGTGCCGGAGGAAACACCCGTCGCCCTGGTTCACGACGCCTCCACCACGGCCGTGATGATGGCGACACCCGCCGACCTCGAGGACTTCGCGGTCGGCTTCAGCCTGACGGAAGGTCTGATCCAGGACATCGCGGAGGTTCGCGACCTGGAGATCGTCGATGATCTTCACGGCGTCGAGGTGCGGATGTGGCTTACGGAGGACCGGTCGGCCGAGCTGACGGCGCGTCGGAGAAGCTTGGTCGGCCCCACGGGATGCGGCCTCTGCGGCGTCGAAAGCCTGGCCCAGGCTATCCCCTCGCTGGGGCAGGTCCCGACCGGGGGCCAGATCTCCGTGGAACAGGTGCGACGGGTGCTATCCGCCCTCGCGAACGCTCAGGAGCTTGGGGCTGCGACCCGGACTGTCCACGCGGCGGGCTTCTGGACTCCGGGCCAGACGGATATGACTGTCCGCGAAGACGTCGGGCGGCACAATGCGCTCGACAAGCTCGTCGGGGTCCTGGCGCGCGCGCGTCGCGACGTCGCCGAAGGGGCCGTCGTGCTGACCAGCCGGGTCTCGGTGGAGATGGTGCAGAAGACGGCCAGGCTCGGCGCGCCGATCCTTGTAGCGGTGTCGGCGCCCACCGCCCTCGCCGTCCGGACGGCGGAGACCTGCGGCATGACCTTGATCGCGGTGGCGCGGCAGGACGGCTTCGAGGTCTTCACCGGCGCCCAGCGGGTCGCAAGCTAAGTCGTCGCCCTCAGATCCGCCGCCAGAACATCCACCAACGTCGCTGTCGAGCCCGAGCCTCGGCTTGCGCCGCTTCCAGCCGATGCTCCGCGGCATGCGTCTGCACCGCCAGGTTCCGGGCGGCGTCGCACGCGATGATCTGCGCGCCCCGCGTCGCGTAGCCAATTTCCAGGTCCGACGCCCGGGGCTCATCCGGCAGGTGATAAAGCGCGCACGGGCGGGTGGCCTCTGCGGGCGTCTCGATCTGCGGCGGCGCAGCCAGATAGACTTGGGGAGATCCGGCACAGCTCGCGGTCGTGCTCCAGCAGGCGACGAGCGCGATCAGGCGCGAGCTTCGCATCGGCGTCCTCCGATCGATGGGCCGAGAGTTCCAGTCTTGCGGTGGCGGCCCGCGCCGCATCGCGCCGACCTACGGCCACGTCGAGACGCTTGTTCGTCCCTTGTGCGCCCTCCGCGGCCAGCGACGCCGCGGTGGCCGCCTCTGCGCTTTGCGCCGCGCGCCGCTCGGCGCGCTGGCGACGATGGAACGGATCCCAGTTCCAGGCGGCGAGAAGAACCAGGCCGACGATCGCGGCGGCCAGGAGGCCGAGGGCGGCGATCCTCCCCGGCGAGGTCATGCCCGCGCCTCCCGCTTCTTCAACCAGGTCAGGGCGAGCACGCACACGGCCGCCACCGCCGCCGCGGTCGCTAGCAGGGCCGTGGCCTTGCGGACCCAGGTCGATTGCTCGACGAAGGGCGCAGCCGCCGCGATCATCTGTTGGGCGGCGACGGACACCGCAGCGACCGCCGACGTCACCGCCGTGAGGATGGCGCCGCTCCTGGAGGCGGGCACGGGATCGGCGGGTGTGGGGGGCGTCTCGCCGGACCGTGTGGCGCTGGAGGGCGGCGAGCGGTCGAGCGACCCCGGCTCGGCCGTCGACCACAGCGCCACTTCCGCCGCCCGGCGGTTGACCAGGCCCTGCAGCTTCTTCCCCCCCGCGTTGACGAATCGCATCATCTCCAGCGGAGCCTGATCGAACTGCCGGGCGCGAAGGCGTTTCCAGATCGTCCAGCCCGGGCTCGCCCCGAGGTTGAACACGAACGACAGCAGCGCGGCGTACTGATGCTCCGTGAGCTCGTCGACGATCGCGCCGATGCGAGCCGCAAGGCGCTGGGCGGCCTGTTCAACGTCCCGGCGCAGCCAAGCTTCGGCGAGTTCGTACGTAACCGTAAGCCCTGGATGCAGTTCGGGTCCAGTGTGGCCGTAACCGGCCGTGAATGTCCCCTCGGGCTCCACGCCCGGCTTGAGCACAATCCGAGGGCGCGCGTCGTCATAGACCCGCAGGACCAGGCCCTCGTGTTCCTTGAGGAACTCCAGCGCAAGCTTAGGAACCGCCCTCATCGCCGCTCCTCCAGATTGTCGAGCTTCCGCTCGATCCGCGCGGTGGCTTCGCGCATCGCATCCGTGCGCTCGTCGAGCCGGCCCACCGTCACCGTCATCGCCCGCAAGGGCGCCATGTCCCGCTCGAGGGACGACACTCGCCGATCCATCCCCGACGCCCACCACAGCGCGCCGGCGCCCTGGATGAGCACCGCCAGGAGGACGCTGGTCATGGTCCAGTCGATGCGGTGCGGATGCTGTCCCAAGGAAACGTTGGACAATCCAGGCGTTCCTTTGACGTCCGCACCACAACCTCCGGCGGTCTGCTTAAGCTCAACCAAAGCCAATCCCGAGGCCGAGGTTGAATTTCTTGTCCTTCGTGGTGCTGGTCGTCTGGCCGACGAGATTGTCCGTCCCATTCTTCTGCTCGCCGACGAACAGCTGCCCGGGTAGGCCGGCGTATCGGGTGGTCTCCCAAGTCAGGAGGTTCTGCGGCGAGGACAGGAGGTCTTGCTCGTAATCCCGGAACAGCGTGCCCTGCGCCGATTGGGCGGAAAGATTGGACCGCGCGTTGGCGTCGTAGTCGGACGCAATGCTCGCGAGCTGACCTCCGGCCGCCAGACGTTGCCCCGCCAGCTGACTCGCATAGGTGTTGGCTGCGCCCGCGTTGAAAATGTTGACCTGCGAGTCGCGATCGGCCTGTGAATTAGCAAGTTCCGCCGCCCGGTCGAACCCTCCGGACCACAGATCCGAAACGAGTCGACCACGACCCATGTTCAGGCGGGCTTCGGTGATCGCCTGTGTAATCGCCGCGTTGGACCCGATTGATGGTCCGGCAAGGTCGAGGCTCTGTTGGGCTCTCGTCTCGTTCGACCCGAGGTCATAGGCGGCAAGGGACTTGTTCACGACGTCATCGAGATAGGGATTCAGGAACCCCTGGATCCCATTCAGGGAATTTCCGGCCGCGGCCTGCGCCGGGCCTCCTGACATCATAGACCCGCGCGTCAGGTCGGCCCCGGCGTCCCAGTTCCAGGTCTGGCCCAGGTCTGCGGCGCCTTGCCCCGCTCGTCTCTGCAGCGGATCAAGCCCAGCAATGAGAGATGCCGGATCAATCGATCCAACGTCCCGCACCCGGCCATAAACGTCAGGAATGGTGTTCTGAAGGAAATCCGGAATGATCGGCGTCGTGACATCGCTCGTCGTCCGAGCCTGATTGGTCGTCGAATTCGTCTTCGATTTAGACTTCTCGAATCCAAAATTTGCGGAAAATGGAGGTGAACCGGACATAAGCTGTCATCCTGTGAAATGGCCGCGGGCTCACCGCCCGCCGGCTGGAACCATGTCGAACACCGGCTGCCCCAACCGGAACGCTGTCGGTGACGCCGACCCTGAAAGCTTCATCCGCAACAACCGGCCGGACGCCCGGATATCGACCTTCTCGTCCCCTGCCCCGAAGCTGTAGGCCCTCGTCCGCTCTTCCCCCTGCGGCTTGAACCGCGAGGTCAGCGTCAGCGACACGGGTCCCACCTGTTCCTGCGCATCGGGCCAGAAGGTCTTCACCAGCAGCGAGCGGTCCTCGGACAGGTACTGGTCGGCGCTCTCAATGAACCAGGACAGGACGCCGCCGTCGGCGCTACGCCCCCGCTCGTGCCAATAGGCTTGGCCCTCGTAGGTCACCCCCAGGGGATAGCTCGCCGGACCCGCGTCGATCATGGCCGTGCGCGCCATCTGGCCCCGGTACCAGGCTCCGGCGTCGGGTCCCGCGACGGCGAGCGCCACGTATCGGCTGTTTTCGTACCCGTCGCGGCTGTCCGGATAATCCCATCTGACCTCGTTGAACCCTCCGATCGATGACGCCACGACCTTGTCGGCCTGGGCCTCCGCCAGATTGTCGGCGAAGTCCTCGCGGATCGGACAGGGCACGGGCTGGGGCTCGCCGCCCAGGGCATAGGTCCAGAATTGCCGGTCCGGGCTGAGCCAGTAGGCCGATTGGCCCACGACGACCGCCGCGCCGGGCCCGATCAGTCCGCAGTGGTCGCCGACCTTCTCGAAGCGGTGGACCTGCGTGAGCTGGCCTACGAAATCGAAGCGGAACAGCGCGCTGTTCGTCCAGACGAGGACATGGTCCCCCAACACGCGACCGCCCACGATCCGCCCGCCTCCCGGCAGGATGTACTCCCGCGAGGTGGTGGTGGAATCGGTGTTCCACACATTTGAATCGCCAGTCGACGAATGCCGCACGCAAAGCGCGTTGAAGACTCCGGAGGCTTCCTCGTTGCAACCCAGGGCGAAGACGAAATCCTTCGACGACACCAGGCAGTAGGTGACGTTCTCGGGGGCGTTGGAGAGCGCAGCGGCCGGGGCGCCGGTGTCCGCCGGATCCCACTCATAGATCGTGCCGAGCCTGGGCGATGCGATCAGGTCTTCCCCGAATGCGCCGCCGCTCCAGGTCCGCGGGAAATAGTCGTCCACGCTCGGCGTCGCGTAGCCGCCGGCGCCGTAAGGGCCGGTGCCATAGCCGGCCTGCCCCGTCCCGTCGATCTCGCCCGCCGCCAGACCTGTCGGGGTGATGTCGTAGAGCCCGCCCCCAACCCACACCTCGAGGGTCTGGTGCGTCCCAAAGGCGAAGTGGAGCTGGCCATCGCCCGTTCCCCACGGAAAGACCCAGCGGCAGACGCCGCCCAGGAGGCTGGCCGTCAGCGCCTCCCATCCGCCGATCACCTGCGGCATGCCGAGACGGAAGCGGACGTTGGAGCCGTCGGCCCAGCGACCTGAGGCGGCGTGGGTGGTGTCGTCGGACGTGAGGCCGGGGGGGATTTTCAGGGTCGTGCGCACCATGCTACAGCGCCCCCATGGCTGAAATGTACGACGTCGAGATCACTGTGGCGGGCGACCCGTCGAGGCTGTTGGGCTGCGTGACGTCCATCGAGGAGGCCCTTGAACGGGCGCGCATTGCGGCCCTGGTCCCGGTGGAGCGGCGAGACAGCGCGATCACCATCAAGCTCACGCCGCGACCTATTCCCTGACCAGGAAGGCGATGACTGCACCAACGCCCGCGACGTCGGCGTCATTGGTCGTTGAGTCACAGCCACCGCCCCCCGGACTCATAGCGCGAGTAAAATTGCCTAGGCCAATTCGGAATCCACCGCCGCGGCCTCCGCGGAAGGGCAACCTGCCAGGCGCGCCTGCGCCACCAGCAATCCCACCGGAACCCACGCCCCCAACTCCACCGCCGGTGCCGCTTCCAGCTGAGCCGTTGGCGCTCGTGCTCGTTAGGCCGCCCAAAGACCCCGCTAGGCTGTAGTCCCACTGCCCCGTCGCGGCCCCTGGAGTGTCGGCGCTGGCATTGGTCAGCGTGGCGACCGCGCCATCAGGGAACGTGAGCACGGTGTTAGCGAGGGCACCCGTGCTGTCCTCTGGCCCGACACTGATGCTGATGATCTGACCGGCCAGGAGCGCCTTGGTGATCTCGCCGTAGGCCCCCGAGCACCCGGTATAGGTCGCCCCGAGCTTGCTCCCGGCCGACCAGCCGACAAAAAGCCAGTATCCGCTCTTCGGGATGACAAGGCTGTAGGAACCGGGCGGAAAGCTGTACGGCGCCTGCAGGTTCGCCAGCCCATAGCGTGCGGCCAGCGATCTCCCGGCGATCCGGTTCTTCGGCGTGCGTTGGCGCGCGATGCTCCTCGGCATCTACAGCAACTCGAATTGCGCGTCGAAGACGATGCCGCCGGCCAAGGCCACCGCGGCGCCCACGTAAAGGGCATCGGTCGAGGAAAGGCGCAGCGGGACGGTCTCCGAGTAGCCGAAGTCGGTTGTCGGAACTTCCGTAGTGTTCGCCATGGTATAGGCGGCCATCAGCACGGAATCGATTAGGTACAGCGTCGTTCCTGCATCGGGCGAGCGGTACAACTGCAGCTGCGTCGCCGTTACGGTGGCTCGCGGCGTAGCCTTCAGGCTGTAAAGGATGGCGCCGTTGGTCTGTGCGGCCAGTAGCAGCACAGCATTGGTCGCATCGTTGAGGGTGGTCTTCGCCGCTGTACAGATGGCGTTGGCCGTCTTGATGGCCTGCGGCGTGATGATGGCGTTCGGCGTAGTGGCCAAGACTGTCTCCTATGCGGCGGAAAAGGCGACCGCCATCGCGACCGCGAAGGCGTTTCGGGCTGCGGTGTAGGCGGCGAGGTCGGAGAGATCGGCAGTCGTCGGCAGCGCCCAGGAGGCGATCGTGCCGTTATTGGTCAGCCACTTGCCAGAGGCGCCCACCAGCGAGGGTAAGGAAGCCCCTCCCCCGACAACCACCGAGGCGATGTAGTCCTTGAGGCTCGAGCCGCCGTAGCCCAGCGTCTTGACGTTCGTCGCGTCACAGAAGATGTCCACGATGTCTGCGGTCGCGACCTGGACGGTGGTCCCGGCGCCCGTGGTGAATGTCAAAGTGGCGGACGAGGCGTTCCAGATCCGGTACGCCTTGGTCACGCTCGGGATGGTGACGGTGAACGGCCCCGCCCCCCCGGTGAACTTCACCATCGCCGAGCGGGCTTCGTCGTCGGCGGTGTTCGAGGT
>Ga0268265_10001159_pt1 | contig 23174 bp, 25 predicted proteins | sample KBSSwiS52_FD_190355 | JGI IMG/M metagenome (GOLD analysis project Ga0268265, IMG submission 190355) | Switchgrass rhizosphere microbial communities from Kellogg Biological Station, Michigan, USA - KBS Switchgrass S5-2 (SPAdes) (version 2) | ecosystem: Host-associated > Plants > Roots >... | reverse complement strand
CGAGCGCGACATCCTGCTGCACGTGATCGAGGCGGTGGCGAGCAAGGTGTTCATTCCGCTCACCGTGGGCGGCGGCGTGCGCAAGGTCGAGGACGTGCGCCGGCTGCTGAATGCCGGCGCCGACAAGGTGTCGATCAACACCTCGGCGGTGCAGAACCCGGACCTGGTGCGCGAGGCTTCGAGCATCGTCGGCAACCAGGCCATCGTGGTGGCGATCGACGCCAAGAAAAGCTCTTCCGGCTGGGAGGTCTACACCCACGGCGGGCGCAGGGCCACCGGCCTCGACGCCGTGCAATGGGCGACGCGCATGGCGCAGGCGGGCGCAGGCGAGATCCTGCTCACCAGCATGGACCGCGACGGCACGCGCGAAGGCTTCGACATCGGATTGACCCGCGCAGTGCGTAACGCGGTAAGCGTGCCGCTGGTCGCTTCCGGCGGCGCGGGCAACGCGGATCACTTCGCGGAGGGCGTGATCGCCGGCGGCGCCAACGCCGTGCTCGGCGCGAGCGTGTTCCATTTCGGCGACCTCACCGTGCGCCAAGTGAAGGAGCGCATGCGCGACCGTGGCATCGAGGTCCGCCTGTGAACTTCCTCGACGAAGTGCCATGGAATGGCGAAGGACTTATCGCTGCCGTCGCTCAGGATGCGAAGTCCGGGCGCGTGCTCACCGTCGCCTGGATGAACCGCGATGCGCTGCAGGAGACCGTAGAGCAGAAGCGAGCGGTCTATTGGTCGCGCTCGCGCAACAAGCTGTGGCGCAAGGGCGAGGAGTCGGGCAACGTGCAGAAGGTGGTCGAGGTGCGCCTCGATTGCGATTCGGACGCCGTGCTGCTGAAGGTGGAGCAGGCGGGCGGTATCGCCTGCCACACCGGCCGCGAAAGCTGCTTTTTCCGCAAACTCGAGAACGGGAAGTGGGTGACGGTGGATCCAGTCCTGAAGGATCCCTCCCTCATTTACAAGAAATGAAAACCATCCTGGAACGCATCGCGGACTCCATCCACGAGCGCAAAGGCGGTGATCCGACGAAGTCCTACGTCGCCAAGCTGTTCGCGCAGGGTGACGACGCCATGCTGAAGAAAATCGGCGAGGAGGCGACCGAGACCGTGCTCGCGGCGAAAGGCGGCGACCGCCTGCACCTGGTGCGCGAAGTCACCGACCTCTGGTTCCACTGCATGATCGTGCTCGAGCGCCATGGCCTCGGGCCGGCCGACGTGCTCGCCGAGATGCAGCGGCGCGAAGGGATTTCCGGCCTGGACGAGAAGGCGGCCAGAAAGAAATGAGCGACGCTGACTGCATTTTTTGCAAAATCGTGCGCGGCGAGATCCCGTCGAAGAAGATCTACGACGACGCCGAGGTGATGGCTTTCCACGACATCCGGCCGCAGGCGCCGGTCCACATCCTGGTGATTCCCAAGACGCACATCGCCAACCTGTACGACGCGCAGCCCGCGCACCAGGCGGCGCTCGGCAAGATGCTGACGGTCGCGGGGCGGCTCGCGCGCGAGGCGGGCGCGAGCGACGGCTTTCGCACCATCATCAACAACGGCCGGGTGGGACATCAGGAGGTGTATCATGTTCATATGCACGTCCTGGGCGGACCGGATCCTCTCGGTCCGATGCTCCAGAGGCAACGATAGGAGACGGAAATGGGCTCGTTCAGCATTTGGCACTGGCTGATCGTTCTGGTGATCGTGATGCTGATCTTCGGCACCAAGAAGCTGCGCAACATGGGCGCGGACCTTGGCGGAGCGGTGCGCGGCTTCAAGGACGGCATGCGCGAAAGCGGCAGCGACAAGTCGGCCGAGGCCACCATGCCGCCGTCGGCGCAGGTCACCGGCAAAACGGTTGAAGGTGAAGTGAAGGGCAAGACCGAGCAGAAGGCCTAGCGGCCGGCTCGGCTCCCGTCAAAGGCGCCCGCGCGGCGCCTTTTTGTTCTTATAGGGTCCGATGTTCGACATAGGCTTCTCCGAGCTTCTGGTGATCGGCGTGGTGGCGCTCATCGTCATCGGCCCCGAGAAGCTGCCGCGCGTGGCGCGCACCGTCGGCCATCTCGCCGGGCGCCTGCAGCGCTACGTGTCCGACGTGAAGGCCGACATCAACCGTGAGATCGAGCTCGACGAGCTGCGCAAGATGCGCGACTCGATGCAGCAGGCGGCGTCGAACTTCGAGAGCTCGGTGAAAAGCGAGGTCAGCAAGACCGAGACCGATCTCAACAAGTCGGTGGACGAGATGAAGCAGGCGGTCGACACGCCGGTCGACTGGCGCGAACGACAGCCCGCGGCCGAGCCCCCGCCCGCCGCTGAACCGGCGCCTGACAAAAAGCCCAAAGAGACCAAGCCGGCATGAGCGGCGAGCAGGAAAGCTTCATCTCCCACCTGGTCGAGCTGCGGCAGCGGCTGGTGCGGGCGGTGGGGTTGGTACTGGTGCTGTTCGTCGTGTTCATCTTCTGGCCCGGCTCGGGCGCGATTTACGACTTCCTTGCGGTGCCGCTGATGAGCGCGCTGCCGGAAGGCGCGAAGATGATCGCCACCGGCGTGATCACGCCGTTCATGGTGCCGATGAAGGTCACCGCGCTCGCGGCGTTCGTGGTGGCGCTGCCGTTCGTGCTCTACCAGGCGTGGGCGTTCGTCGCGCCGGGACTCTACGACAACGAGAAGCGTCTCGCGCTGCCGCTGGTGGTCGCGAGCACCGTGCTGTTCCTGCTCGGCATGGCGTTCTGCTACTACTTCGTGTTCGGGCGCGTGTTCGCCTTCATCCACGAGTTCGCGCCCAAGTCGATCACCCCGGCGCCGGACATCGACGCCTACTTCAGCTTCGTGCTCACCATGTTCCTCGCCTTCGGCATCACCTTCGAGATCCCGATCGTGGTGATCGTGCTGGTGCGCATGGGCATCGTGAGCGTGGAAAAGTTGAAGGAAGCGCGACCTTACGTGATCGTCGGCGCGTTCGTGGTCGCCGCGGTAGTCACGCCGCCCGACGTGCTGTCGCAGTTCATGCTCGCGGTGCCGATGTGCATCCTGTACGAGGCGGGCCTGTTCTTCGCGCGCTTCGTCGGCGTGCGGGCCAAGCCGGAGTCGGAGTACAAGACCCAGCCTTGAGGAATGGGGTTGGTGGCGAATCCGTGATTCGAACACGGGACACGCGGATTATGATTCCGCTGCTCTAACCAGCTGAGCTAATTCGCCACGGTTGGGACCATCATTATAAACCCAGCGATGCATGACCTGATCGTCGTCGGCGGCGGCCCGGTGGGCGCGAGCCTCGCGCGAGCGGCGCGCGGCCTGTCGGTCGCCCTGGTCGCGCACGAGCGCCGAAAACCGGCGCCCCGCGCGCCGTTCGACGCGCGCGTTTATGCCCTCACCCCGGGCAACGTCGCATACCTGCAGGCGATCGGCGCATGGCAGGCGATTCCGCCGGACCGCGTGGTGCCGGTGCATGCCATGCGCATCTACGGCGACGCGCCGGGCGCCAAGCTCGAGTTCGACGCCTATGGCGCGGGTGTTCCCGAGCTGGCCTGGATTGTCGAGGACGCGCTGCTGCAGGACGCACTGTGGTCCGGCCTCGAGGCCGATCTTTTTGCGCCGGCGCGGTGCGCGGGTCTCGGAATGGAATCGGGCCACGCGGTGTTGGCACTCGCAGATGGCGAGCGTATTCCCGCGAAGCTGGTGGTCGGTGCCGACGGCGCGCAATCCTTCGTGCGTGCGCAGGCGGGTATCGAAGCGACGGAAAGCGAGTATGGCCAGAGCGCGCTGGTGGCCAATTTCCGCTGTGAACGGGCGCATGGGCACGTTGCCTACCAATGGTTCCAGCGCGGCGCAGTGCTCGCGCTGTTGCCGCTTCCCGGCGACCATGTATCGATGGTCTGGTCGCTGCCTGCCGACGAGGCGTCGCGGATCTCCCGTCTCGAGAGCGAAGCGCTGTGCTGCGAGGTCGCGCAAGCCGCGCACGATGAGCTGGGCGCGTTGCAGCTCGTGACTACGCCTCGTAGCTATCCGTTGCGGCGTCTCGCGGCGCGCCGCATGGTGGCGCCGCGTATCGCGCTCACCGGGGATGCCGCACACGTCATCCATCCGCTGGCCGGGCAGGGGCTCAACCTCGGCCTGCAGGACGCGCGCACGCTCGCCGGCGTGCTGGCGGAGCGTGAGCCGATGCGCGACCCCGGCGATCTTGGCCTGCTGCGCCGTTATGAGCGCAGCCGGGCGGAGCCTATACTGGCGATGGACACCATGGTCGACACCCTATTCCGGACGTTCGGCGCCGAAAGCCCTGTCGTGGGGCGGCTGCGCAATGCCGGCTTGAACTTGGCCGATCGCTTGCCGGTCATAAAGAACGTGCTGATGCGCTACGCGATGATGTGCTTCTTCGGCCTGCTCTTCGCCGGGGCGGCGCTCGCCAACGAGGCGCAGATCCGCCGCGTGCTCGAGCCCAAGCTCGGCGGCGTCAAGATCGAGGGTGTGCAGCCGGCGCCGATTCCCGGTCTTTGGGAAGTCCGTTTCCGCAGCAGCGAGGGCGGCATGCGGGTGATCTATACCGACGCCACCGCCTCGTACGTCATCGACGGCAACATCCACGAGCTGCGTACCAACCGTGACCTGACCGGGGAGCGGCTGCGCAAGTTGAACGCGATCAAGTTCGAGTCTCTGCCGCTCGACCAGGCGGTGAAGGTGCAGCGCGGCAACGGCAAGCGCGTGATGGCGATGTTCTCCGATCCCTACTGTCCCGCCTGCCGCCAGTTCGAAAAGGCGCTTGCGCAGGTGGACGACGTCACCATCTACGTCTTCATGTACCCGGTGATCCGGCCGCAGAACGCCGACCACTCGCGCGCGGTGTGGTGCTCCACCGATCGCGCGAAGGCCTGGCTCGAGCTCGCCGCTGCCGCCAAGCCGAAGGTGCCGGACGCGGCGCCGACCTGCGCGAACCCGGTGGACAAGCTGGTCGAGACCGGCCACAAGCTCGGCGTCAACAGCACGCCGACCTTGTTCCTCGCCAACGGCGAGCGCGTGAGCGGCGGGCTGTCCGCCGACGATCTCAAGGACTTGCTGGACCAGGCGGCAGCGGCTCGCCGGTAGGCCACAGCAGCCACATCCGGCCCTGCTGGCGCATGCGCCCCGCCTGCGCGCCCGCGTCGGCGCCGGTTCCCCAGAAGAAATCCGCGCGCACCACGCCGCGAATCGCGCCGCCGGTGTCGTGCGCCGCCATCAGGCGCTCGAGGCGCGCCTCGGAGAGCGGATAGGTCGTCGCCAGATAGACCGGCGCGCCGAGCGGCACGAAGCGACGATCGACCGCGATGCTGCGCTCGGCATGCAGCGGCACGCTGAGCGCGCCGATCGGGCCGTCGGTCACGGGAAGCTCGCGGAAGAACACGTAGCTCGGATTCTGGGCGAGCGCGTCGCGCAGCTTGCCCGGATTGGCCGCCGCCCAGGCCTTGATGCCCTGCATCGAGGCCTGCTCGAGCAGCATCTCGCTGCGCTCGACCAGGTAGCGGCCGAGCGAGCGATAAGGATGGCCGTTCTGGTCCGCGTACCCGACGCGCAAGCGCTCGCCGTTGTCGAGCTGGATCTGCCCGGAGCCCTGGATTTGCAGGAAGAAGAGCTCGACCGGGTCCGCGCTCCACGCGATCACCGGCGCGGTGAACGCATTGCCGCGCGCGTCGATCTCGCCGCGCGACCAGTACGGCACCAGGCGCCGGCCGTCGAGCCGGCCGCGCAGCCGCAGTCCCCGCGTCTCCGGGCTGACCGAGCCGAGGTCGACCACGATCAGGTCGTCGGGCACGCCGAAAATCGGCTGGCTGTGCACCGCGGTCTGCGTGCGGCTGCCTTCGATCACCGGCTCGTAGTACCCGGTGATCATGCCGCTGTCTCCGCTGGTCGACGACAGCACGGCGTAAGGCACGAACTCGGCCTCGAAGAAGCGCCGCGCGGCTTCCTCGTCGCCCGGCGGCAGGGTTTTCGCGAGCTCGCAGGCTTTCTTCGCCGCGGCGAGCCGCGCGCAACCGCCGAGGAAGGCGCGCAGGCTCGGCTCGAGATGCGCTTCGCGCCAGCCCGGCAGGTCGCTGAAGCTGCGCGCCTCGTAGCGCGCGGTCTCCGGCGCCGGCTTCGGCGGCGGACACGGGCACATGGCCTCCTTTTGCGGCGGCGTCGGCGCGCAGCCCGCGGCCAGTAGAATCAGCGCGAGGCTAAGGCTGCGCATGTGGGTCATCTATCTCGAAGTGCTCTTGGTGCTCGGCCTGGCGGCGTTCATCGTCTGGTTCACCTGGCCGAGAAAGAAAAAATAGCCTGCTTAATGCAGCACGCGCGGCACGGATAGCGTGAACTCGGGAATCGCGGCTTCGAAGCGCGTGCCGTCGGCGGCGACCAGCTGGTAGCTGCCGCGCATCGTGCCCACCGGCGTGGCAATCGAGGCGCCGCTCGTGTACTCGAAGCGTTCGCCCGGCTTCAGCAGCGGCTGCGAGCCCACCACGCCCATGCCGCGCACTTCCTGTACCAGGCCCTGCGCGTCGGTGATCACCCAGTGGCGGCTGATGAGCTGCGCCGCCACCGTACCGGTGTTGCGGATGGTGATGGTGTAAGCGAACACGTAGCGCCCCGCGGCCTCGTCGGACTGGTCGGCGAGATACTGGGTCGCGGCGTCGACAGCGATGGTGTAAAGCTTCTCTTGCGCCACGACTGCATTGTAAACTCCGCGCGGCCATGACGTTTCGCATCGCGCCCAGCATCCTGTCGGCCGATTTCTCCCGCCTGGGCGACGAGGTGCGCGCGGTCGAGCGCGCCGGCGCCGACCTGATTCACTTCGATGTCATGGATAACCACTACGTGCCGAACCTGACCATCGGCCCGCTGGTGTGCGCGGCGCTCAAGCCGCACGTCAAGGCCCCACTGGACGTGCACCTGATGGTGAAACCGGTCGATTCGCTGATCCCGGAGTTCGCCAAGGCGGGCGCCGGAATCATCAGCTTCCACCCCGAGGCCTCCGACCACGTCGACCGCACCATCGCGCTGATCCGCGAGCACGGCTGCAAAGCGGGCCTGGTGCTCAATCCGGCGACGCCGGTGTCCTGGCTCGATCACACGCTGGAGAAGCTCGACCTCGTGCTCCTCATGTCGGTGAATCCCGGCTTCGGCGGCCAGAAGTTCATCGCGTCGGTGCTGCCCAAGATCGCGGAAGTCCGGCGTCGCATCGACGCGCAGAAGCGCGAGATCTGGCTGGAAGTCGACGGCGGCATCAAGACCGACAACATCGCTGAAGTGGCGCGCGCCGGCGCGGATACCTTCGTTGCCGGCTCGGCGGTGTTCAACTCGAAGGACTACGCGGCCACGATCAGGGACATGAGAGCCCAGCTAGCCGCTGCACGAAAGTGAGAGTTCCCGTAGTCGCGGAAGCCCGAGCGGATCTGTACACGCCGCTCGCGGTCTACCTGAAGCTCGCGAACGCGCCGTACTCCTACTTGCTCGAATCCGTGGTCGGCGGCGAGCGCTTCGGCCGCTACTCCTTCATCGGCCTTGCCTGTTCGGAACGGATCGAAGCCCGCGGGCGGAAAGTGCGACGCCTGGTGCGCGATGCGCGCGGTACGGATGTCTGCCTGGAAAGCGTCGACGCCGATCCGTTCGAATACGCGCGCGCCTGGCTCAAGCGCCACCAGGTCGCACCGGTACCGGCGGCGCTCAAGTTTGGCGGCGGCCTTGCCGGTTACTTTGGCTACGAGGCGGTGCGGCATGTGGAGCCTCGGGCGCTGACGCGCGACAAGCCCGACGCCATCGGCACGCCCGACATGCTGCTGCTGGTCTCGGACGAGCTGGCGGTGGTCGACAACGTGCTGGGCAAGCTCTACCTGGTGGTGTACGCCGATACCACGCAGCCCGATGCCATGCGGACCGCGAAGGCACGGCTCGAGCACTTGCGCTCGAGGCTCGCCGGGGCGTTGCCGGAAGAAGGGTTCATCAAGGAAAGCGCACCGGCAGTGCCGCTCGAATGCACGTTCACCGAGCCCGGATTCCTGGAGGCGGTGCGGCGCTCGAAGGAGTACATCTACGCCGGCGATTGCATGCAGGTGCAGATCTCGCAGCGCACTTCCCGCTCGTTCGAGCCGTCGCCGCTCGCGCTCTACCGCGCGCTGCGCAGTGTGAATCCCTCGCCGTACATGTACTACTTCGATTTCGGCGATCACCACGTGGTGGGGGCGTCGCCCGAGATCCTGGTGCGCCTCGCCGGCGATACCGTCACGCTGCGCCCGATCGCCGGCACGCGCCCGCGCGGCGCCACGCCGGAAGAAGATGCCGCGACCGCCAAGGAGCTGCTGGCCGATCCGAAGGAGCGCGCCGAGCACGTGATGCTGATCGACCTCGGGCGCAACGACGTCGGCCGCGTGGCGCAGGCCGGCAGCGTCAAGGTGACCGAGCAGATGGTGATCGAGCGCTACTCGCACGTGATGCACATCGTGTCCAACGTGGAAGGGCGCCTGAAGCCCGGGCTGGACGCGATCGACGTGCTCAAGGCGAGCTTCCCTGCAGGCACGGTCACCGGCGCGCCGAAGGTGCGCGCGATGCAGATCATCGACGAGCTCGAGCCGGTGCGCCGCGGCGTGTACAGCGGCGCGGTGGGTTATCTCGGCTTCAACGGCGACATGGACGTCGCCATCGCCATCCGCACCGCGGTCGTCAAGGACCGGCGCCTGCACGTGCAGGCGGCGGCGGGCATCGTCGCGGATTCCGACCCGCGCTCCGAATGGCTGGAAACGCAGCACAAGGCGCGCGCACTGCTGCGCGCGGCCGAGCTGGCGGACGCGGTCAAGTAACCCAGAACTGGTACATGCGCGCGAAGGTCTCGGGATATTCGACCTCGAAGCGGTGCCAGCTTCGCAAGTCGGCGGGGTCGGTGAAGCGCGCGCGGTAGCGCGCAAGCGCCTGGCCGCTATCCGGGAACTCGAAGCCGAGGAAACGCAAGCCGAGGCGCGCGATCATCGCCTCGATCTGCGGCAGGCTGAAGCACACCTCGTGCACGTGGAACAGCAGGTCGCGGCAACCGCTCATGCTGTAGAAGTCCTCGTTGCGCGCGATGGCCGCGAGCAGCGGATCGTCCGCGCGCGCGCGGATCGCCGCACGGCAGGCGCGGATCCCGGCGGCATCGGGCTTGAAGCCTTCGGCGGCGATCAGCTCGCGTGCGCGCGCCACCGGGCGCCGGCCGGCCGCGCTGTAGAGCCCGATGCGCATCAAGCCGCCGGGCTTGCGCAGCGCGGCGAGCACGCGCCAGCCCTGGAACGGATCCTCGAGGTGGTGCAGCACGCCCGAGCTTTCGATCAGGTCGAAGCGCTCGGCCAGGCCGCCGAGCGCCAGGATGTCGGCCTGGCGATACTCGATGTTTTCGATGCCCAGCTCGCGCGTCTTTCGCTGCGCGTACGCTAGGCTCGCGCGGCTGATGTCCACCGCCAGCACCTGCGCGCCGGCGAAGCGCCGCGCGGTGGCGATCGCGTTCTGGCCGGTGCCGCAGCCCGCGACCAGGATTCCCGGTTGGCTGGGGATGTGCACATTGAGCGAAGGGAACAGGTCTTTCACCACATCGGCGAGCGTTGCGGGCGGAAACACCGACTGCGTTCGCACCCAGCGCGGGTACGGGTTCTCCTCGTATTGCGCTTGCACCTTGGACGACACCGAGGAAATCTCCGAGGCGACGCTGGGAAGTGTCTTGTCGTTTGCTGGTCCATAGGCCGCAACTCTTGCGAGCGACACCGGATCGGTGGCCGTGATCGCCGCGACCTTGGCGCGCTCTTCCTCGGTCTCGTCGAACACGTATTCCGTGTTGAAGCACTGACGCGCGATCGCGGTCATGACCGGCAGCGGCAGCGGCTGGTCCAGCATGCGCCGCCGAACGTCGGTGATCAGGCGCTCGAGCGCCGCGTCCCGGATCACCACGTCTTCGAGCAGCCGCAGGAGCAGCGGCTCATCCAGTGGATTGGTTTGGGAGAGGGCAAGTGTCGTGATGGGCCGCACCAGATTGCCGGGATCGACCGCGGGGTGTTCGAGCGCTTTCGCGAGCAGCTCGCGCACCGGCGCCGGCACCGGATGGCGCAGGTTGAAATAGCGGATGACGTCGGAGAATTGCGCCCAGAGCGGCGCGATGCCGGGCGCGAGGCGCAGCGCGCTCGCGATGCTCTCGAACGCCGCGCCGTGCGCGCCCTCGGCGAGTTGGCGCGCCGAAAGCTGCGCGTGCGCCAGGGCGACCTCGCTTTCTCGCATCAGGCGAAGTATCTGGGCTAGAATCCCCGGCGTGAAGTCATTCGCTGTCCTCTGGCAACACCTCTCCTGGCGCTGGCGCTCGCGCGCCTAATCCGTCTTCGGCCGCGCCGGGCCCATCGGCGCACCCGCAGTACTTAGATCAGTAGAATCAACCGGATATTTGCGTCATGGTGTTGATGATCGACAACTACGATTCGTTCACCTTCAACCTCGTCCAGTACCTGGCAGAGCTCGGCATGGAAGTGCGCGTGTTTCGCAACGACGAGCTCGAGGTGGGTGAGATCGAAGCGCTGCACCCGTCGCACGTGGTGCTCTCGCCCGGCCCTTGCACGCCGAACGAGGCGGGGATCACGCTCGAAACCATCGAGCGCCTGGCGGGGCGCATCCCGATTCTCGGGGTGTGCCTCGGTCATCAGGCGATCGGCCAGGCATTCGGCGGCAAGGTGGTGCGCGCGAAGCAGGTGATGCACGGCAAGACCTCCCGCATCCGGCACGATGACCATGGGGTATTCGAGAAACTCCCCAACCAGTTTGTTGCTACGCGCTATCACTCGCTCGTGGTCGAGCGTGCGTCGCTGCCGGCATGCTTGCAGATCACTGCCGAGTCCGAGGACGGCGAGATCATGGGCCTGCGCCACCGCAGCCTCGCGGTCGAAGGCGTGCAATTCCACCCCGAAGCGCTGCTCACCGAGCACGGCCACAAACTGCTGCAGAATTTCATCCAGGGAGCCAGAACATGAAACAGATCACCATCGCCGAGGCGATCCAGCGCACGGTCGAGCACCGCGAGGTGTTCCACGACGAGATGCTGCACGTGATGCGCCAGATCATGCGCGGCGAGCTGAGTCCGGCGCAGATCGCCGGCTTCATCGTCGGCCTGCGCGTGAAGAAGGAGACCATCGGCGAGATCGCGGCCGCGGCGCAGGTGATGCGCGAGCTCGCCACGCCGGTCGAGGTGGCCGACGACAAGCACCTGGTGGACACCTGCGGCACCGGCGGCGACGCCGCCCATACCTTCAACGTCTCGACCTGCGCGGCGTTCGTGGCCGCGGCGGCGGGCGCGAAGGTGGCGAAGCACATGGGGCGCTCGGTGTCTTCGTCTTCGGGCAGCGCGGAGGTGCTGGAAGCGCTCGGCGCGAACATCGCGCTCACGCCCGCCGACACCGCGCAGGCGATCGACAAGCTCGGCCTCGGCTTCATGTTCGCGCCCGCGCACCACGCGGCGATGAAGCACGCGGCGCCGGTGCGCAAGGATCTCGGGGTGCGCACCTTGTTCAACATCCTCGGACCGCTCACCAACCCCGCGGGGGCCAAGAACCAGGTGATGGGCGTGTTCCACTCCGACCTGGTCGGCATCGAGGTGCGCGTGCTGCAGCGCCTGGGCTCGAAGCACGTGATGGTGGTCCACGGCCTCGACGGCCTGGACGAGATCTCGATCTCCGGTCCGACGCTGGTCGGCGAGCTGGCGAAGGGCGAGATCAGCGAGTACCAGCTGCATCCCTCCGACGTCGGCATGGAGCTCTACGACCGCCGCGCGATCGAGGTGCATACGGTGGCGGAGTCGAAGGCCATGATCCAGGCGGTGCTCGAGAACCAGCCGGGGCCGGCGCACAACATCGTGGCGCTCAACGCAGGCGCCGCGATCTATGTGGCGGGGGTGGCGCCCAGCTTCAAGGCGGGCGTCGAGCGTGCGTCGCAGGCGATCAAGAGCGGCGCGGCGAAGCAGAAGCTCGAGGCGTTCGTGGCGCTTAGCCAAAAACTGAAGAAGTGAGCATCCTCGACAAGATCCTGGCGGTGAAGCGCGCCGAAGTCGCGGCGGCGAAGCGCGCGGCGCCAGAGGTCGAGGCGCGTGCGCGTGCTGCGCCGGCGACGCGCGATTTCGTCGGCGCGCTGCGCGCGAAAACGCCGGCGGTGATCGCCGAGATCAAGCGCGCGAGCCCTTCCAAGGGCCTGCTGCGTGCGAATTTCGACCCCGCGGCGATCGCCAAGAGCTACGAGCAGGCCGGAGCCGCCTGCATCTCCGTCTTGACCGACCGGGAATTCTTTCAGGGCGCGCCTGAAGACTTGATCAAGGCAAAAGCCGCGTGCGCGTTGCCCGCCTTGCGCAAGGACTTCCTGATCGATCCGTACCAGGCGTTCGAGGCGCGTGCGCTCGGCGCCGACTGCGTGTTGCTCATCGTCGCCTGCCTGGACGACGCGCAGATGCGCAGCCTCGAGAAGCTCGCGCATTCGCTCGGCATGGCAGTGCTGGTGGAAGTGCACGACGCCGCCGAGCTCGAGCGCGCGCTCGCGCTCGACACGCCGCTGATCGGCATCAACAATCGCAACCTGCGCACCTTCGAGACCCGCCTGGAAACCACGCTGGATCTTCTGCCGCGCATGCCTAAACAGCGCATGGTGATCACCGAGAGCGGCATCCTCTCCGCTGCCGACGTGCGCCGCATGCGCGATCAAGGCGTCAACGCATTTCTGGTCGGCGAAGCATTCATGCGCGCCCCGGATCCCGGTTCCGCGCTGCGTGAAGTGTTCGGCGCTTGACCGTCCTGAATCGCACAGTCGAGGCGCTGATGGCGGGCCGGCTGGAGGAAGCGCTGCGCACCGCCCGCCAGGTGGCGCGCAACAGTCCCGGGCTCGCCGAGGCGCATATGCTGCTGGCAGAGGTGCAGCGCGTGCTCGGCGATGCGCCGCGCGCGGCCGAGGCGATGGCGCGCGCGCTGCGCCTGCAGCCGGGCTGGACGCCGGCGCGCATCGAGCTGGCGCTCGCGGACCTCTACCGCGACTTCGGCCGCCTTGCGCAGGCCGAAGAGCGCTGCCGAGCCGCGCTCGCGCTCGAGCCCGGATCCGCCGACGCCCGGTTCAATCTCGCGGGCTTGCTGCACGGTGCGGGGCGCGCGTCCGAAGCCATCGCCGAGCTCGAGACCTTGCTTGCCAGGCAGCCGGAAGCGTCCGATGCACGCGAGCAGCTTGTGCGGCTGCTCTACGACCAACGCAGCATGGAACGGCTGGAAACGGTCTGCCGTGAAGGCATGGCGCTGCACCCCGGTGCTTCTTTCTTCGTCGAGCGGCTTGGCGCTGCGCTGTGGTTCGAAGGCCGCCACGAGGAGGCGCTGCACGCTTTTGAGACGGCGCTGCAGCGTTCGGCAACCCGCGAGGAACGAGAGGATGCCTCCCTTGCCGCGGCGAACGCGCGGCTGGCCCTCGGCCACTACGACGAAGGCTGGCGTTCCTACCAGGGACGCCATACCCGCAGTACTGCCGCCGCGGATCCCGCGAGCGTCGCCAGCCTCGAAAAACCCGCCCGCATCCTGATCCGCACCGAGCAAGGGCTCGGGGACGAGATTTTTTTTCTTCGATTCGCCGTTCCGCTGCGGGCGCGCGGCCATCGGCTGAGCGTCGCAGGCGAGCCGAAACTCGACGCGCTGCTGGCCACGATGCCCGAGCTGTTCGAAGTGCCGGGGGGGAAAGCCGATTTCACGCTCTCCTCGGGTGACCTGCCGCTGGCGAGCGGCGTTTCTTTCGCGCCGCCATTGCCGCTCCCGGTGGATGCCGAGCGCCAGTCGCGCATGCGGGCGGTGTTGAAGCAGTTCGGGCCGCCGCCGTACGTTGGCGTCACGTGGCGCGGCGGGCTGATGCCCGGCGAGCCGGTGCCGCAGCGGGGCACCTACCTGCAGAAGACCATCGCTCCCGACGAGCTCGGCCGCGGACTCGCGGCGACGGACGCCCGAATCGTGATCCTGCAACGCAAGCCGGCCCCTGCGGACGTACAGAGCTTTGTCCAGGCGCTGGGCCGCCCGGCGCTCGACCTGAGCGCGATCAACGACGACCTGCGCGATGCGCTTGCGGTCCTATCGCTGCTCGACGATTACATCGGGTCCAGCAACGCCAACTTCCATCTGCGCGCGGGACTTGCCGGAAAGCGCGCAAAGGTCATGGTCACGACGCCGACCAACTGGCGCTGGGGTATCCGCGGCGCTTCGAGCCCCTGGTTCCCCGAGTTCACGGTGTACCGGCGCGAATTGGGCGAAGACTGGTCGGCGGTCCTGGCGGCGATCCGGCGGGACCTGTCCTAGCATGGAGCGCGCGGCGCGCATCCGGGACTACGAAATTCGCCTGCGCGCCTCGTTCACCGCCGGCGCGCGCGTGATGACCTCCCGCGTGTTCCGCAAATACGTCGCGGAGCTGTGCGAACCGGACCCGGCGTTCGACGAGCTCTACCTCGAGGGCTGCTTCGCCACCGGCACGGACGTGTGCCCGCTGCGGCGGCGCGACCGCTTCCGCATCCTCGTGCAGCAGCTCGAGCGCACGCTCGCTCTCGATGGACGCGTCGCCGAGTGCGGCTGCTTTCGCGGCCTGTCTTCGTACCTCCTTTGCAGCCGGCTGCGCCGCAACGAGGCTGGCTTTACGGGCGCCGGGTACGAGATCTACGACTCCTTTGAAGGCCTGAGCGAGCCGGCGGAGCAGGACAAGGGTGCGGTGGATGCGCAGGTGATCGCGGCCAATCATCGTGGCCAGTTCTCGCAGCCTCTGGAGGAGGTGCGGCGCGCTCTGTCCCGGTGGTTTCCGGAGATCGCCTACCGGCCCGGCTGGATTCCGGACGGCTTCCGGCACGACGACGCCCGCTATCGCTTCGTGCATATCGACGTCGACCTCTACCAGCCGACCCGGGCGAGCTTCGAGTACTTCTGGCCGCGGCTCGTCCCGGGCGGGGTGATGGTCTGCGACGACTACAACTGGCCGGGCGCCAAGCTCGCCGCCGAAGAGTTCGCTGGCCGCATCGGAACGACGTTTGGCGTGACAGCGAGCAGTCAGGCGGTCTTCAGCAAGCCTTAACCGAACTGCTGCGGCGCAGCAGAGGTTGTTGGAGATTCACAACACCGCCGGCGTTTCTCCTCTGTAACAAGTGCTATTCCTTGTTACGCCCAAGGGCTCTCGGCACACTTTTCAGGACTTCTCAAAGGAGGGGTTGGCGGGGGGCATCAGCGCCGCGCCAGATCAAATCAAAAGGAGCAAGCGAATGCAGAAGAAACTGCTGGGCCTAGCGGTCGCAGGCGCGCTGGCAGCGCCTGGACTCGCCTCGGCGCAGGTGGAGGTATACGGCTTCGTCAACATGTCGTTCGGACAGGTCAGGTACTCCGAGCCCACCCAGATTCCGGGTTTGACAGCGGGCGTTGGGTCGGTCTCGAAGTGGGACGTGCAGTCGTACGCTTCGAACTACGGTATCCGCGGCCGGGAAAGCATCGGCATGGGCCAGACCGCATGGTTCCAGATCGAGCAGAACGCCCCGATGGAGCGCTCCAACAACATCGCCATTACACCGGCCTCGCGCAACTCCGCGGTCGGCGTTCAGGGCAACTGGGGCAACCTGTTCATCGGCCAGTGGACCACGCCGTGGGCGGATCTGGACGCGCTGTGGGGCATCGGCACCGTCGGCGGCCTTGGCCCGATCACCTCGATCATCGGCCGCCGCGAGACGACCGGTACCGCACCGAACCCGAACTGTGTCAACGGCCATAACTCTCCGACTCCGGGCACCTGCGATGCGGTAGAGGCGGGCGGCGGCGTTGGGCATGCCTTCTGGCGGCGCGCGTCGCAGTCGATCTTCTATCAGTCGCCGGTATTCGCTGGCGTCCAGGTCAAGCTCATGTACCAGACCAACGAAGGCAAGGCGACCACCACGAACGGCGGCACGCTGGTCTCGGATCCCTCGATGTACTCCGCGTCGGTGCAGTGGGCGGGCATGGGTGGCCGGGTACGCGTCGGCGCAGCGTTCGACTCGCACAAGGAGTTCACCTCCCAGGGCAATACCGACACTGGCGTTCGCGTGACCGGTGGCTGGAACTTCGGGTTCATGGACGTCGGCCTGGCCTACGAGGCGATGACGTACAAGACCGTTTCGGGCGACTGCGATGCCAAGCAGTACGGCATCCAGCTGGCGGTTCCGATCGGTCAGGGCGCGATCCGCGCTGCGTACTCCGTCGCCAAGGACATCAAGGGCGACTACACCGGCGCTGCCACGTTCACCACGGGCTCTTGCGGCGCATCGGCAGCAGTAGCGGGATTCGATACCAGCGACAACGGAGCAAAGCAGTTCAACATCGGTTACGACTACCGCTTCTCGAAGCGCACCACGATTGGCTTCGGCTACGCGGCGATCGAAAACGACCAGGCCGCGGTGTTTACCTGGACGGGCATGCCGCCGACGCAGACTGGCGGCGGCGCCGGCATCGCGGGTCAGTCGGTGGCGAATACCCCGCTGCCGGGTTCTGATCCCAGCATGTTCTTCGTCAACATGGTTCACCGCTTCTAAGCAGCAGCCTCACAGCAGGGGAAACGGGCGCTTCGGCGCCCGTTTCATTTATAGTCCCCGCATGGATCGATTGATCAGGGAGTTCGACCGCGCGCTGCGCGCGGTCGCGGGCGTCGTGCATGCCGAGCGTCCGTCGCCCGCCGACGGCGTTGCAGACGCCCCGCTCGACCAAACGCCAAAGGCGCACGCCGCGGCCCTCATGCGCGTAAACCATGTAGGCGAGATCTGTGCCCAGGCGCTTTACCAGGGACAAGCGCTGACCGCCCGGCGCCCGGAATCGCGCGAGGCGCTCGCGCAGGCCGCGCGCGAGGAAGAGGACCATCTCGCGTGGAGCGCCGAGCGTATCCGCGAGCTCGGTGGCCGGCCGAGCCTGCTGAATCCCCTGTGGTATGCGGGCTCGTTCGCCATCGGCGCCGCCGCCGGCCTGCTCGGCGACCGCTGGAATTTTGCGTTCCTCGCGGAAACCGAGCGCCAGGTCGAGGAGCACCTCGCAAGCCATCTCGCATCGCTGCCGCCCGAGGACCAGCGCACCCGCGCCGTGGTCGAGGCGATGCGCGCCGACGAGGCGCGCCACCGCGCCAGCGCGATCGAGCTCGGCGCCGCCGAGCTGCCGGAACCGGTCAAGCGTGCGATGCGATTGGCCTCGAGGGTGATGACGACGGTCGCGTATCGAGTGTAAGCAGTGCTGAGCATCTATATCGGATACGACCCTCGGGAGTCGGTCGCGCTCTATACCCTGGCGCACTCGATCGTGCGCCGCTCGTCGGTGCCGGTCGCTGTCGCGCCGCTGGTGCGGGGACAGCTGAAGGGCCGGTACCGCCGGTCACGCGGGCCGACCGAATCGACCGAGTTCAGCATGACGCGCTTCCTGGTGCCGGCGCTTTCAGGCTACCGCGGCTGGTCGGTGTTCATGGATTGCGACATGCTTTGCCGCACCGACATTGCCGCCCTTGCCGCCGAGATCGAGCGCCAGGCGGACAAGGCGGTGCTGGTCTGCAAGCATGACTACACGCCGCGCACCGAGCGCAAATTCCTCGATCAGGTGCAGACCAAATACACACGCAAGAACTGGTCGAGCCTCATGGTGTTCAACAACGAGCGTTGCCGCTCGCTGAGCGCCGATTACGTCAACAGCGCCTCCGGCCTCGAGCTGCATCGCTTCGCCTGGATCGACGATGGCGCGATCGGCGAGCTGGCGCTCGAATGGAACTGGCTGGTTGGCGAGTACCCTTACAACGCGGCCGCGAAGATCGTGCACTTCACGATCGGCGGGCCGTACTTTCCGGCCTACCGGGATTGCGACTATGCTGCCGAATGGTTCGCCGAGCGCGAATCCATGCAGCACGTCGCGGACACCAAATAAAGGGAGTCGACATGTTTCTCCGCATCGCTTTCGCCGCTTTCATTGCGCTGCTGCCGCTCAGTCAAGCGGCCGCGCAGCTGCTCACCGAGAAGAAGTTCTATACCCTGCCCCAATACACCACCGCGGGCGGCAAGACCATCAAGAACGTCCGCGTCGGCTACGAGACCTACGGCAAGCTGAACGCCGCGGGCGACAACGCGATCTTCGTGGCGCATTTCTTCTCCGGCACCTCGCACGCCGCCGGGCGCTACCAGGCCACTGAAAAGGCCGCCGGCTACTGGGACGCGATCATCGGGCCGGGCAAGGCGATCGACACCGACAAGTACTTCGTGGTGAGCGCCGACACGCTCGCCAACCTGAACGTGAAGAGCCCGACCGTCGGCACGACCGGACCGGCCACGGTGAATCCCGATACCGGCAAGCCCTATGGCTCGACCTTCCCGGTGATCTCGATGAAGGACTCGGTCCGCGTCCACAAGGCGCTGGTCGACTCCTTGGGAATCAAGAAACTGAAGGCCGTGGCGGGCGCCTCCGGCGGCTCGATCCAGGCCATGGAGTGGGCCGCGGAGTATCCGCAACTGGTCGAGCGCGTGATTCACGTCATCGGACCCGGCCTCGACATCCATCCCTACGTCATCGGGCTGCTCGACCTGTGGATGATGCCGATCAAGATGGATCCCAACTGGAAGGGCGGCGACTACTTCGGCGGCGCCGAGCCCAACGAAGGCGTGGCGCAATCGCTGAAGACGGTCACCCTCACGGCGCTGCATTTCGGCTGGGCGGACAAGGTGCACGGCTACAAGTGGGCGGCGGAGGGCAAGAACCCGCAGGACGCGATGGGTAACCTGTTCGCGATCGAGGACTCGCTCTATAAGAGTGGCCAGGCGCGCGCCGGCGCTACCGACGCCGCGCACTTCGTCTGGATGGCGAAGGCCAACCAGCTCTACAACCTGGAAAAGGAACAGTCGCGCATCAAGGCGAAGGTGCTGTTCCTGCCGGCCACCACGGACATGATTTTCCCGCCGGAGCTCTCGCGCAAGGCTGCGGAGAAGCTGAAGGCGCAGGGCAACACCGTGGAGCTCTACGAGATCGAGGGCACCAGCGGCCACCTCGATGGCCTGTTCTCGATCGGCAAGGTCGCCGACCGCATCAAGGCTTTTATCGAGAAATAGTTATTCGCTGGCGCGCGGCTGGGGCTTGGGCCGCCGGCCGACGTTGATCGTCGCGTCGACGTCCTGGCCCTGGCGCTTGAGCTTCATCTTCGCCGGTGAGCCCGGCGCGAGCGCGGCGATGAGGTTCAGCATCGCGGTCGGATCGGCGACCGGCTTGCCCTCGACCTCGGTCAGCACGTCGCCCGGCTTGATGCCGGCCTTGTCGGCCGGGCCGCCGCGCAGCACGCCGGCGATCAGCGCGCCGCGCTGGCCGCCGAGCTTGAACGACTCCGCGAGCGCGGGGGTGATCTCCTGCACTTCCACGCCGATCCAGCCGCGCGTCACGCCGCCGCTCTTCACGATCTGCTCGAGCACCATCTTCGCGGTCGACACCGGGATGGCGAAGCCGATGCCCATCGAGCCGCCCGAGCGCGAGAAGATCGCGGTGTTGATGCCGACCAGGTTGCCGCCGGCGTCGATCAGCGCGCCGCCGGAGTTGCCGGGGTTGATCGCGGCGTCGGTCTGGATGAAGTTCTCGAACGTGTTGATGCCCAGGCCGGTGCGGCCGAGCGCGCTGACGATGCCGGCGGTCACCGTCTGGCCGACGCCGAACGGGTTGCCGATGGCGAGCACCACGTCGCCGACCTTGAGCGCGTCGGAAGAGCCGAAGGTGATCGCCGGCAGGTTGTCGGCATTGACGCGCAGCACCGCGAGATCGGTCTCCGGATCGTTGCCCACCACCTTGGCCAGCAGCTTCTTGCCGTCGGCGAGCGCGACTTCGATCTCGTCCGCGGCCTCGACCACGTGATGGTTGGTGAGCACGAAGCCGCTCGCGCTGACGATCACGCCGGAACCCAGGCTGGACGCGCGCTGCGCTTCGTCGGGCAGCTGCTCGCCGAAGAAGCGGCGGAAGATCGGATCGTTCAGCAGCGGATGACGCGGCGAGCGAATTTCCTTCGAAGTAAAAATGTTCACCACCGAAGGCGCGGCGCGCTGTACCGCTTCGTGGTACGAGCCGATGCGCACCGCCGTCGGTAGCGGCCCCGTGGTCGGCGCCTGCTGCACCACGGCGACCTGCGAGCCGACGCGCGACGGCAGCCACTCCGGACGGAAGGTCGAGACTACGAACAGTGCTGCGACGGCGATGGTCGCGGCCTGCGCGAAGATGAGCCAGAGGCGGTACATGGGAATGCGGAACGGAAGTATACGAAATTCCCTTGAATATTTAGTCGTTTACGAGCGAAATCGTGGACATTTGCAGAGGCCGTCGCTACAATCGCCCACTTTTACGCTGCCTGCCTCCGGACCTAAAACAACTCCATCTCCATGAGCGAGCAAACAAAAGTGGACAAGAAACGGCGCAACCTGGTGGTCGCCACCTCGGTCGTCGGCGGCGTCGCCGGCGTCGCCGCGGCCCTGCCTTTCGCCGCCAGTATGCTGCCTTCCGACCGCGCCAAGGCGGCCGGCGCCCCGGTCGAAGTCGATCTGTCGAAGCTCGCCCCGGGCGAGATGGCCGTGATCGAGTGGCGCGGCAAGCCGGTGTGGGTGATCAAGCGCACCAAGGAAATGCTCGACTCGCTGAAAGCGGTGACCGGCAAGCTCACCGACCCGGCTTCCAAGTCTTCCGAGCAGCCGAAGTACGCGGAGAACGAATACCGCTCGCAGAAACCCGAATTGATGGTGATGGAAGGCGTGTGCACGCATCTCGGCTGCTCGCCGCAGCTGAAGGGCGCCGACGCCAAGGCCGAGATGGGCGGCGACTGGGCGGGCGGCTTCTACTGCCCGTGCCACGGCTCCAAGTTCGACCTCGCCGGCCGCGTGTTCCGTGGCGCGCCTGCGCCCACCAACCTCAAGGTGCCGCCGTACACGATCGTCAGCGACACCACGCTGCTGATCGGCGAAGACCAAGAAAAGAAGGGAGCGTAGGAATGGCCTCGCGTCTCCAGGCGTTGTGGGGGTGGTTCGACGCGCGCATGCCTTCGGTGGCGGAGCAGTGGAAGATCCACGCCTCCGAGTACTACGCGCCGAAGAACTTCAACTTCTGGTACTTCTTCGGCTCGCTCGCGCTGCTGGTGCTGGTGATCCAGATCGTCTCGGGCATCTTCCTGACCATGAGCTACAAGCCCGACGCCGCCCTGGCGTTCGGCTCGGTCGAATACATCATGCGCGACGTGCCCGGCGGCTGGCTGATCCGCTACATCCACTCGACCGGCGCGTCGGCGTTCTTCATCGTGGTCTATCTGCACATGTTCCGCGCCATGCTGTACGGCTCGTACCGCGAGCCGCGCGAGCTGGTGTGGATCTTCGGCGTGATGATCTACCTGACGCTGATGGGCGAGGCGTTCTTCGGCTACCTGCTGCCCTGGGGCCAGATGTCCTACTGGGGCGCGCAGGTGATCGTGAACCTGTTCGGCACGGTGCCGCTGATCGGCCCCGACCTCGCGCTGTGGATCCGCGGCGACTACGTGGTCGGCGACGCGACGCTCAACCGCTTCTTCGCCCTGCACGTGATCGCCTTCCCGCTGGTGCTGCTCGGCCTGGTGGTCGCGCACATCCTCGCGCTGCACGACGTCGGCTCCAACAACCCCGACGGCGTCGAGATCAAGAAGCTGAAAGGGCCCGACGGGCACCCGCTCGACGGCATCCCGTTCCATCCCTACTACACGGTGAAGGACCTGGTCGGGGCGATCGTGTTCCTCGCCATCTTCTGCTTCGTGATGTTCTTCGTGCCCGAGGTCGGCGGCTACTTCCTCGAGCACAACAACTTCGTGCCGGCCGACCCGCTGAAGACGCCCGAGCACATCGCGCCGGTGTGGTACTTCACGCCTTACTACTCGATCCTGCGCGCGGTGCCGCCGCTCTTCAACTCGCAGTTCCCCGGCGTGCTGGCGATGGGCATCGCCACGCTGATCCTGTTCTTCCTGCCGTGGCTCGACCGCAGCCCGGTGAAGTCGATCCGCTACCGCGGCGTCCTGTACAAGAGCTGGCTCGCGGCATTCGTGGTGGTGTTCCTGATCCTCGGCTATCTCGGCACCGAGAAAACCACGGTCTGGGGCCAGTTCATCGTGCGCGAAGGTTCGCTCATGGATACGCTGCTCGACACCAAGGACGTCGCCACCTGGGTGGCGCGGGTCTGCTCCATCGTCTACTTCCTGTTCTTCCTCCTGATGCCTTGGTATACCGCGCGCGACAAGGTGCTGCCGGTTCCCGAGCGGGTGACGGTATGAAGAACATCCTGCTCATGCTTCTGCTCGCGCCGCTGGCGGCGCTCGCGGCCTCGGGCAGCGCGCGCCTCGACCATTCGCCGCACAACCCGCGCGACCTGGTCAGCGTGCAGGCCGGCGCCCGCACCTACGTCAATTACTGCCTCGGCTGCCACAGCATGCAGTACATGCGCTACGAGAGCCTGCGCGAGCTCGGCCTGTCGGAAGCGCAGATCAAGGACAACCTGATGTTCACGGCCGACAAGGTCGGCGAGCCGATGAAGGGGCCGCTCGACGCGAAGGCGGCGAAGGCCTGGTTCGGCGTCAACCCGCCCGACCTTTCGGTGATCGCGCGCGTGCGCGGCGCCGACTGGCTGTACACCTACCTGCGCACGTTCTATCGCGACCCGAAGACCACGACCGGCTGGAACAACGCGGTGTTTCCGAACGTCGCCATGCCGCACGCGCTGTGGACGCTGCAGGGCGAGCACGGCCTCGACGAGAAGACGCACAAGTTCACCGAGGTCTCGAAAGGGTCCCAGTCGGTCACCGAGTACGACGCCACGGTGCGCGACCTGGTCAATTTCCTGGTCTACGCGAGCGAGCCGGCCGCGGCCGACCGCAAGACGATCGGCATCGCCGTGCTGTTCGCGCTCGGCGTGCTGTTCATCTTCGCCTACCTGCTGAAGAAGGAATTCTGGAAGGACGTGAAGTAACGCCGTCGCAGTCCGCAGCTTTTCGAGCCGAAAGCCACCGCCATGATGCAACTCTATTCGGGCACCACCTGCCCTTTCAGCCATCGCTGCCGCTTCGTGCTGTACGAGAAGGGTATGGATTTCCAGGTCATCGACGTCGACCTGTACAACAAGCCCGAGGACATCGCGGTGATGAATCCGTACAACCGCCTGCCGGTGCTGGTGGA
>Ga0268265_10001157_pt1 | contig 23190 bp, 24 predicted proteins | sample KBSSwiS52_FD_190355 | JGI IMG/M metagenome (GOLD analysis project Ga0268265, IMG submission 190355) | Switchgrass rhizosphere microbial communities from Kellogg Biological Station, Michigan, USA - KBS Switchgrass S5-2 (SPAdes) (version 2) | ecosystem: Host-associated > Plants > Roots >... | reverse complement strand
GGCGGCGATTCATCGAAAAAGTCAGAATCATTGACTAAATTGGCCAATTCACCCAACAGATGTTGGACGGATGCACCTTGAGCAGGGAAATACGGTTTGATCGATTGTGCAAACTTGGCCGTCAGAATATTATAGACTATTTGCCGATAACTATTCACTTCTCGGTAAAACTCTTCCCTTAAACTACGAGTCATGTTGAGAGCGCTGGGAAGCCGCCGCAATAAAATCTGGATGACATCGGCCACAGTCAAGGATTTCATCTCAAATCGGTTTTTAGGTGGAAAACGTCGGTCAAGGCCAGGATTCGAGTTTTTCCAACACAACATTTCGGCTTTGTATCCGGCGACTACCACAATGGCCAGTTTGTTATAGACATCCAAACAACGCATGAGTTCGTTAATGGCTTCCACACCATGAGAATCGCTGGCCGAAGAAGAAGAAGAAGCTGATCTACAGCGAGGTAGCATGGCATAGGCCTCATCCACAAAAATGACCGACTCCAAACCGCGCACAAAGCTGCGATGTGTGAGTTTGGTACTTGCACTCACATGAGCACTGACCAAATCGCTGACCGACAAGGCGGTCACATTGAGTTGAGTGATCAATCCCAAGCGAAAATACACGCTTTGAATGGTTTCGACGGATGTGGATTTTCCTGAGCCAGGAGGACCTGATAAAATGATATATTTTGATACGTCTTGTCTTGGATCACCGTATGTGCCCCACCAAGATTGGAAATCAGCTTTGCCCACATCGAGAATCGTCTTGAGTAAAGATACCCGTAAATTTTTGTACGCGTCGGTATAGAGCTGTCGATCGATGGCTTGCACAGCATGACGCGCATGATTCACAATGTTGTGGCGTTCGGGACTATTTTTGTTCTTTTGTGCCTTTAAATAATGTGAAAATTGAATCGCCAATCGGACAAAATTTTCTCGTAGCAGATCCACTTCATATTCGACATCCTTGTCTACTGCTGATGATATTTTTTCTTCTTTTTTGGTATGGGTATCATCGTCATCCGAGTCCCGGGATTCGTCGGCCAGATACCGCAAGGCGAGAACCTCTGGATCTTTAGCGGACGCTGATGTTGAAGCCGATGCCGATGCCGATGCAGAAGAGAAAGATGTAGGTATGGCTTTAAGAATTTTCTTGATTTCTTCTCGGGTAACTTGTTCTGCCAATTCTTCCACCAATTGATAATCACTCTCTTTTTCCACCACTTCTGCTTGAGCAAGAGCTGATGCCAAAGAAGGAATTACGTTTTTTTGAGGATAGTCGTATATTCGGTACATTCGCAACAAACGATTATAAACTTCTCCTTTGGCCACAATCCATTTCAAGATATTATCAATCGCTCGATCTTGCCATTTTTTAGTTTCAATCACTTTTGTCACATAAGCTTTGGCTTGATCCCAATGATCGTCAATGAGTTTAGATTCAGCGACTCGCACCACACGTCCTGCGGGTTGTTTGAGAATTTGTTCCACTTTTTTCTTTTCTTCCTTGCCATAATTCTTTTTTTGATTTTCCTCTTCCTCGCCTCGCTTTTTCTTTTGCTCTTGTGATAATCTTTTCCGTTCCGCTTCTTTTTCTTCCGATAACTTTTGTCTTTTACGTTCGGTGGCCTCTCGTTCTTTTTCATGTTTTTCTTCCGATAATTTGTGTCTTTTACGTTCGGCTACCTCTCGTTCTCTTTCATGTTTTTCTTCCGATAATTTTCTTCTTTTACGTTCAGCTGCCTCTTTTTTCTCTCGCTCTCTTTCATGTTTCTCTTCCGAGGCCTTTTTTCGTTTCCGTTCGACTTCTTCTTTTTGTCGCCGTGCTTCTTTTTGACGTTCTTTCTCTTTTTCCTCTTCTTCAGAATCCAGGGCAGTAATGTCTATATACTCTTGAGTGGCATTCTTGTTGAATTTACCAAAAAACGGGTCGATTTTCGTTGTCACGTTTTTCTTTTTTTCCTTTTCTTCCTTGTCTAACTTGTAAAGGTTTTCAGTGGGTTTAAACTCGGGCCACCAAAAGTTGTTCAGGTAAGCTCTCAAATGGTCTCGCCAAAAATGCCAAAACTTTTGTTTTTGTTCCTCGGTTTTCCAATAACGTTCATGCCAGCGGTTGTACCCTTTGAGTTTGTCTTTTCCAAACGGCAAGAATTGTTGATCTTTTAAATCCATAAATTCACGAAATGTTTTTTCCTTGTTTGCGTGAGATGTTTGTTGAAATACATCTTGGATTTGGTTTTGATATAAAATCATGAGTTGCAAGGTTCGTTTTTGTTCGTCCGCCATATGATCAGAAATCAATTTGTTGGCCCAAAATGACATTCTCTTTTTGAAACCATTGCTCGTAACCAACATTTCTTTCAATTTTGAAGAGTTCAAAACCACTTTTGAATCTTCCTCCACTTCGTTGCATAGTGTTTTCAAATAAACCGCCCACCCACATCGTGTGAAAATATTGCGGATCATCCCGCCTTTTTTCTTGATTTCTTCGGCATCCGCATCTTCTTTGGATGCCATGTTTTTTTTTCCTCCTCTTCACCCGAGAGAAGAAGAAAAAAAGAAGAGAGCTTACTTTTTTTTTCGTCGGGAGAGAGCGAAAAGAAAGAGAGAAAAAAAAGCTTAAAGCGGGGGCAGGGGCGAGTTGTACTTTTCGCGTATATCGTGGGCGTTGCGAATATCGGCCATAAGTGCATCTGGATCTGGATCTTTTTTTTTCGTGAAAGCAGAAATGGTTTGAAATCGATTTAAAAGAATCAAACCCATGACGAGGAGTGCAAATAACAATAGTCCAATGAGACTAAATTCCCAAAAATTCAAGATCTGTCGAGAGCAAGCCGATGAGAGCGTTTTTTTGCCGCTGCTGCTGCTTGTATCTGGAATCGGTTGATCTAAAAGCTTGAGTTCAGTAGGCATTTGTGGGGGATGGGTTTCAATGATTGTTAGTTGCAATTGATCGATCGTCGTCGTCGACGTAGTGTTGTTTACCGAAACCGCAGGGGGGGATGCGTTGTTGGAACTTGTTTGCCGTTGTTTTTGCAACACATATTGCCAAGATTGAGAGAGACAAACAATGGTTTGAGTGAGTTCCGACAATGAAAGAGGTGGTCCTAATAAAATCTTCCAAGTTTCTTCGGATCTCATTTGGTAAACCAAATCCATAAATTGCGAGGAGGTGGAAAGCCAACCGCCTCCTCTTTCTATGTTTTCGTCCAACAAGAGTGTTTTCCTATGTTGAATAGATTCCCTCCAATATTTCATATTTACAGCTGGAAACAAGTAGCCAAGCATTTCAACAAAATGCTGGGCAGCTTCCCTTTCGTCGGGAAACATTCCCGAATAAGACGATGCGATTAAAAATAATCCCATCCATGCCGATTCATACCATTTTTTCACATCCGATTCCGAACTTGATAAAAAAGCCAAACCTGTTGCACGACAATAGGCTTCATCTCGTAAAAGCGCCCGTTTGCTGTTTGAAATTTCTGTTCGAACAAACATGGTCCACGCAAACCAATCTACCGTGACATTGAATTCGCCAATCAGTGTTTCAAGCTGTTTGAGTTTTTCTCGAAAATGATGACCGCAAATTCGGCATGGAAGGAGCCATGAAAGACTGGTAAAAAAATTCAAACCCGTGGTTGCCGAAAGATTAAATCGGGTTAGTTGATGGGCCAACCCATGTGTCAATGGCCATACGTATTGCGACCATACGTGAATCGGCAAAGCCAATCCGCCGGCGCTGCCTCCTCCGCTGCTGCTGCTGTTATTTCGATTGTTGTGGCTGCTACCCACGACTTGCATGTGAAGGAGGATTTTCTTCTTTATTACCCACTTTCTTATTTAACGGTTTAATGTCTGTGTTGGTGTGGTCAAAAATCCAATTGACTTTCTTCAACACACCCATGGAAAGTATAGAATGGGGAATCCGTAGATAAGCAAAGAAAGAGAAACGGATTTTTTTTTTTAATTAATCGCAGTTGGTTTCAACGGGAGATGAGTGAGGATTACCATCATCATGAATCGCCGAGATCTTCCAAACATTCTTCTTCTTCTCGGAGCAAAAAAACGAAAAAAACATCTACCCACAAAAGCAAAAAAACAACAGGAAGTTCATCTTCAAGGAAAACCGAGTCGGATAGTGATGAGGAAGAGTTGGTCAAAACATTAACCAGTGAGAAAAAAAGTGTTGCGTCGGGGTCGTCGATTGCTGCGACACCATTGGCCAACCATCATAACAACAAACGATTATTTTCAATTGAAGTAATCACGCAAATGCAAACCCTTCGTGAATATTGTTCTCAAAGGATCTTGAGGTCAGCTTCTCATTTGGTTAATTTGATGCAACATTGGCTCACTCGAATCCAGGAACAAAACAGCAAACAAAAACAACGACAAACACAATACGAATGTGAAACCAATATCAAACAACTCAAACGCATGTTTTCAATTGTTGTGGGTGCAGGTTTTTGCCAAGCGATCGAACAAAACCGAACGAATCATTCCGGAGCGGCTAGTGGTGCGAGTGGAGTTGCGAATGGGGGTATGAGCTTAACGATTCACGCGGATATCATGCAAAGTTTGATTGCGTATCCGGAACTTGTGACTTTGTTGGATTATTATGCAACAGTGCAAGCCACGTTGTTGGGAACGGCAAATGCTTTGGTCTTGTGTTTGATCGATCCTTTGCAATATTATCAAGACACGCTCGCACGGACGATCCATTTCTTTGAAAAATTTCAAATTCAAGGAGTTGCCGCAGAGAATTATGAATGGGTATTGACTCTTACCGAACGAGCTGTTTCAGATAAACTTTCCATTTTGGTGTCATTTCCAATTGAACCCATATTTTTCACGGCGCTCTACACGGAAGAATTGCAGAAACGGCAATTATATGCGATGAAACTTCCCATCCTCAGTTCTTGTTTTCAAAATACAGATCGAGTCAAACAGCATTTAACAAAACTCGTTGAACTGGGAGGAGGAGGCACAGAGACAAAAACAACGGATGTTGTGGATGCGCTAGCTTTTGAAAAATTGACAACTGTGGCCTACCACCAACTACAAAGTACACAAGCTCTTCATTCTCTTTTGACGGCAACAAACAAACTCGGAGTTGAAGCTCTCGAACAACTGAAGCAACTTCGACAACTTGCCAGCCATTTGCTGACAGTTAAATCGACTCCTGCTTCCACCCTCGGAGCAACAAGTAACAATAGTAGTACCCCTGCAGGTAATCGAGGACCAACGAGCAGAACAACCACGGCGGTTGTTGCTCCCTCGGCTTCACTCGCAACAGGAATACTTTTACCCAACAACAGCGGGCTTGGAGCAGGCGGCGGGGTTGGAAGCGGCGCTGGGACAGCAATTAAATCGACAAGTGCATCACAACAACAACAACCACAAAATATCCAACCACAAACAACAACAACTACTCAACAGACAACGCAACCCCAAGCAGCAGCGCCCACACCAATGCCTTCGTCTTATTCACTGGACCATAAACATTCAACCCCTAGTTTGACAACACCTATGCCAGCACTGACGCCACAAGCGTTTAGCCCCAATCATTATTTACAGACGTTTATGCAGCATACTTTGCTTCCCGCTGTAACTTCTTCCACCACAACTAAAAAATAGAAACGGAGGAAAACAGAAAAAAATAAAGTGTGTTTTTTTTTCGTGGTTGCTTTCAAAAATCACTTTTTCGTTTTTTCAAGTCCATCCAGGCCGGAAACAAAGAGCTCGAGAAGATGACATCCCTCATCAAGTTGGAAGATTTGGCCTCATCGGCGTCGGCGTCGTCGTCGTCAGCCTCGGCATCAGCTTCTGCATCGGTTTCAACGGGGTCAGCATCGGCTTCTTCGGCGGCTTTGGCTTCCGACTTTGAATACGGTAAATAACTCTTTTCCTCTCATATCCACTTACCCAAACAGTCAGTCTACTGATTTGTGATGTGTTGTTAAACAGTGGATAATTGGTGTCGTCTCGAGGGGTTTGATCGCCCGATTTGCAAGGCTGCCATTCAGGCTTTTGGTGCGGTGTCACCCGATGTTCGTGGTCCAAAAGTTATCCAAGCCAAAATCATCCCCGCGATGTTTTTCAACAAGTACAGCTTCTTGGTGGAGTCCAGTACGGGTAGTGGCAAAACCATCGGTGTGATCCTTGGATTTCTAACGAGAATGGATCGGGAAATCCACTCGCCCCAATGTGTCATTATTTGCATCACCAAAGATATGGTCATCAAGTTTGGACAAGAAGCCCACAAGATTTTCGACCCCGTCGGCGTCAAAGTTGGTGTATTTTACAGTCGTGCTTCCGAACTCAATCCGCCGGTCGAGCCTCAGTCAAAAAATCGTAGTTCTGATCTCAAGTCGACAAAAAAGAAGAAATCACCAACGGAGGAGGAGGAATCACCGAGAGAGGCGCTCCAAAAAGATATGGAAGCTCAAATGGAGAAACTCCGAACTTCTCAGGTGGTGATTGCCACGCCGGGTCAACTTCTCAGCTCGATTAAACTCGCCGAGCGAAAGGGAAAACCGATCGTTTGGAACGCTCTCAAATTCTGGGTCATTGATGAAGTTGATAAGGCCGTCGAAAAATTGTATGAGGGAAATCACTTCAAACAACAAACATACGACGCCTTCGAGAAGGTGGCTCCTCACCTCGAAGACCGATCCGTCCAACTGATCGCCGTCAGTGCAACCATGTCGAAAAGTGTGACGATTTATCTCGAAGATAAAAGTTCGGATTTCAAAATGCCCAACCTTCAAAACTCTCTAATGGCAGACAAGAGTAAAAACAAAAAAAAAAAATTCCCCCCCGCACGCGCGTTCACGTTCTTTTTGTCCTAACTTTCCACTCTCCCCCGCCTTTGAACAGTCCGTCCGGGATGGAAGACGCTCAAAATACAAAAGACGGAAACCAACAATCTGTCGAGCGTCAATGTCCGAGTTCACCAATTACCAGAAGGCGACCGCTTCTTGAAGCGCTTGGACATGATGCTCGACACAATCACCGGAATGCTGGGCTGCGGTCTTTCGGCCATGTCAACTTTGGTGGTTTGTGATAAGGTGTCTTTAAGCCAAAAGGTGTATGATGGCTTGCGAAAGCGTTTCGAAGATCTCGAGAAAAAAGATCCAAATACCTACCCCAAAAACTCTCTCACTGACCTATTGTTGCTGAGCAACGGTGCAAAGACCATTCAAGAGCGGACCCACGTCCTTGCGTGTGTGGGTCGCAAAGCCACGATGACAGTGGCCACCGCTATTTTGGAAAGAGGCCTTCCGCTGTCGGCCGATTATCTTTTTTTCATCACATTTCCAGAAGACTATCGCACGTTTACCCAATGGATTGGCCGCACATTGTAAGCTCTGTCTCTCTTCTTTTCTCGCGCGCCTTTTTTTTATCTCTCTCTTTTTTGTAGCTCGCCATCTGAAGCCTATGGTTGCATCAATGCATTTGCGTGGAATGCCGAGAGCAAACGTGCCATTGAAGATATGTGCCGAACCACACTCGCCAAGTGTAGTCTCATCGAATCGGATGTGAAAAATGTCACGTACGAGGACCGGCAAAAGGCCAACCGTTATGCCAACCAATACGCCAGCCAACACGCGCTTGTTCCACCCATCGTTCAAACCAATCCGGCGTCATGTTTTACGGCGTACACACAAAAGAAGGAAATCGAACGATCCCGTGCGGCGGCTCGTGTGGACGGATATTTCGAATATTTAAAAACAACGCACGACTCGGCTCGAGCGCATGACTCGGCTCGAGCGCATGACTCGGCTCGAGCGCATGACCCGGCTCGATCGGCACGCCGGCGTTCTCGTTCGCGATCACGATCGCGATCACGCGACGGAGGACAAAGTCGAAACGATCATCATCACTCCTCCTCACAACGCCAGACGCGTGATCGATCAGCATCTCCGGCCAGAAAACAAAAAGCTCGTGGTTCAAACGAACGATCGTCGTACGAAAACAAACGAGCGTACGAAAGTTATAGTTCTCGATCCAATCATCATCATCATCATCATCATTATCGCGGTTCCGAAAAATCGCATCGTCCGCCCACGTGGGCTGAGCCCACCAATCGATGGCTCTCTGATTCTCGAGCTTCCGTTCGGGAGGGTAGTCGAGCTGGAAGCAGTAGCAGTCGCGGTGGGGGTGGTGGTTCTAACAATTCTTATCGATCATCGTATCGGCCGTCATCCGTGAGCAGCAGCACCAAACGACCTCGCCCGTCACACTCCCACCGTGATTCGGACAAGAAAAAAGAGGATGAATCTTTTAAAGAGAGCAAAGAAAAAGGTGTAGCAAAATCATCATCATCCTCGGCATCGGCCTCCTCGTCCGCTCCTGCCCCTTATCAAAAAAAGTCTGTGGAAACGAAAAAATCCCAATCCCAAGCGGTAAATAATTCCACAACTTCTGCAACGACAACAAAGGAGAAAGAAACGGAAGAAGTCCTTGGCGCTTCGGCTCGAGTCGAAGAAGAAGAAGCTACTGCAACAAACGGAACATCGGTGCAACAAGATGATGATGGGGAAGAAGGAGAAGACGAAGATGAAATGGATGACTCCAACAATTGAAGTTTTTTTTTTCTTCTCTTGTTTTTGTTCAAACCAAACGCGAATCTAATTCGGCTAAAAGTTTTGCTTCGATGTTGGCCTCGATGTTTTTTTCGATTTCGGAAACATCTCGTTTTGTCAATGGTTGTGGAAGTCCCGTAAAACAAACAAGAAAAACAGCATATTGTACCCACAACAATACGATCAAAATCGAATAGAGATTGATCGAGGTTTTGAGTCGCCAAGGAACAAAACCACTAATGAAGCATACGAAAGTATTCCCGATAATCATTTGTATGGATATGAGATAAAACAAATGCTGTTTTTGATCTTCGTCTGTTGAGTTGAAGCACTTGTACATTAAAAAGAGTCCCCAAATCAATAATAATAATCCCACCAGCACAATACTGAAAACCGCTAAGGGATGTCCGATCAAATCTGGACAATCTTTGGTGACGGTTTGCAACGAGCGTTTTTGGACTTCCGGTCTCAAATCCAATAGACTTGACCATTCAAACTTGGACGGTGGTGGTGGTTTTTGTTTGGGGTTTTCTTTTTCTTTTGCTTTCAAACTTGAAGAAAGAGGAGGATGAGGAGCACCATCGAGTGCTGGTTTGTTTTTTACAGGCAATTCGATGGATTTGGCTGGTGACGACGGTTCGGGTTGTTTTTGCGACATGTTATTTTTTCGCAAAAATCGTCGTTTGCCCTCGTGCAAGAGACCTCTTAATTTTACATTGAAGTTGCAAATCAAATGCAAATGTTTTAATGCGGTGACATTCGGGATGCAAAGCTTGAAAATTTGTGATTTTATTATCACCTCCTTCTCCCAAAGACACTTTGTGGTCAATTTCAATGATATCACAAAAAGGTTTCCAGCAAGCTAAACAATGCCAATTTTGATAATGCATAATTCGAATTTTCAACCAAGGTGGGATATTACATCGACCGTTTTGAAAACACACAGAAGGGCTCCATTCACCGGACAAGCGTGCTGAATCATTGCGAATATTGGAAATCCACCACAACCAGCCATACAAATAAAGCCGAGACAAGGCAAAACTTGTCGCTGCTCCCAAGGCAAAAGCAATGACCAATTCGATCCACCACCACTTCATTTTTTTTTATGAAAGAAACTTAATCAAGAATGATAATGTCTCGAGTTTCGTGAGAAAAAATAAATATAGCACACTGGCTATTTTTCATACCCGGCTGTTGCGAACACAACAATCTCAAGTCACCTGTTTCAAAAGGTGATTTGATTTTTTGATGTTCGATTTCGTATTGCATTTTACCATTATAATCCACGTAAAACGACAAAGCCGTCAAGCGTTGTTTGTGGATATCCCACCGAACGAGAATATTATTTGCCGCCACCACTTTATATTTTGGTAACAATAAATCACAAGCAAACCAACGACCCCAGTCGGACAAAGAAGGTTGGCCTAATAAATATTGATCACTTTCTACCACACCCGTGACTTGATCTTGATATTCAAAAATACGAATATTTGGGTGAAAGTCTTGGAGTAAGCGCAATGAAAAATCACTGGGGATTTTCCAGTAATATTGCCGTGGAATTCCACCGAGTTCAAAGAGGAACAAGCCAGGACTCATCTGCATACAGTTGACGGAACCACTAGAATCCGACGTGAGAGGATGATCGGAGGGTAAGTGTAATGTGACCTTGACCGAAAAGCGTTGATCTGGATCAAGGCGAAATCCTTCAAATGCCAACTCGAGAAAATAAGTATTCTCATAGCAATACGAGTGACAATTCAGAAAGGCTTTGGTAATAATCCCCCAATTCAACAATGGTGATTGTACGCTGACAAATGCCGGGTATTTGCTAAATGGGTGCTCTCTTTTCAACAATGAGGAGGAGGAAGAGGATCCACCGATAGAAAATGTATGTTTGTTATCGTAATTGTGAATTTCAATGCTGCCCTCGATGTTTTGGTTTGAAATCAGATGTTCTGGAGACTGAATGATCCGACATCGGCTTCCCATGATCGGTAAAATATAGCCATAAATGATGTCGCATAATTCAGGCGGCAAGTATTCACGAGTCCAATTATCAATTCGCCTTGCATCGAAAACAGGATTCAATTGTATTTTGTTATTGTTTTTGCCGACGTAGTCTTGATTCTCCCATACAAAATAATATTGATAGGTGAAAACAACCACAAAGATAATCAAAACATAAAAGAAAAAGATCCACAATGTAAATTCGATTGTGGTCGCAATAAATTGCCTAAGCTTTTCCCAATTTGTGCGTGGAAATAAAAGTGGTTCGTGCGGCCAAATGGTCTCTCCTATGGTTTTTCCCGTTGCATAACACGCACCATACATCAATGCCAATCCCAAGTCTGACATTATTTTTTTGTGTTGGCTTGCCTTATTTTTTTCCCCCACAACGAGTGAAACAAGTAAAGGTAAGTTTTTCAACACCCACAAATGGATCACGAGGAAAATGGTTGGCCGGTCGAATTTTTATATATTGTCGTGGGTATAAGTTGTATTGCCTTGATGGGATGGTGGTCCAACCTCAATCGAAAAGCCTCTTCTTTGACAGAAGTCCCACAATCTCCAATGTCACTCAATAAAAAACAATATCCTGTAGGCAAACTCAATTTGATCATGGGCCCCATGTTTGCTGGGAAAACAAGAGAATTGTTGCGGCGGTTGGATTATCATCGAGTGTCATCCAAGATTCAAGACGTTCGTTGTTTGCTCATTAAATCGAAAAAAGACAACCGTTACGATCCAAAATCTGTCGTTTGTCATAATCATGATTTAAAAGACAGTAATTGTCTTGTTGTCGACTGTCTTGAGCAAATCAAAAACCAAGATATTGCGCATGTGCAACATATCTTTGTGGATGAAGGTCAATTTTTTCCCGATTTGGTGCGTATGGCGTTGGCGTGGATCGAATCGGGACGGCATGTCACCGTCGCCGCTCTGGATGCTTATGCCTCTCAAGAAATGTGGCCCAACGTGGCTTGTCTCATTCCTTGGTGCAATAACTTGGTCAAATTACATGCTGTCTGTGGCGTCTGTGGTGATTCGGCTCCTTTATCCGTGAAATATACACATAAAGATGAAAAAAATCTTGAAGTGGGCGGCAAGGAACTTTATCGTGCCTCGTGTGTTGGCTGTCGAAAAATTTAGATTTTCCCCTCTTCCTCTTGCAAAAAATAGACAGAAAGAGAAATCAGATAAATCAGATTGTTTCTAGTTCACATATTTCTCATCTTGGCCCATTCAGAGCGAGAACATGCACAAGACGTGTGAATCAACTACCGGAGTGGTTCATGAACACAAATGGATTCTACCCAAAATTCGCATTTTAGCTGCGGTGGCCGAGGTATTATTTCTTCTCTCCATTATTTTCTTGGTTTCTGTGTTTCATATGAGGGAAATGTGCAGTTTAAGAAACCCGGTGAAGAAGAATTTATCAAGGGCGATCAGTTTAAAAAGTATGTACTCGTGATTTGTTTGCCAGTAATTTATTTTGCATTTTTATGTTTATAGTATTGGGCTCAAATGGCGTCCAACTGTTCTCGTCCAATATTCAGAAAACAAACAGTATACGCTCAGATTGGGTATCATGACTGATCAAGAGACACAAGTGACACTTCGGTGGAGTTTAACAACGGATTCCGGTTTCAATATTTCACCCAGAACCCGTGTGTTTGAAGAGGGAACCTATTATACCGTTGAAGTGGCTTCTCTATCATCGATCGTCAAGTTTGAACAATTCTTGGGCACTCTGCAAGTCCGTTTATCTCCCAATCCATCTTTTCCTCCTAATACTAATGATTCTCTTTTTTTCCCCCATTGTTCAGTTTATGACGTTGCGTTTGTATTCGGAAACATCAATCGGTTCTCGAGTTACAACAATGACGTATAATCGCGTCTCATGTTGGAGCAGTTGGTTCAAAACTGGCGAGTTTAGTGATGTAAAGATCATTCCAATCCCCCAATCCAACGAGAGAGGAGCGTCGCTCTCTAAAGATATCGAAGTGATTCGCGCACATAAATGTGTGTTGGCCGGCAGCTCACCCGTCCTCTCGACCATGCTCAAGTCGGGTTTTCGTGAAGGAAAAGAAGCCGAAATCGAATTGCCATTTTCTGCTCAAGTGGTACGTTGAGTTTTCTCTATTTTCTTCTCTTTTTCAACTAAATTATGTTTTTTGTAGATCATCGCTGCATTGGAGTATATGTACTCTGGACAAACTGAGAAAATATCTCTACTCACAACAATGCCATTAGCGTTGGAGATGTTGCACTTGTGTATGATGTACGATCTTCCAGAACCAGCCGAAATCTGTGTGGCACGTATTTATGCACTTTTTACGCCCGAGAATATTGGCATGGTCTCGCATTTGGTAAACAAGTTTCGCGGTTATGGCCAGGGTGGTACAAATGAAAGTAAATCGGCGGATTCAAAATCATTATCATCATCCTCGGCTTCTTCGGCATCCGTTCCATCATCAAAACAACCAGCATCATTGTCCATTCCATCCGCGCTTGTACAATTGGAGCAAGATATTGAATTTTATATCCAACTACATGCTGTTAAAATTGCTAAAGCTGCTATTGCCAGTAGCACTGCAATCTATGCCAATGCATCACTTTTTGTTCCTCCGACACCCAAAAACGAAGAAGACGTGGCTTCTTCCACAAATGAAAAGAAAAAACGCCCTCAATCTCCTAGTGCAGATAGTGCCCCAAAACGTCTCAAACTAACTCTAGAATAAGCCTTTTTTTGCTTTACGTTTGTTTTTTTTTGATATAGATGTTGGGATGTGGTCGTCAAGATCAACCGGGTAAAAAATATATCCATGCCTGTTGTGTAGTCGTCCAACCAATCGACGACGAGAAAAAGAAAAAACAAATTCATATCCAATGTTTGCGTCACTCGGATGATTTCAACTTGACATTTCAACCACATCTTTTTCGTATCAATGATGGATTTTACTGTTTGAGTAATGAAATCACAACAAAAGATGACGACAAAGATGAAGAAAAAAAGGAATTATCGGGGATTTATGCAACTTGCACGAGCGACAAGCATTTGAAAATTTACAGGATTTGGAGGAGTGCAACCGCACAACCAACAACCAAAATATCAAAACTGCCCAGCCAGCATCAATATCAACATTTGTTTGATCTTTTGCTCAAAATTTGATGGTGGTGGTTTTCAAGCCACCCAATGCGGCTTCCGAGAAAATTTTTGCAAACTGCACAGCAGTCTTGCGGCCTTTCCACTCATCATAGATTGCCAAGAGAATCTTGGTGTTTTTGCCGTCCAAGAGCTGGCTCATCAAACCCACCACAAACCTGTCTTCCCAGGACAGACGCTCGGTGCTTTCGGCCTCCAATTGTTCGATGACCAACGTGTCCCCGCTGATAATTTGAACGCCATGCCGCATTTGCTTGAGAATATTGACCACCTCCATCATTTCTTCTTGACTCGTAAATTTGCACAAGAAGGTTTCCTTGTGAATGAGTTTGGCGTTGGGAGGCAAATCTTCAAACTTGATCTTTTTATGGCCCAAATGAGCAATCGATAGCCAAAGAATGTCTTGTTTATACTCGTACTCGAGTTTCAAAGAGATTGCTTCCTTTTCTTGCGCGTGATCCGGCTTTAAGGGTGACCGAGGAAGGGTTTTTTGTTTGGCCTCATAATTGTCGATCATGACAAAGGGCAGAATTTCCTGTTTTTCGGCCACCTTTTTGGGCGGGTCTTGCGCTTTCTTTGTTTCTGCCGCTTTGCTGGTTGTGTCGGCCCCTTTGTTGGGTGGCTCAGCCAATTTTGGGGTGGAAGATGCTGCAGCCGAAGGAGGTTGAATCACAATCGCCGCGGGACGAGCTTGGGGGTCCAAAATGATGGGGGTCACAATTGGGCTTGGAGTAGCCGCTGCAATGACGGGCTTTGGCTTTGGCTTTTCAGCAGAGGCGGGGGGAGTTGATTGAAGATTGGTTGTTTCGTCCCCACCACTAAACCAACCCCAAAAGTCCATGATCTGGCAAAAAGAGAGAAAATGAGTGCGTCTTCGTGGATAGAAAATGAGAAAAGAGGTTTCGAAAAAAAAACACTCAAATTCACAGTTGGCGAATGCGGGCATCTTCCACAAAAAAAACCTTGGTGAGCTAACTTTGGGCCTGGGCCCTAAAACTTTCGGTGGGCGTGCGGGACCACAAAAAATTTACAAAAATGAAAATCACGACTGCGATAAGTCAACCCCTTTCCCTTTGTTTCGTGAGATATGTCTTGTTCACTCAAGTCCAACAACATCCATGCCTTGATGAACGCACTCGAGGAGCTTGCGCGCATCGCGCAAGGACAGCAGCAAACTGAACGGATCGTCCAGATGCTGCCGCCCGAGCTGTGGCGGATGTGCGTTGGGTATCTCTCCATCGAATACGCCGACGAAGTTCATAAGGTGGCGCTGATCTTCAGCGTATCAGTTGAAAATCTCTGCAGGGTCGGTGGCCACTGGCTCGGGTGGTTTGAAAACAGCGCCGTGCTCGAAGGCGTCCACTTCTATGGAGGAACATGGCGCAGAGTCAATGGAAAGCTGGGATCGCCTATGAACGCGTTGCCTGCGCTGGAATCAGGATCACACAAGGAATGGCAGCGTGGAGGCATTATTCATCGCGACGGCGACCCGGCTGTGATCTATCACAACGGCCAATATTTGGTTCATGAGTGGTACCAAGATGGTCTGAAGCACCGTGATGGTGGGCCGGCAGTCATTAAGTGGAGTGATGGGAGATTGCGCGAAGAGCAGTGGTGGCATCTTGGACAACGGCACCGAGAGGACGGTCCGGCAGTGATCTGGCACTACGCAACACAACACTGGCTCCGCGGCGAGCACGTGACCGAGCGTATCCATAGACCTCCCCTTTAATTGACTCGATTCCCGTGTGCTCGTTCGACCGTGTAACTTCTTTAATAAAATATTATACTCAGATTCGTATATCTCCTTTTTTTTGCGATCCGTAGTTTGACAAAAACACTTTTAGATCTAGCAGGATGTCGCAGGAAAAAGAGAAATATAAAACCAATGATCGATCGTCCAAATCTACTTCAAAGTCTTCACCGCGAATAATCCAGGTCAAAAAAAAGAGGACTGGATCCAAAAAGCGCAAGTCTCCCAAAAGTCCTCACAATGATGATGCCTTTTTTCTCAATTCTCCCACTGTAAGTCAAAACAACTCCTTTCACTGGGCATTAACGGAGAGCATCTTGTTTTGAAATAGGCAATGAATCTCTTGGAAAAAATCAATGACATCAAGGAAAATTTCCTCACAAACGACGACTCTTTTGTGACCGACATGGATCGTATGGGGCGTTTGGCAACCTATGCCGTGCAACAAAAAGAAGAATCCAACAAACAAGTCGAACACCAAGCCGATCGAGTTCGAGAATTACAAGCACTAATTCGGGCATTAGAAGCGCAAGAAACACTCAAAAACCAAAAATTAAAAGAGCTGGAGGAATCAAGCGCTCAATACATAAAAGAAACCGAGCAAAAAGAAGCCAAGTTACAAGCTCGAATTCGCGAACTTTCTCAAGCTCGAATTCGAGAACTTTCTTATGAATCGTCGGTGGTGGTCGATGTCAAAGACGTGGACAAAACATTTTTGCATGATTTGCAACGTGCATCCGGAATCGAAGACGCCGACAGGAAAATCCTATTTTCATTATTCTCAAGTGTATCACACACAAACAAAGATGCCCAAGTCACGATGGCGCAACCCAATCTTGCAACTTGGGGATGTGGATGTCGGTGTTCTCTGGATACTTATGGTGAAATTTTACCCAGCACATTGAATTTCCATCATTTCAAGCCGTGGAAGCAGGCTTCGATTATTGTCGATCTCGGCGCGGGACGAGGCGATGCTGCGGTGCAAATGCTGGTCACCCATCCTTCTTCCAAGGTGCAAATTCACGCATATGAATTGGTCAAAGAACGCTTCGATGTAATGGTGGCCATGGCCGGAAAACTCATGACCTTTAAAGGCTGGGAAGGAAAAGTCCAAGAAAAAAAAGACGGCAGTATCATCTACAGCTTTGAAAATGGCAAAATATTGATTTTGCATCACGATAATGGCCTAAGTCATCCGAATCCAGAAAGCGTGGATTTCTTCCTCTTTGATGTGGCCATACCCAAATGTGGAACGAACCGGGGCGCCTGGGCCAAGTTTTTTGCTCGAGCAACTAAACCCGGGTGTGTGGTGTTTTCTTATATGCATGCTGACGACATGAGCACTGAATTGCCAGACGACAAATGGGACATTGAATATGCTTCTGTTCCTACCACCTGGAATACGTCTGCCGTTTTTTGTGTTTTTACCAAAAACTAGTTTTTACCAAAAACTAGTACACACAAAAAAAAATCTCTGTCACATTTTTTTTTCTGTTTACGGGTTGAATATTGATGAATAGATGAATTCCAAGGTAAGAAGAGCCAGCGTTTACACCCAACAAAGAAAAAACATATCATGGCGTCGGTTGTCGCCGACATCGCTCCCATGGCGCTCTGGATGATCATCGTCATTATTATTGCAATTTTGTTTGCTACTCTACATTTTACTCTCGTCCAAGCCATAAGCAAACGAATCAAAGATGCTCTTTCGACGGGCATCAATGGAGCTGCTGTATTATTGGGCGGGGTTTTTGCCGAGGTCGAACCCATTGTTGAAAATTTTATTCTCAAGGGAGGTACGGCCGTTCGAGTCATTGATGATTCCGTGATTACTGGCGTCACCGCTGTCGTTTCCCTATCGGATGCGATGTTGGTGTTGGCGGTGACCACATTTGAAACGGGTTTTGTCCAACTGGTAGAAACCTTGCAAATTGCAATCCAATGTTTTTTCGAAATCCTCAGCGTATGGACCGACAGCTGGCTACAAAACATGCAATTCTTTTCTCAACAACTAACATTTATGGTTCAAGTATTGAATGATTTACTCATTCCCGTCGAGTGGATCATTGGCGTTCTCAATGCAATTATCAATTTATTTTCTTAGCTAAGGAGCAAGATACAAAACATTGATTGACGTCACTACTCCGAACAAAGTTTCACTCGTTTGGACAGAAGGCGCCGCCAACAAGAACCCATGATTGACATCACTGTTATCATTGCCAATGAAACCCCAGACAACTTCGTTTGCAAGGGCACGAAACGTGAGTGTAGCCGAAGTAGACGTGTAGCGTGCAGCAAACCCCTCCTCTCCAGTGGAATTTTGCACATAAAAAGGTCCAAATAGCAGTCGTGCTGGAGAGACTACGTCGGGTCCGACGGCGATAAATAACCCAAATTGTGTCGGGGCGGATGGAAAATATTGAGGAGTATATCCGGTTACCATTAAATTGACCGAATAAATCCCATTTTTTAACAATTCAACACGATTGACGATGAATGGAATCCCAAAAAAAGTCGGATACTCTGTTGTTAGACTGGTATAGCCTAGCGGATCGTTTATTAATTGCACGTTAGATGAAATTGAAAATCCATAGATGGAAGGTGTGAGAGCCACTCCCATGCCCGTCGGCCCAATTTCTCCCTGGGATCCCGCAGACCCAACAGGCCCGTAAATCCTCTTGGTCCTTGAGGTGTTGTTGACGGTTTAACCAGGGCGACAACCAATATCGCGACCATCAGGCCAATCAAAATCAATATCAATATCAAAATAACCCATTCATCCATGAACCCTATCGTATTTTTTTTTCTTTTTCACCGATTTTGCTCATTTGTAAAATAATATCTCATTTTAATGAACGACGGTTGATCGGAGTTGGTTTTTCCTTGGCAAATAGTCGGTAATCCGGCCATTCAGTGAATAAATTTTTTGGAGACGAGGGAGTATCCAATTTCAATTGGGGTGATATCCATTTTTGTTTTTCATTTCGTGGTTTGATCCAATCGAGGTAACAATGAGCCAATCCCATTGCGCCAGCCCAGACACCGATTTTCGACCATAAGCTCGCCATCTACGCTACGGAGTCGTGTAGGGGTCGTGAGTACAAATAGAATGATTGTACAACTAGGGGAAATCATTGAGGTTACCCCAATTACCCAAATATAGAGATGAATTAAGGGTTTTGGGGAGCAATCGGAGGAAAAAAAAATGGCATCTGGAAAAGAAAACAAGGACATTCAAATGACACGCGCACGGATACGCGAGATTGCGAGTCGATATTTGCCGGATCCTACACAACGTGGAGTGGAAGCGCAAGTGGATATTCCAAAGGGCACACCGGTTGCCGATTACACGGGCGAACTTTTGGATAAAACACAAATCGAAACACGATATCCTGGGAGTCAAGTGGGTCGATACGCGATCAACGTTGTACCCGGAAGATGGTGGATCGATGCGATCCATGAAAAACAAGGGCTGGGACGTTTGATCAACTCTGTGCGAACCGATGCCAATTTCCAAGTCTTGCGTGAAATTTTATATGCGCTGGATACTAGTACCAACAACACATTGAGTGATAAAAAGGTGAAAGAGGATTTTGCAGTCTTTTGCACACCGAGCGCCAATGTGGAGTATGTTCGCAATGAAAAAATGAAAACCGTGACGATTTACACCACAAGAAATGTTCGACAAGGTGAAGAGTTATTGGTGAGTTATGGAGATGAGTATTTTAATACGGGTGCGGAATACCAGTGGATTGTTGAACATATTCAACATGGAATGATGGCCCAATCGATTGTGACAATCTATGATCTATACAAGCTTCTCTATATTGACTTTTTAACGGAAGTGGTCTCACTTCCCACGAGTCCGAGTTTTCAAACTCAAATTCAACAAGCTTTGAAAGATTTTGCCAAGTATGGAAATGTCACGGAGCAAACCCAGAGAGAATCCCACGCTTCTGCATTATCCAGAATACAGTGGTGCTGGATTGATCTTCCCTATGTCAACAAACAAATTTTGCGTTGGTATACGCATGAAGTTCAAGTTCGGGTCGCCCGATTTCATGGTGAAGTTAATAATCCCGCGCAATTGTTGGCGGTGACTAACCAAATTTATAACTTTTATTTGGGATTTTCAGGCGCAGCGATTAAAACTCTTATCGCGCCTTCTCCTTCTTCATCGGCATCGGCTTCCTCCTCTCAGACAGCCGTTGGGGCGCTCGCTTTACAACGCATTACGGATGCGGATTGTATCCCTTTATTGACGTATCATCTTACAAAAAGAAAAAGATCATTATCCTCATCATCCACATCATTAGAAAAAGAAATCCGACCGGAAGAAACCGAAATTAAAGCCGGGACGTTGGATCACGACCTTGTTGCGTCTTGCAAGGTTGCAGAAGGTCTTCGTACCAGCTTTCTGCCATGGAGCAATTTGTATCGAACCTGGATTTTTTTACCCATAGAAGGCCAAGAACAGGATGATGAAAAAGATGCCCTCGAAAAAGGTGATTTATTACAAAATGCCAAGAAAAGAGCAAAAATTCTTTCCCAACTGTGGCAATTGGAATTGGATTATCGTTTCCCGAGTGCTGATGAGGGTAATGATGAAGGCAGTGAAGACGAAAACGGCAGCGAAGAGGAGAAAGGGAGTGAAGAAGGGAGCGAAGAAGAAGAAGAAGAAAAATAAGCAAGTCTTCTTCTCTGGTACACCAAAAAAAAGAGAAAGAGATGTCGGTGCAGAAGAGCCGGTATGAACCGTCATTCCGATCATCCGCGGAGATTCCAACCGGATTCAATATCTATTCCCAAACAATCCCTTGCGGGATAACTCGGGATTACAGTCAAGTTCATTTTTTGTGTCCGACGGATCCCAAGAAGCCTTGTCGCGCGATTGCGCCTGGAGAAAACGCTTGTCGTCGAGATATTATTATCGAAAATATGGGTTCAAAAGTAGTGCGAGATGACAAAAGTGATGGAACTGCTGTTTACCGGATGGAACCGAAAGAAAAAATAGCAATAGTGGAAGGCCCTGCTGGTGGGGCAGGTGCAAAGAGTTCGGCGGCAGGAGGGAAAAGCAGTGACAACAACAAGACCCAGGTGAAAACTGGCGGGGACGGACTTTTGGTGGATGAAATGCCACTTCGATTGCACAATGGACCACCGCCTCTTGGAGCCGTCAATATTCCTCAAGTGATCCAATACAACGGGCAAAATTACAATTTACAGCCGGTGTCAAATGTCCCATTTTCAAGCAACACTACTTATGAAGACGGCAAAGTTGTGACAAGACAAATTTACAATGTGCCGCCTTCCGTCGCGTTAAACTATGTTCCTGCAACATCCTTGTCGAGGGCACAGCAAGAGTTAATCTTGGGCAAAATCATAATGACCAAAAACACAACAGATACGTTTATTCCGCGTGATCTTCCCTCGGCGAGAATCTTCCTGTCCGCTCAGCAGAAAAAAGTGGGAGCCATCGAAGCCCAATTTACGTTTGGAATGCAGTATTTCCCAGGCGTACTCTTGAAGGAGATGAAAAATGTCAGTGAACAATGGGTTGAGTATTGGACTTGGTTGTCAAAACTTTTCCCAAATTTGAATATGCGTTCACTGCAGAATCAAAGCATCTCTGAAAAAGAAGTGGATGTCGTCTTGGTCTTTAAAGATTCTTTGTCAGATATCAAAATCCAGGAATTGATGGACGAAAAAACCGGGACGGCTCGAGAATGGAAAAAATATCAAGCCTTGATGAGTACGACATTGAAACAAATCTTTGCGTTTTTTGAATCGGTCATCATACAAACACATGTGAAAATCGATTCACTGAATATTTCTTCAGATTACCATGACAAAAACGACACGTATGATCAATTAATCAATCGTTTGGCTGGAAATTATGAAATACTCGAGGCGATTTGTGCGGATACTGGCTATCGCACGTACAATAAACAAGATTATCTTCGCCCAATAGAATTGGAAAATGGCATTTTGACCATGTTGGCGACATTGTATCTTCGTGGGCGAGCCGTTTATAACACCGGCGCGAAAAACCCAGTGGTCCCTTGGGATAAATTCATCACTTATCGATCCAACATTACAATCGAAGAGTACATTCGCAAATTCCGGAGCGCATTCGATACCGAGAGCAAATACTTTTGGGCCGTTGATTTGGCAAAATCTGCAGTATTGTATGGTGGTGGTGGCAGCACTTATATCAAATCAATCAAGCCGCTCGTCAAAAGAATGGCCAACAAGCCAATCAAAAGAATGGCCAAAAAATAATAATAATAGGAGGATCTTTCTTTTCTTTTTTCCCTCGTAAATGCTTGCTTGTTTGTCCGTTGGCTTTGAAAGAGGGAGAAAAAGAAAGAAAAAATAAAACAATCTTTTATGTCTTTTGCAACCCAAAGAGAGAAAACGAGAAAAAGAAATGGACGGGGGAGGGGGGTGTGGTGCGGGTGCGCTCGTACGGTTCAATTTTTTGTTGTTTTTGTGTCCTTACGAGTTCTTGCACGAAATGTTGACAAGGTGGTCTGCGCTAAACGTGGCAGCAGCGCCCGATCCAGCAACACTGTCGGCGATCGTGGCCCAGTTTTGAGTGGCAGAACCGGCTTCATACAGCAATGCAATGACATCGTTGCAGAGGACCGGGACTTGAACCACCGGGCTCACCCAGGTATCTTCGAACCCACCGTTCACTCCAACGCCGGCGGCGGGACCGTTGGTGGGGGGGATACCGAATTTTTCAACCACAGAACCGTCGATCGCGACGTTATTTTTCACCAACCATGTTCGGACCACACCGCCGGTCGCACCCGTATTAGTGGTGCGCAGGCGCAGCGAGTATTGCATGTTGAAATATCCGTTTGTCAGGGCGGTAAAACCCGTGGCCGTGGTACCGCCTCCCGCCAAAGCCCAAATGCAAGGCTGGGTTTCAGTGGCGCTTTCATCAAAAATAATGCGACCGGTGGCAACTGCACTCGAGTTCAGCGCTTGAGCGGCACTGGTGACTTGTTGCGAGAAGAAATAATCGCATGGTGCAATACCGAAAAATCCACTTTGGGAAGTCGCTTTGTGTGCATCCAAAGCGTAAAGGAGGGCGACGATAGCCACCACCATCACCAAAATCACAAACACCATAGCCCAATTTCCAACATCCAGATAGCGTTCATCTCCGCCTTTTTTCAAAACCGATTGATCTTCCACCGGCTCGGCGCTCGTGGTGTAATCCACAGTCTCCATTGACGGGGATGCCATCGGAAACCTATTCAAAAAAAAGGAGCAGGAAGCGTGGGAAACACACTAAAAGGTGTGGCTTGTTGGCGGGGTGGTTCCCCACCCAAGGAAAAAAAAACAAGCGAGAACGAAACGCGCGAAAAGCCCACAGGCACTTACTTTCTACTTTTTTTTTCCCCAATATCCTTTCAAGAAGTTGCCCCCCCCCCTCCCCTTTTTTTTTCAAAGAAAGGGGGGAGAGACAGAGACGAAGAAGGGTGAGATGTGTGGGGCGAGATTGACGTTGAAGGACCACTCGCTCTTTCTTACCTTTTCGGGAGCAAGGGAAAGAGTGGACCCAGACGAAGGAGGGAGGGAGAGAGAGGAGGGAACAACATCCCACTTTCTCTTGCCTCTCTCACTTCTGAAAATAAGAAAAAAAAAGGGGGAAAACCAAAAAAAAGAGGG
>Ga0268265_10001154_pt1 | contig 23227 bp, 47 predicted proteins | sample KBSSwiS52_FD_190355 | JGI IMG/M metagenome (GOLD analysis project Ga0268265, IMG submission 190355) | Switchgrass rhizosphere microbial communities from Kellogg Biological Station, Michigan, USA - KBS Switchgrass S5-2 (SPAdes) (version 2) | ecosystem: Host-associated > Plants > Roots >... | reverse complement strand
GGGCGGACGCGGGAGCCTCAGGAAGAGCGGCTTCCCAACTGCACCACGCGCCGCAGGCTTTACACATCACCCCAAATCCATCGACATAACAGGCGGCGCCACAGCATGGCGAGACAAGGGGCTTCGGCTCAATCTTTGGCTTAGTCATTGGGGCCCCTCGGGATCGCCGAGGAGGCCCGCAGATGGTCCTTCGTTCAGATGTTCACGGTAGAACGCATCCGCGATCCTGCGAGCATTGACCCAAGCTCGGGCGACCCCATCGCGCCGGAGTGTTTCAGAGAGCGCCAAGAGGAACAGCTTTTCGTAAAACGGATCGTCCGTCTTCATGGGTGCTCCTGCGCGGGATCGCCGAGGCAGTTCATGCTGTCTTCTTTAGGCCGCGCTTCTTCGCGACTTGCGATTCGACGCTCAGGAATTTATCGATGTCCTGCTCAATCATCGACAGGATAAACCTGCCGCGCTCTGTGATGAAGTGACCGCTTTTCCCGACCACCATATAGCCGTTCTTGTCTTTGATTTCTTTGTGCTCCAAAAGCCCTTCGCGACATAGCGAGCGCGTGCCTGGGATCGTGTTCGGATGCACCTTGAAAGCATCTTCTTCGGCTCGCGTGAAGAACGTCTTGCTTTCTGAGCGATGCGACAGCATCTTCAGAATGGCGATTTGCTGACCACTTAGCGTGAGATTCCACGTAATCATTCACTTATCTCCAGTTCTTGGACGCGGTAGATCCAGTCGTCGGGATAGTCACTGGCTGTCCACGCGCGAATCTAACTCTTCGTGCGTTTTCTGCTGCGCGGGATCGCCGAGGAGGCGGGCCAGGTCGTCCCACCGCACATACGCATCTTCGCCAGTGACGGCGTCGTCTGGCTTCATCCAACCGCCGTCCCAGTCGTAATTAAATTCGTAGCGGGGCAGGGCGCGGATCGCCGCGTGCGTGGCCGCCAGTTGGGCGCGCAATGTCCCGATGTCGCGAATGGCTTTCTCTAAGCCGGTTGCCATGATCTGCATTTTGCCGGCGACGTGCGGCACCGAACCCCAATGGCCGATGTCAGCTCCGTGCGTCAACAGCAACCGCGCCCAATCGCGGAGCCGGTCTACGTCGAGCATGTCCACGCTCAGCCCAAGATCGTTGTCTAGCGTTTCCAGTGGGTCGCTCACGCCTTCCTCCGCGCCACACGGCGCAATGGGCGCAACTCTGCCAGCATCAGTTCCAGCGTGCGTCGCTTCAGGCGCCGTGTTGCCGTATAGACGTTCGGCTCGCGCGCCACGAGGTCAACGGAACCCGCGTTCACGTAATACCAGGTGTTGTCGTCCAGATGCCTCGGTTCGTTACGAGACAATGGTTTGCGGTCGCTCACGCCTTCCTCCGTGTCCCCAAACATAAGAAATACAAAGAGTTCTTCACGCGCGTGGACAAGTGGGGTTCTCCGAAGTCTGACCTACCGCGTCGGAAGACATGGGTTTATCGAGACGCTTCAACACGGCTTCGGCATTCGGGCATGTAAACAGATCCCGAATCGCCGACCTCACCGTCTTCCCAAACCCGCGCGAACTTCCCATTACGGCTGTGAAGCGATAGCCGCCGAGTTCTTCTTTCTCCAGCACGGTGATTTCGAGCCGCCTCATGCGCGTTTCCTCTTCGCCTCTGGCTTCTCGGCGTTCCGTCTGAGATGATCTTCATAGTCGAGCAAGGACATCGCTTGCGCCCGTAACGTCTGCGGCACCAACCCAGCGGCGAGGTCGCGCAGATCATCAGCCGTCAACGCTTCTAGTCGGAAGTCAAAATCGGCTTCGTTGTTCCCGGCGGCGACTCTCATAATCCATTCCCGCTGCCCATCACTGATACCGGCCCGAGCGGCCCCATCACAGCCGGTGTATCAATCGCCCACCGTCCCAGCATGTCGCCGAGTCGCTCCGAGCACAGACCGTTAAATTGCTGCATCGCCGTGATTTCAAGCGCCACGAGGTCGAACGGATGCCCGAAGCCGCTATCCGGTGAGACACCGAACCCGCCCGCGAATCGCTCGAGCACGTCGACGAGCCCGCCCGAGTCCGTCCGATATTGCTCTTTGGTTTGGCTCAGGATCTTCTGGTGCAGGACGCCCGTTAGTTTGCCGACGTTGAGGTTCCAGAAGTCCGCGAAGAACTGATCCGGCTGTTGAAAGCTGCTGTAGCCTTCCTGGAAGTGGACGTACAGCCGCGTCCCGGACTGTCGAAGCACTTGAGGCGCCCAAGCGTCAATCAGTTGCTGGACCTGCGTCGGCGAGAGCCAAAGGGAGAGTTCCCAGCCCACGCAGAACATCGGCACCCGCCCGACCAGCAGCGGGAGGACCGGCACAGCGTTCGCGAGAATCCCCGACACATCCGCAGGGTCGACATCTTTGGAACTGAGCATCACGCAGGGATAGAACCCGTCCGCAATTAACTCGTCGCACGTCGCTTGGAACTCCAACGGGCTTTGTCCAAACGCCCGCGAGTCAGGCCACGAGAGGAGGACGTGCGTGTATCCCTTAGCCTTCCACGCCTGCCGAATCTTGAGCCGACTCTCAACGCCATAGCGCCCATAGAACCACGACAGCACGAGCGAATCATCCGCAGCACCACCCGCTACAGGCTCGACACCTGGCACTCGGACGCCGCACATATTCGCCTTCCAGAACCTCGGAGCTGGCGCAAACGGCAACGGCGCGAGCGTATGCTGACCGGTCGCCGCGGTGATGGCACTCGCACTCATGTCAACCCTTCCGCTTCTTTGATCCGGTTGGCGATCCATTCCGCGATTTGCGGGACGATCGCATTGCCCAAGCCTCGCAAACGGTCCACCCGAGCGGGTATCCCATGAGCCACTCGACCCACGTCGGGTTCAATTGCCCAGAGACTTGCTGGTTGATTTGATTGCCCCGATTGCCGCCTTTCCAGCAGTTCGCGTCTGGCGTCCAGAATCGCGCCAAAGACACGCCCCGCTGCCGGCCCACCTGGTTCACCCGTGCATACAGATCCCCACTCGCTTGATACTTCCCATCGACGGCGCATGGTGTTGGCCACTTGGCAACCCAATCCTCCAGATTCCAGCCGCCGTGCCTCGCTGGATCGCCCACGCGCTTCGCCTGTCCCTTCCGGTTGCTGGCGTCGTGCGCTTGCGGGGTAGGCCACCAGCCAGACACGATCTCTCTGGTGAGGGGCGCCAAAGGCACTCGCTGGTAAGCAGTCCCATTCCGCGTCATACCCGCACGCGGCCAGGTCTCCGAGAACCGTTCCAAAGAACCGTCCAGCATCACTTGAGAGTAGCCCTGGCACGTTTTCCGCCACGACCCATCGGGGCTGTAACTCGCGAATGAGTCGAGCGAACTCGGGCCAGAGATCGCGGTCGTCGTCGGCGCCGGCACGTCGGCCAGCAAGGGAGTGGGGCTGACAGGGAAATCCTCCACAGAGAACATCGACTGCTGCGAGGTCGCCGGCGCCGACGATTCGCACGTCTGTAAATCTCTGGACGCTTGGCCAGTGCTGAGCGAGGACAGCGAGCGCAAATTCGTCAATCTCTACCTGCCATTTGATTTCAAACCCTGCCCGCTCAAAACCCAGATCAAACCCGCCGATCCCTGCGAATAGTGAGCCCACTGTGAGCACTCAGTAGGCCCGTCCCACTGCATAGAGGTACGCCGCGGGCGGATCCTGCGGCCGGGTGACAAACGTCGCAATCGAGCCAGAGACGGTTGCGCGCTGGTAGACGCCCGGTGCTTGATCGCCCGGTTGATCCTGGTGCCGCACGCCGTACTGCATTGGTTCCTGCCCAGCCCACTTCCCAGATGGCAGACGAAAACTGGTGGAGCCGTCGGAATTGGTGACGGGTTCGGCGTCGAGGATGAAGACAGCACCGGTATCAACCCGTAACAACGTGCATTTGCTCATGTCGTCGATCTCCTTGTGACGCCAATCGCGTCCAGTACTTGTTCAGGCGTTCGCCACACAGGGAACGCGCCTTGATTCTTCCGCAACTTCCGATCGCCGGATTTGACCTCGCCGCAATAGAGCACGCCACGAAACCGAACCAAGAGATCGCCGACGTCCGGATCGTTGAGTTGCCAGCACTCCGCACCGACGGCTTTCAGCGCTTCACGGATCGGCTTTTCAGCCAGATCGCGACGTTTCCCCGCACCGCCTCGCCTCACGCGAAGTTCCGCATTTTTGAGAGCTTCAACCGATCGCGCCCGTAATTCCTGGTACATTGCCCGCACCAGCCGTTTGCTTTTTTAGGAAACAGCATCCGTGGTTTCTTCACACCACACCGCGTACAGATCAGAGGCTTGGCTTTCATCGACCCATTCTCGACATGGGCCGAGACGTGCGCGCCGCCTTTTCAACGGCACTCGCTGGCGGGTTGTTTCTCGACAACGCTTGCCTGAAGACGTCCCCCTTCACACAGAAGCACGGCTTCACGTATGAGTGACCGTCTGTGCAGCGACCCTTCCCTGTCTTGTCGTCCAACCGTTGCCCGGGCAGCGTGAACGGCCGCCCACATGAACCCCTGACACAAGCGCCGAACGTCCAGCCGGTATCGCTGCACTCCTGGCAGGCGTAGTGCCAGGGTTCTTCGCGGCCCTGTGGCCACGCGACCCGGAGCGTCTTCTCAAGCCCATCGAGCCGCTCCTCAATGGACACCCCGTCGGCCTTCTGGACGTCCCAGTGGTGCATGGCCGCAATGTAAGTGCGCGCCAGAGGGCCGAGCTCCTGCTCGAACTTCCGGCGAGCTTTTGAGACGATACGCCGTAACTCAAGCACGCCTGGAATGTCATCGATACTCATGCACCCACCTGTTCAGCCTGTTTCAACCTGTCGTCTGCCCACGACGCTTTGAGCGCGAAAATCCTGAAACTGCGATCGGTTTTCGCGATGAATTCTTCGTCCGTTGTGAGGACAATCTGGGCGAGTTTAGCGAGCCGATCGTCGTCCCATGTCTGCACTAGGCTTAGGGCGTCTTGAAATTCAAGCGAGCTCGCGATGAGCCGTAACTTAGCGCCATGGCGATACTTGGCGTACCATTGCGGGTAAAGTTCTTCGCGTAAACGGCCGGCGCGTGTTTCCAAATCGTTGACAGTTTCTTTTCTTAAAGAACTTGTAGTACTACCCACTCCTACATAACTACTGATCAGGCGTGAAGAAGGCTTGAAATATCTAGATTCAGATCCAGATACTTGTGCTGGTGGAGGAAGAAGTTTCATGTTCGCCTGCTCAGGATTGCGCTTTTGCTTCTGGCTATTGCAGCCACGGCAAGCGATTACAAGATTCTCGAATGTATCGCCACCACCTGGAGTCACATGATCGTAGGTAGCCCCACCCCGGCTCTTACGATCAGCCCAATTAACTTCAACGCCGCAATACCGGCAGATGTCCTGGTCGCGTTCTCTGAGCCTGCGGCGCATCTCTGGATCCTTCACCAGAGCCATACGCGCCTTCGCTAGTTGGCGAACCGATGTCACGTACTCCTTGCTATCATTCCAATCGAGATAATCATGAATTCTAAAACCACGTTCGAACGGTTCCCACAGTCCACGGGCTATCAACACACCAGTCGCCTTAGACACGCCTCTCGGAATGGCTTCTGACGGCAGATGCCCATCAGTCAAATGTGTCTGCGTGTAGGACAGTCCCCAGAGCCAGAGATCGAACGGCCGCCGTGGATCAAAAATACCCACCACTTTTGGGTGGCTCAGCGCTCCGTCATGAATCCGCACCCAGGCCATCGACCGCCTTTGTAGAAAATAAAAGTGAAAACAGCAAGCTGTGGAAAACTCAGGCTCTCAGTCGAAACGCCGCGCCGTTGAATCGGTATTCTGAAATCACGAACGTCTGCCCGCTCTCGGTCACGACGCGCCGCTGCCGGTTCTCGATGTCCAACCCCAGCTTGGTTCGGCAATCACTGACACGACTTCTCCACGCGTACCGGCCGCCAATCGTCTCGAGTTCCCGGCCGTCGATCCAGCGGCCTGGGTTGGTTTCAAAATAGGCCGCGACGCGTTGGGTAAAAGTCATTCGCGCGGTCCTTTCCCAAGTGCCAACGCGAGTCGGTCGCGCCATCCAATGATGTCTTCGATCATCAATCCATCTTCGTTGCCGAGCCATTCGTCCATTGATGCCAACAACACGCACAACGAGCCCTCATTGACCCATGCGCGATCCTTACCTGTGATATGCGGGCCTTCGTGGTTATGGTCTAGGTGACACCGGTAGTGAGGCGGAGTCGGCGCTACTTGGTTGCATTGGCTTGGGATACCGTGTATGTCGTGCCTGGTCGTCATTTCTCCTGCACTCCACACCAGACACACACCCACCGCCAGATGCCAGGATGGGGCGCCTGCAAATCACGATCGGCATCGTTGGCGAAGAGGTGCAGACATGGCTTACCGGTGAAGTTGAGCGCGAGTTGCGTCATCGTCGTCGCTGCTCCGTCAACCAAGTCTCAGACACGACGAGATCGTGCCGCGTGAACCGCCACCAGTAGTACAGCCGGCGCAGGAACTTCACGGTAAACCCCACCCCACAAAATTAACGCGCTGAAATGTCGGCTTGACTAGCGGCGGTTCTTGATCGCTCGGCACGTCTGGTAATCCGTCATGTTCTAACGTGATCTCAAGGTTGCCGTTGTCCACCACGGCGGCGCTCACCAGTTCGGTACCGAATGGAAATGGAAACATCCCACCGAGGCCGATGAGTAACGCCGGCGTCACCTGGACACGTACACGCCTCATCACCGATCCGTCCGCAGAAACCAGTTACTAATCGCGCGCAAGTAAATCTCTTGGTTCCGCTCGCGCCGTTGTTGGTCTTCGCGCTCCTGGTGCGCCTGATAACACCGCGGGTGCCACCATTCCCGTTGTTCACGGATCCAGACCGCGCGTTGTGGACGTGTGCCATACACCGTGCTCCAGGTGTAATGACAACCGCGGCACTGATGCGCGTCGAGCGTGTCGTGCTGTTGCTCGTCACGCGCAATCGCCGCGTCGAGATCGGCTTGGTCTCGCGCTTTGGTCTTCGCGATCAAGTCGTCGAGCTCACTCACTGGCAATCTCCACTGAGACGAGTTCGCGACCAAATCTATGGTCACGCCACGTCACCTGCAACGGTAAACCCAGCGCTTTCGCTTGTTCACAGAGCGATGCGCGCCAGTGGTCGACGGTCTGATACCGCACCAGTTGACTCGGATACGCGACGGTGTGCGCCACGATCCAGTACTGCATACACGCCGGTTTCCGTGTCGGCACGCAATCGATCCGGTCGACGGTCACCACATCCACGGGCATTACAGCACCTAGAACGGAATGTCGTCGTCAGTCAACGGAGCGTTGTAACCCGCCTGCTCGACTTCGGACTGGTCGGTGTCTTCGTCATCAGCCTGCTGAGATTCCGTCTGATCGTTTGTTCGCCGATTGAAATACGCGGCCAAGTACGCCTGTAGTTGTTCATCGAGCGCGAGCGCGACGGTGTTGGTCTCAGGTGAGACATCGCGCGTCTTAAACGTCGGCACCCGAAAGACGATCCGACCCTTTTTGCCCTCGGTAAACCCCGTGATCTCAATAGCCACGCTGTACAGGTCGCTGCGATGCGTCTTGCGAAATTCCATCCATTCTGATAGCGCCGCGCCCTTGAAACGAATGGAGCCAATCGACAAACTGCCGTTATGCTTGAACCCGATATAGCAGTTCGCCACAAAGTGCGCACCCGCCGCATGGATGCGGTCTTTGATCGCTTTATAGAAACCCTCGGCCAGCGTGCCACCCTTGAAGGCTTTCACCACCAACACGTCACCGCGCGTGTCTCGGACTTCGTTTGAATAAATACCGCTCTGTGATGGGTCATGCCAGCCGCGCACGGTGGCCAATTCATCAAGTAGAAGGAATGAGAACGGCAACGGGACGTCCACGTTTTGTTTGGTGTCCTTGTCGTAATAGCGCACACGGCCGTGTTCGCCGTTCCACTCGAACCAGCGGACCGCAGGATTCGGTTCGTTGACGTGCGGGTTACTCCGGCTCATTTACAACACTCGCTCCTTGAGCCCACTCAACACGTCCACGCGGTTATGGGCCAGTAGATCGGCCGCTTGGAATTCGGCTAGCACCTGATGAATCCGCTGCACAATGAGCAACGCGTCTTGCGCAGTCGCCGCTTCGACGATGCCGCGCTCGAAGTCTTTGACGGCGTCGAGACCATGGAACGTCGTGTGATCGAGTTCACAGCGCGTCATCAGACACCTCATTTCGGCCAGCGCACAATCAGGTTGAGCCGCTTGCGTTCGACGATCTCGTCCTCTGCCACCGTCCGCCGCCAATGCCAATCCCCGATCCGTTCGAGCACCTGGTAACAGGCATAGACCATCAGCGACGCCAGTGTGATAAACGACACCCAATCCAGGACGTGCATCACCGAGCAGAACAACCAGTATTCGATGGTCCACTTCCCCAACGCGTCGCAACTGATCACGAACCGCGAGATCCCGGGCACCGCCATTACGACTGCGATCACCATCGGTCCTCCTGACGTTTCCGCCAGCGAATGTAGACAAGCGCGACGACTGGAATCAGGACGAAGAACCCGAACGACAAACAGACCCAGAGCAACAACAACAGAAACGCGTCACCGATCACTGGCGCAACCGTATCGAGTCGGCAATCTCCTCCGCGTTCCGTTTGGCCACGAGATAGATCAACGACGGCGAAAGCCACAACCAGAACCGATACGGCAACCGCAGTAACCGCGTCAGGCTGATGTGATGCGACGGTTCCCCGCGTAACTGTTTGCGGAAGTTCGACTCGTCTAGGCGCATGATCGCCGCGGCTTCTTTCACCGTGAGCTGCGCACGATCGAGGGCATCTAAGACGGCTTGACCGAGCACGCGCTCGAGGTCATCTGTCGACGCCGTCGTCAGCTTCAACGCGAAGAAGATCCCGGCGACGTAGAGCAGTTGGCCGGCGGTCACGGGCAGTTACCCGAAATAGGTTTAACGGCTGAGGTCACCGCCACACTAGGCTGTGCGTAGATGACGCCGACGGATCTATTGCTGGAAGCGATTCGGGACGTAGCCGAAGCGACGGCTCTGCTCAGAGCAAAACGTGAACGGCTGGAGAATCTGGTATCCTTAGCGCACGGCTCTCCCGCACGTCCGCCAGGTTCACAGGCGATAGCAAAACATTCGCACTCTGCTAACCGCGACTGAGCGTATGAATAGATGTTATGTAACCTTGTGGTCATAACTGTTAACGTATTGTTAAACGGTCGATTTATCGGCATCTGCCGACACGGACTCTGGCGTCGTGCTAACCTCTGTTAGCAGCCAGCTTTCTTCTTGGATGCCGGTATGCTGTTGGATCTTGACGGCCATGTCCAAACTCGGCGTCCGAACGCCCTTGAGCCACTGGCTGATCAAAACCTTGCTGACGCCTAGGAATTCGGCCGCTTCGGTCTGATTCATCATGCTGCGCTTAATCCAGGCCCGAAGTTGATCACGTCCCATTTGCATGGTGGTAAGTTTACGATAAGCTAACGATTTGTCAAGCCCTTGGAGCAATTATTTTGACCGCACAGCTAACCCCAACCGTGCTAAAGACTTACATGGTTCACATGAAAGCCGCGCGGATTGTGGCGGAAAATGTCGCGGCCCTCCTGAAGCGTGAAGGCTACAAACAGACCGATTTGGCGCAAGCCTGCCGCCGCTCCGACCCGTGGGTGAGCCAGTTTTTACGCGGAGAGCGAACCTGGCAATTGGACGATCTCGATAAGGTGGCCGACTTCTTCGGATTGGACACGTTTCAACTCTTCCGTCCCGGAATAGCACAACGCACCGAGCGCCGCAGTGTGCAGCGACGCGCCGGCGTGGACCGTCGCGTCCGGCATGACGTTCGCAATACTCAGCAATTGGAAGCCCAGATCGCACCCATTCGTCCAAGAAAGGGGGCCAGTGAAGGCACCACGGCGTTGCAAGCGCAACACCTCCACGCGCTCATCGCGGAATTCGCGCGACGTGTCGGTGTACTCATTCCGCCGTCAGACGCTGGGGGACAAGTTGCAAGTCCTCGCCGGCGTGGCGCCGCGGTATCTCACCGTGATCGAACGGTTCGTGGATCTGGTCCTGCGGGCAGCGGAGAATGAAATCGTGTAGAATCAAGCGGAACCGGCCGGCGTATCACCGCCGGTCCGGCCCCTCACCACTCGGCGCGCGGATAGGAGCCGCGCACGTCATGGCTAAGACACATTCTATACTCGTCGTTCTCGTCCTCAGTCTGTTCGCTTGTGGTGCGAGTGCTTGCACGGTGGCCGCACAACAGCAGCCGCCGAAGCAGTTTCTCCAGTGGTCGTGTTTCGCGCTGGTGCGAGGCGCCACCGCCGTCCCGATTGATCAAACACCAGAGGCGGCCGCCGCCAGCGTCTCCTGTGGTCTGGCGAATTGGCAACGATCCATGGGCAGCCAAGCCGTCTACAGCGAAGACTTCCCCTATACCGTGCCACGCGGGAAGGCGCTTGGCGTCGTCGGCGTGCAAGTCTCATCCAAAATGCGCGCGGATCGCGCGGGCTATTTCGTCGTCGGCGGCGTCGCGTCGCTCCCGACGGATATCGGCCAGATTGCGTTTCAGATCCCGATTGTGGTGCCGGGTGGCGCCACGATTACCGCGATGCTGATTAATAACGCCCCAGCCGCCGACGATGGCGTCGGGCAATGGATGTGGGCGGGGATGCAGGCGATCCTCGTCGATGCGACCCCGGCGACCCCCTATGGTCAGATTTTCCCGTCGCTCTGGAAGTGAACAACGCTGACGCGGGCTCGGCCGGCCCCAGCACTGCTACCAGGGAAGAATCCCTGAGCAGGACTTTCCGGCCGAACCCGCGATCAGACTTGGGCAATCCGCAATCGCTTGAGCAACCGCAGATCGTTCAGATTGAGATCGAATGGCACGCGAGGCCGACGCTTGAGCGGTTTCAAGAGTTGGCCTTCCGTCGTGCTCCACATCGCCGTCCGCCCGCAGACCGGACAGAGATTCGATAAGCGTCCTGCGACGAGCTCAAAGCCCGTCTGACAGTCACCATATCGACAGAAAAAGCGCCTGAACACATGCCGACTCAGGCGCCGCCCGTGGCGTCGAGTGCATGTTGTCCGATCGCGATGATGTCGTTCGCGTCGAGTTCAAGCTTCGCCATAATCTCCGCCTCAGTCACCGTGCGACCGTCCGCATTGAGTTGAGATAACCACCGCTGGAGTTCGGGGATGGCAATCTTTTCGATGAGCGCCAGCCAGAATAACGGACTCATAGCAGACTCCCGATTAAGGTGTCGACGACGCCGAGCGCGATCTGGACCGCCGACGGGAATGGACCCAGCGCAAGGATCCGAGGTTTCGCCCGAAGCCAGGAGGCCTTGACCGTCGCCTGCCAGCCGACCGGTACCGCCTTGCTGACTTGTGCAACGTCAATGGTCGCTTTCACAAACTCGCGCATGGCCGGCGTGGAGATGCCACCAGGGACGCAGGCGGGTGCCATCACGCCGTCTGGCCAGCAGGCGGCTAGGACCGCCGATTGGAGTTCCTTCACGCGCAGGAGGACTTCGTCGGCCTTGATGGCGGTGGCCGCCTTCGGTGTTTCCGGTGTGACTTTCGCGCAGGCCGAGGCGGCTAGCGCCAGGATGAGGATCAATCGTGTCATGCGGCTGTTTCCTTTTTGACTTGTTGCAATGGCGTATCAGCGACCACGGCGCTCGGCTGGTCGTGCGGCATCCCCATTGGCTTACGAGTCGCGTCATACGCCAATTGCTGGAGGATATATACCTTGACGAAATCCCCGGTGCCGTGAATCAGTTCCCACCCATTCGGGATCGTGCCATGGACTGTCCACCCAGTATCGAACGTCCCAGCGAACGTCACATGAATACCAATCGCCGCGACAAATGCGCCCGTGGCCGCGACGATGCGATGGATCCACTTATCGGCCATCGGGATCGCTTGCACGATCTTCATGTAGTTTTCGCGTGACTTTAACCAACGCTGGGCGTACATGATCAACGCACCCGACGTGAGAAATGGAACGACTTCCGAGGCGGCGTTAGGATTCATCTGGCTCTCGGCAGTGGGACATCCACAATCCCAAAGGCAGACAAGAGATACAGCACGACGCAGAGCACGACGACGACGCGAATCACCGTCTTAATGGTCGCGTCCATCGGGACATAGGTCTCGATGAGGTAGAGACAGACGCCGACAATGACGAGCGTCACAATCAATCCAATCATGATGGTTCCCTTTCGTAATCCGTCAACTGTTCCAATGTCAGCCGCACATGACACGCCACGCCCGTGCAGTCGAGCGCCGACAGATAGTGCCCTTCTGCTAACACCTTCGCCTCGAGTGTCTCCCGTACCACTTGTTCAACTAGTTCGAGCGTCAAGGTCATCGCTCAGGCTCCTGGGTCGAAACGTTCCAGGAGTGCGGTCCGGTGTGGCCTTTGGCATACCAACACCGCTTCATCGTCGGCGCCGGCAGTTGCGGTTCTCGCGCGTTGCACCGAGACGACAACTCTCGGATCTCCGCTTCGGCCTCATCCGTCATCGCCTGTGTCGCCTTGGCCCAATTCGAGCTCACGCGGTCACTTTTCGTGGCGCAAACAGATGGCCCATCAACACACCAAAGGCAAACGGCAGGAACGGGCCGAGTTCGCTCCCTCGCCAAATCAACTGCGAGATCGTCAACGGGTCATGTCCCGTCGCATTCTGAAAAGCCGCGATGAATTCATAGACGAACAAGGACGCCACCGCCACGATCAGGAACCATGTCAAAAATGACAATCTGAGCATCGCCATCTCCCCATTCGTCAGATCCCGAGCATAACCAAGCCGACCATAGGGATCCCGTCGTTCACCGCGGTGTCCACGGCGGGTCGGCGATCCAGGAATGCCCGCATTTGTTACAGTAGGCTTGTCCCTTCGCATCGAGCTCCAGCATCTCTTTCTGGTTCGGCCGATTCTGTTCCTGACACGCCGGGCAGCGAATCGTCGCTAAGAGTCTCCGCTGCCGTTCATCGCTGTAATGGTTGGCGCTCATTGCACCGCCTTGAACAACAACACGCCCAGCGAGACGATGGTCAGCACAAACCCCACGATCCCGACGGCATAGCCATAGCCCCCTCTAATGCCCGCGCGCTCTGACTGTAAGCCGTTAATCGTCGCCTTCATTTCATCTAACGCTTTCGCATTTGTCCTGATCTTCTCTTCGACCCCACGCATCAACACTTCGACTTCCGACCGTGGAATCAGTGTGCGCTGCTGCTGGTCGAGCGTGCCCCGGAACTCGTTGACACTCTCGAACCGCTTTTCTGTCGCTACCTCCGCCTTCATGACCGCCCGGTCCGCCGCCGCAAGCGCCGCACTGATCTCAGACTTCTGCCCGGCCAGTCCGAGCTCGAGCGCCTTCTGTGAGGCTGAGAACCGCTCCTCGTACCGCTTGTCGTTCCCCTCGATGAGCGTAACGACCCTCGCATGGCGTTCATTGATGACCGCCAGGAGATGGTCGATCGCCGTTTCCTGCGACCAGCCCGATCGTTGCGGGTCGGCCGACGTGGGCACCCGAGAGGAATCAGTCGCCATCGTCTACGGATTCTCGCGCGCCAACTTCGCAATCGACTCTTTGAATGGCTTCAGCGTGCCGCGTTCCGCCAGGTCAAAATGGGTGTAGATCCACTCGGCGCACTTCTCGGCATATTCGGTCGAGACGCCGGTCTCCGCTTCGAGCTTCTTAGCCATCTTCGCCTGCGCTGCATCCGTCGGACAGCACACTTCTAATAGGCAATTCGCGGCACCATTACTCATCGCACTCTCCGTAAGCCGAGATCGCGGAGGAGATTCTCCTTAAACGATGTCAACTCAATCTGAGACAACTCGACGCGGTTTTTGAGACTGTCGATCGTTTTCTGCATGGACACATAGCGTTCGTCTTGCGTCTTCGAGTTCTGGTCAATCAGCGCCTTCACGTTCCCCTCCAGTCTGGTGTTTAGCCATAACTGCCCGGCACCGAGGCCGAAACAAATCATCCCGACTGCAATCACGGGCCGCCAGGTCCACTGGATCTTCGTGATTTCAGCGGGCGTGTTTTCGATCTTGGATACTCGGAGCTCCGAGGCGCGACTCGCCATTTCTAGCGAGGCGACGCGTTGCTCGAGGGTACGCCAATCGGTCCGCAACCGATGGTGGCCGGCTTCGTGTTTGTCGTCATTCTGCTGGATCATTTGCAGCAATACGCCCGTCCTCCGTTCAGCCACACGCGGGCCTCATCTGAACTCCACAACCGTGGCATTGACCACGACAGTTCCAGCGCTGCCCGTTCGAGTCGCGGTCACAGTCGTCGTATTCGTCAACACGAGATTGACCCATCCAGAATCTGGCGCGATGGCTGTCGGACTCGATGAATTCCCGGCCCAGATGATGATTGCTTTCGCCGTCGACTGGAGAGTCGTGCCGAGAGTCGCCGTGTTAGACGTGTTGCCGTTCGTGATCGAAATCGAGACCGTCTGCAAACTCCGCAACCGGCCCGTGTAATACTCGATGACTTCAAATGAGACAATGACTGTTCCCGTCGTACCAGCCCGCGTCGCGGTGACGGTGGTCGCATTCGTCAGGTCGAGACGAGTCCAGTTGTCCGCATTGTTTCCCACCGTATCGGAGTCTCGATGTCCGATGTAGGCGACATAGGCATTGGCCGTGGTCACGCTCGTAATCGTGGCCGTATTCGACGCAACACTCGTCAGCGTAATGGTGCCGCGCTGGATCGACTTAATCTGGAGAGGCCGGTAACTCATTAGACAATCACCCAGTTCGCGCCGTCAGAGACAAACGTCAGCGAGTCGTATTGCACCAGGACCGTCGATGACGCCGTCAGGCCGTCAATCGTTTGCGACGACGTCGACGCCATCGTGATCGAACCAGAACCAGTGTTCTTCACGATGAACGGCTTCCCAGACCGCGCCGCCGCCGTCGGTAACGTGACTGTGAACGACCCGGATGTGCAGATGACGATATCGTCCGTGCCAAGAATGGAATAGTTCGCCGTCTTGGTTTGGATGACCGGGTAATAGAGATGCCCGTTATCGTCAATTGAGGTCTTGAGGACGTTTGGGTTATCGCGCCAATGCTTATTGCCTTGCGGCACAGTGACCACAGCCGCAGTAAATGTGTCAGGAGTTTGCCACGGCATAACGATAGCCCTTTAGAACGGCGCAGGGATCGTATCTGTCCCCAACGTACTCGTTCCGAGAATCCAATACAGCCCCGCCGTCGGATCGGCCGCGGGTGCTAAGACATATTCCGCTGAGACATGACCCGATGGCCACACCCGCAGCGTTTCGCCGTTGATAAAGAAACTATTATTCAACCCAGTCACCGTCTCAGACGGCGTAATCCTGTCGCTGATATCGCGGACCAGTACTTGCGCGAGAAGTGTCGTCGTCGTGGCATCGACCTGAATCCGTCGCGCCTGCGCAAACGCACTCGAGTAGCGATTCAGGATGTAGGTAGCGGCGCCTGACGCGACGTCGTTATTGTCTTGATACGGCATGTCGAGAGTGGCCGTTAGTTCGCCGAGGAGCGCCACGCTGGCGCTATCGCGTGCCTCAAAATCCAACGCGCCGCGGTCATACACCGCACGCCCATACAGGACATTCGTCAGCAGATACGCCGTCGCCGCGTTGGTGTTGACAATATTCCAGGTCGCCCCACTCGGGCCGATATTGGCGGTCCAGGTCAGGGACGAACTGATATCTGTTCCACTGCCGTCTTCCATGGTATTCGCGACGTAATCTGTGCCCTGGATCTGCGTCTGCACATCCCGCGCGCCAATCGGGTCGCCGGTGATCGGATCGCGGAATGACCCCCCGAGGAACATCGTTTGACCGGCGCCGATCGCGATCACATTCGCCTGGTCATACACCAACGTCGTTGGATTCGGGTCGATCGTCCGCGCATGATTCGTTACCCGGACGACATTAATGACCTCGTCCCGCGTCGACGGCAACCGCAGGTCTTGCATGGCGCTTTCGGGAATCGTCCAGACAACCGTCGTGTTCAGCAGCCTGGTATGACGACTCTCATAGCGCAGCGTCCCATCTGCTTTGACATAGATCGGGCCGAATTCACTCGCGGCCAGCTTCCCGAATTCCGCCAGCGCCGGCTGGGCATTTGTCGGACTCGTATCCAGCGCAATCGTGTACGTCTCCGTGCCAGAGTCAAACGACGTCGCCACTGGTTGACGTGGCATCAGCGCCAGAATGTTTGTCAGAATCTCATCGCCACGCAGGCTAATCTGTTCGCCAATCGTCGGTGGAATCGCCCACCGCGCCGCTTCGTCCAGCCAGTCCGTCACCGTGACCGCTACGGCGCGTTCCCGCTTGATTCCGGGCACCGGATCAATCGCATCCACCCGTCCCGTAAACCGTGTGTAATACGACCCCGTATTCGGGTCCTGGAATCGAATCCGGAAGCCAATCCCGAGTCCCCATCCCGTCCGCTTGTTTGCGTGGTACGGCGAGTAATACCCGATGAGTCCTGCGCTGTTGCTGGTGCTGTTGTCGAGAACGAGCCGCGCCGTCCCGCCACTGCCTTGGATGCCGTAGCGAATCTCGATACCGTAGCCAGACCGGACATCCGCCGTCACATCCGTCCAGCCATTGCCGGCCCCGGCGAGTTCCGCTTCAATGATCTTCGTCGGCTTGATACTCGTCGTCGTGCCGAACGCGCCAGTCGTAAACGTCCAGATCGGACCCGTCGTACTCCCGCTACTATTGATGGCGACGATCTTCCAGTGATAGGACGTCGACGCCACAAGCCCTGCCGGCGCATACGACGCCGCCGCTTGCCCGCTATTCACCAGTGGTGGAGAACCAGCCGTCCCGAAATACACGTTGTAGGACGTGGCACCAGAGGCGACCCACGTCAGCGTCGGCGTGAGTGAAATCCCTGTCGCCGTATCGGCGGGACTCGGCGTATTCGGCGTCGCTGGCACAGACGGCGCCGTCCATGCCTCGAGCTCGACGACCCGGCTATACGGGTCTTGCGACTGGTGAATCAGGACGCGAATTTTCGTCGTCGCAATCGCGGTAAACGTGAACTCGGTCCAGACGTGGTTATTACCGGTAACGTTCCCACCGGAGATCGTCGACCATGCCGACCCGGTCCAATACTGAATCTCGAAATCCTTCAACCCATAGAGGGCCGAGGTCATGGAGAGCGTCGGTGTCGTGGGCGAGAGGTAATTGTCCTGGACGCCGAACAGGTCGATCTGGTTAATGGAATAACTGGCGTTAAAATCAATCTGGATCCAGTCATCGAAACTGGAGGGCGTATTGTCGACCCACGCCCCGGTCGTGCCGTAGTTGGCCCCGGTCCGGTCGCCGTTGTTGGCGCAGGTCGCCGCATAGCCAGCACTGAGCGTCGTCGACGCCGTGGCGGTCCCACCGTTCGCGGAGGCCGCGACGTTCGTCGCCATTAGACGGCCGCCCCCATCGCCGCATCACGGAAGCGCCGCGGTTGCAATTGGAGCTCTTCGAGAATCCGTTGCAGGATGCCGGAGTCGCCACCGCCGCCATTCACGGCATCACCAAAGGCAAACTTCTCGGTCCCGGCTTCGCCCGCCAGGAACAACGTCGGCTGTGTCACGACGCCGGCGCCACCGCGCGCCATACGGTTGACGGAGAGATCGTCGAGGCGGATGTTCGGGTCGTCGACGTTGAAATGCACACCCACGGTGATGTCGCTCGGGATGTTGGCGATCGCCGTCCCGAGCCCACGACTAATCGCCGCCGTCAGTTTCTCGACTGCGGCGACGACGGACTTGAAGCCCTCTGTCATCGTCGTCGAGAACGTCACACCCGTGTCGGCGAGGTCGTCGAACTTGGCGCCGTCTTTGTCCGTCAACAGACCCAGTCCAATCAGCTCCTTGAGAATCCCTTGCAGCGATGCTGGGACTTCGACGCCCATCGCTGCGGCGTTCTGGATATAGGTATTGACTCCGTCCGCCATCCGCGTGAGGACAGCGATATGGTCCAGTCCACCCGCCGTCAGGACTTGGAAGTCCTTGTAGATGTCCTCGGCTTGTTTCCCGAGTTCTTGTCGTTGCAACGCCGGCCCGAGTTCCTCGAGCGTGAAGCCGTATTTCTTCGCCGTGTCCATCAACGTCGCGAGCGCGTCGTCCTGGAACTTGAACGCGGCGTTCAGGTCTTCGATGGCCTTCTGGTATTGCTCCGGGTTCTTCGCGTTCAGCATGGCGTCGAGCGTCAAACCGGCGTCATGCGCTTTCTTGTTGAGCGTATCCAGGCCGCCCGCCATATCGACAAACGCTTGCCGAATCGGGTTGATCTCCTTCTCAGGATTGCCAAACAGCTTACTGAAGAGTGACCCGATACCCTTGGTCGCCAAGCCAATCAGTGACGACAATCCACCAGACAAGAGGCCGCCCAACGCGGTATTGAGAATCTTGGCTGGATTGATGGCGTCTTGTAGCGCGGCTCCGAGTTGGCTGAAGCCTTTACCAGTGAAAATATCCTTCAGGCCACCCACGAGACTCGGGTCCGCGAGTTTCTTCAACGCGTCATGCGCCTGGTCCAGTTGTTTCGTGCTGAGGGCGATCACGTCCGGCAGCTTTGCAAACAGCGGGATCGTGACGGTGGACATCTCATCACCGGCCACGGTAATGCCGTCATGGTATTCGTTAAACGACGACGTCAGATCATCAAGGTGTTCCCGAAAGGCGCCGGACCGATCTGAGATGTCCTGAATCAATCCCACCATCGGGAACGAGTCCACGACGAATTTCTTAAACGACAATCCCTCCACACTGTCGCGGAACTTCTTTGAGGAGGCCGCCGCATCTTCCGCCGCTTTCTTGATTTTCTGGAAATGGTCCTCGAACTTGTGTGTAATCTCAGCGAGATCGTCTGGCGCACCGCCAGCTAGAGCCAACGGAGAGGGCAATTTCAGATTGGGCGCCTTCGGCAGATCCGGTAATGACCCGAACAGGATACGGAACGAATCAATATGGGATTTGACGCCGAGAATAATGTCGGCCCCAACGGCAGAAATGATGCCCTTCTCCCGCCGCCAGAAGGCCGTCAACGCATCGCCCGCCTTATCGAGCGACTCGACCGTCTGGTCGGACATCCCTTCGACAGACGCTTTCAACTTGTCAAAGTCCTGCTTCAGTGAGGGGAGCACTTCCGCGCCAGCCTTCCCGAACAACTCTGTGGCGAGGCGCGCTTGATCGGCCGGGTCTTTGATGTTCTGGATGGCCTTCCCAACCGCGATGAACTTTTCATCGGGGCTCAACGCATGGAACTTGCTGAAGGAAATCCCGAGTTCAGAGATTGCTGAGACCGCTGATTGGCTCCCTCCAGAAATCCGGACTTGCATCTTATTGATGGCATCCGAAATCTGTTCGATCGTATTGCCGGCATCGTCGCCTGCCGCCTGGAGGATCTGTAGCCCGCCAATAGCAATGCCGGTCTTGTCATGCATCTTCGTGAGCGCGTCGGCATCGGCGAAAATGGCTTTCCCGAGATTGACAATCCCTGCGATACCCGCCGTGATCCCGAAGGCACTCAGTAGTGATGTCACATTCGCAAAAGCCGAAGACATCTCCCGCCCAGCCCCGGCGGCATTATGGGTCGCGTCGGCGAGTTTCTGAATGCCTGGCGGGACTTCATATCCGAGCCGATGCATCTTGTCGGCCGCTTCAGCCGCCTTCGCACTTACCGAGTCGAGTTCTTTCGCAGTCAGAGTCGTCGCGCCGCCGGCTTTCTCAATCGCCGTCGCCATCAACGTCGCTTCCTGGATCAACTTCCGACCCGAGAAGTTGTCGACCATGCGGTTTAATTTAGACTCGACGTTCGACGCGCCTTTCCCAAAGTCGACGAGCTCCGCCTCGGCCTTGTTGATCGCATCAAGGAAGGACGAGAAGTCGGCCTGGAATTTAGCTGTGACAGCCATCAGCCCTTGCGCGCCTCACGGTTGATCTCGTCGACGAGCACGTCATACACGTCGACGTCTAACTCGGCGACCCACTCGTACCGCCAGCCAAACCGACGAGCGATGGCGAGGTCGCTGGCAATTCGTTCCCGCCACCCGTCACGTTTTTTTCCGCCTCGCGCTCCTTGTCCATCGCGTCTTCGTGCGCCTCGACCGCCGATAGAATCTCGCCGAAACTCTCCGGGTCAATCGAGTTCAGCGACGCCGTCATCACGTCAATCGCGATTTCGCCGCGGGCGTTCCGCAATGGCAGAACGACGCCCTTATCGTCGACAAGCGACCAGTCCAGGAGATACGCAAGGATACGACTCAGCCCGACCTGCATCGACGATAGCGTCGGACGCTCGCCACCTGGCGCGTCTTTGACAATGCGTGAAAATTGTTCGCGGGACTCGCCGGCGGTCAGGCGCTTCTTGACGCGGATCCAGTCGCCATCAGAGAGCGATAGTTGGACTTCCTGCGGACGAACGACTCGGCATCGACCCATGACTTCACTCCTGCGGACCCAAGCTTGCGGTGAGCTGTGTGCCCGCGATCTGCAACGTCTCCACGGGCCACCGCCACATCTGGCCCGAGGGTCTCGACACGATAAATGTGAGAGGCTGTTGCGACACTCTCAACTGGTCGGTTGTTATGACGGACGCCGTCAACACGCGCCGTCCGGCTTCATTCTCAACACTCCATGGACCCAGGATGACCGCCGGTTGATAGCCCCACCGGATGACCGCCTGCGGTCCACGGAGTGTCGCTCTACCCATTTACACATATCCCATTTGTGTTATAGTTATGGGATGGGACGCCCACAGAGTTGCCGCAACGGCCATCCGTATCCAATCAATGCAGTTCTTGATCGCCGCGGCAGGCGTGTCTGTGCAGAGTGTCTTGGCCATGTCCTTTGCCAACAATGCAAAATCCTTCCAGTTAGTCGGAAAGGACATCCGTTTTGTTCGAAGGCTTGTAGTAACGCCAGTCGTGGACGTCCATTGAGCGAACGATTCCTTCAATGCTTTGAACTTGGCATATTTGAAGAATGCTGGCCGTGGACATGTGCTAGAGACAAAGATGGCTACGGCGTGATCAGCGATGAACATCACCGCCAAATACGCGCGCATCGTGTCGCCTATGCACTTGTCCACGGACCAGTACCTCCAGATAAGTACGTGCTTCACATCTGCGACAATCCGCCATGCGTTAATCCAGCCCATCTCTGGCTCGGCACAAACGCCGATAACATGCGAGACAAAGCCACAAAGGGCCGCGCCAGAAACAGATACACCGGATAACTCACGGTTTTTTTCCCCATGAACCGTTAGCGGCGAAATTGGCCGTCATAGCCACCGCGCCGCCAACGGAGGTATCGATCGAGTAATCGAGCCACGCCGGCCCGTACCAGTACACGGTGGACGCGTCGGACGAGGGATACAGATACAGCTTGCAGCCGTCGACCGAGTCCGCCGCCGTGAAGGGTTTGGTTTCCGTGTCATCGAAGAATCCAGTCAGCGTCCCCTGGATGTCTTTCAATCCCTGGACATAGGTCTTGTTGGCGTCGAGAAACGATGTGACCTCGATCTTGTCGGTCGCCGCGTTGATAGTCCACTGCGAGAGATGGACCACGCTTGAAGCCGCGCCCGACCCGGTCGTCGACAGATAGACGACGCCTTTCCGTCCTGCATAGACAGCCATGAGAGACTCCCGACCGCATTACGCGGCCCTCTGCGTCAAGAGCGTTTGGAGATCCCCAATGACCGTTTTGGCACGGGTAATCCAGGACGCCTCGGCCACGCAGGCCGGGAGTTGCGCGGCGACGCGTTTGCGTCCTTCCGCGTCAGCGAGCCACACACGCATGAGTGCAGCCGCTTCTGTGGGTGTTTGGAAGGTCGGTACCAGTGACCCAAACACTTCTCGGACTTCGGTCCGGACGTCTGACAAATGAAACGCCCCGCAGGCGGCGAGTTCATACGCGCGAGGACTCAACGATTCGGCATAGGCAATGGATAATGCGCGTTTCCCCCAGCCCTTCGAGGTGCGATAGAGATTCAGCCCGATCTTGGCGCGTCGATACAGCGCACTCGCGCGGGCATTCGTGATGGACTCGCCGGCGAGCGGGACAGACCGTTTCAGCCCGCAGCCTTTCCAACTGCCATAGAGCCCGAGGTCAATCCCCGTCCAGTCAATCGCATTAAACAGGGCCACGCGCTCGCGGAAGCCCGTCCCGACAAACACGACGTCGTGACTGGGATAGTTGGCGTCATCCGCTTTCACCGCCGCCGTATGCTGTTCAGGATTCCAGGCGTGCGGGAGATAGCCGGCGTGCGCGTTCACCTGTTGGAAGGCTGGCAGGACGGACCGCTCGCACGTCCAACAGCCGTCGACGTCCCGCGCGATTCGCATTTCCTTTTCATGGTCATACGGCGACTCCGTAAACAGCACCGTGACCCGCAGCCCGGCCCGTTTCATCATCACGATAATGTCGGGATGAAACAGCATCGAGCTCACAATCAGGACCACGTCGACCTGGTGCCGGAGCGCCATCTCAAGTGCCCCGATGCCCGCCTGATACATGATGTCGGCGTCGTTCGGTTTCGTCAGGTCAGGGCGGTCTTTCTTCTTCTGCCGCCACATCGCGTAGAGGAACTTGTGTGAGACCTGAATCCGTTCGTCGAGCCGATACGGGACAATCTGGACGCCGTGATATTTCAAGCCATAGCGCAGCCCTGATTCCACATCAGCCGTGGACCAGGACGCGCCGGGGTGCGCGAGCAGAATCCTCATGGCTTCCGCGCAGTGCAAAGGTAGCCTGTCGTGATTTCCGTCTGACTCATGAACCCCTGGCACTCGAAACGACGCATAAAGTCATACGCCGCTTGCCCTTCCGACGTCAGCGCACACGGCGTAATCGTGACGTCCACGAAATGCCGCAGCAGGAGTGCCCAGCCGTCTCGCGCGAACCGCCAATAGTCTTTGTAATCAGGCGTGCCGTGTGTCGGCCAAAAAAACGGCGACGTCACCAGCAGCAGGCCGCCCTGTTTCAGGACGCGAAAGACTTCGTCGACAGCCGCCGGCGGGTTGACGCAATGCTCGAGCACTTCGGTGACGACGACGCCGTCGAAGGACGCGTCCGCGAATGGCAAACTCAGGAGATCGCCCTTGACGTCTTCGCCGGTCGATGTGTCCGGTTCCCCGAAG
>Ga0268265_10001153_pt1 | contig 23263 bp, 19 predicted proteins | sample KBSSwiS52_FD_190355 | JGI IMG/M metagenome (GOLD analysis project Ga0268265, IMG submission 190355) | Switchgrass rhizosphere microbial communities from Kellogg Biological Station, Michigan, USA - KBS Switchgrass S5-2 (SPAdes) (version 2) | ecosystem: Host-associated > Plants > Roots >... | reverse complement strand
ACGCCCTCGTCAGCTTCGCCACCAACTTCCAGAACAAGCCCGACGTCATCGAGACCGTCACGATGGCGGACGAGTCCGGCCAGTGGAAGGTCGTCGGCTACACCGCCCAACCCAGGGCGGCGCTGGAACAGCAGCAGGCCCAGCCGACCCCGACTCCGCCGCAGCTCTAAAGCCGCCGCACCGTCGCCCGCAGGCCTTCGACCAGCTCCGGCGGCGTCTTGCTCCAGTCGTAGTCGAAGCTCTGCGGCGGCAGCTCCCAGTCATGGCCGCGCAGCAGGACGACCGCGAAGAGCGCCATGAAAAAGGTTGCGAAGTCGAGCCCGGGACAGCGGTGCCCGGTCGCCGGACCCGCTCCCTGGGGCACGAAGGCGTGCTCGTGGCGCCGGTGCTCCGCCCGCTCGGGCGAGAAGCGGTCGGGATCGAAGCGCGCCGGCTCGGTGTAGAGGCCGTGGGTGGTGTGAGTCGGCAGGAGCGCCCAGAGCACCATCCAGCCGGCCGGGACCGTCACCCGGCCGATCTCGAACGAGGTCCTCGCCTTGCCGAAGATGGCCGGGATGATCGGACAGAGCCGCTTGACCTCCATCACCACCTGCCGCAGGTAGGGCATGGCGGCGAGCGCCTCGACCGTCAGCGGTCCCGTGGGAGCGAGCCGCCGGATCTCCTCCCGCAGCCGTTCCCGCACGTCCGGATGCCCTGTCAACTGCTGCACGATCGCCGCGAGCTCGGCAAAGACGATATAGCCGGCGATCACGATGTGGTGCAGCTCGAGCACCGTCTCCTCGTCCGAGAGCGTCTCCCCCGCCGCGGTCTTTGCCTGGAGGATGCGGGTGAGGCCGTCGTCAGCCGGGCTGATCCGCCGCTCCTTCACCCGCCGCGCCAGCGCCGCCAGGATGCGGTCGCGCGCCTTCACCGCCCGGCTGTAGCGCGTGCCCGGCAGGGGGATCGGCAGCGCAGAAAAGGCGCCTGTCACGGTCGCATAGTCGCGGCGCAGGGCCTCCATCTCCTCCCCGGGCGGCATGCCGATCACGGTCGTGCAGATCACCTCGATCGCGAGCTGCTTGAGCTCATCGAGCCAGCGGATCTCCCCCTGGCCGGTCCAGCGCCCGAAGGCGTTTTCGACGATGCCCTGCATCGCCGGCAGGAACGCGGCGAGCGCCTCGCGCGAGAGCCCCTGGAGGACGAGGACCTTGCGCGCGCAATGGACGTCGCCATCGAGGAGCGGCAGGCTGCGTCCGCCGAACAGTCCCTGGATGTGCGGCGGCATCGAGCCCTCGCGCATCACGCGCTCCGGATCGATGAAATGTCCCGTGGCGTCCGGCCCGGCGATGACGACCGTCGGGCGGCCGAGCACGTGCGACCGGAACACGTTGCCGTGCGCGGCGAGCCGCTCGTCGATGAAGCGGAACGGGTTCTTCGCGAACGCGAGCGTCTCTCCGAGCAGAGGGAGGCCCATGCGTCCGGGCGGCAGGGGACTGCGGGCGGTCGACGGTTCCATGGCGGAGCCTCCTCAGGGGGACGGGATCCGCTCCATCCTACGCCAGCGAACGGAAAATGGATGTAGGCTGGATCCATGAGCCGCACCATTCTCGCCAGCATCCTCCTTCTTTTCGTCACGGCCCTCTCCCAGGCTCAGGCTCCGGCCGAGGTCGAAGTCACGTTCCCGGGCTACCAGGGATTCGAACTCGCGGGAACGCTCTCGCTCCCGGCCCGGGTGCCCGAGGGCGGGGCTCCCGGCGTGCTCCTGCTCCCCGGCTCCGGCCCCACCGACCGCGACGGGAACCAGCCGCCTTACCTCAGCACCGACCTCCTGAAGGAGATGGCCGGACGGCTGGTGCGCGAGGGTTTCGCGGTGCTGCGCTTCGACAAGCGCGCGGCCGCCGCTGCCAAGCGCGGGCCGGCCGATGTCGCCGCGCAGAATGCCTTCTTTGCCTGGGAGGCCTTCACCGGTGACGCCAGGGGCGCGCTCGACTTCCTGCGCAAGCGGCCGGAGGTCGACCGGACGCGCACGGCGATCGTCGGACACAGCGAGGGAGGATTGATCGCGCTCCAGCTCGGCAGCGACCTGGCCGCCGCCGGATCGCCCCCCGCGGCCCTGGTGCTCGCCAGCACGGCCGCGACGAAGCTGGACGAGGTGGTCCGAGCCCAGGTGGCCCAGGGGCTGGAGCGCCTGCAGGCGAACGAGGCGGAGCGCAAGCAGCACCTCGAGGCGCTGAACGGCGCGATCCGTTCCATCGTGGAGTCAGGCACGGTGCCGGCCGACCTGCCGCTCCTGCTGCGCCCCTTGTTCCCAGCCAATGGGACGCGGCTGCTGCGCTCCTATTTCACGATCGATCCCGCGGCGCTCGCCAGGTCGTATCCCGGCCCGGTGCTCATCCTGCACGGCGCCATGGATGGCCAGATCCCGGCCGAAGAGCACACCGCCAGGATGCTCGGCGTCCTCGCATCCCGGCCGGGCGGAGTCCAGGAGCGTGTCATCGTGGCCAACGCGAGCCACTGCCTGAAACCGGTCACGAGCATCACGGACTTCGGTTTCGCCGGAGACGTCGTGCCTGCGGCTCTCGATGCGCTGGCAGGCTTTCTCAACCGGGTGCTGGCGAAGCCGGCTACTTGACCAGCAGCACCGGGCAACGGGCCACGATGGCGATGCGGTAGCTGATCGCCCCCACGCCGAGCGCCGGATGGTCGCGGTCCACCTTGTGGGACGAGAGCACGATCAGGTCCACCTCGCGCTCCTCGGCGTGGCGGACGATCGTCTCCGCCCGCTTGCCGTAGATGACTTCGTGGTAGACGGGGATCAAGGCCGCCTTGAAGCGCTCCTCCATGCCGAAGAGCTTGGCCGCGGCCCGGGTCTCCAGGCCGCGGTAGAAATCGGCCATCTCCTCGAACTCGACGTGCTCGATGGTCTCGATGACATGGACCAGCGTGACCTTGGCCTCCTTGCCGTGAGCCAGGTCCAGGGCGGTGTTGAGCGCCGCCTCGTTCTTGAGGGTGAAATCGACCGGGACCAGGATGTTGCGGAACATGTACCCTCCCTCCCTGCACGCATCATCTCCACGGGTGCGGCGGGGTGTCAACCACCCCGCAGGGTAGCTGAGGACACGGAGCCCGGTGGTAGAGTCGTGACGCAATGCGGCGTTGGCTGATCCGTCTGGCGGTCCTGGCGATCCTCATCGCGGCGGGCTTCGCCCTCCGGGCGACCGTGCTGCGCCCCGATCCGATCGAGGTGCAGGCCGCCGCCGTGGGCAAGGGCCGGGTCGAGGAGACGGTGACGAACACCCGCGCGGGCACGGTCAAGGCCCGCCGCCGCGCCCAGATCGCTCCCGAGGTGGGCGGCAAGGTCGTGGCGATCGCCCATCGCGAGGGGGAGCGGGTCAAAGCCGGCGAGGTGCTGATGCGCCTCGACGCGAGCGTCGGCCAGGCGCAGGTCTCCCTCTCCCGCCGCGAGCTCCAGGCCGTCGAGGCCCAGAGGCAGCAGACGTGCGTGGCCGCCGAGCGCGCCCGCCGCGAGCTCGGCCGCATCTCCCGCCTGGCCAGGGAGGGAATCGTCTCGACCGACATGCTGGACCAGGCCCAGACCTCCGCGGAGAGCACCGAGGCCTCGTGCCGCGCCGCCCGCGCCGCGGTCGAGCAGGCCCGGGCCGCGGTCGAGCTGAGCTCCCGCCGGGCCGACCAGCTTGTGATCCGCGCCCCCTTCGACGGCATCGTGGCCGACCTGTCGGTCGAGCTGGGCGAGTACACCACCCCGTCGCCGCCGGGCATGCCGATCCCGCCGGTCCTGGACCTGATCGATCCCGAGTCGATCTACGTCAGCGCGCCCATGGACGAGGTCGATTCCGCGCGCATCGCGCCGGGCCAGCCGGTGCGCGTGACCATCGACGCCTATCCCGGCCGCGCCTTCCCCGGCCGCGTGACCCGGGTCGCTCCCTACGTGCTCGACCGCGAGGAGCAGAACCGCACGGTGGAGATCGAGGTGGCGCTCGACAATCCGGACGCGGTGCGCCTCCTCCCCGGCACCTCGGCGGATGTCGAGGTCATCCTCCAGGCGAAGGAGAGCGTGCTGCGGGTTCCGACTCCCGCGCTCCTCGAAGGGGGCAAGGTGCTCGTGGTGAAGGAGAGCAAGCTGGAGGAGAGGAAGGTCCGCACCGGCCTGCGCAACTGGGACTGGACCGAGGTGCTGGAAGGGCTCGCGCCGGGCGATCAAGTGGTCACCTCGCTCGACAAGCCCGAGATCAAGGCCGGGGCCGAGGTGAAGGTGGCTCAGTGATCCGGTTGGAGGGGGTCTCCCGGACTTATCTCCTGGGCCACGAGCCGGTCCATGCCCTGGTCGACATCACCGAGCACATCGAGCCGGGCGAGCACGTGGCCATCATGGGACCCTCGGGGTCCGGTAAGTCCACCCTTCTCAACGTCGTCGGCTGCCTGGACCGGCCCGACCAGGGCACCTACTGGCTGAACGGCCGCGAGGTCGGCCGGCTCTCGGACGACGAGCTGACCGACGTCCGCCGCCACACGATCGGTTTCGTCTTCCAGTCGTTCCACCTGGTGCCGCGGCTGACCGCGGCGGAGAACGTGGAGCTGCCCATGCTCTTCGCCGGGCTATCGCGCTCCGAGCGCCGGAAGCGGGTCGCGGCGGCGCTCGGCGAGGTCGGTCTCGGGGACCGCGCCGGCCACCGCCCGAACGAGCTCTCCGGCGGCGAGCGCCAGCGCGTGGCCCTCGCCCGCGCCACGATCATGGATCCCCGCCTGCTCCTCGCCGACGAGCCCACCGGCAACCTGGACACCGCCTCGGGCCGGCAGATCCTGGACCTCCTCGACCGCATGAACGGCGAGGGGATCACGCTGGTCGTGGTCACCCACGATCCCAACGTCGCCCGCCGGGCCGACCGCATCATCGTGCTCGTGGACGGCCGGATCGTCCGCCGGGTGCAGGGCTCGGAGGTGGCGAGCGTGGCGGACCTGTTCACATGAAACCTCACCCCCTGTCCCCCTCTCCCGTCGCCCTCCCACCGCCCGGGAGAGGGGGAACGACTCCGAACCTTCAGCTACGTCCCCCCTCTCCCGGTGGAAGGGTGGGGATGGGAGAGGGGGATAGGGGGTGAGGGGTCAGGACCTCCTCCGCTTCGCCTTCGGCTCGCTGCTCGGCAAGCGGCTGCGGACGGCGCTGTCTCTCCTGGGCATGGCGATCGGCGTGGGGGCCGTGGTGATCCTAACCGCGCTCGGCGAGGGGGCGCGGCGCTACGTCACGAACCAGTTTATGAGCATCGGCTCGAACCTGCTCATCGTGCTGCCGGGCAAGACCGAGACCTCCGGCTTCGCGGGCACCGTGCCCGGCGTGCCCAACGACCTGACGCTCGAAGACGCCGAGGCGGTGCGGCGCCGGGTGCCCGGAGTGGTCCGCCTGTCGCCGCTGGTCATGGGCACCGAGGCCGTGGCGCACGGCGCGCGGCGCCGCGACGTGGCGGTCGCCGGGACGAACCGCGAGTTCCTGGAGCTGCGCAAGCTGACGCTGTCGAAAGGCGAGTTCCTGGCGGAGGATGAAGCCCGCCGCGGCCGGCCCGTGGTGGTGCTCGGCGCCAAGGTCGCGAGCGAGCTCTTCCCCGCCGGCGAGGAGCCCGTGGGCAAGGTGGTGCGCATCGGCGGCTGGCGCATGCGCGTCGTCGGCGTCATGGCCTCCAAGGGGACCCAGCTCGGCATGAACCTCGACGAGATCGTGGCCGTGCCCGTGGTCACGGCCATGCGGATGTTCGACCGGCGCTCGCTCTTCCGCATCATGATCGAGGTGCGGGGCACGGCCGACCTGGAGATGGTGAAGTCCCGCGTCATTCAGGTGGTCAAGGAGCGCCACGACGGCGAGGAGGACATCACGATCCTCACCCAGGACGCCCTGATCTCCACCTTCTCGCAGATCCTCGGCGCCCTCACCATGGCGCTCGGCGCCATCGCCGCCATCTCGCTCACGGTGGCGGGGATCGGCATCATGAACGTGATGCTGGTCTCGGTCTCCGAGCGCACCCGGGAGGTGGGACTGCTGCGGGCGGTCGGGGTCGAGCGCCGCCAGGTCCTGAGCGTGTTCCTCGCCGAGGCGGCGATGCTGTCGCTCGCCGGCGGGTTGCTCGGCCTCGCCACCGGCTGGCTCGCCGTGCGCGTCCTGGTCCGGGTCTACCCCGCTCTCCCCGCGAGCCCTCCCGCCTGGGCGGTGATCGCCGCGCTCACGCTCTCCCTGGTCACCGGGATCGTCTTCGGGCTGCTGCCCGCGCGGAGAGCAGCCAAGCTCGATCCGGTGGCGGCGCTCGCGGGGAAATAGCCATGACCTGGGAGCTCCTCCGCCTGGCCGTCGGCTCGCTCACGGGGCACCGGCTGCGCACGGCGCTCTCCATGCTGGGGATCGCGATCGGGATCGCGTCGGTCATCCTGCTGACCTCGATCGGCGAGGGCACCCGCCGCTACGTCATGGACCAGTTCAACCAGTTCGGCACGAACATCCTGGGCATCAATCCGGGCAAGGCGGAGACGGTGGGCATCCCGGGCGTGCTCGGGGGCACCACGCGCAAGCTGACGATCGACGACGCCATGGCCTTGAAGCGGATCCCCGGGGTCGAGGAGGTGGTCGCCGCCGCCTATGGCAGCGCGCGGGTGGAGGCCGGGGGCCGCGGGCGCAGCGTGTTCATCTACGGCGTGACGCCGAACATCCCGCGGGCCTGGAAGTTCGGCCTGCGCCAGGGCTCGTTCTGGCCCGAGGGGGACGCCAACCGCGGCTACCAGGTCGTGGTGCTGGGCCCCACGCTCAAGCGCGAGCTGTTCGGCGACGGCAATGCTCTCGGGCAGTTCGTGCGCGTCTCGGGCACCCGCTTCCGGGTGATCGGCATCATGGCGTCCAAGGGGCAGTTCCTCGGCTTCGACATCGACGACTCGGCCTACATCCCGGTGGCGAGCTCGATGAAGCTGTTCAACCTGCCGGAGCTGACCGAGGTGCACGTCCTCTACTCGCACGCCGGCCTGACCGGCCGGGTCAGGAAGGACGTCACGGCCGTCCTCACCCGCCGGCATGGAGGCAACGAGGACTTCACCGTCACCACCCAGGCCGCCATGCTGGAGGTCTTCGACAACGTGATGAACGTGGTCACGATGGCGGTGGGAGCGATCGGCGGCATCTCGCTCTTGGTAGGGGCGATCGGCATCCTGACCATGATGTGGATCGCGGTGGGCGAGCGGACCTCCGAGATCGGCCTCGCGCGGGCGGTCGGCGCCACGAGAAAGCAGGTCAACGCGCTCTTCCTGACCGAGGCCGCAGCGCTCGCCGGGCTGGGCGGGACGATCGGGGTGGCGGCCGGCCTGGGGATGTCCGCGCTGCTGCGGCTGGCCGTCCCCGGCCTGCCGATTCAGACGCCGCCGATGTTCGTGGTGCTGGCCGTGGGCTTCAGCGTGGCGACCGGGCTTCTTTCGGGAGTGCTGCCTGCACGGCGGGCGGCGGGGCTCGATCCGATCGAGGCCCTCCGGGCGGAGTAGGCCGGAAAGGACACCAAGGACACCAAGGACACCAAGGACCTCAAGGACAAGGCGCTTCCGGGTCCTTGTTGTCCTTGGTGTCCTTGGTGTCCTTCAGGTCCTTTCCTCCTCGCCCCACTTCATCACCGTATACCGCCACAGCTTCACCCCCGGATCCCAGAAAGCGGGCGGCAGCCCCGCCTTGCGCTTGAGCTGCGCCAGGAAGTCCACGGGATCCGGGAGCTGCTCCCAGACCTGGGGCAGGAACGTGCTGCGCCGCTTGCCGGCCTCGAAGATGATGCCGTCGATTCCGGGGCGGAGCTGGGCGAGGGCCTCCTCCTCGCAGCCGAACTCGCACGGCTCGCAGGGCGAGAGCAGGGAGACCTCCATGGCGATCTGGCCATACTCCGGCACCCGGACCGGCGGGAAGCGGGAATCCGAGAAGGCCGCGGCCCGGGCGTTGCTCCGCACGTCGTCGAGCAAGGGCCGGAAGGCGCGCAGGGTGCCGACGCAGCCGCGCAGGCGGCGGCGGATGCGCAGGGTGATGAACGTGGCCCCGGTCTCGCGCAGCCAGGGATCGTCGCGCGGGGCCTCCTCCCCCAGCCCGAGGGCCGCCGCGAGGCTCTCCCGCGCGATCGCCAGGAGCACGCTCCCCCGGTCGTCAGCCGTCTCATCCATCATCCATCCTCCGAGAACGCGAAGGCGCCGTAGCCCACGACCCGGCCGCGGTCGCCGGCCGTGTCGCCCGAATTCCGCAGGTCGAGCAGCCGGGGCGCCAGGCCTCGCCGCCGGGCCACGGCGAGCAGACCGTTGATCGGCCGGGCGCCGCAGGCCTGTCGCGAGTGGAGCGGCCCTACGAGGGCGAGGATCTCGTCCGCGGTCTCCCGGTCCACCCGGCGGGCCACGTCGTAGGGCAGGTAGTGGGAGAGGTCGGAGCTGATCACGACCGCGGTCCCGGCTCCGCCCCAGACGAGGTCCAGCACCTCCGCAACCTCCTCGCCGTCCGCGTCTCCCACCACGATCGGCAGCACCGGGACACCCGGGAAGAGCACTTGGAGGAACGGCAGCTCGACCTCCAGCGAGTGCTCGGCCGCGTGCGCCTCGGGGAACGTGGTCACCTGGGGGAGATCGGAAACCGCGGCGGCGGCCTCCGTATCGACCGGCACCTCGCCGAGCGGGGTGGCGAAGGCGTCGGCCCCGGGCAGGGCGAGCCCGCGGACGGGCACCCGATGGGCGGGGCCGAGGAGAACCACCCGCTCCAGCGTCTGGCCGGCCAGGGCCTGGAAGGCGACCGCGGCGGTCGGACCGGAGTAGACGTAGCCGGCGTGGGGAGCGATCACCGCCTTGGGCGCGGGTCCCCGCTGCGGGGGAACGTCGCGGAGCAGCCCCTCGACTCTGGACCTCAGCGCGCTGGGTGATCCGGGGTAGAACTTCCCGGCGACGGCGGGGGGGCGGATGGTGGGCATGGCGTACCTCTGCGGGGACGGTACGGTCCCCTGGGAATAGATTACCGCGGATGGCGCGGTGCGGACGCGCCGCCCTCGCCGGCCAGGACCCGGCGGAGCGCAGCCGCGAAGCGCTCGCCCGCGAGACGCGCATCCCGATGCTCTCGAACGAACCGGGCGGCGGCGGCGATCATGGCGCTGCGGTCCTCGCGTGAAGCGGCGAGCGCGCGGCGGATCGCCGCCTCGAGCGCCGCGGGATCGCTCGGCGGAATGAGCCATCCGCGGGCACCGTCCGCAAGAGCGCTCGGAATGTCCCCGACCTCGGTGGCCAGCACCGGGACCTCGAAGGCCATCCCCTCGAGGACGACGCGCGGCATCGACTCGCGTTCGCTGGGACAGACCAGGAGATCCGCCATCCCCAGCCAGCGATAGGCTTCCGCGCCCATCGGCTCGATGAACACCCGGTCTCGAAGACCTCGCGCGGCAACGTACTTCTCGATCGTTTCCGAGAGCTGGTCGTTGCGCGAGCCGACCAGAGCCAGGCGGAGGTCGGGCTGCTCGGCGGCGAGAGCGGCGAACACCTGCACCAGCTGCGGCGCTCCCTTGAACTCGACGAGGGTGCCCAAGGCCAGCACCAGCCTCGCGGTCTCGGTCAGGCCGCAGGCCCGGCGCGCGGACGGGCGGTCGAAAGCGGCCCGGAAACGGTCGATTCCCGCGATGTCGATCGCTCCCGGGATGGTCAGCAGGCGCTCGGCCGGCACCCTCCCGAGGTAGTCGCGGCGGCAGGCATCCGAGTCGAAGACGATCAGCGGGCAGCGGCGCAGCGCCTCGTCCGTCTGCTCGAGCGCGTAGGCGGGCCAGTGCAGCGCAAGCTGCGGCGAGAGGCGACGGGCGGAGACCGGCCGCTCGTAGATCAGCCAGAGGCTGGGCAGGCCCAGCCTCCGGGCCAGATCGATGGCGGGGCTCGCCGCGATCGTGCTGGCCAGGACCACGTCGAAGCCCTGCGGGCGGCACCACATCGTCAGCTCGGCGATCTTGCCCTCGTAGAGGATGGCGTCGGGCAGAATCAAGGGGCCGGTGACATGGCAGGGGACGCCGATCGACTCCAGCTCGGGACGCAGCGCGCCGTCGCCGGGGCTGACGACCACGGCCTCCGCCGTCCCCTCGGCGACGAGCTCGCGCAGGCGCTCGAGCACGATCAACTGGCTTCCACCCCGGTCGAGGCTGTGCATGACGGCGAGGATCCTCGTTCGCCCGTCCGGGCGGCGAGGCGGCGCCGGCTGGCGGTCGAGCAGGAGCTCGAGGCGGCGGCGCAGCTCGCCCCGGCGGTGGTCCTGGACGGTGTTCCGCACCGGCGGCCCGGCATCGTCGATGGCGACGGTCGCGGCGCCGAGGGAGACCCGCTCTCCCGTCCTCGCGCGAGCCAGGGCTTCGACGTGGAGCGACCGCCGGCCGGCTGCGATGTCATGGAGGTCGAGCAGGCACTCCCAGCCCGCGAAGATCGAGGCCGGATCGCCCAGGGCGTCGGCCACGTCGATCCGCGGCAGGCCGAGGCCGGCCCGGCTCACGAGCTCTCCGTCGATCTCGACGTCGACGGCCACCGAGCCTTGCCGGTCGACGGCCCAGCCGAAGACCTGGAAGAGTCCCCGGCCGGCGGTGGCCCCCGGCCGCGGCGCGTCGAGGAAGCCTCGCACTTTCAAGCCGGCTGCCCCCGCCGCAGCACTTCCTGGCACCGCCGCCTTGCCCGGTCCCTGTCGGGCAGGGGAAGGTCGGCGAACAGGGTGAGGGTGCGGTCCCTGCCGCTCTCCAGGGTGGCGAGGGCCTCGCGGTACTGGTGGCGGGCGAGGTCGCGATGGCCCAGGCGGAGCAGGCTGTCGGCCAGCATCACCCGCACCTGGAAGAGCGCGGGATCGAGGTAGAGCGCGGCGCGGTAGGAGGCGGTCGCGTCGTCGGCGCGGCCGGTGAGGTCGTAGAGGAATCCCTCCAGGGCGTAGGCCTCGGGGTCGGACGTGTCGGTCTCCATCAGCTCTTCGATGATGCGGCCCGCCTCGTCGATGCGGTTGTCCGCCAGGCAGCGGGCCGCCCGGGCCAGCGTCTCCGACACTCCGAACGGCGTGTTGACGGGGGACGCGGGCGGCTCCTGCACCACCGGCAAGGGGCGCAGCCTGGATACCGGCTTGGGCGCCGGAGGAGGCGGCTGGGGCCTGGCCTCCACCGCCTTCGGACGGGGGGTGGGCGCGGGCGGCGGTGGCCCGGTGCGGTGGCGGTAGCAGAAGCAGGAGCCCAGGTCCACGGCCTCCAGGTCGTCCTGGATCTGCCAGAGCGTCTCCGAGGCTCCCAGGAAGAGATGGCCGTGGGGGGCCAGCAGCTTCGAGACCTGCGAGATCACCCAGCGCTGCAGGGGCCGGCGGAAGTAGATGAGAACGTTCCGGAGCAGCACCAGGTCGTGCTCCTGGAATGGCAGCGCGTAGGGCATGTGCGCCAGGTTGAGCGTCCGGTAGAGGATGCGCGAGCGCAGCTCCGGATCGAGCTCGAAGAGCTTGCCGCGCCGCCGGAAGTAGCGCTCCAGCAGGGGGGGCGGCACCTGGTTCACCGCGCGGTCGCCGTAGAGCCCCAGCCGGGCGCCGGCCAGGGCGCCCTCGTCCACGTCGGTGGCCACGATCGTCCAGTCCCACCCGAAGAGCGACGGCTCGCCGTCGAGGATCATGGCGAGCGTCGCGGGCTCCTCGCCGCGCGCGCAGGCCGCCGACCAGATGCGCAGGTGCTTGGACTGGGCGCGGGCCTGCAGGAGCCGCGGCAGCACCTGCTGGCGGATGATCTCGAACTGCTGCGGCGCCCGGAAGAAGTACGACTCCTTGATCGTCACCAGCGGGATCAGATTGTCCCACTCGCCGTCGAGCGCGTTCGCCGACAGGGCATGGACGTAGTCCGTGACCGACGGCAGCCCCCGCGAGCGCGCCCGCCGCTGCGCCACCTCTTCCAGGAAGGGGTAGCGGGCCGGGGAGATGACGTTGCCCGTGGTGTCCCGGATCAGGGAGACCAGCTTCTCCAGCGCCGGCGAGGCAGGGGGGAAGTCCTCGATCATGGCCTCAGGGCCGGACGCAGTTGCGGCCCGCCGCCTTGGCCTCGTACAGGCGGTGGTCGGCCAGGGAGACGAGCAGGCTGCTGGTGACCACTGCGCCCAGCTCGTCCATGGACGCGACCCCGAAGGAGGCGGTGATCCGCATTTGGGGGACCGTGGGGAGCGGCACCGGCAGCCCTTCCAGGCCGAGGCGCAGCCGTTCGGCCGCGGCCCGCGCCGCGTCGAGGTCCACCTGCGGCAGGACGGCCAGGAACTCCTCCCCGCCGTAGCGGCCGAGCAGGTCGCCGGACCGCAGCGAGGAGCGCAGCACGGCCGCGCCCTCGCGCAGAACCGCGTCCCCAGCCAGATGGCCGTAGGTGTCGTTGACCTCCTTGAAGTGGTCCATGTCGCAGAGGATCACGCTCAGGGGGTAGTGGTAGCGGCGGGCGCGCTCCAGCTCCTCGGTCAGCCGCTCGTAGATGGCGCGGTGGTTGAGCTGCCGCGTCAGGCCGTCGCGGGTGGACATCTCGTGCAGGCGCTGCGAGAGCCGGGCGTTGTCCAGCACCAGGGTGAGATGCCCGGCCAGGGCATGCACGAGCCCGCTCGCGGCGCGGCTGAAGCGCTCGCGGTCGCGCGGGATCATGACGAGGAGCCCCTGCGCCTCGCGCACCGCGAGCTGCAGCGACACGGCCTGCTCCAAGTCGAGCGGGCCGCCCTCGCCGATGGGACCCTCCACCTGGATCTGGATCGGCCGGTCCGCCGGCACGTCGAGGTTGCTCACCACGAGGTCGCGCAACGCGTCGACGTCGCGCTGGCGGATGGGCTCCAGGAGCAGGGTCTCGATCGTGATGGCCTCCGCTTCGGCGATGGCCACGGCGAGGCAGCGGGCATCCATCACCTGGCCCAGGATCTCCAGGGCGACGCGGCTCGCCTCGTGGAAGTCGCCGGCCGCCATGCCGCGCTCCAGGAGGCTGTTGATGAGCGTCGCCTGGAGCAGGCTCGCGTCGAGCTGGCGCGCCACCCGCGCCAGGACCTCCAGCGGTCCGAGCGTGGCGCCGTCGTCCTTGACCGCGGCCTGCGACCTTGGCGCGACGGCTTCGGACGCGGCGACCAGACGCGCCACCGTGGCCACGAGCTGCTGCGGCCGGTAGTCCTTGGTCAGGTAGGCGTCGGCGCCGGTGCGCTGGCTCCAGAAGCGCGAGGCCGCCTCGCCGTGGCTGGTCAGGATCAGCACCGGGATGTGGGAGCTCAGCGGATCGGCCTTGAGCAGCCGCAGGAGCGGGAAGCCGTCCATGGTCGGCATCTCCAGGTCGGTGACGACGACCGCCGGCAGCTCGCGCAGGGCCTTGAGGGCACCCTCCGCGCCGTCGCGCGCCTCCAGGACCTCGAAGCCGGCGCCGCGCAGGATGCGGGCGAGGATGGCCCGGGTGATCTCGCTGTCGTCCACGACGAGGATCCGGCTCGGCCTCGTCTCCCCGGTCGTCGCCCCCGTCATCGCCTCGGTCTTCGGCTCCATCAGCGCCGCGCTCCCTTCTCCCAGACGCGGGCCAGGGTGCGCGCCAGGTCGCGCGGCGGCAGGGCCACGTCGGCCGCCTTCTTCTCCAGCGCGACGCGGGGCATGCCGAAGATGATCGAGCTCGCCTCGTCCTGCGCCAGGGTGAAGCCGCCTGCCTTGCGCAGCGCGAGGAGCCCCTCGACACCGTCGGAGCCCATGCCGGTCATGATCACGCCCGCGACCTCGCCCGCGCAGCAGTCGGCGCAGGAGAGGAACAGCTCGTCCGCCGACGGGCGGTGGCCGCGCCGCGCCGGGGTGTGGGTGTCGAGGTGCAGCACTCCGCCGGGCTCGAGGAGCAGGTGGGAGCCGCCGGGGGCGAGCCGCACCGCGCCGGGGCGGGGGCGCTCGCCGTCGCGGGCGAGCTGCACGTCGAGCGGGAACTCCTTGTTGAGCCAGTCCGCGAAGCCCAGCTCGAAGCCCGACGCGATGTGCTGCACGATGAGGAAGCTGACCGGCGGATCGGCCGGCACCTCCTCGAAGAAGTCGCGGATGGCGGCCGGGCCGCCGGTGGAGGCGCCGATCGCCACCCAGCGCAGGGCCTGCGGGGCCGCCGGGATCGCGGCCGGTTGTTCTCCGCGCGGGCGGCGCGGCCGGGGCTTCGGGCGCGCCTGGACCTCGGCCACGGCGCGCACGGTCTCGGGCAGGCTCTCGGCGAGCTGCTGCCAGCTCGCCGTGTCCTCGGGCTTGGGCAGCACCTCCAGCGCGCCGCGGCGGATCGCCTCGAACGCGGTCTGCATCTGATTGCGCGTGGCGCGCGAGGAGAGGACGATGATCGGCGTCGGCCGCAGGCCCATGATGCGCTCGATGGCGGCGTAGCCGTCCACGTTCGGCATCTGGATGTCCATGACCACGACGTGCGGCTGGAAGTCCAGCACGGCGCGCACGGCCTGCTCGCCGTCGCCGGCCTCCCCGGCCACCTCGATATCCGGCGTCTTCGAGAAGAAGCGCCGCAGGACGGCCCGCACGGACGGCGAGTCGTCGACCAGCAAAACCTTGATCACGGTTCCCCCTCCCGGAACACGGACGGACACGGACGGACACGGACGGGCACGGACACCGGAAGAACCGGAGTCCGTCTCCGGAGTCCGTGAGAGTCCGTGATCGTCCGTGACCGTCCGTGTTCCGGGCTCTTCATGCTCATCTTCCACTCAGCCGGCGCACGAGGTCCACCAACTCGCCGGCGTCGAGGCTCTGTTTCGTGAGATAGGCGTCAGCCCCCACCTTGAGGCCGCGCAGACGGTCGTCCGGGCGGTCGCGGGTGGAGACCACGATGATCGGGAGCTGGGCGAAGTGCTCCATCCCGCGCAGATGGGCGGTCAGCTCGAAACCGTCCATGCCCGGCATCTCGATGTCGGTGACCACGCAGTCGAACGGCTCCTCGCCGAGGAGCGCCAGCCCCTCCTGGGCGTCGCTCGCCGCGGAGACGTGAAAGCCGGCGTCCTCCAGCAGTCGGCGCTCCATCTCGCGCGTCACCAGCGAGTCGTCCACCAGCAGGATGCGGACGCGCCGCGCCACCGCCACCCTCTGGTGAGGGGAGGGCATGGCCCGCAGGTACTCGCGCTGCGCCAGCACCGCGGGCGACAGCACCCCGACCGGCTCGCCCGAGGCGAGGAGCGCCACCCCTTCGAGCAGCCGGTCGGTCGCGACCTTGCGCGTGATCGGCCGCACCAGCACCTCCTGCTCCGCCTCCACGTCGTCCACGGCCAGGGCGAGCGGCTGGCCCGAGGCCATGCCCTCGATCAGGAGCTGGAACTCCTCCGCGGGCTGGCCGTACAGGCGCGCCAGGGGGACGAACGGCACGAGCCGCTGCTGCTCCTGGCCGCCGTTTTTCTCGGCGAGCACGGCGAAGGTCCGCCCGTCGCGCTCGATGACCGACTCGGGCGACAGGCGGGTGGCGCGGCGGGCGACCGAGGAGGGGAGCCCGAGCCGGATCTGCCCCACCCGCAGCAGCATCACGGACTCGCCGCGGCGGGCCACGGGGACTTCCACCCGGAACGTCGTGCCGCGGCCGGGCTCGGAGTCCAGGAACACCTCGCCGCCGACCCGGTTGACGACGTTCGCGACCACGTCGAGCCCGATGCCGCGGCCGGAGATGTCGGTGATCTGCTTGCGCGTCGAGAAGCCGGGCGCGAAGAGCAGGCGCAGCGCCTCCTGCTTGCCCATGGTGCGGGCGCTCGCCGCGTCCACCAGGCCGACGCTCACGGCGCGCTGAATGACCGCGTCGAAGTCGATGCCGCGGCCGTCGTCGGCGATGACCAGGCGGACCTTCGGGCCCTCGGCCGACGCCCGGATCTGGAGCCGGCCGGCGCGCGGCTTGCCCTGCACCTCGCGCACGTCCGCGGGCTCGATGCCGTGGTCCACCGAGTTGCGCACGAGGTGGATCAGGGCCTCGTCCAGCTCGCGGGTGATGCGCCGGTCGAGCCGCGTGTCCTCCCCCTCCAGCTCGACTTCCACTTCGCGGCCGAGCGCCCGCGCCAGCTCGCGGGCATGGCGGGCAAGCGAGACCAGCGAGCCGCGCAGGGGCTGGAGCTGCAGCGCGAGCATCTTCTCGAGCTGTTCCTCCGACGAGCGGATCAGCCGCCGCTGCCCGCCTTCGAGCTCGACCGCCACGCGCCGGAGCATGGTCGAGAGCACGGCCAGCACCTGCGTGGGCTGCGGCTCGTGCAGGCCCTCCTCGGCCAGGCGGGCGAGCTCGTAGATCCGCTCCACCACCTGGCGGCCGGCGAGGGCCATGATCCGCACCTGCGTGGCGCGCTCGGCGACCGCGTCCAGCGAAGAGGTGTCGACCCGGATGTCGCCGCCGAGGGAAGCAGGCTTCGCCGCGCCTGGAGAAGGTTGGGCCGGGATCGGAGCCTGCGGCTCGGGCAGGGGAGCCGGAGCTGCGACGGGCTCCGGCGCCGGGACCGGTTCCGGCTCCGGGACGGCCGGCGGCGTCGAGGCCCGCTGCAGCACGTCCAGGAGGTCGGCGTCGCGCTCCGGCTCGGCGCCGCGGGAGACGGCCTCGACCATGGTGCTCAGCTCGTCCACCACCCGGGTCAGCAGCGGGATCATCCCCGGCGGCGCCGCGTGGAGCACCTCCTCGGCCGCGTGGCAGAGCTCGGCGAGCGGCGCGATCTGGAGCATCCGCCCGGCGCCTTTCAGCGTGTGCAGCTCGCGCTTGACCTCGACCACGGGCTCGGCAGCCCCGTCCATCTGCGGAACGAAGGTGGCGAGCCGCTCGATGCGGTCGCGCGCTTCCTCCACGAACAGAGGGACGAGATCGGCGAACTCGGGATCCACGGCCTAGATCTTGGTCCAGCTGTCCACGTTGATGTCGAGGCCCAGGACCCCGGCGAGCTGGCCCTTGTCATAGACCGGGGCGGCGGCGGTGAAGATCGGCTTCTCGGTGAGCAGCGATTCGAAGAGCTGCGTCAGGACCGCATGCTCCTCCTGCGTCGCGGCCTTGTACCAGGGGCGGTCGCTGAAGCCCTCGCCCGACTTGACCGCGGGCGGGACGTCGCGGTCGCCCACGATGTGGCGGTTGACGGTGAGCGCCACCTGCCCGCCCTTGCCGTCGTAGAAGTACAGGCACTCGACGTAGGGCTGGCGCTGGATCAGCTCCTGGAGCAGCCGGTCGATCGCCTCCCAGTTGCCGAGGCGGCGCTGCACCTCGCGCGCCCAGCTCTCGGCCGTGTGCTTGAGCGAGTGCGGCGACTCCAGGTGGAACGACTGCGCCAGCATCTGGATGATCAGGCCCAGGCGGTTCAGGCGGTCGGCCGTGTCGGAGAACGACTTCAGACCGTCGGCCATGCGCTGCACCACGTGGCTCACCTCCTTGAGCGTGAGCACCACTTCGTCGGACGCGGCGTTCTGCTGCTGGGTGGCGAGCGAGATCTCCCGCGCCACGCGGGCGCTGTCTCCCGAAGCCTCGCGCAGGGCCTCGATGGCGTCGGCCGCGGCGCGGGCGCGCTCCAGCACGCGGGCGGCCTCCTTGGTCCCCTCCTCGGTCGCTACGACCGTGGTGCGGATCGAGCTCGCGAACTCGTCGAGCAGGTTGCGCACCGAATCGACCGACTCCTGGGAGCGCTGCGCCAGGCGACGGACCTCCTCGGCGACCACGGAGAAGCGGCGCCAGTGGTCGCCGGCCGCGGCGGCCTCGATGGCGGCGTTGAGCGACAGGATGTGGGTCTCCTGGGCGATCTCGGTGATCAGGTCGAGCACCCGGTAGATCTCCTTCGAGCGGGTGCCCAGGATCTCGGCGCGGCTGGCGATGCCGGCGATGCGCTTGCGCACCTCCTCGACGCCCTGCACCGCGTCCTCGACCGCCACTTTTCCGGAATTACCGCTCTCCTCGGCGCGCTGCGCCAGCTCGGCCTGGGTGGTGGCGTTCTCGGCGATCATCGAGGCGGTGCGCGCCAGCTCCTCCATGGCGGCGGTGATCTCGACCACCGACGCCGCCTGCTCGGACGAGCCGGACGCGAGCTCCGAGGCGATCTCGTTGACCGAGTTCGCGGCCGAGGCCACCTCGATCGAGCTGCGCTGGATCTGCTGCGCCAGCACGTCGAGCGCGTTCGTGGCGTTGCCGAAGGTGACCGCGACCTTGCCGGGCAGGAGCCGCGCGTGCTCGGCGCAGTTGACCAGGTCGCCGGCGCGCAGCCGGTCGAGCGCATGGACGAGCGTGCCCTCGACCGCGGTCTGGTCGCGGTCGGCCCCTTCCACCCGGCTCCGGAGGTTCTGCTGCGCGCGGTAGATCACCCCGACGTAGAGCCAGAGGAACCCGCCCGCGAAGAGAAGGAAGCTGTTGAACGGCCAGTTGCGGCCACCGCCGGCCTCGGCGGCCATGAGCAGCACGAGGCCCGCGAGCGTCACGCCCCCGACGATGCAGAGGCCGAGGCGGGCCTGGTTCTTCGCGTCACCCATCAGTACCGTCTCCTTCTTCAAGCCGGAGCATCGCGGGCGGCTGCCGCGGGTCCACCACCACGAGCGGCAGCTCGCCGTGCACCGCGAGGCCGGCCACGCCGGCCGCGGCCCCCGGCCAGAACCGGCACAGGGCCGCGGACGGCTGGACGCGCAGATCGTCCACGACGCACAGGACCTCGTCGGCGGAGAGCGGGGCCTCGCCGTCCATGGCGATCCGGAAGGACTCGCCCCTCCGGGTCAGCCCCGTCACCGCCGCGTTGTCGATCCCCCACAGGACCCCGCCGCGGCGCAGGAGCAGGTAACTGCTCATGTCTCGCGCCCCAGGGCTTCGAGGTTGAGCACCCGCACCACCCGGCCCGCGATCGGCGCCTCGCCAAGGAGAAAGCCGCCGCCGCCCGCCACCACGGACGCGGACGGCACGTCCGCGACCTCCAGGGCCGCATCGACGGCCAGCCCCATGATCTCCCGCGCGTCGGCCGGCCCGGCCCAGACCACGACGGTCACCGGGTAGGCCGGGTTCGCTCCCGGCGCGGCGTTGACCATGCGCGCCAGGTTGAGCACCGGCAGCGGCTCGCCGCCGAACTCCGCCAGCCCCTCCAGCTCCGGCGCCGAGCCCGGCAGCGGATGCACGGTGAGCGACCGCACCACCCGGCGCACCGAGACCAGCGGCAGCGCGCACACGTACTCCCCGGCCTGCACCAGCAGGTGGCTGCCGGTGGAGAGCCCGCCGAGCCGGCCGGAGCCATTCGCTCCTTTCGAGGAAGATTCCGGCGCAATCATATGCGCGTCCACCCGGTGACGTTGATGTCCACCCCCACCACCCCCTTGAACGTGCGGTCGTGGCCGTACACCGGCGCGGCCACGGTGAACACGTGCCCGGTGTGCTGCAGCGACTCGTAGGGCTGGGTGAGCGCGGCCCGGCGCTCCCGCGACACGGTGCGGTACCAGGGGCGCTGGGTCATGTCGATCTCGCGCGCCGACACCAGCGTGAGGAGCTGCTGCCGGCCGCTCACGGCGGCGCGGTTGTAGCAGAGCGCCACCAGGTAGCCCGTGGTGTCCGCGAAGTAGCCGAGCTCGATGAACGGCGTCTGCTGCACGAGCCGGTCCAGCGTCTCCTCCAGCTCCGTCGAGGTGGCGGCGCGCTCCAGCTCCTTGCCCCACTCCTCCACCATGTGCTTGAGCGAGCGCGGCGAATCGAGGTGGAACGACTGCGCCAGGAGCTGGATGGTCAGACCGAGCGAGTTCAGCCGGTCGGCCGTGCCCGACAGGTTCTTGAGGCCGCCGGTCATGCGCTGCACGACCAGGCTCACCTCGCGGAGCGTCATGACCACCTCGTCCGAAGCCGCGTTCTGCTGCTGCGTGGCCATCGAGATCTGGCGGGCGACGCGCGAGGTGTCGCCGGAGGCCTGGCGCAGCTCGTCGATGGCGGAAGCCGCGGCGCGCGAGCGCTCCAGCACCCGGGCGGCCTCCTTGCTCCCCTCCTCGGTGGCCACGATCGTGGCGCGGATCGAGCCCGAGAACTCGTCGAGCAGGTTGCGCACCGACTCGACCGACTCCTGCGATCTCTGCGCGAGATGCCGGACCTCCTCGGCGACCACCGAGAAGCGCCGCCCCTCGGCGCCCGCGGCGACCGCTTCAATGGCGGCGTTGAGCGACAGGATGTGCGTCTCCTGCGCGATCTCGTTGATCAGCTCGAGGACGCGGTAGATCTCCTTCGAGCGGGTGCCCAGCGTGTCGGCGCGGTTGGCGATGGCGCTGATGCGCTTCTGCACCTCCTCGACGCCGGCCACGGCCTCGAACACGGCCTCGGAGCCCGACTCGCCGCTCGCCTCGGCGCGCGAGGCCAGCTCGGCCTGGCGGGTGGCGTTCTCCGCGATCTGCGAGGCGGTGCGCGCCAGCTCCTCCATGGCGGCGGTGATCTCGACGACCGAGGCCGCCTGCTGCGACGAGCCCGAGGCGAGATCGGACGCCACCTGGTTCACGGCGTCGGCGGCCGAGGCCACCTCGATCGAGCTGTCCTGGATCTGCTGGGCGAGCGAGCTGAGCGCGCCGCTCGCCGCGGCCGACACCCGCGACAGCCGCGCCGGGAGCTGCGACGTGTGCTCGCCGGCGCGCACCAGGTCGCCGGCCCCGAGCTGCTCGAACGACGCGACCAGCTTGCCCTCGAGCTCGGCCCAGCGCTCCTCGTTCTGCGGCAGCCGCCGCTCCAGGTTGCGGAAGAACGGGTAGACCAGAGCGCCGTAGGCCGCGATCCCCGCCCCGCCGATCGCCAGAAACGCGAAGCCCGGCCAGGCCGGACCGCCGCCGAAGTACAGGAGGACGAAGCCCACGAGCGTGAGCGCCGCCACCACCAGCAAGCCGATCAGGGCGTTGTCCGTGTGGCGGTTCGCCCAGTCCGGCAAGCCGGGGATGGCCGGAGTCCCTGGGTCATGGACCCGGGCCGCGACATCTGGCTCCACCATTCCTGTCTCTCTCCTTTCGCTGCCGGCGGGGGCTGCCCTGCTGCGGCTCGCACGGCGGGACGCCCCGCCCGGGGGCGCCGACGCGTCTTTAGCAAGCGAATTTGCTTCGTAGAATAAGGGGATTCCACCTCCGTCCGCAAGCCGGGGCTCTGTGCTAGATTCCAGGGCGACCCGCCGCACTCACCGATGGGAGACCCGCCATGGGAGCCGAACAGCAGCTACTCCAGCACCTGTACGACGTGCTCGTGCTCGGCCAGACGCCGGCCGTCCAGCCGACTCCGGACCAGCTCAACCCGAAGTTCACGCCCAACCAGAAGTTCCTCCAGGCCGCCGGCGTCTACGCGGACGCCGTCATCCTGAAAGGCGCGGGCACCGATCCGGCCAAGGCGCGGTCGCTCGCGCTGCAGACCTTCCAGGCGCAGGTGGACAACGGACACAACGTCATCCCCGAGCACGAGACCAACGAGACCCTGACCTCCTCGCACGCCCAGCTCTGGCACGCGGCCGGGGCCTCCCTGCTCTATGCCGCGCAGCAGGCCGCGGACGAGGCCGTGCTCCAGCCCGCGCAGACCTGGTGGCGGGCCGAGGCGGCCTTGAACCACCTGACCGGCTGGGCCACGAGCTGGAACCTGGGCGGCTACCAGGTGATCTCCGCGGGCGCCCGCGGCGCCTCCCGCCACCCGGATACGAGCGGCGACACCGGAGGCGCGGAGAACTCCGCGCGCGACCTCGACTACGAGCTGCTCCTCACCGGCCAGCTCGCCAAGGTGAACGCCGCCAAGCTCCAGAGCGAGGGGCAGTACTACACCGCGACGATCCTCCTGCTGCGCCTGAGCGCCGCCCAGCTCGACCCGATCCGCAAGCCCGGCACCGGCGCCCCCCTCACGGGGCCGAACGGCATGCAGGGCCCGTGGACCGCCGGCGACGTGCCGTACCTGATCACCCCCCTGAACATACGGCGCGCCGGCAACCAGCACTCCTCCTGGTTCACCCAGCTCAACGCCTTCGATCCCCAGTACCAGGCGGGAGTCGACGCCAACGGCACCTGGTACAAATTCTTCGACGACGTGACCCCTCCGCTCACGCACGGCGGACCCTCGCCGTTCCCGGATCCCACCCAGCCGGCCGGGCCCGTGCAGCAGTACGGGGCGAAGAAGGGTTGATCAACTTGCGCACGGATAGGTCAAGTGACAACGGAGTGCGCACCCGGCCTTTGACGTCGCCGCGTCTTCCGATATAGTTCCGGCAGCTATTCCTAGGTGCAAAGGTTTCCGTGCCGCGGGGCGCCGCACCCCCGGCGTGCGAACCTGCACATTCACGATCAGGGAACCTGATCAGGGAGATCGTCATGTCACGGAAGTTCAAAGGCCTCGCTCTCCTCCTCGCCGCCTGCGCCGCGCTCCCGGCCTGGGCGGGCAACGGCAACCAGCTGCACGGCATCGGGGCGGTCAACAGCTCCATGGGAGGCGCCGGCGTGGCGCTGCCCAACGACGCTCTCGGCGCGCTCAACCTGAACCCTGCCCTGCTCACCCAGCTCGACGGACACAAGATGGAGTTCAGCGCCGAGCTGGCGGACGACGACATCACCATCTCGAGCCAGGCCGGTCCGTTCTCCGGCAAGACCGAGCACACGGCCGATCCGGCGCTCATCCCGGCCTTCGGCTTCACCGCCCACAAGCCGGGCTCGAAGATCGCCTTCGGCGTCGGCTTCCTCGGCCTCGCCGGCTTCGGCGCCGACTTCCCGCAGGATTCGACGAACCCGCTGTTCGCGCCGCAGCCCTTCGGCTTCGGCCACGTCTACTCCAGCTATGCCCTGATGAAGGTGCCGACCGTGGTGGCCGTCCAGGTCAACGACAAGCTGTCGATCGGTGGCGCGCTCGTCGCCGGCCGCGCCTCGCTGACCGCGCGTCCCGCCGGCTTCGCGGCGCCTGACTGCACCGCGACCGGCGTCTGCTTCGTGCCCAACGCGGACAGCGACAGCGCCTGGGGCTTCGGCGCCCAGGTCGGCGTGCTCTACAAGGTGAGCGACGCGTTCAACATCGGCTTCTCGTACCAGACCGAGATGGACTTCGAGGACTTCGAGTGGAACTCGGCGGTCGCGAATCCGAATCTGCCCACCTTCGGCACCAAGCGCAAGCTCTCGCTGCAGGTGAACAACCCGGCCAACGTGGTGGTCGGGATCGGCTTCACGCCCGGCGACAAGCTCAAGATCGCGCTCGACGCCAAGCAGATGTACTTCGAGGACGCCGCCGGCTTCGGCGACACCCTGGGCTGGCAGGACATCACGGCCTACGGCCTCGGCATCCAGTTCCAGGCCACGCCGAAGCTGGCCCTGCGCGCCGGCTACAATCAGACC
>Ga0268265_10001151_pt1 | contig 23280 bp, 14 predicted proteins | sample KBSSwiS52_FD_190355 | JGI IMG/M metagenome (GOLD analysis project Ga0268265, IMG submission 190355) | Switchgrass rhizosphere microbial communities from Kellogg Biological Station, Michigan, USA - KBS Switchgrass S5-2 (SPAdes) (version 2) | ecosystem: Host-associated > Plants > Roots >... | reverse complement strand
GGCCTTGCCGGCGTTGACGAAGTTGCTGACTGAGGCGCCGTTGATGATCTGGACGAGCGTCGACTGGAAGCCGTCGAACTTGTTGTAGAACAGGGCGACATTGGTGCGCAGGCGCCGATCGAACCAGTCGGCCTTCAGGCCGGTCTCCCAGCTGTCGACGATCTCCGGGTCGGCCGGGCCGGCCAGCGTCGGGTTTGCGGCCGACGGGTTCCAGCCGCCGCTCTTGAACCCGCGGGCGAACTTCGCATAGGTCATCAGGTTGTCGGTCGGCTTCCAGCGCAGGGTGATATCGCCGGAGAAGTTCGAGAACTTGCCCTTGCCCGAGCCGTTGAGGCTGGGGGCGCAGAGCAGGTAACCGCAGTTGGCCCAGAAGCGCTGCAGCACCATGTCCCGGTGCTCGTTGCTGTAGCGGCCGCCGAGCGCCAGCGTCCATCCGTCGACGATCTCCGCCTCCATGTGGGCGTAGAGCGCCGCCGAGGTGGTGTCGACGCCGCTCCAACGCCCCTGCGACACGGAAGACGGCGCGATCGGCGTCGGGCTGATCATCGCCCACCAGTCGTAGATGTTCGAGTAATTTCGCCGCTTGTCTTCGTAATAGAATGCTCCGATGACCCAGTTCACTGGCCCATTCGACCCCGAGGCGCGCAGCTCCTGGCTCCAGTTCTTGGTGTAGAGCAGGAAGTCGGAGGTGATGTTGTTGACACTGTAAGGCCCGAATCCGGTGTCCTGGACCAGGTAGGACTTCCAGTTCTCGATACCGCTGATCGAGACGATTTCGATGTCGCCTAGCTTCAGGTCGGCCCGAAGATTGGCGCCGCGGGCGATGTAGCTGGCCGGCACCTCGCGGATCGAATAGGTGGTCCGCGGATCGTCGCTCGAGTTGATGAAGTCCCGCCGCGTCGAGCAGCGGCCTTCCCAGACATCCTGTGGGTTGGCGCAGCGCACGCCGGTGTTTCCCGGCACGCGGGTGCCGCGATAGTCGCGGCCGGTGAACTTGTTGTCGCCCTCGGCGTAGTGGCCGCTGACCGTGAGCAGGAAGTCTTCGGCGGCGTCGAACTGCAGGGTGCCGCGCACCGCCTTGGTGTCGGTCTTGCCGAAACTGTCCGCGCCGGTGATTGGATTCTTGCGATAGCCGTCATTGGCCAGCCACTTGCCGGCGAGGCGGCCGCGCAGACGCTCGGTGATTGGGCCGCTGACGGCGCCTTCCAGGCCGTACTTGTCGTACTGGCCATAGGTGGCGGCCGCGGCGGCCTCGAAGGTGGAGGTGGGCTTCTTGGTGACGTACTGCACTAGGCCGGAGGAGGAGTTGCGGCCGAACAGCGAGCCCTGCGGCCCCTTCAGCACCTCGACCCGTTCCACGTCGAACATCTGCTGGACGCCCGCGCCGGTCGAGCCCTGGTAGACTTCGTCGACGTAGAGCGCCACCGAAGCATCGTTCACGAACGACACGTCGGTGAACTGGATGCCGCGGATGTTGAGCCAGGGCGTGATGCTGGCCGTGGTGCCCGCCAGCCCGCCGACGCGGAAGTTCGGAGTCTGGGCGGCGACTTCCAGGGCGTTCTCGAAGCCGAACTGCTCGATGGCCTGGGCCGAATAGGCGCTGACGGCGATCGGTACGTCCTGCAGCCGCTCCTGGCGCTTCTGCGCGGTGACGATCACCTCTTCGATCTGGGCGCCGCCGCGAGGCGCCGTGTCCTGCGCCTGGGCGGCGAAGCTGGCGCCAGCCCCGACGGCGGCGACGCCGGTCAGCAGAATCCTCTTGAAGCGCAACTTCATCTTTCAGCCTCCCCTCTGGCCGCCCGTGTACGGGCGGTCCTGTTCCGGCCGCGGTTCCCGCCGCCTTGTCTCAGTTGGACGCGAGATATATAACGAGGTGATACATCTCGTAAAGGCAGGAGGACCTGGGATGCGGCTTTCGCCCGACGTCGTGCGGCGCTACCAGGAGGTCGGCTACGCCTTCCTTCCGCAGGTCATAGAGCCCAATTGGCCAAAGCTTATCGAAAAGGGCTTCGAGCGGAACATAAACCATCCAAGTCCCTGGTCCGGCTCGTTTCAGAAAAGAGGCGGCGCCTTCTTCACAGATCACAGTAATTTCTCCGTGAACGCCGAATTTCAGGAAGTGATATACGATTCTCCGATCGTGGATTATCTGACCGAGTTGATGGGGGCTGACCGTTCATGGCTCTATTACGACCAGGTATTCTACAAGGATGGTGAGGCCGTACGTACCGGCTGGCACCAGGACATGTCCTACTATCTGATGCAGGACGGCATGCAGGTCACGGGCGCGTGGCTCACGCTCGACCCGCTCCCCAAGGACTTCACGCTGGAAGTGGTGTCGAGAAGCCACAAAGGGCCGCTCTACAACGCCATCAATCAAAAGAAGCCGAGCGAGGTCCTGTTCGATGTGGGCGGGCCGCCGGTGCCGAACATCGAAGCGAACCGCGACGCGTACGACATTGTCTCCTTCGACCACACGCCAGGTGATCTTCTGGTGTTCCACCCGCAGATGCTGCATGGCGGGGCGCCGATGGTTCCGGGCATGCGCCGCCGGACCATGACCATCAACGTCTTCGGGCCCGAGATGCGCTACCAGCCGCGGCCGGACGGGCACGGGCCTACCTTCCCCGGCATCGACAGGATCCTGAAGCCCGGCGACCCGCTGCACTGGGCCGCGGACAGGGGCTATTTCCACCAGCTGCGGCCGCTGCCGGCCAAGAGGCTTGGCGTCCTGCCGGATTACGACATGCATCATGGGCGGACGGAACCGGCCGCGGCCGCCTGACGCGCCACGACGCCGTGCGGTCCAGCAACGGCCTGCGATCCGCGTTCGGGCCCTATCTTGGCCGGCGGATGGTGCGGTGCGGGCGCGATCGCCCGGTCCGCTATTCGAAGGTGACAGGCGAACGGCGCCTAGGCTGCGGACCGCCGCAATCAGCGACAACGAAGGAGACGGACATGGTCGAGACGACGGGCAGGTTCCACGGCTTCAGCGTCGCGCTGAACGATAGGGGTGTCGCGCTGCTCACCCTGGAGCGGCCGGAGCGAAAGAACGGCCTGACGCTCACCATCAAGCGCGAGCTGATGGACTGGCTCATCCACGCCTCGACCAACAACGCCATCCGCACGATCGTGGTGACCGGGCGGGGCGACAGCTTCTGCGCCGGCGACGACATCAGCGGAAAGACCGGCGACGACATGGCGGAGCCGGTGTTCACCGATCCGCTGACCCTCGGGCCGCGGAATTCGATCCGCACCTACAACGCGCTGCGTCTGGGATCCCAACCGCTTTCCGGCCTGCTCCTGAAGATGGACAAGCCGATGATCGCGGCGGTGAACGGGGTGGCGATCCAGAGCGGGCTTACGCTCGCCCTCTGCTGCGACTTCCGCATCGCGTCGACGAGCGCGCGCCTCGGCAGCGGCACGCTGCGTTTCGCGCTCACGCCGGACGACGGCGGCCACTACCTGCTGGTGAAGATGCTAGGACTCCCCGGCGCGCTCGACTTCATCCTGCGCAACCGGATCGTGAGCGCTGCGAGGGCGCTGGAACTGGGCCTTGTCTCGGAGGTGGTCGATCCGCAGGACGTGGCGCCCAAAGCCATGGACCTGGCCCACGAGTTGGCGGAGGCGCCGCAGGTGGTGCTGCGGATGGTGAAGCGCTCGCTCTATGTGGCGGCGGAGGCCAACTACGCCCAGGCGATGGAAGACATCGCGGTGCGCACCTGCATGACCGACTACCACGAGGACGCGCACGAAGGCATCGCGGCTTTCCGAGACAAGCGCAAGCCCAGCTACAACGCCTGGATGGAGGGCGAATGACGGCCCGGTCTGCGCCCATGGGTTGTCGAGGCGCTGAGGCGCGGCGCGTGGAAACGGGGCCGATGAACATCGCATTTGCGGCGCCGGATCCCGAGGTTGCGGAGATCTCGGAGGCGACGGGCTCGATGCTGACCCGGCTGGGCGGGCTGGAGATCGCCCGCGGGCTTCTGGACAGTGACGACAAGGCCGCGCGGTCGGCCGACGCGGCGCTGCTTGAGTTCGGCCTGCTCGATCTCGCAGCGTGCCAAGATCCGGCTCAGCCGGCGTCGCTCCACCACCTCGCCGCCGTGTTGGGCGCCCTGGGGACGCAGGTGCTGGCCGCCCGCTACATCCCCGGACTGGTGCAAGCCCACCTCGCCACCGCGCTTGGGCTGGAGGCGCCCGCCGCCTGGACCGGGGCCGTCGCCTTCTGGGACTCGCCGTGCACAGATCTCGCGTGGGCTCGCAACGCGCGCAGCCTCGTCGTGCATGTGACCGGAGACGCGGCCAAGGTGGAAGGCCTGGCTCCCACCGTCGTCGGCGACCTCTCCGACGGCGTCGTCTTCATACCCACGCATGTCGACGGCGACGACCTGCTGCTTATGTCGCCACTCCGCGCGACCGGGATCGCCGTCCGCAACCGTCCTTCGCTCAGCCCGACGCTGCAGATCTCGGATCTCGCCTTTCAAGGCGCAGCCTGCAGGGTGGCGGCACGTGGCGAGGCGGCCCGCATGGCGCTGCGTAGCGCCCATCGGCTGGCCCTCTGTGCGGTGGCGTCCGCCCAGGCGCAGGCTGCGGGCGCAGCGGCCCAGATGGCCACGACCTACGCCCGGGAGCGGTTCCAGTTCGGACTGCCGATCGGCAGCTTCCAGGCGATCAAGCATCGTTGTGCGGATATGTACATCGAGGCCCAACTCGCGCGGTCGATGGCCGACGGCGCCGCGGCCGACGCCGGCAATCCGGACGCGCCGCACGCCGCCAAGGCGTTCTGCGGCGACGCCTACCGCGTCGTGACGACCAAGGCGGTGCAAATCCACGGGGGGATCGGGATCACCTGGGAGCATGCCGCACATCTGTACCTGCGCGACGCCCACGCCACCGCGACCCTGCTGGGCGGCGGCGCTGCACATCGTCGCATTCTGGCTGAGCGCGCGGCGGCCAGCGCCCTCAAGGCCGCCTGATGAACCTGCCGCCCGCGTTATCAAGCCTTCCAGACGCTGCTTCCGAGTCCGAGATCGGCAAGATCGTAGAGGCCTGGCTGCGCGCAGAGCTGCCGCCGGAATGGGTCCGCGCGGTCGACGCCAACGATCCGGTGGCGCTTTTCGCGCTGCGTGAGAACGACGAGCTGTCCACCTCCTGGTTTCGCAAGCTGGGGTCGACCGGCCTCAGCACGGCGGCCTGGCCCGTCGCCTACGGCGGCCTTGGTTTGCCGCGCGCCCGGGCCCAGATGATAGGCCGGAGCCTCGCCAAGTATGGCGCCGGCCCGCCGCTGAAGTACTTCACGGGCCTGAACCACGCAGGCCCGACCGTCCTGGACTGCGGCGACGACGAGCAGCGCGCACGCTTCCTGCCGCCGCTGGCCCGTGGGGACGAGATCTGGTGCCAGCTGTTCAGCGAGCCGGGCGCTGGCTCCGACCTCGCCGGCGTCGCGACCCGGGCGCGCCGCGACGGCTGCGACTGGATCATCACCGGCCAGAAGGTCTGGACCTCCTACGCCCGGCAGTCGGACTACGCGATCCTTCTGGCCCGCAGCGATCCCGACAAGCCCAAGCACCAAGGGCTGACCTTCTTCATCGTCGACATGCGCTTGCCCGGCATCGAGATCCGCCCGATCAAGCAGATCACCGGCATGGCCGAATTCAACCAGGTGTTCCTGGACGATGTGGTGGTCCCTGACGCCCTGCGGGTGGGCGAGGTCGACAACGGCTGGCGCGTGGCGACCTCCACTATGCTGAGCGAACGTTCCGGTCTGGGCAACCAGCCGGGCGAGACCGCCGACGTGGCCGCCAAGCTGCTGGCTCGCGTCGCCGCCGACCCTGAGGCGGAGCCCGCCGTGCTGGACCAGGCCGTCACGCTGCGCCTGCGCGAGATCGCGCTCAATCTGGTGATGGCGCGGGTGGCGCACGACGCGCGGGCGGGCACGCCCGGCCCTGAGGGGGCGATCGGCAAGGTCTGCCGCTCGGAGCTTTCCCAGGCGGTCTCGGAGCTCGGCGTCGCGTCGGCGGGCGTCGGCGGCCTCGACTGGAGGCCGCGCGACATGGGCAGTCCGGCGGCGGGGCTGCTGGCGACGCGCGCGGCGACGGTGGCCGGGGGCTCCTCGGAGATGCAGCGGAACATCATCGGCGAGCGCGTGCTGGGCCTCCCGAAGGACCCCGGCGTCGATCCGCGCGCGCCTTGGCGCGACCTGCGGCGGTCATAGGCTTTGAGCAGGGGGGCGGCGCGGAATGAGCGCTTGGTACGACGTGCTGGCGACGGTCAGCGAGAATCGCGGCGCGGTGCTCAGTGACGCTCAGACGACCTGGACTGGACCCGACTTCTACGCCCGCGTCTCCGGGGCGGTGAAATGGATGGACACCTTGGGCGCCCCCGTGGGCGTTCCGATCGTCAGTCTGCTCGCGCCCTCGCTGGATTCGATGGCGATCTCTTTCGCCGCGGCCATCACCCGCCGGGCGACGGCCCCGCTTTCGACGCGGCTCACCCGGCACGAACTGCAGGCCTGCATCGCGCCGCTGGGAGCGAAGGTGGTGCTGGTGGATCGGGAGCACCTCGACCACGCCCGCGCCGCCGCCCCGTCGGGCGTCATGGTGGCCGTGCCGGAGTTCGCCTCCTCAACTAACGAGATCATCGATCTGGCGGGACCTGAGGACCCGCCGGTGCTGATGCACACCTCGGGTACGACGGGCCTGCCAAAGCTGATCCGCCGCACGCCGGTGCATCCGCGTCCGCCGGCGGACGGGCCGCCGTTCCACGAGATGCTGCGGCTGGGCCCCGGCGACGTCTACGCTACGGGTTCGCCCATGAACCATGTGGCGGGGCTCAGCATGATGGTCATGGCGCTGAACGCCGGCGCCCACGTCGCCATGTTCGGGAAGTTCGGGCCCGAGAACTGGACACGCCTGGGCAAGCTCGGGCTGACGCACGTGACCCTCGTGCCCACCATGCTGGACATCCTGGTCGAAGACGGGGTGTTGGCGCTTCCGACCCTGAAATTGATCAACTACGGGGCCGCCCCGATGCCGCTTCCGCTGCTGCTCAAGATCATGGAGCGCATGCCGGACATCGACTTCTTTATGGCCTACGGCCAGACGGAAGCCGGCAGCCTCACCGCGCTCACGGTCGAGGATCACCGCCACGGCCGCACGGATCCCCGCCTGCTGACGAGCGTGGGCCGGGCGCTGCCGGGAATCACCTTGAACATCGATGCGCCTGGCCCCGACGGCGTGGGGGAGGTGTGCGCCCGGGGATCCGGCTTCGGACCGAACCAGGAGGACGGCTGGCTGCACACCGGCGACCTCGGCTACCTCGACACCGAGGGCTTCCTGCACCTGGCGGGACGTATCGGCGACATGATCATCCGCGGCGGCGAGAACATCCAGCCGGCCGAAGTCGAACGGGTGCTTGAGGCGCACCCGGCGATCCGTGATGTCGCCGTGGTGGGCGTTCCGGATCGCCGCTGGGGGGAGATCGTGGGCGCCTGCTATGTCCTACATGGCGACGCCGAGCCGCCGAGTGACAAGGAACTGGCCGCCTATGCGCGGAAATACCTCGCGAGCTTCAAGACGCCGGTGGTCTGGACAGCGATGGCCGAGCTGCCGCGCAACGCAGCCGGCAAGGTGCTGCGCAAGCTGCTGATCGCCGACCTGCAGGCCCGCGTTGCGACGCCGACCTGAGGCGTCAGAGCCGAAGCACGTGCCGTGCGTTGCCCTGCAGGAAGCGCGGCCACACGGCCGGCGCGAAGGGGAGCGCGCGCAGCTCGGTCATGGTGCGCTCGACGGAGAGGCCTCGCGGAAAGTAACCGGCGAACACCACGCGGTCCGGCCCCCGCTTGTTGGCGAAGTCGATGATGGCGCGCGGGTAATGCTTCGGCGCCATGGCGCTGGTCGAGTAGTAGAGGTTGGGCCACTTGGCCATCAGCGAGATGGCCAGGTCGACCCAGGGCAGGGCGCCGTGCCGCATCACCACCTTCAGCGTCGGAAAAAAGTGACAGACGGCGTCCAGGCGGATCACCTCCTGCGGTTCGCAGGCCACGGCCGGCCCCGGGACGCCGCAGGTCATGAACACCGGCAGACCCATCTCCTCGCAGGCGGCGTAGACGGGATAGGCGCGCCGGTCGTCGATCGGGACGGGCGGGTGATAGAAGGCCGGGATGAGGCTGACGGCGCGGACATCGTAGGTTTCGACCGCCGCCCGGAGTTCGCGGATCGCCTGCACGCCGCGGTTCGGGTCGATTGTGTAGGCGGGGATGAAGCGGTCCGGGTGACTGGCGACGGTGGCCACCGCCACCGGATCCTCCGGCGCGAACTCGATCAGGGCCTTGCCGATCCCGTGTCGATCCATGTGCGGCAGAAGCAGTTCCGCGCCCTCGCGCCCCTTGTCCTCCGGTCCGAGGACAGGATGTTTGAAAAGGTGGCGGACAGAGGACCCGCCCGCGATTTCCGGCAGCGGGCGGATGTCCATGAGGGTGTCGATGATGCCGCCGTCGAGAGTCCAGTCGAACGCCTCCCGGCCGTCGCGCCGCTCCGAGCCTTCCCCTCCGCGCCCGGCCATTCCGCGCCTCCCCGTGAGTTCTCGCCGTGACTGGCTCGCCAGTCTCAGTAGGCAGCCGGGCCGATCATGGTCAACCAGCTCTCGTGTCCAGTCGGGCGCGACCGCCGACCCCCAGCCGAGGACCGAGCCATGACCGCTGAACCGCCGCTCGCGGCCGAGATCGCGCCCGCCCACCGCTTCGACGTCCACCGGCTCGAGCGGCGCCTGCGCGCCAGCATCGCAGGCTTCGGCGACGACATGTTCGTCCAGCAGTTCCAGGGCGGCGCATCCAACCCGACGTTCCTGCTGACCACCCAGACCCCCAACGGCCCGGTCCGCTACGTGCTTCGCAAGCAGCCGCCGGGGCCGCTCCTGGCCAGCGCCCACCAGGTGGACCGGGAGTACCGCATCATGGCGGCGCTGAAGGCGACCGACATTCCCGTGCCGGTCATGCGCCACCTTTGCGAGGACCCCGAGGTCATCGGCACGAAGTTCTACGTCATGGACTTCCTCGAAGGCCGGGTGTTCCGCGACGCGCGCCTGCCTGGCCTGGCGCCGACCGAGCGGACGGCCGTCTACGATGAGCTCAACGTCACTTTGGCGAAGCTCCACAAGGTCGATTACGAGGCCGTGGGGCTGGGGGACTTCGGCCGCGCCGGCGGCTACTACGAGCGCCAGCTCAGTCGCTGGACCAAGCAGTACCGCGGGGCCGAGACCGACGAGATTCCCGCGATGGAGCGCCTGATTGCGGCGCTACCCGCGCGCATCCCCGCCGACGACGCCGTGACGATCGCCCATGGCGACTACCGCCTCGAGAACACCCTGTTCCACCCCACGGAGCCAAGGCTTATCGCGGTGCTCGACTGGGAGCTTGCCACCATCGGCCATCCCCTGGCCGACCTCGCCTACAACGCCTTCCTTTGGCGCTCGGACAACGCCGCGTGGGGAACTCTGGATGGCGTGGATCTGAAGGCCAGCGGCATCCCGACCGAAGCCGAGTACGTGGCCGCCTACTGTCGCCGGACCGGCCGGACCGAGATCAGCGACTGGAACTTCTACATGGCCTTCGCCATCTTCCGGCTCGCCTCCATCTCGCAGGGAGTTTACCGGCGCGTGCTGAGCGGCACGGTGGCCAGCGAACGGGATCCCGCCAACCGGGCCCCGCACCTGGCGCAGACGGCGCTATCCATCCTCGAATCCTAAGACTCCGCCGAGTGGTGTTTCGCGCCGTGCGCGGCTTGGTTGCGGAAACCTTGGAGAGCGAATTGGCGGGCGCCAGAACCCGACATTATCGGCCAAGCGGCGTCGTCGATCCAACTGAGATCCGAAACTCGTAACCCGCGGGATTGTGACCCGCCGATGTATTGCGAGGCGGCAACATGTCTGTCACGCTCCCCGCCAAAGGATAAGTTGATCGGCAGGATCGGTCTAAGAAAAGGGGGTGGGGGTGGCGTAAGCCGTTTGCCGTGCCGACCGCGCCAATTCGCAAAGTCGCCAAGCGGTGGGGTCGCAGATGGGCGCATCAGCTTGTGACGCCTATCCGACAAACCCGTAAGTAACTCGGCGAGAGTTGCTGTCGGATAGCTGGCCTGCGACTTGGACCAAGCGCGCCGTCGCCGTCACGCGGTTCCTGACTTTACGAGATATCTTACTTGGTTATATATCTCCGGCTCCGAGAGATCCGCGACCGGGAAACAATTGGCGAACAAACGCCTTAAGAAATAAGGGGGGAACGAAATGGCATTCCATGCACACGCCCGGTCCAGGGCGACCTGCTTGCGGGCGCTGATGATCGCCACGGTCGCGCCAGCGGCCCTGTTCGCCACCGCGGCCACCGCCCAGAACGTGCTGATGGACGAGATCGTCGTCACAGCCCAGAAGCGCGAGGAGAACGTCCAGAACGTGCCGCTGGCGGTGTCGGCCTTCAGCGGCGAGCAGCTGAGGGCGATGAACATCCAGGATGCGACGCGCATCGTCGACCTGGTGCCGAACTTCAAGGCCGGCGGTCTTGGCGGCTCCGGCGGCCCGCCCTTCTTCTCGATCCGCGGCATCAGCTTCATCGACTTCTCGAACATCAACGAAGCCTCGGTGGCGGTCTACCTCGACGAAGTCTACCAGGCCTCGCAGGGCATCGGCGTCGCCCAGACCTTCGACGTGGGCCACGTGGAAGTGCTCCGCGGCCCGCAGGGCACGCTGTTCGGCCGCAACGCCACCGCCGGCGTGGTGAGCTTCGCCTCGAAGAAGCCGACCGAGGAGTTCGAAGGCTACGCGAGCCTGCAGTATGGCTCCTACAATCAGGTCATCGGAGAGGCGGCGGTCAGCGGCCCGATCACCGACGGCTTCCGCGCCCGCCTGGCCGGCAAGTGGAACCGCGACGACGGCTGGCAGAAGAACCAGCTCCCGGCCGGCGGCCGCGCAGCCAAGACCAACGTCCGGTCGATCCGCCTGACCACCCAGTGGGACCTGACCAACGACTGGATGCTGGAACTGCAGGGGCATTATGCGAAGAACAAGGGCCTGACGACCGCGCAGACGCCGCTCTACCTGCTGGGTCCGCCCAATGCGGCGACCCCGGGCACGCCGCTGACCTATTGCGCCGGCCGCGACGCCAGCGGCGCGCTGATCCGACCAGTTCCGGGCACCGCCAACGACCTGATCCACGCCGCCTGTATCCGCTCCAACCAGGGCTATAACCGGGCCGGATTCAAGATCGACAAACTGGATCCGACCAAGGTCTACTTCGACTATGCATTCCCCTTCCAGTACACGGCTAAGGGCGCCTACGCCAAATTGCTCGGCAAGGTCGGTGACGCCACGCTGACCTCGATCACGGCATATGAGAAGTATAGCCAGCTGTTCGGCTACGACTTCGACAATTACGATAATCGGCCCTACGGCTCAGGCCCGCCCGACGTGCACTCCGGCTGGCGATCCGGCGCCAACCAGTTCTCGCAGGAGACCCGCCTGAACGGCGAGTATAACGGCGTGAAATATGTGGGCGGCGTCTATTTCTACCGCAGCCATCAGAGGTCCTATTCGGGCACCGAGTTCGATATCCCCTACAACCTGCTCGAGGCTGAGCCGGCCTCGATCGGTCTGGCCCTCGATTCGCGCAACACCAAGGCCCTCGCGAAGACGACGACTCAGTCGTATGCGGTGTTTGGTCAGGTCGACGCCCCGATCGGTGAGACGCTCACCGTGTCGGCCGGCGTGCGCTACACCAACGACACGCGCAAGCTGGCCCTGCAGGTCTTCCCGGCCTGCGGTTCGGGCCCCGGCGAAACGGCCGCCAGCCGCACCAACGCCGCGCTCGCCAACTACTGCGGCGACACCGCGCCGACCAGCATTTCCACCGAGGCGGCGACCGGGCGACTGGCGCTGGAATGGCGGCCGGCCGACGAGCAGCTCTACTTCCTGCAGTACTCGCACGGCTTCAAGAGCGGCGGTTTCAACCCCGTTCGCGTCACCGCCCAGCGCGGCCCGGTGGCCGCGGAAACGGTGGATTCCTTCGAAGCGGGCGCGAAGCGCTACTTCCTGGACCGCAGGCTCCGGTTCAACGCCTCGCTGTTCTACTACAAGTTCTACGGCCTGCAGGCGCTGATCGGCTCCTCCGATCCAGTCACCGGCGCGTCGCTGGTGTTCTACATCAACGCCGGCGACCCGCGCACCTACGGCGCCGAGTTCGAGACGACCTGGGCGGTCACCGACAACCTGGAGATCGCCGCCAACGTCGGCATCCTGGACACCAAGGTGATCGCCAACCCGGGCTTCACGGCCGATGGCCGTGTGCTCAACGGCAACCATCTGGTCCAGGCGCCGAAGGTCAGCCTCAACGCCATCGTGCGCTACACGATCCCGCTCGGCGATATGGGCTCGGTCACCCTGCAGGGCGACGGACGCTGGCAGGACAAGAGCTACGGCGGCATCGACAACGATCCGGCCGAGATCATCCCGAAGTACAGCGTCTTCAACGCGCGGGTGCAGTGGCGCAGCCCGTCGAAGCAAATCACGCTCGAAGGTTTCGTCGACAACGTGTTCGACAAGACCATCATCCAGCACGTGTTCCACCCGACCCTGGGCAGCTATCCGACCACCATCACCGCGACGCTGCCGTCCTTCGATTCCGGCTTCCGCAGCGTCGGCCGCCCGCGGATGTGGGGGGCGAAGGCGACCTACAACTTCTGAGTAGGTCCGCCTGGTGCGACTCCGACTCATCGTCGGCTGGCGTGCTGATCGGAAGGAAGTAGGCCTGGAGGCCAGGTGGAAGCAGCGCCGGGCGCCGCAGGTTCCTTGCGGTGAGGGCGCTCGCGGCTCGGAACCAGCAGAATGAGAGAGACTGTGCAGCAGAAGCCGACGGGCAAGTGGCGAAGGCTGATCACATACGTGCTCGCCGCGATTGTGGCGGCGCTTGGAGCCCTGCTGGCGATCGGCGGAGTCCAACTTACCAGCCTCGGAGGTTCGCCCTACTACCTGATCGCGGGGCTTTGGCTCATCGCCACAGCTTCCGCTCTCCTCTGGCGTTACGGATGGGGCCTTGCGGCTTACGCCGCCTTTCTTGTGGCGACACTCGCCTGGGCGATCGGGGAGGTGGGAACATCGCCTTGGCTGCTGCTTCCCAGGCTCGGCGGCCCGGTCATCCTGTTAGCAGTATTGGCGTTGGCGGCGTTCGTTACGCCAGGCCGGGCCCGTCCTGCGCGAAAGCCGGCAGGCGCTGGCGCGGCCGTGAGCGCTGGGCTGCTGCTGCTGCTTTCGGCCGCCGGCGCGGCGGGCTGGTACGCCAGGACGGCGATGGCGCAACCGGACGCGCCTCGCGCGGCGCAGCAGGCTTCGACGGACTGGAACGCCTATGGCGGCGACATGCGAGGCCAGCGGTTCTCGCCGGCGACAGGCGTCACACCGGCGAATGTCGACGAACTCCGGGTCGCGTGGACCTACCGGACCGGCGAGCGTCCCGATCCCGACAAACCGAGACGCTATCGTTTCGAGGTGACGCCCTTGAAGATCGGCGACACGCTCTACTTCTGCACCCCGCATAACCGCATTGTGGCGCTGGACGCGGAGACCGGTCGCAAGCGCTGGGTCCACGATCCGAGGGTGGACCCGCAGGCCGGGGCCTTCCGCTCCTGCCGTGGTGTATCCTATTGGTCCGCGCCGAAGGACGCTCCGCCGCAGGCCTGTTCCCGACGTATCCTCGCGCCGACGCTGGACGCGCGGCTACTGGCCGTGGACGCCGACACCGGCCGTCCGTGTGCGGACTTCGGACGGAACGGCGAAATCGATCTCAAGGTCGGAATGGGCAAGATTCCGCCAAACGCCTACTACGTCACCTCGCCACCCGCGATCGGCAAGGACGTGGCGGTGGTCGGCGGCTGGGTCACCGACAGCTGGTCCGTAGACATGCCGTCCGGGGTCATCCGCGGCTACGATGTGCGGACCGGTCGGCTCGTCTGGAACTGGGACCCGGGGCGGCCGGACGAAACCGCGCCGATCGCCGCCGGTGAGACCTACACGCGCGCGTCCCCGAACTCCTGGGCCCCCGCCACCGTGGACGAAGCGCTGGGCCTGGTCTTCCTGCCGACCGGCAACGGCACGCTTGATCACTGGGGCGGAGCGCGCAAGCCGGTCAATGAGCGGTTCTCGAGCGCGGTGGTCGCCCTCGACCTTCAGACCGGCAAGCTTCGCTGGGTGTATCAGACCGTCCACCACGACCTCTGGGACCTTGACGTCCCGGCGCAGCCCACGCTCATCGACCTGCGTCGCGGAAGCGAGGTCACGCCTGCGCTATTCCTGCCGACCAAGCGGGGGGACATCTTCGTTCTCGACCGACGGACCGGCGCGCCGATCGTTCCCGCGCCCGAGAAGCCGGTTCCGCAAAAAGCGTCGCCGGGAGACTGGACCGCGCCGACCCAGCCGTTCTCCGATCTCTCCTTCGCCCCGAAGCCGCTCCGCGAAGCCGACATGTGGGGGATCTCGCCGCTGGATCAGCTCTGGTGCCGCATCAAGTTCAGGCGCGCACGCTACGAAGGACCGTTCACGCCGACCGGGCTGCGGCCGGTGATCGCCTTCCCGGGAAGCTACGGCGTATTCAACTGGGGCGGCGCCGCGATCGATGAGGGCCGCAATCTCGCCGTCCTCAACGCGAGCTACACGGCCTTCTACCTGCAGGTCGCGCCGCGGAACGCCGAGACAATGGCCAAGACGGTGCGGCCCCAGTACGGCACGCCCTGGGTCACGCTTGGCGGGCCCTTCATGTCGCCGCTGGGCATCCCATGCAACGCGCCGCCCTGGGGCGAACTGCTGGCGGTCGACCTCGCCACGATGAAGACGGCCTGGCGCAAGCCCTTTGGCACCACCCGCGATCGCGCCGTCCTCGGCGTCTCACTTCCGCTCGGCATGCCCAGCATGGGTGGCCCGGTCCTCACACAGAGCGGCGTGGCCTTCGTGGCGGCGTCTTCGGACGACTATCTGCGCGCCTACGAGGCCGCCACCGGCAAGGAGCTCTGGAAGGCGCGGCTGCCCGCGGGCGGCCAGGCCACTCCGATGACCTATATCTCGCCCGCCTCCGGCCGGCAGTTCGTGGTGATCGCCGCGGGCGGTCACGCCACGATCGGTTCGAAGACCGGCGACTACGTCATCGCCTACAGCCTGCCATGAGCAACGTGGACTAATCTAGGCCCCGGCGGAGGGTGGGGAGGCAGCCTCGAACTGCTGTTACGATTGAAACTCGAACAAGACGAGTGCGGTCGGCTTCGCATGAACCCATCCGCCGCCGCATGGCCTCAAACGCAGCGAGTCAGCTGGCTTTAAGTGCGCCAGTTAAGAACAGAGTCGTCAATGCGTCGGATATTTCCTCCGGCGTATTTGGACCATTGGGCTTATACCAATCTGGCATCCAGCTCATGCTTCCTATCAGCAGTAAACGCAAAAGTCTGGGCGATATATCGTCCCTGAGGTCTCCGCTTGCGATGGCTTCGTCGATCACGCTCTGCCAGAGCGCGGCAAAAGCGCGGGGGACGGTCAAAGTGCGCTGTCTCAGCTCCGGCGACACTTGATCATAGACCTTATGGAACGCCTTTCCGACGTCGTCCCTGTGTATAACGACGAGAGTATAGCTTCGAATAAGTGCTTTCAATCTCTCAAGCGGGGACGCGTCCGGCATTGAATCCAAGGTCTGCTTGGCGCTATCGGCCAGTCGCTGAGTGATGTATTTTAACAGTTCCTCAACTAGGACTTCTCTGCTTTCAAAATAGTAGTAAAGACCAGCCGTGTGAATGCCAAGTTCGCGGGCGATATCGCCCATTGTCGTCTTGGAGTATCCCGACTTGCTGAAAACCGCGGCAGCCGCCATCAGGATCTCCTGCCGCTTCAGGTCCGCGCGGGATTCATTCGCTCGCGCCGCTCCCTTGCTTTTCGACGGACGCCTCGCCGCCGATTCCGCGCGTGCCATGGTTTGCTTCATGCCTCTGTTTGAGCGGACGCCCGCGCGCTCCGCCGCCTTCGACTCTCGATCAGCATAGTTCCTTCTGGGCGCGGCCCGCAAAATTTTATTTTAATATAAAATCAAATTGACACCTGTCTGCGGCTGCCGCTAGCGTTTGGGCAAGAGATCGCGCTGGCGGCCAATGAACAGGCGTGGGGGAGTCCGTGAATCAGAGTCCATCTCGCGACGACCAGCCGCCTCCAAAAGAAACTCTGCCGGCGGCATGGGCGCACAGCGTCGCCCGCTATCCAGATCGGCCATTTCTGATAGATGAAGCCCGCTCACTAACCTATTCCGACGTCGATAAGCTGTCGAAGGACTTGGCGAGGGCGCTGCTCGGTCAAGGTGTCGGCAAGGGCGCCAAAGTCGGAATACTCATGCCGAACAGCGCCCAGTGGGTGATCAGCTGGCTGGCTGTGGCGCGGACCGGGGCGGTCGCGGTCCCGCTGAGCACCTTCTACCAGACGCGCGAGCTGGATTGGGCGCTGCGGCACAACGACATCCACACCTTGCTGATGGTCGACGCCTACATGGGCCACGACTACGTCGCGCGCATCCAGGAGGCCGTCGCCGACATCGACGCGCGGCGGACGGTCGACCTCGCCGTCGAGAGCCACCCGATGCTTCGGCGCATCGTCGTGTGGGGCGAAGCGGCGCCGCAATGGGCGTTGCGGCCATCGGACCTTGACGCCTGCCTGGGAACGCCAGGAGGGTTCAGCCCCGCGATGCTTGCGGCGACCGAGGCGCAGATCGAGCCAGCGGACGATTTTCTGATCATCTGTACATCCGGAAGCACGGCTGCGCCCAAGGCGGTCGTCCACACCCACGGCTCCGCGGTCAGGGCCACGCGCCAGTTCACGCCGATGCTGGATCTGACGGCCGATGACAGGACCCTCGCGGCCCACGCATTCTTCTGGATCTCCGGTCTCAACGTCAGTCTCATGCCGAGCCTCTATATCGGCGCGGCGCTCTGCTTTTCGGCGTCGGCAAAGCCGCTGGAGGTTGTGCGCGCGATCCGCCGGCTCGGCGTGACGCGCTTCCTCGCCCACGCCTCCCAGCTTCCGCCAGTCCTCGCCTGTGCGACGCCGGATGACCTGAAGTCGCTGCGGCGCCTGCATGAGGGCGTCGCCGATGCCGACGGCGTCGCGCGACTGCGGGCCTTCGGCCGGCACATGTTTGGCATGACCGAGTCGTTCGGGCCCCATTCGATCGAAGCCGCTTCCACCGCCATTCCGCCGGACAAGGCCGACGCGATCGGGCGCGCGCTTCCGGGGGTCGACCGCATGATCATCGATCCGGTGACGGAAGCTCCGCTGCCCCCCGGCGGCGTCGGCGAACTGGTTATCCGCGGCCCAACGATGATGCGGGGATATTACAAGAAGGAGTGGCGCGAGGTCTTCATGCCCGACGGATACTTCAGGACTGGCGATCTTGGGCAGATAGACGCGGACGGATACTTCAGATCCTTCGGTCGCGGAAGCGAAATGATCAAGACTTCAGGCGCGAACGTCTCACCTCTGGAAGTCGAGGGCGTCCTGGCCCGGCAGCACGGAATCCAGGAAGCGATCGTGTTCGGCGCTCCGGATCCGACAAAGGGGGAGGTGGTGATCGCGGTGCTGGTGCTGGCGCAAGATTGTGATGTGGACCTCGACAGCCTGCGCGCGGCTCTGAAACGGGAGCTGTCGTCTTACAAGGTGCCGGATCGGTTCGTGGTGCTGCAGCATGAGCAGATCCCACGTACGGGCTCTCAAAAGCCCAACAAGATAAAATTGAAAGAATTGCTGGACGCCAAGTATAGGCGATCACCCGCCTGAGAAATCAACTTCCGTCCTCCGGGCGTCGGGCGGGAAGTATAAACAATCACCAAATCCACATTGGGGGATACCAGATGCGGAAGATTCGTGCCCATGCGCTGATATATACGGGCGCGGCGCTCCTCATGTCTAGCGAGGCCGCGGCTCAATCGAGCAAGACTACAGTCGACGACTCAGAAGTCCAGGAGGTCGTCGTGACCGCCCAGCGGCGCGAGGAGCGTCTGATGGACGTGCCGATCGCGATTACGGCGCTGTCGGGCGAGCAACTCAAGGAATCCGGCGTGGTGAGCACGCGCGACCTGACGACCGTCACCCCGGGTCTCTCGGCGCTGTCGCAAGGGTTCGCCTTCCAACCCACCATTCGGGGGATTGGTACGACCTCCACCTCGGCCGGCGATGAGACCAACGTCGCGCTCTACATCGACAACGTCTACATTCCCTACATGCTCGGCAACGCCTTCAACATGAAGGGCGTCGAGCGCATCGAGGTTCTCAAGGGACCGCAAGGAACCCTGTTCGGCCGAAATGCAACGGGCGGGGCGATCCGCATCGTGACGAGGAAACCCGGTGACACTTTCAAGGCCGAAATTTCATCAGACTACGGCTTCGAACTGCAATCCAGGGAAGTCAGCGCCTATGTCGCGGGGCCGATAAAGCCCAATATCGCGGCGAGCGCCGAAGTCTATTACTACAAGGACGACGGTTACATAAAGAACATCGTGCCTAATCTGACCGATGACGTCGGCGACACCCGGCAACTCACGCTTCGAGGTAAGGTGGTCTGGGACGCAAACGCGTGGGCCAACCTGACCCTGGCGATGGATTATACCGAGCACGAGAGCTCGATCCCGTTCGCGACGTCCGCGTTGCCTAATCCGGCGGGCCAAGTCCTGGCGTTCAAGAACGTGCGGGGCGTCGTCCTGGTGCCCGACCCGACCGAGGACCCGTACTACGTTTCGCTCAGCTTCCACCCCTCCCATCGCAGCATCAGCACTGGAGGTTCGCTGACCGGTGAGTTCGCCGTCCCGAAGCATAAGCTGACGTCGATCACGTCTTTCCGGACGTTCAAGTCCGGGTCGGACATCGACAGCGACCGGACCAACCTGGAGCTCACGCGGGGGCGCATCTACCAGACGGGCGAGGTGCTGACGCAGGAGATCGACCTGGCGTCCCAGTTTGACGGCCCGCTGAACTACGTCGCAGGCGCCTTCTATTACTGGGCGAACAACGGGGCGCCCTACAACAACAGTCTCGCGGCCCCGCTTTCAGCCGTTGACGCCAGTGGCCTGCGCAACGTGCTCGGCCCCCTCAGACTGATTTCGAACAACACGGCCAAGGTCGGAACGCGATCCTACGCGATATTCGGCGAGGCGACCTGGGACGTGACGTCGGCCCTGAGCGCGGTGCTGGGCTACCGCTACACATCGGAGACGAAACGGGCGAACGTGCGCAGCTTGCTGACCGGCGCGAGCACCCGAGGCGAGGACACCTGGCGCAATTCCAGCGTCCGCGCGACGGCCAAGTACAAGCTGTCCGACGATGTGAACGTCTACGGGACGTTCAGCACGGGCTTCAAGAGCGGGGCGTTCAATCCGACCGCGATCGTGACGCCCATGCAGGTTGTGCGGCCCGAGAAGGTGAAGGCCGTGGAGCTCGGTCTGAAGGCGGCGCTGGGGCGCGCCAGCATCAGGGCGTCCGTGTTCGACTACAGCTACGACGACATCCAGCTGCAAGTGAACAACATTCTCAACCCCGCCGCGGGTACGACGATCCTGCAGAACGCGGCGAGCGCGAAGATCCAGGGGGCAGATCTCGAGGCAAACTTCCGCGTTTCGTCGGCCTTTTCGACCCAGCTCGGGATCTCCTGGATCCCGACCGCTGAATACCGGACCTTCATCGGGGGAATTACGTTCGTTCCCAATGCCGGTGGGGTGGGCGCACGGACCGTGCCGACGGACCTGTCGGGCACGCGGATGATCCGAACGCCCGAACTCACGGTCAATGTCGGGGGGAACTACGGGTTTGACCTGGCCGGCGGCAAGACCAGCGTCTCGGTCAACTACTTCCGCAGTTCCAAGTTCCTGTGGGTGCCCGGGGGCGCCGCCATCCAGCCGGCCTACGACACGCTGAACGCGCGGGTGTCGTGGAGCGACCCGTCAGAACGTTTCACGTTCTACGGCTGGGGGCGAAATCTTACTGACGAGGTCTATTACGCAAGTACGGCCGCTTCAACGGCCGGCTTTGTCGGATCGTTCGCCGCGCCGAGAGAGTTTGGCGTCGGCGTCGAGGTGGCCTTCTGAGCAAGAATGAGCCAGCACCTGTCCCCTGGCCGACGTCGGGCGGAGCGCCGGTTCAGATGAACGCGCGCGTATGGGGGTCGGTGCTGCTCCTGACCGTCGTCGGCATCTTGAACTACGTAGACCGGGAGCTTCCATATATTCTGGCCGAGAGCATCAAGAAGGACCTCGTCCTTTCGGACACGCAGCTAGGGTTCATCAACGGACTCGGCTTTCTCGTCATCTACGCCATCGCCGGCCTTCCGCTGGCGCGGCTTTCCGACAGAGGCGCCTATAGCAGGGTGATTGCAGGCGCGGTGGCGTTCTGGAGCATCTGCACGGCGCTCGGGGGCCTTTGCCAGAACGCGTGGCAGTTGGCCTTCGCGAGAATGGGCGTCGCCGGCGGGGAGGCGGGCAGCACACCGGCGGCGCACGCCTTCGTGTCCAGTCGCTTCAAGGCCGATCGGCGGGGCTTGCCATTGGCGGTCCTGTCCCTCGCCGCGCCGATCGGCGCGATGCTTGGCCTCCTGGGCGGAGGCTTCCTGAGCCATGCGGTGGGGTGGCGGGCGACGTTTGTCCTCATGGGCTTAAGCGGCCTGATCCTCTCGCCCCTGGTGTTGCTTGTGGTGGGCGCAGATCGCAGCGCCCGGGCCGCGACCGACCTCGTCCCGCCGGCATCCATTCGGGGGGCGATCGTCCAGCTGCTGCGCAACAGGAGTTATCGAAGGCTGCTGATCGCCTCGAGCGTCCTGGCGCTGGCGACTTTCTCGGTCGCGAGTTTCGGTCCCGCGTTCCTGATGCGGAGCCATGCGATGGGCGTTCGGGAGGTGGGTCTCACGTTCGGCGTGGCGAAAGGGCTCCTGGGCGCCTGCGGCCTGCTCTTGGCCGGCGTCGTGGTGGACCGGTTGGCCGCCGTTGACCCGAGATGGACGCCCCGCTTGCCGGCGATCATGCTTGGACTTGCTCTGCCGTTCTCGGTCGTGGCCTGGCTGGCGAGCGGCACGACGATGGTTGTGTGGTGCATGGCGGTCGCGAACGCCGTCGGGCTGGCCTACCTGGCTCCGACGATCTCCTCCGTCCAGCGCCTCACGCCGCCCAACCTGCGGGCGATGGGATCGGCTTTTCTGCTGCTCGCCGTCAGTCTCATCGGCGGGCTTGGCCCACTCATCGTCGGCATGATCAGCGATGCCTTGGAGGGCGATCTTGGGCTGGGGGCGCTCGGCAGGGCGCTGTTCATCGTGCCGATCGCCCAGGCTTTTGCTCTCTTCCTCTTCTGGCGCACCGGGAACGACTTCATGACGGACTCGCATACCGAGCGGGCAGGCGAAGATGCGCATTAGAAGCTTCGTCGCAGCGCCCCTGACCTCGAAGGCCGGCGTCAGCCGCAAGGCCAGGGCGGCGTCGTCGTGAGTCTGCGGCTATCAAGCGGGGATCATCAGGCCTTCACGCGCAGCGTCGCGGGCGTGCTTTCCCGGGAATGCGACAGCAGCGCCCTGCACGCGTTCATCGACAAACAGGCCCCGCTCGACGCCACGGTGTGGACGCGCGGCGTAGAGCTGGGCTGGTTGTCCGCCGTCGCGCCCGGCCCGTGGGGTGGTTTGGACCTGGGCGTTCGGGGCGCGGACGTGCTGTTTCGCGAACTTGGCCGTCGGGCGGCCCCTGGCGGCCTGCTCCCGACATTGATCGCCTCCCTGTGGCTGTCCGGCTCGGGGGGCGATGAGCTCCAGGCGGCGATGCTTCCGGCGATCGTCGCCGGTGAGACCGTCGTCGCCATTCCTGTCGGAGAACCGTCCATACGGCTTCGCCTGGAGAACGGGCGTCTGAGCGGTGTCGCGCCCGACATGCTGGGCTGGTCGACCGCGTCGGTCGCCATCGCCCCGGCCGTGACGGCGCGGGGAGAAATCTTCGTTGCGGTGCGCATCAACGGCGTCAACGCGCAGCTCAGCTTCGACTCCCATTGGGACCGTACGAGACAGGTGGGCGTGCTTCGGTGCGAGGCGGCGGAACCCCTCGGGATCGTCGATGACCTGGACGGCGCGGCGGCAAGACTGATGCGTCGGCTGACGGCGCTCGCCATCGCCGGGGACAGCCTGGGCGGCGCCCGCGAGGCCGCTGAGCAGACCATCTCCTACACGAAGGGCCGGGAACAGTTCGGCAGGCCCGTCGCCGCGTTCCAGGGCCTGAAGCATCGCATCGCCGATGTCATGGTCGAGATCGTGGCGAGCGAGCACCTGCTTCGCTACGCCCTGGACGTCGTCGAAGATGGCGGCCAAGACGCCGACCTGTGGGCGGCGCTCGCGAAGGCGGACGCCTGCGAGGCGTACGAGCGCGCCGCGGAGGAGGCGGTGCTGCTGCACGGCGGGGTCGGCTTCACCTGGGCGTTCGACTGCCATCTGTTCCTGAAACGGGCGCGGCTCAATGAGCAGCTGGGTGGAGATCGTCGCCGTTTGCGTGACGCGGCGGCGGACCTGCTGCGGCAGGCCGCCTGGTCTGACCGTTCGACCGCCGAGATCGCCACATGATGCTCCAGTTCATCGATGACGAAGCCGGGTTCCGGAGGGAAGTGCGGGCGTGGCTCGCCAGGACGGTTCCGACCGATTGGGACGAACATCTCCACCGCGGGACAGCCGAAGACTTCGAGGCCAGCCAACGATGGTGGATGGCGGAGCTGAACAAGGTGGGCCTCGGGACGCCGCACTGGCCGCCGCAGTATGGCGGCGTCGACCTGAGCCTGCGGCTCCAGATCGTTCTCGCGGAGGAAATCGCCCGGGCCGGCGCGCCGTCCCGCAGCATGTTCCAGATCTCGCTGAATCATGTTCCCGCGACACTGCTGAAATGGGGCACCGAGTATCAGAAGGCCAAATACCTGCCGGACGTCGCTCGAGGTGTGGTCTGGTGCCAGGGGTTCTCGGAACCGGGCGCTGGTTCGGATCTCGCGTCGCTGAAGACCAGGGCCGAGCCTTGTGGAGATCACTACCGGATAAACGGCCAAAAGATCTGGTCGTCGTACTCGATGTTCGCCAAGCAAGCGATTTTGCTGGCCAGAACCGACGTCGATGCGCCTAAGCACGCCGGAATCACCTACTTCATTCTTGATATGCAGGCGGACGGGGTCGAGGTCCGACCGATCGTGCAGGCGAACGGCCAGGCGAAGTTCGCCGAAATC
>Ga0268265_10001146_pt1 | contig 23363 bp, 14 predicted proteins | sample KBSSwiS52_FD_190355 | JGI IMG/M metagenome (GOLD analysis project Ga0268265, IMG submission 190355) | Switchgrass rhizosphere microbial communities from Kellogg Biological Station, Michigan, USA - KBS Switchgrass S5-2 (SPAdes) (version 2) | ecosystem: Host-associated > Plants > Roots >... | reverse complement strand
GCCGCCGGCATCACCCCCGCCGCCGTAGCCGCCGCCGCGCGGGGCGCCGTAGCCGCCACCGCCGCCGCCGCCCCCGGGGACGCGCTCCCGCGCCTCGTTCACGTTCAGGCTGCGCCCCTGGAAGTTGAACCCGTTGAACTTCTCGATGGCGCGCTGGGCCTCCTCCTCGGTGCTCATCTCCACGAACCCAAAGCCGCGCGAGCGCCCGGTGACCCGGTCCATCATCACCGTCGCCGACTCGCACGTGCCCCCCTCGGCGAACAGCGTGCGGAGGTCATCGCTCGTGGTCGCGAAGTTGAGGTTTCCGACGAAAAGCTTCCTGCCCATCAGTCTGTCGCTCCTTTGGCTCTCTGGCCGCTTGTCTTGTACCGGCGCTGCCCACCGGCGGGGGTAAGAACTTTCAATATATCAGAGTGTTCCGGGCTCACCAAAGCGGCCTCCCCTCAGGGACAGGTCGGGAACGCGCCGGTGTCCGTCACCGCGTCCGCCGAGATCCCCTGCGGGTTCAGATACGTCTTGACCATCCCGGTCTGGGTGTCCGTGACCGTGACCACGAACTGCACGTCGGTCGTGGCCGCGAAGAACACCCAGTAGTTGTTGGTCAGCGAGCAGCCGTTGAGCACCTTGATCAGCATCTCCCAGTTGCTGGCGTTGAAGAACCAGAGGAGGGCCGAGTCGTCGGAGCCGACCGGCACCGAGGTGGCGACGCCCTCCTCGCCGGCGCCGGTCTTCCACGCGACCTGGACGCGGAAGCGGCCGCCGTTGAGGCAGACGATGTTGGCACCCGCCACGCAGGGAGCGATGGCGCCGTTGGTCGCGGCGGTCGCCTCGTTGGAGTAGCCGGACGAGCCGGCGGCGTTGACCGCCTTGACCCGGAACACGTAGCCGGTCGCCTCGGCGAGCTCCTCGACCACGGCGCTGGTCGTGTTCGCCGGCACGCTGCCGATGTCCGCGAAGTCGCCGGTCAGCGACCGAACCTCGATCCGGAATTCGGTCTCGTTGGTGGCGTTGTCCGACCAGGAGAGCTCGACCGCGGTCGTCGACTCCGCGGCGGCCGTGAGATTGGTCGGCGCCTCGGGCGCGTTCGCGCTGCCCCCCAGCTTGTAGAGGGCGCGCAGGCCGGCCTCGTCGTCGCTGTTGATCGCGCCGCCGCGGCCGTCGTCGTGGATGTAGGCGCGCATCAGCGCTTCATCATGGGTGCCGTCGGCGCAGCCCGGATCGGAGCTGCCGCTGTCGCCGCAGGAGTGGTTGAGGCCGAGCGTGTGCCCGAGCTCGTGGCCGAACAGCTCCACGGCCGCCTGCAAGGCGTTCGGGCTGCCCGCGAAGAAGCAGGCGAGGCCGTCGTTGATCACGACGTCGGCATTGGCGATGCGGTGGTACTGCTTGCCCTGGAAGCCGTTCGTCTCCTGGTAGTACCAGGGGCCGCCGTAGGCGAGCACGCCGCCGGTGATGCAGTTGAACGCGGGCAGCTCTGCATTGGGATCGTTGAAGACGATCGTGTTGATCTCGTCATACTCATCGAGCCCGCTCTTGTCGTTGGTCTTGCCGGTGTAGCGGTAGTCCACCGGGGTCTGGGCCTCGGCGTTCCAGACCTGGAGGGCAGCCTGGAACTCGTTGTAGCCGCCGCCGGTGAGGCCCGTCTGGCCCGTGTTGTAGGCCTTCCAGTTGATGAAGCCCGCGGTGTCGAACTCGAACCAGCGCAGGTTGTGGCCGTCGTCCGGGTCCTCGAAGAGCCGGTACTGGCCCGTGGCCTGGCCCATGCCGCCGCCGTCGTCCGCCTTCACATAGTAGTCGGCGGCGCGGCGCACGCTGCGGGCGCGGTCCGCGATCCAGCGGGCGAAGCCGTCGAAGTCGCGCACCCGGTCGCTCCCCGGCGCAGTCTCCACCCCCGCTGGGGTCTTGCGCACCTCGCGCGCCTCGTTCAGGTTGCGCACGGCCAGGTGCCGGCCCCCCTCCTCGACCTCGCGGAACGCGCCGAGGAGCAGGTGCACGACCCGCCAGGTGCCGTCGCCGGCCGGCTCGAGGAACAGCAGCGCGCGCTCGCCGGAGCGCAGCCGCGGCAGGCCGTAGATCTTGAGGGACATGCCGTCGCGGCCCCGGCCGCCGGGCATGCGCACGATGGCCGTTCCGCCGGGGATCTCGCCCTTGAGAGCCTCCTCCACCTGGACCATGTACTCGGTGACCGCCGCCGGCCCGCCTTCGCGGTGCAGGGCGGCGGCGCGGTCCTCCGAGACGACCCGCACGACGGCCGCCACCGGGGCGGTATCGACCAGGGCCTCGTCCGAGACCATCACGTAGCTCGTCGCCGACAGCGGGGCCGTCCCCGCGGTGAGCGCCAGAGCCAGGATCGCGGGGAGGGCCCGCAGGGAAATGCTTCTCATGCTCATGCCATAACTCTCCGAGTAGCTGTCGGCCGGTCGAGCGCAGAGGTCCTGCGAGAGGATCGAGGACGGGGCGGGGACTCCTGGGCCAAGGCGCGACTTCGTTTCAACGGATCGATCAGAGAGGCCATTGTACACCGGACTGGCGCGATCCGATGCATGCAGATGCATGCTACGATGAGCGCCCGTCCCCGAGGAGAACCGATGTCGCATCGCGCATCTTCCGCTGTCCGCCGTCCCGGCCTCGGCGTCCTTGCCGTTCTTAGCGTCCTTGCCGGACCTGCATTCGCCGCCGAGCCCTGGGAAGGCCCCGCCTTCTCCGCCGATCCGGCTGCGCTCGTGCGCGCCGCGTCCGCTTTGCCCGACTCCGGCGAGTCGATCGACGTCCTCCTCCTGGAGACGGTCCGCTCCTTCGACGAGGCCGGCCGCGAGACCTACACGCAGCGCTTCGTCTACCGCTTCACCGACGCCCAGGCCCACGAGAGCTGGTCGGCCGTCGAGCACTCCTGGTCCCCCTGGCACCAGGAGCGCCCCCGCCTGCGCGCCCGCGTGATCACCGCGGACGGCTCCGAGCACCAGCTCGACCCGGCCACGATCGCCGAGAACGGCGAGACCGCCGAGTCGCCCGACATGTTCGAGGACGGCCGCGTGCTGCGCGCGCCGCTGCCGGCCACCGGCCCCGGCGCCCTCGTCGAGCAGGAGGTGACCGTCCGCGAGACCGCGCCGTTCTTCGAGGGCGGCACGGTCGATTCGTCCTACTTCCAGATCTCGGTGCCCATGCGCCGTGTCCGTCTCGTGCTGGAGGCGCCCGCCGCGCTGCCGCTGCGCTGGATGGTGCGCTCGACGCCCGGCATGCCGGAGCTCACCCCCCGCGACGAGAGCCGGAACGGCCGGCGCCGCCTGGTCTTCGAGGCGCGCGACGTGCCTGCCTATGGTGAGACCGAAGCGGGACTGCCCCCCGAAATGCCGCGCTGGACCCATGTCTCGTTCTCGACCGGCACCTCCTGGTCCGACCTGGCGCGGCGCTACTCGGAGATCGTGGACCGCGCCATCCAGGGCTCCAACCTCTCCGCGTTCCTGAAGACCAACGGCGAGCCGGCCGGCTCGCAGGTCGAGGCTATCAACCGGCTGCTCGTGCGGCTCGGGCGCGAGGTGCGCTACACCGGCATCGAGCTGGGCGAGGGCGGCGTGGTGCCGCGCGCGCCGGCCGAGACCCTGAAGCGCAAGTTCGGCGACTGCAAGGACAAGGCGGTGCTGCTGACCGCGCTGCTGCGCACGCTCGACATCCCCGCCTACGTGGCCCTGCTCAACGCGGGCGAAGGGGACGAGGACGTGGAGGCGTCGCTCCCCGGCCTCGGCGCCTTCAACCATGCGATCGTGATGGTGCCGGGCAACCCGGCAGTGTGGATCGATCCCACCGATCCGTTCGCCCGCGCCGGCGAGCTGCCGATCCAGGACCAAGGCCGGCTCGCCCTGGTGGCGAGCCCCACGGCCACCAACCTGGTGCGCACGCCCGAGAGCAGCTCCGCGGACAACCGCGAGGTCGAGACACGGGAGATCTACCTCGCCGACCTCGGCGGCGCGCGCGTGGTCGAGACCACCGAGTACCACGGCGTCCAGGAGCAGGAGCTGCGCGCCGCCTACGACGCCGCCGACCGCGACGAGCTGCGCAACGCGCTGGAGGAGTACGTGGGCGAGGCCTACCTCGCGCAGGAGCTGACGAAGCTCGACTTCTCCGACACCGGCGACCTGTCGCAGCCCTTCCGCCTGCGCCTGGAGATGGATGGCGCCAGCCGCGGCAGCACGGACATCCGCGAGGCGGCCGTGGCCATCTTCCTCTCCTCCTTCGCGGAACGGCTGCCCGACGAGCTGACGGCGGAGCCCGAGGAGGGTACCGAGCTCGAGCCGCGCCGGCACGACTACGTGTTCACCCGTCCGATGCAGGTCGAGGTGCGCTACAGCATCGTGCCCCCGGCCGGCTATACGGCGCGCCCCCTGCCCGCCCGGCGCGCGCGCCAGCTCGGCCCCGGCCGCCTGGAAGAGGCCTACACCGCGGGCAAGGACGGCACGGTCGAGGCCGTGCTCCGCTTCGACTCCGGCAAGCGGCGGATCGGCCCGGCCGAATTCGAGGCCCTGCGCGCCGGCCTGAGCCAGCTCGCGGACGAGAAGCCGGTCATGGTTACCTTCGACCAGGTCGGCGAGTCGCACCTCGCCGCGGGCCGCATCCGCGAAGCGCTGGACGAGTTCCGGCGGCTGGCCGCGCAGGCGCCGAAGAAGGCGCTGCCGCGCACGCGCATCGCCCGCGCGCTCCTCGCCGGCGGGCTCGGAGAGGCGGCGCGCATGGAGGCCGAGCAGGCCACGAAGCTGGAGCCGGACTTCGCCTATGCCTGGATCACGCTCGGCTGGCTGCGCCAGCACGACGATCTCGGGAGGAGGTTCGGCAAGGGCTTCGACCGGGCCGGCGCCATCGCCGCCTACCGCAAGGCCGTGGCGCTCGATCCCGAAAACGGCGAAGCGCGCGGCGACCTGGCCATCCTCCTGGAGCACGACGCCGAGGGCAACCGCTACACCGCCGGCGCCGACCTCGCGGCCGCGATCGAGGAGTACGAGGCCCTGGAGGACGAGCTGGAGGAGCTGGGGCTGCCCAACAACCTGGTGATCGCGCTCATGTGGTCGCAGCGCTGGGACGAGATGAAGGAGATGCTCGCCGGCCTGGAGGACGACGAGGTGCGCGCTTCCCTGCGGCTCGTGGTGCTGGCCGCCACCGAGGGGACCGAGGCCGCGCTCCAGGACGCGGAGCGCTCGTTCTCCGATGGCGACGCCCGCTCCACCGCCCTGGCGAGCGCGGGACGCAACCTGATGCTTCTGCGGCGCTACCCGGAAGCCGCGGCGCTCTTCGAGCGCGCCGGCCGGCAGTCCACCCGCGCCGCGGCGCTCCTCGGCATGGCCGAGGTGCTGCGCAAGGCCCGCCGGCACGAGGAGCTGGGCCTCACGCAGAAGGACCCGGCGAGCGCCTACCGCCGGCTGATGACCGCAGCTTCCATTACGGAGCCCGAGGCCCTTTCCAGGCTCCTGAGCAAGGAGATCACCCGCGGCATGAACGGCGACGAGCGCCGCGTCTTCTGGGAAGGGTTCGAGGACGGCCTCCAGGGCGCGGTCCGCCAGGCGCGGGAGGACATGCCGCTCGCGGTCGCCATCGACCTCGCCCTCGCGGTGATGCGCGAGACCGTCACCGGCGACGACGCGCTCGGCTACCGGGTGGTCATGACCGCCGCGGCAGGGGCCGACCGCAGCATCGCCTACGTGATCCCCGAGGACGGCGAGTACCGGATCGCGGCCACGGACCGGTTCCTGCCGCTCCTGGGCGGCGAGGCGCTCCGGCGGCTGGAGCGCGACGACCTGCGCGGCGCCCGCCAGTGGCTCGACTGGGCCTACGAGGAGCTGGACGGCGGCGACCGCTCCGACCCCTTCCGGGAGTCCGCCTTCCTCGACCTCTGGTCCAAGGGTGCGCAGGGCGATGCCGGGCAGGTGCGCTGCGCCGCGGCCAGCCTGCTGTCGTTCGAGAGCACGCTCAACCAGCTCCTGCCGACCCTGACCGCCTGCCGGCAGGCGGCGCCCGAGGGGCCGCGCCGGGCCGCGCTCGACCGCGCGCTCCTCGCCGCCTACCTGGCGCTCGACCGCCACGAGGAGGCGGCGGAGGCGGCCTTCCGCCTGGCCGCGACGTCGGACTCGGAGATCCTGTACCGCGCGCAGCTCGTGTCGCTGATCGACCTCCGGCGCTGGGACGACCTGCGCCGCATCGCGGACGCGCGCCTGGCGCGGACGCCGGACGACTTCCTCGCCCAGAACACGATCGCCGAGCTCGCCGTGCGCAAGGGGGACCTCGACGAGGCGGAGCGGATCTACCAGCGCATCCTCGACACGGGCAAGGCGAGCGCCGACGTCTATAACGAGGCGGCCTGGATCGCGCTCGTCCGCGGCCGGTCCGACGAGCGGGTCCTGGAGCTCGCGCAGCGCGCCGCGAGCCTCTCCGAGTACCAGGACTACGGCATCCTGCACACGCTCGCGACCGTCTATGCCGAGCAGGGCAAGACCGCCGAGGCCTACCGCGTGATCCTCCAGGCCCTGGAGCTCAAGGGCGAGCCCGACGTCAACGACTGGTACGTGTTCGGCCGCCTGGCCGAGCACTACGGCCTGCCCGACGCGGCCCGGCGCTGCTACGAGAAGGCCGGCGCCGAGGAGAAGGAAGACGCGAGCCCCATGGACACGATCCACCTGGTCCGCAAGCGGCTGGAGGCGCTGGGCAAGCCGCCGGAGCCGAAGCAGGTCGCCTCCCGCCGTTGAACGTCGTCGGCATCTCGGCCTTCTTCCACGAGTCGGCCTGCTGTCTCCTCCAGGACGGCCGGCTCGTGGCCGCGGCCGAGGAGGAGCGCTTCTCCCGCGTCAAGCACGACCCCCGCCTGCCGGTCTCGGCCTTCCGGTATTGCCTCAAGGCCGGAGGGATCGGGATCGCCGACGTCGACGCGGTCGCGTACTACGAGTCGCCCGTCCGCAAGCTCGCGCGGCAGCTCTGGTCCGGCGTCCCCCTGGGGGATTCCGACCCAGGCCGGCCCGAGAGATCGATCCGCGAGGGGCTCGGCTACGAGGGGCCGATCCTCTTCTTCGGTCATCACGCCTCCCACGCCGCGAGCGCGTTCCTGTTCTCGGGCTTCTCCGAGGCTTCGGTCCTCACCATCGACGGCGTAGGCGAGTGGGACACGACCACGTATGGCCGCAATCTCGACGTCATCGAGAGGGTGGAGTTCCCCCATTCCCTCGGGCTTCTCTACTCCACGATCACCTCGTATCTCGGCTTCGCGGTCAACGACGGCGAGTACAAGGTCATGGGTCTCGCCCCCTACGGCCGGCCGCGCTACGCGGACCGCGTCCGGCAACTGGTCTCCTCCGGACCCCGCGGCCAGCTCACCCTCGACCTGCGCTACTTCGACTTCGTCCGCGGCAGCCGCATGTACTCCGAGTCGCTCTGCGATCTCTTCGGAGCGCCGCCCCGCCCACGGGAGTCGGAGATCACCGCCTTCCACCAGGACGTGGCCCAGAGCCTCCAGGTCGTGCTGGAGGAGATCCTGCTGGAGAAGGTCCGCTGGCTGCACCGGGAGACCGGATCGCGCCGTCTCTGCCTGGCCGGCGGCGTGGCCCTGAACTGCGTGGCGAACGGCCGCATCCTGCGGGAAGGGCCGTTCGAGCAGCTCTTCGTCCAGCCCGCGGCCGGCGACTCGGGCGGCTGCCTGGGGGCCGCGGCCCTGGCGCACCTGGAGCTGACCGGCGAGCGCCTTTCGGAGCCGATGCGCCACGCCTTCCTGGGACCGTCGTGGACCGCGGACGAGGTCGGGTCCATGCTCGCCGCGACCGGCCTTGAGACCCTGGACTTCCGCGGGCGGGAGCCGGAGCTGCTGGAGGCGGTCGTGGACCGGCTGGCCGCCGGCAAGGTCGTGGGCTGGTTCCACGGCCGCATGGAGCTGGGTCCGCGCGCGCTCGGAGCGCGGAGCCTCCTCGCCGACCCGCGGGACCCGGAGATGCGCGACCGGCTCAACGGCCTGGTCAAGAAGCGCGAGGCCTTCCGCCCGTTCGCGCCCAGCATCCTCCTGGCCCACGCGCGGGAGCACCTGGACCTGGACCACCCGTCGCCGTTCATGCTGGAGACCTGCCGGGTAGTCTCCCCGCTTTCGCTTCCCGCCGCGACCCACGTGGACGGCTCGGCGCGCCCGCAGACGGTCGATCCCGAGACGGCGCCGCGCTACGCCGCCCTCCTCGAAGCGTTCCGCCGCCGCACCGGCTGCCCGATGCTGGTCAACACCTCCTTCAACGTGCGGGGCGAGCCCATCGTCGGCTCGCCGGTCGATGCCCTGCTCTGCTTCGGAGGCACGGGGATCGATGCGCTGGTCCTGGAGGACTTCGTGATCGACCGGGAGGCGCTCCCCGACAACCTTCCCGGGCTGCTCGCCTCCTGGAGCCGTCCGCGCTCCGGGTTCGCGGTCAGCCGGGACCTCTACACGTTCGCCTGAGCCCCTCGTCAGAAACCTGCGGCGACCGGCGAAGACCCGGGTGAGGATCGGTCGAGCCGCAATCCCGCGGTCTCCTGCCAAGATCCCGGGAAAGGCAGCTCCAGATGCCGTACCTGTTCAAAGGCCGCCTGTGCGGCCTCCTCTGTCCGGAATGCCCCGAGCCGCTGTCCCGCCTCAAGGTGCGGCTCTATGCGAGCCGCGCCACGACCGAGATCGCTGCCCTGGCGGTCGCCCACCCGAAGGAGACGTTCGCGATCCTGGACGACAGAGCGGTCGACGAGAAGAGCCGCTCGCTGCTCGCCGAGGTCGAGACCGACGCCGAGGGCCGGTTCGAGCTGCGGCTCGGCGACGACCAGCGCTACGACGGCCAGGCCTTCGAGGTCGACCTGTACTGCGGCACGGTGCCGCGCCTCAAGCCCGGCCCGCATCCGCCGCAGCCGCTGCAGATCTCGATCACCACCCTGCAGCCCTTGTGGCGCGAGGTCGGGAACGACCGGGTCGCGGTCTGGGATTACTGCATCCCCCACCGCCTCTGGTGCCTGGTGCGCGCGCGCTTCGGCGCCTGGACCATCTGCGGCCGGCTGACCACCTGCCAGGAGGGCACCCCGATCGCCGGCGCCAAGGTCAGCGCCTTCGACGCCGACTGGCTCCAGGACGACCCCCTGGGATCGCCGGCGACGACCGACGCGGACGGCAAGTTCCGCATCGACTACACCGCGGCGGATTTCCGCCGCACGCCCTGGTCGCCGTCGATCAACATCGAGATGATCGGCGGCCCCGACCTCTACTTCAAGGCCGAGTACGGCGGCGTCGAGATCCTGAGCGAGTCGCAGGCGATCGCCCGCACGCCGGCGCGCGAGAACGCCGGCCCCTGCTTCTGCGTGGAGCTGTGCACCGACAAGCTGCCCGTGCCGCCGCCGACCGGACCGGAGCTGACGCCGCACTGGCAGAAGGTCGACGACTTCAACATCCACCCCTTCGCTCCCAATCCGGCCTCGGCCTTCTCGCTGGAGGGCTACGCCGGCGGACCGGCCGACGCCTATGTCTTCGGCGGCGGCGTGCCGCTGCGCGGCAACTGCCCGCTGCGCAACATCGCCACGGGAAACTCCCTGCAGTACCGCTTCCGGATCGGCGAGTGGACCTGGCCCGGCGGCGGCGACGGCGACGCCAGCGCCATGCCCACCGTGCCGCCCGCCGCCCTCAACCCGGTGACGCAGATCTACGCTTCGGAGGTGGGCTGGGTCTTCTACAACGACGGCGTCAACCCCTTTGCCTCCGCCTCCGTCTACGTCACCAACGCGGACATGGATGCCGCGGGATGGATCACAGTGGATGGCAAGATGGTCACCGTCCCGATGGACGACGGCACGACCAGCAACGTCACGGTGAGCCCGGCCAACTTCCTGCGCACCGACGTGCTGATCAACCTCAACTCGAACGCCGTGACCGCGCTCCATCCCGAGCGCCTCCCCGGCGGGCTGCCGAAGGCGGACGCCGGGCGCTCCCTGATTCTCGCGGAACAGGAGCCGATCCGGCGCTACCGGCTGCAGTTCCAGGTGCGGGACAGCGTGACCCATGCCCTGGTGGCCCTGGATACGCTGGGCGCGGTCATCCTCGACAACTCGCCCGTGCGGTGGGCGCTGGACCTCGAGGAGCTGCGCACGAACGCCTGCAGTCCGGTGGCGTCGGAGATCCATATCCTCTACACGGTGGACCACCCGCACCTGCGCGCCTTCTCGCTCGGGGTCTCCAACAACAACGGCGGCGTCCATCCGCCGCCGCCGCTGCCGTCGGGGACGTTCGCGCCGGGAGCCTTCTTCTTCCGCGGCGGCGCCGGCGGGCCTCACCAGCCGACCAACGACGGCGGCTTCGCCCTGGACGTCTCGGGCGATCCTCCCTGCGCCTACCGCGTCTCCCTGGGGTGGCTGACCCGCCGCTACGGCGACCCGGGCCAATCGACCGAGATCCTGTACTGCAAGTGAGCTTCGAGCCCCGGGGGCGGCGAGCCGCCTCCGGGGCCGTCGCCTTGCCCGCGGCTCCCCTCTCCTGGTAATTTGGCTGCAACGTATGCAGCGGCAGATCTACGAGCGGCTCGCCGAGGCCCTGGCCACGCCGGACGGCCTGCGCACGTTCCGGCTTCTCCAGGCCGCGGGGGTGATCGAGAAGACCCTCACCCCTGCCCTCTCCCAGGGGGAGAGGGGGAAGAACATCAGTATCTGGGAGCAGCAGGGGGAGGTCTGGGTGCGGCCCGATCCGCTGCCGCTCGGGGACCACTACGCCACGCGCAAGGTCCTCGCCAAGAAGGAAGCCGAGCTGCCGCTCCGGATCGCCTTCTTCGGCGAGTCCGTGGCGGCCGGCTATCTCTACGCTCCCCACATCACCCCGGCGCAGGTGCTGGAGGAGCAGCTCCTCGCCGCCATGGGGGAAGGCAGCTTCGAGGTCATCGACCTCGCGCGCACGAACGAGACGCTCCCCTCGCTCGCGGCGACCGTGCGCGCCTCGCTCCAGATCCAGCCCGACATGCTCGTCCTCTTCGTGGGCAACAACTGGAACCTCCTGGAGACCCCGGAGGTCTCGCCCTACGCCCCGTCCGTCCCGGCGCGCCAGCGCTATGCGCAGGCGCTGCGCGAGGGGATCGCGGGCCCGATCCGCCTCGCCGAGGAGGAGCTGCGGCGGGTCGCGGAGGGCACCTTCGAGCTGATCGCGCTCATCGCGCGCACCGTGAAGATCCCGGTCATCGTGGTCGTCCCCGAGGTGAACCTGGCCGACTGGGAGACGCGGCAGCCGGTCCTCCGCCTGCCGGGCGACGGCGTGGCCCGCTGGCACGCCCTCTACCGCGAAGCCGTGGAGCTGACCGATCCGGAGGCGCTCCTGCGCACCGCGCAGGCCATGCAGGCGCTCGACCACGGGACCTGCCCGACCACCTGGCGCCTGCTGGGCATGGCGCGGTCCGTGATCGGAGACCGGGAGGGCGAGCGCCAGGCCTACCTGGCCGAGGTGGACAGCGCCCGCTACGCCACCCTGGGCTTCCTCTCCGCGCCCCAGGCCACCACCCAGGCCCGCGAGCTGCTGCGCGAGCTGTCGAGCCGGCACGGCTTCACCCTGGTGGATCTGCGCGGGATCCTCAACCCCGACAGGCGCCACTTCCTCGACTACTGCCACCTGACGCTCCAGGGCATCCGGGTGGCCATGGCCGCCGTCGCCGCCGAGGCGCTGCGGCTCTCCGGCATGACGGAGTCGGAGGAGGACGAGGACTGGCGCAAGCTCCTCGAGTGGCTGCCCAGGCTCTCCCTCTCCCCGGAGGCGGAGGCGACCGCCCTGCTGGGCGCGGCAGTCCACTCCGCCCACCGGCTGCTGACCACCCACCGGCCCAAGCAGCAGATCCTGGAGGGCTGGTGCGAGGAGGCGCTCGACCTCTCCCCGGAGATCGAGAAGGCCATGCGCGACCTCCTGGAGGCGCGCACCGCGCCGGTCCCGGCGGTCCTGACCGCGGCCCAGCAGCGCAACCTGTCCTCCCCCGTGCGCCTCCTCCTCCAGCACGGCTGGCGCTGGGACCACCTGGACGCCGACCTGCTCCTCGCCATGACCGCGGCCGTGGCGCGGAGCGGCTACGGCCCGCCCCTCCAGCTCCCCACCACCCCGAAGGGGGACGACCTGGAGCTCTGGGATCCGCTGGAGCGCTTCTATCCCGAGGTCATGGACCTGGAAGACCTGCCGCGCCGGGGGACGTACCGCTCCCCCTGGCCGGTCTCCTCCTTTTGCCTGGTCGCGGACGGCACCCGGAACGTGGAGCTGGAGCTGACCGCCCGGGTGCCGGAAGGACAAGGGGAAGTCGAGGCGGAGGTGAACGGGGTCCGGGTCGGGGTCTTCCCCGTGGGGGAGCGCTGGACGAAGGGAACGCTCCGGGTGCCCGCCGTGGCGCTGCGGGCCGGCCTCAATCGGCTGACCCTGCGCTGGCCCGACCCGCCACCGGTCGAAGGAGACCCGTTCCGGCCGGTCATCGAGCGGCTGGACCTGGGGCTCGAAGCCGACCTTCACCCCGTGTTCGGGGAGGTCTTCTCCCTGGTCCGGACCCCTCGCTAGCCCCTCCGGAAGGGGGTCCCAAAACTTTTTTCGACTTTTTTCGGATTTCGTGTCAAAAAAAAGGGGCCAGCGGCAACTGTATATATGAAGAGGCTACCAAACCTCCTTCAACCCGAATTCAGGAGCGGCTATTTTCCTCCGGCCGCTCCTCTTTTTTTTCCCTTTCGACCTCTCCAGAGGACAACTCGGCCAGAATGGCACGAATCTGCGCGGCGTGACCCAGCGCGTGGGCGCGGAAAGCCATGGCGTACTCCTTCCAGTCCAGCACCTCGATCCAGTGGACCTCGTTGATCACCATCACGACCGGCGCCCGCGCCAGGAGAGGGGTATCCTCGGGAGCCTCCGCGACCAGCGCGGCCAGCCGTCCATGCACCGCGCTCATCTCGCGCACCAGGGCGGGCCAGTCCTTCTCCATCGCGTCGGGTGACTGCAGGCTCGCCGGGATGGGGCCACCCTCGGGAGACTCTCCCTGAAGGAGCGCCGCCAGCTCCTCCGCCGCCGGCCGGTGGCTCAGGATCAGGTGATCCACGACCTCCTGCACGCACCAGCGGCCGGGCCGCGGCCGGGTCCGCACCACCTCCTCGGGAATGCCGGCCACCAACTCGTCCAGCTCGCGCACCGTCTCCGCCACCTTGCGGCGGATGTCCGCCACCGGCGCAAGGGTGCCGGCGCGGCGGAGGTACTCGGAGGCGCGGGCCTGGTCGGGGGTCATGGGGAAAAGAATACACGGACCGACACGGACGATCACAGACAGCCACGGACACGTCCGTGCTCGTCCGTGCCAGTCCGTGTTCGTCCGTGTTCCTGGTACAATCTCGCCACAGACACCTGGAGATCCAAGAATGCCCAAGAAATCTGTCGCGGAACACTCCGTGGAGTGGCGCCTGCTCCTCGATTCCATCGGGACGGGCACCCCGGAGACCGCTTTCCTCAAGGAGCTGCTCTTCGAGCTGCGTACCGTGCAGGCGACGATCCTGACTCTCGAGAGCGAGCGGCTGGCGCTCACGGCGCGGCGCCAGCAGATCACGAAGGACATGAATACCCTGAAGAACCGCGGGCGCTCCGTGGCCGCCCGCGTGCGCGCCGGCCTGCGGACGCAGCTCGGCTATGACAGCGAGCAGTTGACCGCGCACGGGATGAAGCCCCGCCGGCGCCGCGTCGGCCAGGCGCGCGAAGAACAGGAAACCATGGCCCGGCTCACGGACGATTCCGCCTCCTGACCCTTCGGCAGAGAGGGCGGAGGCTGTCCCTCGAGGGGCGGACGCCGTCCCTTGAAGGGCGGACGCGGTCCCTCGGAGGGCGGGAGCTGTCCCTCGAAGGGCAGCCGCCGCCCTTAAAGGGCGGTCACGGTCCCTCGAAGGGCGGAGGCTGTCCCTCAGAGGGCGGACACGATCCCTCAAAGGGCGGGCGCCGTCCCTCGAAGGGCGGACGCTGCCCCCAAAGGGGCGGTCGCCGCCCTCCGTTCCCGGAACCTTTGGACGTCTGTTTCCTAGCGGTAGATCTCGGCCCCGGCCTGCCGGAACTCCTCGGACTTCTCCCGCATCCCCTTCTCCAGCGCCTCGGCCTCCTCCAGCTCCTGCTGCGCGGCGTACTCCCGCACCTCCTCGGTGATCTTCATCGAGCAGAAGTGCGGCCCGCACATGGAGCAGAAGTGCGCGACCTTCGCGGACTCCTGCGGGAGCGTCTCGTCGTGGTAGGCGCGCGCGGTGTCGGGGTCGAGCGCGAGGTTGAACTGGTCCTGCCAGCGGAACTCGAAGCGCGCCTTGGAGAGCGCGTCGTCCCGCACCTGCGCTCCCGGATGCCCCTTGGCCAGGTCCGCGGCGTGCGCCGCGATCTTGTAGGCGATCACCCCCTGGCGCACGTCCTCCTTGTCCGGCAGGCCCAGGTGCTCCTTCGGGGTCACGTAGCAGAGCATGGCGCAGCCGTACCAGCCGATCATGGCCGCGCCGATCGCCGAGGTGATGTGGTCGTAGCCGGGCGCGATGTCGGTCGTGAGCGGCCCCAGGGTGTAGAACGGCGCCTCGCCGCAGGATTCGAGCTGCTTCTCCATGTTCACCCGGATCAGGTGCATGGGGATGTGGCCCGGCCCTTCGATCATCACCTGGACGTCATGCTTCCAGGCCACCTTCGTCAGCTCGCCGAGCGCTTCGAGCTCCGCGAACTGGGCGGCGTCGTTGGCGTCCGCGATCGAGCCGGGGCGCAGGCCGTCGCCGAGGCTGAAGGCCACGTCATAGGCCTTCATGATCTCGCAGATCTCCTCGAAGTGCTCCCAGGTGAAGTTCTCGCGGTGATGGGCCAGGCACCACTTGGCATGGATCGAGCCGCCGCGCGAGACGATGCCGGTCACTCGCTTCGCCGTGAGCGGCACGTAGGGCAGCCGCACCCCGGCGTGGATCGTGAAGTAGTCGACCCCCTGCTCCGCCTGCTCGATGAGCGTGTCGCGGTAGATCTCCCAGGTCAGGTCCTCGGCCTTGCCGTTCACCTTTTCGAGCGCCTGGTAGATCGGCACGGTGCCGATCGGCACGGGCGAGTTGCGCAGGATCCACTCGCGGGTCTCGTGGATGTTCTTCCCCGTGGAGAGGTCCATGACCGTGTCCGCCCCCCAGCGGATCGCCCAGACCATCTTCTCCACCTCCTCCTCGATCGAGGAGGTGACCGCCGAGTTGCCGATGTTGGCGTTGATCTTCACCAGGAAGTTGCGGCCGATGATCATCGGCTCGCTCTCCGGGTGGTTGACATTCGACGGGATGATCGCCCGGCCGCGGGCCACCTCGTCGCGCACGAAATCGGGCGCGATCCCCTCGCGGATGGCGATGAACTCCATCTCCGGCGTCACGATCCCCTTGCGCGCGTAGTGCATCTGGGTGACGTTCGCTCCCGGCTTCGCGCAGAGCGGCCGGCGGACGTTCGGGAAGCGGATGGGCGCGAGGCCGGGGTCCGCGGCGCGGCGGCGACCGTACTCGGAGGAGACCGCGGGCAGCTCTTCGACGTCCCCGCGGGCTAGGATCCAGTCCCGGCGGAGCGGCGCCAGCCCCTGGCGCAGGTCGATCTCCACCTGCGGATCGGTGTACGGCCCCGAGGTGTCGTAGACCGTGACGGGCGGATTCTCGACGTTGCGGGTGGGCGAAAGGCGGATCTCCCGCATGGGCACGCCTTCGACGTAGATCTTGCGGGAGCTCGGGAACGGCTCCGTGGAGAGGATGGGAGTCGGGACAGGCTTGCTGGCGATCATGTTGCGCTTGCCTCCGCTGGCATTACCCAGATCAGGTCGTGAGGGTCGTCCCGCGTCGGGACTCTCAGCCTTGCGGCCCCCCTAGCGTTCGGCTTGATCTTATCGCACTCGCGGCCGGTGCCCGACCATATACTGCGCCCGTGCGCGACCTGCCGACCCTGCGCGAGGCCATCGAGGCCGTGGACCATGAGCTGCTGCATCTGCTGCGGCGGCGGATGGACCTGGTCGAGGAGGTGGCGGGCGCCAAGCTGGAGGCGGCTTCGCCGTTTCGCGACCAGGTGCGGGAGGACCAGATCCTGCAGCGGGTGCGCCACTTCGCCGTCGAGGAGGGGCTCGACGCGCGCGAGGTCGAGCGGCTCTACCGGGTCATCCTGGAGATGTCGGTGGCGCACCAGAAGGCGCACGTCCGCTCCCTCGCCACCGCGCCGCTGCGCGTCGCCTACCAGGGAGTCGAAGGCTCGTACAGCCATCTCGCGGCCCAGCGGCGCTACGCGAGCCTGCCGGGCGGCGTCCTTCTCGAAGGGCATGAGACCTTCCGCGGCGCGGCCGACGCGGTGCGGGAGGGCGCCTCCGACCGCGCGCTCCTCCCGATCGAGAACACCACGGCCGGCAGCATCAACGAGACCTATGACCTGCTCGCCGAGGGCGGGCTCACCATCACCGCCGAGGTGGTGAGCCGCATCGAGCACTGCCTGCTCGGCCTGCCCGGCGCCCGCGTCCAGGAGCTGCATACGATCCTCTCCCATCCCCAGGCCCTGGCCCAGTGCCAGGACTTCCTCCGCACCGTGCCGAACGCGAAGGCCGTCGTGGAGTTCGACACGGCTGGAGCTGCGCGCAAGGTGCGCGAACGGGAAGACCCCGGCGTGGCGGCCATCGCCAGCGAGACCGCGGCCCGGCTCTTCGGCCTGGAGATCCTGCGCCGCGGCATCCAGTCGCAGGAGGGGAACCAGACCCGTTTCGTGGAGCTGGCCCGCGAGCCCGAGCCCGTGCCTCCTGGCACGCCGTCGCGGACCTCGCTCCTGCTGGCCGTCTCGCACGAGCCCGGTTCCCTCGCCGGCCTGCTGACCGTGTTCGCGGAGCGCGGGGTGAACGTCACCAAGCTGGAGTCGCGGCCGATCCCCTCGAGCCCGTGGAAGTACCGCTTCTATCTCGACCTCGAAGGGCACGCGGACGACGAACGGGTCCGTGCCGCGCTGGAAGAGGCCAGGGCGCACACCACGGAGATCCGGGTGCTGGGAACGTATCCGGCGGCGGAACGATAGAAACCTCACCCCCTGTCCCCCTCTCCCATCTCCCACCCAGCCAACCCCGGGAGAGGGGGGACGTGTCCGAACCTCTGTCGCAAGTTCCTGGCAACACAGGGTGGCGCCCCTTGTGGGCGCGGGCGCGTAGCCCCGGGTTTCAACCCGGGGGGCTCCAGGCGCCCGCCCATCCCACCCACGCCCCTTCAGGGGCGACGGCGAGGGCGGAGCGGCACAGCCCCCGTCACCGCGAGATCCATGCACGGGCGGCCTTCCTTCCCACCGTGCCATCGCCCCTGAAGGGGCGCGGCAACGAGACAACGCGAACAGGCCCCCGGGTTGAAACCCGGGGCTACGCGCCTGCGCCCGCAAGGGGCGCCACCCCCCGCCCGGAATCTGACACGGCTTTGGTAGAGTCCGCCCTAATGAGACACCTCTTCCTTTCCCTTCTCCTCTTCCCCGCCGTCCTCGCCGCCCAGGACTGGCAGACCCCCGTCGAGACCGCCGATTTCGAGGCCACGCCGAGCTACGAGGAGACGATCGCGTTCCTCCGGCAGATCGAGAAGCGGATGCCCGAGATGAAGCTGAGCTTCTACGGCACCTCGCCCCAGGGACGGCCGATGCCGCTCGTCGTGGTCTCCAGGGAAAAGGCATTCACCCCGGCGGACGCTGCCCGCGCCGGCAAGCCGGTCGTCATGATCCAGAACGGCATCCACGCCGGGGAGATCGACGGCAAGGATGCCTGCCTGATGATCCTGCGCGACCTGGCTCTCGGCCGGCACCGCGAGCTGCTCGACAGGATGACGCTCCTCATCCTGCCGATCTACAACGTGGACGGCCACGAGCGGGTCTCGCCCTACAACCGGCCCAACCAGGACGGACCGCGCCAGGGCATGGGCTTCCGTACCACCTCCTCGGGCCTGGACCTGAACCGCGATCATCTCAAGGTCGCCTCGGTCGAAGCCCAGGCCCTCATGGCCCTGGTCTCGGCCTGGCGGCCCCACCTGCACGTGGACGACCATGTGACGGACGGTGTCGATCACGACTGGGTCCTGACCTGGTCCTGGGCCGAGGCCCCGCAGGCGCCGCTCCCGGTCGACCTGTGGCTGCGCGATCATCTTCCCAAGGCGCTCGCCGCGACCGAGAAGGCCGGCCACCGCGCCGGTCCCTACGTGGACCTGAAGGACGGCAACGATCCGAGCAAGGGGTTCAGCTCCTGGGTGGGCGCGCCGCGCTACGCCACCGGCTACTACCCGCTGCGCAACCGGCCCTCGATCCTGGTGGAGATGCACTCCTACAAGCCCTACAGGCAGCGGGTGCTCGCCAACCGGGACTTCCTCCTTGCCGTGCTGGCAGAGGTGGCGAGCGATCCCATGGGCCTGACGCACGCCGTCGCCGAGGCCGAGGCCGCCACGGTCGCGCTCGGCCGGCCGGACGCGAAGCCGTCCACGATGGCGGTGGTCTACGACGAGAGCGAGGCCGCGGACACGATCCGCTTCCCCGTCTATGCCCACGAGCTGGGCTCGTCCGTGGTGACCGACGCGCCGCTCCTGCGCTACCGCCGCGGCCAGGTGCAGGAGATGGAGGTGCCCTGGTATCACCGGCCCAAGGTGACCCTGACCCTCCCCCGGCCGCGCGGCTATCTCGTGCTCCCCGGCTGGCCGCAGATCGAGCAGCGCCTGCACACTCACGGCCTGCGGGTGGAGACCGTCCGCGAGGCGGCGGAGATCGAGGTCGAGACGATCCGCGTCTCCGACCCGAAGTTCGCCGAGCGCCCCTACCAGGGTCTGCACCGGGTGCAGGCGAAGGCGGAGCGCCGGACCGAGCGCCGCTCCATCCCGGCCGGCGCCCTCTGGGTGCCGGCCGATCAGCCGGACTTCGCCATCGCGGTGCAGCTCTTCGAGCCCGAGGCCGTGGACTCGCTGCTCTCCTGGGGGCTCCTCTCCAGCATCTTCGAGCAGAAGGAGTACATCGACTCGCGCGTCCTCGAAGAGCTCGCCGGCGAGATGGTCAAGGACCCGAAGACCGCGGACGCGCTCCAGGGGGCGATGAAGGACGAGAAGTTCGCCAAGGACCCGTTCGCGCGCTATCTCTGGTGGTACCGCCGCACGCCCTACTGGGACGAGACGATCGGGCTCCTGCCCATCTACCGCGTCATGCAGGCGCCGGCTCTGAAGACGGAGCCTGCTCGATGAGCCCGGCCACCTCCGGCGGGATCGAGATGGCCTGGATCCCGTCCTCGAACAGGCAGTACACGGTGGTCACCTGGCCGCGGGCCACATCGCGCTCTCCGAGGCGGATGTCGAAGCCATAGGTGAGCGACGACGTCCCCTTGCGCAGCACGCGCAGGTGGATGTCCAGCTCGTCGCCGAAGCGGGCGGGCGAGAGGAACTCGCAGGAGGCGGCGACCCGCGGCCAGCCGACGCGGCGGCCCTCGGCATCGCGGTACGAGCCGGGGTTCGCGCCCAGGGAGCGCAGGAACTCGTGCTCGGTCTGCTCCATGAAGACGTAGAAGCGGGAGAAGTGGACGATGCCGCCCATGTCGGTGTCGACGAACTCGATACGGCGCCGGGTACGGTACTCGCAGGTGGCGTGCATGGCGGCGGGATTGTACCCGTGATTCAATAAAGGACCGATGAGGTCGTCCGTCTTTCCCAGGCTCGCGCTCGGGCTGTTCGCCGTCTTCCTGGCCATCTCCATCTTCCAGGCGGCGCGCGCGTCGGGCCGGAGCGGCCTCCTGCTGCTCCAGGCCCGCGGCGAGACGCCGTCCGAGGAGCGCGTCCGGGCCTACGGTCCCGAGTACACCCGGGCCATCGCGGAGATCCGCCGGACGATCCCGGAGGATGGCGCCTACATCCTGATCAGCGGCAGCCCCGAGGCGGAAGGAGCGCCGTACTGGGTCAAGTACGACCTGGCGCCGCGGCGCGCGGTCTATCTCGGCGAGCTCGGCTCTCTGCAGCCGGTCGAACGGCTCCGCAGGCGCATGCCCCGGGCGGCCCGCTGGGTGGTGATCGCCTACGACGCCTACCGTCCCCCGCTGCTGATCGAGCGCTTCAGGTTCGTGCAGGAGAGACAGAGGCGACAGGGTGCGTGAGCTGCTCGCCCATCTCGGCGGCGTGGCGCTCTTCGCCGTCCCCGGCTGCGCGCTGACCGGGCTCTTCCCCGGTCTGCGCGCCACTCCCTGGCTCCGCCGGCTGGGCTACGGGCACCTCCTGGGGGTCGCCGCCGTGGCCGGCACCCTCTACGCGCTCTCGGCGCTGCTCGGCGTCCCGCTCCGGCGCCCGGCGATCTTCGGGACCGCGGCGGCGCTGACCGCGGCCGGCCTCGTTGGATACCTGCGCGCCGGGAGGAGAGAGGGCATCCATCGCCGCCTCCCCTTCCGCGCCCGGCTCGCGGCGCTCCTGCTGGCGCTCGTCGGCGCCGGCGTGTCGGCCGGTCTCTTCGCCGAGGCGCTCGTGTTCCCGCTGCGCGACTGGGACGGCCGCATGCACTGGGCGGCGCAGGCGCGCTACATCCGCTTCGAGGGCTCGGTCCTCCCCCTGGCGGTCGTGCGCGGCCAGTGGTACATCAACCATCCGCGCTACCCGGTGCTCCTGCCCGTGGCCCAGGTCGCGGTGCTGGAGGCGACCGGGGCGGGCGAGGACGAGCTCTTCTTCCGCGGCCTCTATGCGTCCTTTCTGCCGGCCTTCCTGCTCGTGCTCTACGACGGCGCGCGGCGCTGGGCGGGCTGGCTCCCGGCCGGCCTCGCCACGGCCGCGGCCGCAAGCATCCCGTTCCTGACCTTCTTCGTGGACGGCGGCGCGGCCGGCTCCTACAGCGACCTGCCGCTCGCCTGCTTCTACGGCGCGGCGCTGGTCCTCCTGCTGCGCGGCAGGGTCTTCCCGTCGGACGGCATCGCCGCCGGCCTGCTCCTGGGCGCGGCCGTGCTGACCAAGAACGAGGGGACGATCCTGGCCGGCTTTGCCCTTCTCGCCGCGGCCCTCGGCCCCGGCCTCCGGCGCCGAAAGACCTCCCTCGCCGCCGCCGCGGTCCTGCTCGCGGTCCTGGCCTTCTTCGTCTACTGGCGCCTCCAGATCCCGAACCGCCAGGACGAGAATTACGAGGAGCGCGTCACGGTCGGGCAATTCTTTCCCGGCGCGCTCACCCGCATCCCCGACTTCGGCGGCCGGATCCTCATCCAGACCTTTCTCACCTGGGACCGCTGGCTGGGGTTCTGGTGGGTCGCGCCCCTCGTGCTCGTCGCCGGGCGGGGCGTGTTCCAGGGCAGGCGGGCGGCCCTCTCCTGGCCGCTCCTCCTCGGCTTCGCAGCCCCTCTCGCCCTGGCCTGGGGGGCCTACACGGTCCACTGGCAGCCGGACGGGCTGGCCAGGGTGACCTGGGAGCGCTTCCTGGTGCAGGGCTCGCTGCCCTTCTTCCTGCTCCTCGCCCTCGCTCTGCGCGAGGCGCTGCAACGGGCCTCTCCGGGTTGGCGCGTTTATAGCAATAGATCCAGGGGCTGAAGTTGGCGCAGAGGACGACTCCATGGCGAGACAGACCAAATCCGACCAGGACCAGGAGGTCCGCGAGAGCCTCTCGCGCTACCGCATCTTCTTCGAGCTGAGCGCCGAGGGCATCTGGCGCTGCGAGCTCGAGGAGCCGGTGCCGGTCGAGCTCCCGGCCGAGGAGCAGATCGAGCGCTTCTACCGCCATGCCTTCCTGGCCGAGTGCAACCGCGGCATGGCCCGGATGTACGGCCTCTCGGAGCCCGCGGAGCTGGTCGGCGCCCGCCTGGGCGACCTGCTCCCGCGCTCGGACACCCACAACGTCGAGTACCTGCGCACCTTCATCCGCTCGGGCTACCGCCTGTCCGGCGCGGAGTCGCACGAGCTCGACCGCGAGGGCAAGCCCAAGTACTTCCTGAACAACCTGATCGGCGTGCTGGAGAACGGCCGCCTGCTGCGCGTGTGGGGAACCCAGCTCGACATCACCGAGCGCAAGCGGCTCGAAGAGGAGCTGCGGCGCCGCGCCGAGGACCTCGCCGGCGCCGACCGGCGCAAGGACCAGTTCCTCGCCATGCTGGCGCACGAGCTGCGCAACCCGCTCGCGCCGATCCGCAACGCCGTCGAGCTGATGCGCCAGGTCGAGACCATCGACCCCGCGTTCCAGCCGTCGCGCGAGATGGTCGAGCGCCAGGTCAAGCACCTGGCCCGCCTGGTGGACGACCTGCTCGACGTCTCCCGCATCACCCAGGGCAGCATCCGCCTGCGCAAGGAGGCGGTCGAGCTGGGCACCGTGATCGAGCGCGCGGTCGAGGCCACGCGGCCGCTCATCGACTCGCGCGCCCACAGCCTCAAGGTCCAGCTCCCGACCGATCCGATCCACCTGGAGGCCGATCCCACCCGCCTGGAGCAGATCCTGGCGAACCTCCTCAACAACGCGGCCAAGTACACGATGCCGGGCGGCCAGATCCGGGTGACCGCGGCGGTCGAGGGCGGCGAGGCCGTGGTGCGGGTGCGCGACAACGGCATCGGCGTGCCGCCCGACGTGCTGGAACGGGTGTTCGAGCCCTTTGTCCAGTCCGAGGGCTCGCTCGCCCGCTCCGAGGGGGGCCTCGGCATCGGCCTGACCCTGGTGCGCAGCCTGGTGGAGATGCACGGCGGCAGCGTCGAGGCGCACAGCCCGGGCCTGGGCCAGGGGAGCGAGTTCGTGGTGCGGCTGCCCGCCCGGGTGCCGGCCGAGAAGAGCGCTCCCATGCCCGAGCCGGAGGTCGCCTTCTCCTCCCGCGGCCTGCGCGTGCTCGTGGTCGAGGACAACGTGGACGCAGCGGAGAGCCTCGCCGCCCTGCTCCGCCTCTGGGGCCACGAGGTGCGGATGGTCCACGACGGCCTGGCGGCGCTCGACGCGGCCAGGGAGCAGCATCCCGAGGTCGTGCTGCTCGACATCGGCCTGCCCGGGCTCGACGGCTACCAGGTGGCCAAGCGCCTGCGCGAGGACAGCTCCATGGATGGCGCGCTCCTCGTGGCCATGACCGGCTACGGCCAGCCCGAGGACCGCCGCCGCTCCCGCGAAGCCGGCATCCACCACCATTTCGTGAAGCCGGTGGAGCCCTTCGTGCTGCGCACGCTGCTCTCGAACCTGGGCGCGCCGGTGGTTTCGGAACCGTATTAAAGGAGGGGCTCTGGTAGACTCAACCAGAGCCCCATGAACGCCCCCACCGAGAGCCGCCTCCTCAGGCTGGCCATTTCGAAGGGTCTCCTCGCCTGGGAAGACCTCGACGCCGTCGCCGACCGGGTTCTCACCCCGGGGGGCGGCGCAACGGCCGAGCGGCTGTGGGTCCAGGCGCTCCTCGACTCCGGCCGCCTCGACCGCGCCGCCCTGGATTCCC
>Ga0268265_10001142_pt1 | contig 23408 bp, 27 predicted proteins | sample KBSSwiS52_FD_190355 | JGI IMG/M metagenome (GOLD analysis project Ga0268265, IMG submission 190355) | Switchgrass rhizosphere microbial communities from Kellogg Biological Station, Michigan, USA - KBS Switchgrass S5-2 (SPAdes) (version 2) | ecosystem: Host-associated > Plants > Roots >... | reverse complement strand
GATCCTCTCGGGCGGCCGGTAGTCCGGGTCCGGGTGGAGCTTCGCGATCCCGGCCTCGGTCATCTTCCCCTCCGCCAACAGCCGCTCGACCCGCTCCAGGTTGGAGGGCGACCAGTTGGTGCGGTCCTTGCGCGGCGTGAACGTCTGGGCGTAGTGGTCGTCGTCCAGCTTGCGGGCGATGCTGTCGATCCACCCGAAGCAGAGCGCCTCCTCGACTGCGGCGTCGTAGGACACCCGCGGCTTGCCCGTGTGCTTCTTGGGGTAGACCAGCCAGACCTCGGTTTCGGTGGCATGGTGCTCCTCCAGCCACGCCCGCCAGGCCTCCCGGGTTTCGACGTGGATCAGCTTCGGCTTGCTCATGCCCGTATACTTACACCCATGCGCTACACCATGAAAGAGAAGCTGATCGCCCTGGGCGAGGACTTCATGATCCAGGACGAGAATGGCCGCGACGTCTACTTCGTCGACGGCAAGGCGTTCAGCATCGGCGACAAGCTGGTGTTCAAGGACATGGCGGGCAACGAGCTGGCGCGCATCGAGCAGAAGCTCCTGGCCTGGGGCCCGACCTACGAGATCTACCGCGACGGCCGCCACGTGGCCACGGTCAAGAAGTCGCTGTTCACCCTCCTGCGCTGCAAGTTCACCGTGGACGTGCCCGGTCCGGACGACCTGGAGGCACAGGGCGACTTCCTCGACCACGAGTACGCCTTCACCCGCGGCAGCGAGCCCGTGGCCCGCGTGTCCAAGCGCTGGCTCTCCATCCGCGACACCTACGGCATCGACGTCGCCGCCGGCGAGGACGACGTCCTCCTCCTGGCCTGCGCCGTGGTCGTCGACCTGGCCTGCCACAAAGCCGAGGGGCATGACCACTAGCCTCCTGTTCCTCTGCGCGCTTCTCCTCCCGCCGGCCCTACCTGCCGGCGTGGCCCCCTTGCCGGAGGCGCTCGAGAATCGCGTCGAAGCGCTCCTCGAAGAGGCGGAGAAGTACCGCGGCCTCGAGGCGAAGGAGGCCGTTCCGTCCGGCACCGTGGACGATTCGGCTCTCAAGAGGAAGATGGTCGAGTCGTTCCAGACCGACCTGCCCCCGGAGAAGCTGCGGCCGGTCGAGGTGGCTCTCAAGGCCTTCGGCCTGGTGCCGGAGAGCCTGGACCTGGTGAAGTTCTTCCCCGATCTCCTCACCAGCCAGGTGGCCGGCTTCTACGACCCGGAGCGGCACTATCTCGCCCTGGTGCAGCGCGAGGGTGAGATCGTGCCGTCGACCGACCTTCCAGCCGACCAGGCGAAAAAAGCCGAGGAGGCGGTGCTCGTCCACGAGCTGACGCACGCACTCCAGGACCAGCACTTTCACCTGGAGACGTTCGCGAGCGGCCAGCCGCTGGACGACGCGGACGTGGCCAGGGTCGCCCTGATCGAGGGCGACGCCACCCTGGTCATGATGGACTTCTTCTCCGGCATGAGCTTGGCGGCTCTGCCCGGCGTCGAGGAGATGATGGGCTCGTTCCTGGACGACCCGCGCGGGATGTTGGAATCCGCGCCGGGCGTGCCAGGCGTGGCCGAGCTGGCCTCGGCCCCGGCGTGGTTCCAGGACACGCTGCTCTTCAGCTACTTCGAGGGCTTCCGGTTCTCCTTGAGCGCGCGCCGCAAGGGCGGGCAGGAGCTGCTCGACCGGGCCTTCACCAAGGACCCTCCGCGCTCCTCGGAGCAGATCCTCCATCCCGAGAAGTGGCACACGAAACGGGACGACCCGGTCGTCCTGCCCTGGCCGGACCTCTCCCGCGCGCTGCCGGGCTGGACCAAGACGACCGAGGCGCAGCTCGGCGAGCTCACGATCCGCACCCTTCTCCGCGGCGCGCTGAAGAAAGAGGAGCGCGCCGCCCAGGCCGCGGCGGGCTGGGGCGGGGATCGCTTCGCCGTCTATGAGAAGGATGGTCAGCGGTTGCTGGCCTGGCTCACCGAGTGGGATACGGATGCCGACGCCCGCGAGTTCCAGGGCGCCGCCAAGGGTTTGGGCCGGGGTTGGGCGGTCCAGCGCACCGGCCGGCGGGTCGTGGTGATCCGCGGGACGCTCAGGAAGCCCGAACGGGCGGCGCTCCAGGCGGAGCTGGCCGCCGTCCGGGCCGGGAACAGGTAGGGCAGGCGGCTAGACCCGCGTCATCAGGCCGTCGACCGTGGAGATGTGCGCTCTCTGGCGGGGGATGAGACCGCGGATCAGCGCCTGGCAGTCGGCGGGCAGGTTCTCATCCTTGAGCGCATCCTCATAGTCCTTGAGGCCGTGCTCCTCGCCCTCCTTGAGGGCCTTGAGCGCGGCGGTGTTGCCGAGGAGCTTCGCAGCGCCCTCGATGGCCTTCGCGAAGGCGCCCCAGGGGCCCGAGTCCGAGGACGGCTTGCCGCCGTGCTGCTCGACGTGGTGCCAGAGCGCGTCGGCCGCGTCGCGGTGGTCGCGCTGGATGGCCCGCAGCTCCTCGATCCAGGGATCGTGCGGCTCGCTGCCCAGCTTGTCGATCGCCTGCCGGTAGGTCTCGATCGCGCTCATCTCACCCCGCAACAGGCTGTTCAGGGTGTTGGTTTCGGTAGCGGTTGTTGCCATGTGGATCCTCCTTGATGGATGTGCAACGGGAGGGGCGGTACGCCTGCCCCGAGCTTTCCTGCGAAGGGGCTGTGCAAGCGATGTGCCGCCGGTTTGGGGTAGAGTCCGGGCGAGATACCATGGAAGGCAGGTGCTCGCAATGCCGTTCGAGTTGAAGGCTCCCCGCTTTCGGGTCCAGTCGCCGTTCCTCTCCTCGTTGAGGGCCCGCTTCGGCCGCCTCGGCCGCTGGCTCCTCCTCCTCGTCGTCCCGCTCTTCCTGCTGCGAGGCTGCTTCATCACCTACGTCCCGCCCGACCAGATCGGCGTGCGCCAGGTCTCCTTCGGCCCGGGCCGCGGCCTGCAGAAGGAGGCCGTGTCGACCGGCTACCGCCGCGAGGTGAGCGGCTATGAGACGGTCTACACCTTTCCGCGCGAGATCCAGGTGGTGGAGTTCACGAACCACCCGTCGGAGCGCGGTGCCGGGCACAGCCAGATCGGGGCGATCAAGGTGCCCACCGTCGACGGCTATCCGGTGGACGTGGACGTGACCGTGCTCTACCGGATCACCGATCCCTACAAGGTCGCGTCCCGGTTCGGCTTCGGCAAGGGCTATGAGGAGTCGGTGGTGATCCGCTTCACCGATCCGCTGGTCAAGGAGTTCCTGGGCGAGCTGCTGGCCGAGGAGTTCTACCACGAGGCGCGCCTGCGCCGGGTGCAGGAGCTCAAGCGCGAGCTGGTCCGGCGCCTGGAGCCCAACGGGATCTTCCTGGTCGACGTCCTGCTCCGGCAGTACGACTACCCGGAGACCTTCCAGCTCCTCACCGAGCAGAAGAAGCTGCAGGACCAGTCGGTGCTCGCCAACCGCACCTTCGCCAAGCAGGCGGAGGTCCAGACGCGCCTCAACCAGGTCACGGCCGAGGGCCAGAACCTGATCAACGTGAAGGGCTCGGAGTTCAACGCCATGATCACCGAGATCAACGCCCGCAAGGACCTGTACGAGCGGCAGAAGCGGGCCGAGGCCGACCTCCTGGTGCGCTCCGCCGAGGCCAACGGCACCGAGCTGATCAACCGCGCCCTGGAAGGCGCGGGCTCGGCCAAGCTGCTGCGCCTGCGCCGCGGCCTCGCCCTGATCAACGGCATCAAGGGGCCGATCTACATCTCCGAAGACCCGACCGACCTGGGGAAGCCATGAAGAAGATCGCAACGCTCGTCCTTCTGCTCGCCGCCGCCGGGCTCGCCGGCTGCACTCCCCATACCACCGCGGCCACCGAGGTCGGGGTCAAGTTCAACAAGGTGACGAAGTCCTACGAGGTCAAGGAGCCCGGCGCCACGCACTTCTTCATGCCGGTGCTCAACGGCTGGAAGACCTTCGACGTCTCGCTTCAGAACCTGGTGATGTCCGCCCGCGTGGAAGAGGGCAGCCGGCAGGAGAAGGACGACCTGCGCTTCAAGACCCGGGACGGCAACGACATCGAGACCGACGTGACGGTGCGCTGGCGGATCGACCCGCGCCGGGTGGCCCGGATCTGGGCGCACGTGGCTCCGAGCACCGAGGAGGTGCAGGAGCGGCTGGTGCGTCCGTTCGGCCGGACCTACATCCGCGACGTCCTCAACCGGCTCAACTCCGAGGACTTCTACAACCCGCGCCTGCGCTTCGCCGCGGCCAACGACGCCACGAATCTCATGGCGAAGCACCTCAGCCCCTACGGCATCGTGGTCGAGCAGGTGCTGCTGGGCGACTTCTCCTTCAAGCCCGAGTACCAGCGCCTGATCAACGCGCGCAAGGAGGCGGAGAAGACGGCGGAGAAGCTGGAAGCGGAGATCCTGGCCACGCAGGAGTCGAACCAGGCAAATCTGCAGTCGAAGGTGGCGGAGATGACCGAGAAGCTGACCCGCGCCGAGGGCGAATTCGAGCAGGCGCGGCGCACGGCCGACGCCTATCTCGTGCGCCGCCAGCAGGAGGCGCAGGCGATCCTGGCGGAGAAGTCCGCTCTCGCCGAGGGCACCCGCAAGGAGCGCGCGGCCTTGAACAGCAGCGCCGGCGACGCCTACGTCAACCTGCAGCTCATCGAGGCCCTGCAGAAGAAGGAGATCCGGCAGATCCCGAAGCTGCCCGGCGGCAACATGATCATCGACGGCAACAAGCTCCTCCAGCAGCTCGGGATCGTCCAGTACGAGCTGAACCGCCGGGAGTCGGCAGAGGAGGACGAGGAGCGGCAGCCATGAGCCGGGCGGGCGCGGGGGGCGCTCCGCTGCTCAACCTGGCCGGCTCGTCGTTCGACTTCGGCAACGTGCTCTTCGCGGTGCTCCAGGAGTGCGAGCACCGCCGCCGCGCCCTGCTGCCCGGCGAGGCCGAGGCGCGGCTCCGGGAGGCGGCGCGCCAGAAGCTGGAGGAGATCCGGGAGAGCTACAAGGAGTCCGGCGGCACGCCCGCCTACTGGCAGGCCCTGGAGCGGGAGGTCCTCGAGACCGCCATGCCCCAGTACATTCCGGCCGCGGTAGAGCAGACCCGGCTGGAGAAGTCCGCCTATGACCTCTGGCGGCAGGGAGACGCCCTGGCCCGCGCGGCCTTCGCGCTCGCCGGCCTGATCCTGGGCGGCCTCCTCATCGCCGCTCCTTTCATTCCGATCTGGGAGGACGCCTTCGCCTTCGTCCTCGCCGTGGTGGGCCTCCTCTACCCGGAGATCAAGCAGCTCGTCAGCGACCTCCGGCACTCCCGGTTCCTGAACCGGCTGATCGTCCAGGCCGAGAAGTATCAGAAGGACGGACGCCTGCACTACCTGAGCGCGACCCGCCTGGAGGAGGAGCTGGAAGCGATGGGGAGCGCAGGGAAGGAGACGCCGGCAGCCGAGCCGTCCCTGCCCGAGGGGAAGGGCCGGGACCGCCACCGGCAGCGCCCGTAGGGGCGGCCCTTGTGGCCGCCCTCCATCCAGGGCACCCACAAGGGGTGCCCCTACGCCTCGGGGGGAACGGTGGCGGGCTGCAGGACCGTCAGGCGCACGGTGTTGATGCGGTTCAGGTGGACCTCCGCGACCTCGATCGCCACCGGGCCGACCTGGACCCGGTCGCCCACGGCGGGGTTGCGGCCGAGCTCCGAGAGCACCAGGCCGCCGACGGTGTCCTCGTCGCGGTCGCTGAGCTCGATGCCGAGCTCGTCTTCCAGGTCCTCGATGAGCATCCCGCCGCTGACCTCGTAGGCGCCGTCCTCCAGCTTGAGCAGCTCGGGCTTGTCGACGTCGAACTCGTCGCTGATCTGGCCGACGATCTCCTCGATCACCTCCTCGAGGGTCACGATCCCGGAGACGCCGCCGTACTCGTCGATGACCGCGGCGAGATGGAAGCGCTCGGTGCGCATGCGCTTGAGCAGGCGGTCGAGCTCCAGGGTCTCGGGCACGAAGGCGATCTCCCGCGACACCTCCTGGAGCGAGGTGACGGGCCGCTCGCGGCGGAAGAGGTCCTTGATGTGGATGACCCCGATCACGTGGTCCAGGTCGCCCTCGCAGAGCGGGAAGCGGGTATGGCCGCTGCGCCGCGCCAGGCGCAGGTTCTCGGCGACCGGCCGCGCCGTGGAGAGGTAGACCACGTCCTGGCGCGGCAGCATGATCTGCCGCGCCACCCGGTGGGAGAGCTCGAAGATGTTGTCCAGCAGCTCGCGCTTCTGGAGCGACATGTGGCTCGCGTTGCTGGAGGACAGGATCAGCCGCAGCTCCTCTTCGTCGTGCGCGATCTCCCCCTCGCTCATCGGCGCGATCCCCACCAGCTTGAGCAGGGAGTTGGCCGTGTGGTTGAGCAGCCAGATCGCCGGGTAGGTGATCTTGTAGAACAGGAAGAGCGGCAGCGCCACCATCAGGGCGGTGCTCTCGGACTTGCGGATCGCGAACGACTTCGGGGCCAGCTCGCCCAGCACGATGTGCAGGGCCATGATGACCAGGAACGCGACCGTCCCGGCCACCGAGTGCAGGAGCGCGGGGTTGTCGCCGGCGAAGCGCCGCACGACCGGCTCGATGATCCAGGCGAAGGCCGGCTCGCCGATCCAGCCCAGGGCGAGGCTGGCGAGCGTGATCCCGAGCTGGGTGGCCGAGAGGTAGGCGTCCAGGTGGCGGATCATGTGCTTCGCCACGTCGGCCCGGCGGCTCCCCGCGGCCACGTAGGGCTCGATCTGCGTCGGCCGCACCTTGACCAGCGCGAACTCCGCCGCCACGAAGAAGCCGTTCAGGAAGACCAGGAGGACGGCGAGGAAGAGACCCCAGCCCGGGCCGAGGAGAGGCGGAGCGCCGGGCACGGCGGCGAGCAGGAACGGGCTCACCGGCACGTCTCCCGCAGCCGGAGCCCATGCCGGAGATCATCGCTGGCGGTGAAGGGGAACGGGACGGGCGTACTCGGAGGGTCCTGACTCAAGGCGGCTCACATCTTAGCACAGCGCGAGGGGGGCCGGCCGTGCCGGCTCATCCGGCGCTCCGGGGCCTGGCCAGCGGCAGGTACGGCATGGGCTCGCCGAGGGGGGCGCCGGCGTGCTCGACCCAGGCATGGGCTTGCAGCTCGCCGCCGGCGCGCCTCACGCCGATCTTCAGCTCGCAGGGCAATCCCTGCCGGCGCAGCAGCGCCTGGAGCGCCAGGGATTGCGGCAGGCAGGCCATCGGCCGGAGGTGATGGCGGGCGGCGATGCCGGTGAGCTGCGCGAGACGCCCGGGGGAGAGGCCCGGCTCCGGGCGGCGGGTGGAGAGCCGCGACAGGAGCCGCTCGACCCTGGGGAGTGGAAGGATCCGGAGCGCGAGGTCCGAGACGAGGAGGTACGCCCAGGCGAGGGCGAGCGCCCGGCGCTCCTCCGGGGTCAGGGCCAGGAGAGCGCGCAGCCTGCTCTTCATGAGACGAGCAGCAGCCGTTGCGAGCTCAAGGTTTCCACGAAGCCCAGCAGCTCCTCCCGCAGGCGTTCCTCGGCGACGTCGTACTCGGCGAGCAGGGCGCGCAGGGCTGCCTCCACGGAGCCGTGCTCCTGGAGCAGCAGCCACATCCGGGTGCCCGTCTCGTTGAGGCCGAAATAGCGGCCGCTCTCGAGCTCGAGCACGACCGCCTCCCCGTCCAGGTCGCGGAACATCACTCCCGGAGGGACGGTTACGCGCGTATCCGGCATCATGCGCCGATTCTACCCCCTTGACAGGCATTTGCCGTCTTCCTACACTGTTAGCAGTCACCGAGGGCGAGTGCTAACAGCCGCCGCTCCGTGACGAACCCCCTTCCAATCCGGTTTGACGACCATAAGGAGGTACAAAGCCGTGAACATCCGTCCGCTACACGATCGTGTCCTGGTGAAGCGCATTGAGCTGCAGGAGCAGGTGCGGGGCGGGATCATCATTCCCGACACCGCCAAGGAGAAGCCGCAGGAGGCCGAGGTCGTCGCCGTCGGCCCGGGCAAGCTGACCGACGAGGGGAAGCGCACGCCGCTGGAGGTCCAGCCGGGCGACCGCATCCTGATGGGCAAGTACTCGGGCAGCGAGATCAAGATCGACGACACGGATTACGTGATCTGCCGCGAGGACGAGATCCTGGCCGTCATCGGCAACGGCAATCGCTAAATATTCAGTGAATTCAGGAGGCTAAAGACATGGCTAAGCAGATCATCTACTCCGGGGACGCGCGCGCCGCGATCCTGCGGGGTGTCAACAAGCTGGCCGACGCGGTCAAGGTGACCCTCGGCCCCAAGGGGCGCAACGTCGTCATCGAGAAGAAGTTCGGCTCGCCGACCATCACCAAGGACGGCGTGACCGTGGCCAAGGAGATCGAGCTCGGCGATCCGCTGGAGAACATGGGCGCGCAGATGGTGCGCGAGGTCGCTTCGAAGACCTCCGACGTGGCCGGCGACGGCACCACCACCGCGACCGTGCTCGCCCAGGCGATCTACCGCGAGGGCTCCAAGAACGTCACCGCGGGTGCGAACCCGATGGAGATCAAGCGCGGCATCGAGCTCGCGGTCAAGGCCGCGGTCGGCGCCATCGACGCCCTGGCCAAGCCGGTCGAGGGCAAGGACATCGCGCACGTCGGCACGATCTCGGCGAACAACGACGAGGAGATCGGCCGCATCATCGCCGAGGCGATGGAGAAGGTCGGCAAGGACGGCGTGATCACGGTCGAGGAGGCCAAGGGCCTGGAGACCACGCTCGAGGTGGTCGAGGGCATGCAGTTCGACCGCGGGTATCTCTCGCCGTACTTTGTCACCGACGCCGAGCGCATGGAGACGGTGCTGGAGAACTGCAAGATCCTGCTCAACGAGAAGAAGATCAGCTCGATGAAGGACCTCCTCCCGGTGCTGGAGCAGGTGGCCAAGCAGGGCCGTCCGCTCCTGATCATCGCCGAGGACGTCGAGGGCGAGGCGCTGGCCACCCTGGTGGTCAACAAGCTGCGCGGCACCCTGCACGTGTCCGCGGTCAAGGCCCCGGGCTTCGGCGACCGCCGCAAGGCCATGCTGGAGGACATCGCGGTCCTGACCGGCGGCCGGGTGATCACCGAGGACCTCGGCATCAAGCTGGAGAACGTGCGCTGGGAGGACCTGGGCGACGCCAAGAAGGTCGTGCTGACCAAGGACGACACCACGATCGTCACCGACTCGGACGATCCGAAGCGGCGTGAGACGATCGCGGGCCGCGTCAAGCAGATCCGCAACCAGGTCGAGGAGACCTCGTCGGACTACGACCGCGAGAAGCTGCAGGAGCGGCTGGCCAAGCTGGTCGGCGGTGTGGCGGTGATCAAGGTCGGCGCCGCGACCGAGACCGAGATGAAGGAGAAGAAGGCCCGCGTCGAGGACGCCATGCACGCCACCAAGGCGGCCGTCGAGGAGGGCATCGTCCCCGGCGGCGGCGTGGCCCTGCTGCGCGCCATCAAGGCGGTCGAGGGCGTCAAGGCCGAGGGCGACGTCCGCGTGGGCGTCAACATCGTCCGCCGGGCGCTGGAGGAGCCGGCCCGCCAGATCGCGATGAACGCGGGCGAGGAGGGCTCGGTGATCGTGCGCCAGCTCCTGACCTCGAACGGCAACAGCGGCTTCAACGCGGCCACCGGCAAGTTCGAGGACCTGGTCGCGGCCGGCGTCATCGATCCGGCCAAGGTGACCAAGACCGCGCTGCTCAACGCCGCTTCCATCTCCGGCCTGATGCTGACCACCGAGGCGATGGTCTGCGAGATCAAGGAGAAGGACGAGGGCAAGGGCGGCGGCATGCCGGGCGGCGGCATGGGCGGCGGCATGGGCGGGATGTACTAGGACCCGCTTCGCCAACGTGTCGAAACGGCCGGTTCCCGCGAGGGGGCCGGCCGTTCCCTTTTGCCCTTGACGTATGCTTGGCCGGTGACCCGGCGACCGTCCATCGCGCTGCCCGACGCGCTCGTCAGCGACCTGTGGCGCATGAACCCCTGGTGGGAAGGGGGCTCTCTGCCCCTGCTTCCTCCGACGCGGCGCTACCTGGTCGATCAGATCCACCGCCGGCTGCAGCTCCGGCTCGCCCCTGCCGTTGTGGTCCGCGGGCCGCGCCAGATCGGCAAGACCACGGCCCAGCTGCAGGTCGTCCAGGACCTGCTCGACCGCGGGGTCCCTCCCCGCAATCTCTTCCGAGTCCAGGCCGACGATCTCTCCGACATCAAGGGGATCTCCGAGCCCATCCTGCGCTTCGCAGATTGGTACGAGCAGGAGATCCTCGGCAAGAGCCTCAACGACGCGGCGCACGAGGGCACCCCCGCCTACCTCTTCTTCGACGAGATCCAGAACCTCAAGGATTGGGCGCCGCAGCTCAAGTCCCTGGTCGATCACTCGACCACGCAAGCCGTCATCACCGGCAGCTCCGCCCTGCGTATCGAGATGGGGAGGGACAGCCTCGCGGGAAGGATCTCCACGATCGAGGCCGGGGTCCTCTCGCTGACCGAGATCGCCGCGTTCCGGGGGATCGATCTGGGTCCGCCGTTCCTCCCCGACAACGGGTTGGAGCCGCTGACCCGGCGGGAGCTCTGGCTGGACCTGCGCGAGCACGGCCGCCGGCTTGCGGAGCCTCGGGACGAGACCTTCCGGGTGTTCTCGGAACGGGGCGGCTACCCGCTCGTCCACCAGCTTGCCGGGACCCCATGGTCCTATCTCGCCGACCAGCTGAACGAGACGGTCATCAAGAGGGTCGTCCGGCACGACCTGCGCAGCCGCCGGCGGGATGCCGCGCTTCTCGAACAGGTCTTCCTGCTCGCCTGCCGGTACGCCGGTCAGGCCCCCGGCCCGCATCTCCTCGCCCGCGAGTCCCAGCGGGTGCTGGGCTCCGAGGTGGCCCCCCGGCGCGCCCAGCAGGCGCTCCGGCTGCTCGCGGACTCTCTCCTCCTGCGCCTCGTCGAGCCCCTGGAGCTGAGGCTCAAGAAGACCCGAGGGGCCGCCAAGATCTGCCTCGCGGACCACGGGCTGCGGGCAAGCTGGCTCCAGGAGATCGTCCCCCTCGATCCCGCGGCTCTCGAGCGGGAGCCGCACCTGAGCCTTCTCGCCGGGAGGATCGCCGAGAGCGTCACGGGAGCGACCCTGTCCACCATCTCGCACCTCGACCTGGCGCACCTGCCGGCGCGCAGCGACCAGCCGGAGATCGATTTCGTCCTCACGATCGGGACGAAGCGGATCCCTCTGGAGGTGAAATACCAGAAGAAGCTCGATCCGCTGCAGGACACCGAGGGCCTGCGGAGGTTCATCGAAAAGGCCGCCAACAACGCGCCCTTCGGCATCCTGGTCTGCCAGGTGGACGAGGGGGCCGTCGTGGACCCGCGGATCGTCACCCTCCCGCTCTCGTCCCTGATGCTCCTGCGATAGACAAGAAGAGGCCGCGGGCAGTTCCGCGAAGCCGCGCCCCGTGAAAGTGATAACTGGGAACTTGTTGCTGGGTAGCCTGGTCTACCCGTTGGGTAGCCTGGTCTACCCGCTGGGTAGACCCCCCTACCCGTTGGGTAGCCTAGTCTACCCACTGGGTAGACCCCACTACCGGTTGGGTAGCCTAGTCTACCCACTGGGTAGACCCCCCTACCCGTTGGGTAGACCCCACTACCGGTTGGGTAGCCTAGTCTACCCACTGGGTAGACCCCCCTACCCGTTGGGTAGACACCTCTACCCGTTGGGTAGCCTGGTCTACCCGCTGGGTAGACCCCTCTACCCGTTGGGTAGACACCTCTACCCGGCGGGTAAGGCTAGCTACCCGCCACTTTTTCGCGCAGGATTGCCAAAGCCCGCCGAACCTGCTCGATCGGCGCGCCACTTGAGCTGAACGCGGCCTCCAGCATCAGCAGCGCCGCGTAATACTTCTCCCGGCTCTCCAACCCGAGCAGAATCCTCTCCCCGGTCGAGGCCTCGGACTGAGCCTCCTGAAAACGGTTCTGGAGAAGAAGCGTCTCACACAGGTCGAGCGAGGCCATCGCGGTGAAGAGCTGGAGCCCCAGGGCCGACAGTCCGTCCCGGGATTCGCGGAGAGCCTGTTCCGCCTCCTCCAGCTCTCCCAGCGATTGGAGAATCCTGCCCTCCATCCAGCGCAGCCGCATGGCCACCGGCCCGGAGCCGTCGCAGTCGGCGCCGAGCCTCGCCGTCTCCCGCGCCTCTTCCTTCCTCCCCAGGGTCAGCAGCAGGAGCATCCGGTTGTGGAGCGCCGCGAGGACCAGGGCCGGGTCTCGCGTGCGGTCGACGCGCCGGAGCCCCTCCAGATTCAAGAGGATGGCGGCCTGCTTGTCGCCAGCCCGTGACGCGTGGATCGATTGCGCGACCCGCGCCCGGCCGCCCAGGTGCCGCTCGCCCGCCTCGTCGTAGAACCGGGTCACCAGCTCCAGCAGATGCGCCGCGAAAGCAGGGTCTCCCGAGCAGCCATAAAGGGTCGCCCTCATCTGGAGCAGGTGTGCCGACAGGTGGGGATCGCGGTAGTCGACCTCCCGGTCGAACGCCTCCTCGAAGGCGCAAGCCGCTTCCGTCGCTTTCCCCGCCACCCGCAGCGCGTTCGCCAGCTCCCCCAGGCCCGCGCCTGCATGGCCGCCACCCCGGCGCTCCCCAGGTCACGGGTCTTCAGCCCCCTTGCCACGATCTGGGCCGCGGAAGCGAAACGGAGCATCTCTCCCGCATCGTGGTACCGCGCCGCCCAGCTCCGCGCCAGCAGCGCCTCGCACACCCCGGCGCCGGCCAGCGCCATGTCTCCATCCCGCGTCAGCGACAGGACGTTGCCGCCGGCGAGCAGCCGCCATGCCTTCACGAACTGGTCGTATTCGCCCGCCGGCAGCTGCGGCAGCGAACGGTACGAGAACCCTGACACGTCGGAAACAGGGAGGGTGGAGGAGGAACGTCGCCAAAATTCGGTCTGATCGATCTGATTCATGGCGACGGATTTTCTCCACTGCTCTCATCGAGCCAGGCTCCTCTTGCACGCGGTTACGAAAAATTGATGAAGCTGAGATCGACGCTGCCGGTCCTGCGGGGCTCCAAGGTTCTGGCGGAACGCCAAGACAGAGCTTCCGGCCTGCTCCCGCCGACCACAATGCCGGCCCGTGAAGAAGGAACGAGCCCCGCGGCCGCCTCGCACCGAGGCGGAAGAGAAGCTGTTGCAGGCCCTGAGGGAGCGTCTTGCGCAGGATGGCCGCTCCATCTCCGAGATCGAGCGCTTGGTCGGCCGCGGGCATGGCACCCTTTCCAACGTCCTGCGCGGCCGGAGCGAGCTGCGGCTCCATCATCTCGAGACCCTCGGCCCCGTCCTCCGCTTCACCCTCCCCGAGATCGTCGCCGAGGCCTATGGGATCAAACTTACGCTTGACTTTCCCCGTCGCCCTCGATAGGCTCCCCGTGCAGTCCGTTGTCGTGGGCCGGCTTGCCGGCCTGAAATGAAAACGGCCTGGGAGCGAGCTGGAACCTCACCCCCAGGCCTGACCTCACACGGGAGACCAGTCCCATGCAAGGCTCGGACGATCGTAGCATCCCCCTGTATCGCAACGCGTTCACCCATCCCTTCCTCCAGCGTTTCGGCGAGCTCGACGAGCCGCCCTCGGCGGGCGAGGCCGACGCCGCCGGCCCCTGGGAGGTCGAGGAGATCCCCGGCTTCGGCTTCGGCCTGTTCCGCGCGGGCGAGGGCTGGAGCCGCGGCTTCCCGCCCGCGGCCGTCTTCGACCGCCGGCCCGTGGCGCTGCTGGCCGCGGCCGTGCTGCCCGGCACCGGCCGCGACGCGGCCTTCCGGCTGCACAAGAGCGCCGGCGCTGCCGGCTACGCCGTGGAGTCGGCGGGCGAGGTCGCGGGTCATATCGCCCTGTTCGACGAGCGGCTCGTCGACGCGCTGCATGTCGTCGAGATGATCGCGAGGTCGCCCCTGTCGCTGGCGAACTTGCTGGAAGGCGCCGGCGCGCTGGCCCTGGAGCGGGCGGGCGCCATCCTGGACAACCGTTTCCCGCAAGCGTAAGTCGTAGGTGATTACCCGCCCACTCTGCCGCACCGAGGGTGGGCGGCTCCCTCTCCCGCGCAGCGGGGGAGGGTCGGGGAGGGGGCCTTCCCGGCCTTCTTTCTTTCTTGGAAAGCACTCTAGGAAATGAGCGCGGGCGAGCGGGCGATGCAACTCGCTCCCTGCACCGCGCCGGAGACCTCTGCATGCGAACCTCGCTCGTCGCTCTCGCCCTCGCCGCCGCCCTAGCTGGCGGCCTGCCGCTGGAGACGATCTGGTCCTTCTTCACGTCCGCTTGGAGCGCAGCCGCGGACGCGGGTTGCGGGCTCGATCCGAACGGCCGGTGCAGCCCGGCACCGCAGACGGACGTGGGGCTCGGTTTCGACCCGGTCGGCAGCACGGCCCCGCACTCGGACGCAGGTTGCGGGTTCGACCCGAGCGGCCTCTGCCAGCCGGCGCCGCAGACGGATGAGGGCCTCGGCTTCGACCCGGACGGCTAGTGCTCCGTCACTCCTGAATTGCCGGGAGGTCACGCTTTCCCTGGGACCGCCGGCGTCTCGCCGGCCCACACTTCCAGCAGCCAAAAAGGCCGGGCCTTCGGCCCGATCTTTTCCATGCCGGCGAGGACGCCAGCGGTCCCAGGGAAAAAAACGCCGCCGAACTAGGCTGCGAACCGCAGCGCCGGGTCGTGGCGAGCCCGGAAAAGGAAGCCAAGCACCTGCCGGGCCAGCTCGGCCGTGGCCGCTTCCCGCTCCGCCGCCTTGCGGAAGAGATCCAGGGCCTTACGGGCTTCGTGGTGCACGTCCTCCGACTCGAACGCCTCGGCCAGCTCCACGGTCAGCGCCTTCACCTCGGCGGTCTTCCCCTCGTCGAGCAGCAGGCCCGCGATCTCCAGGGCGGCTAGGCACACGTCGTACGCCATCCCCTCCTTGGCGAACTTCGCCAGCGCCTGCTCGAGGAGGAAGCGCGCCGCCGCGCGGCGGCCCAGACCGCCCTGGATGCGCCCCTCCAGCCAGGTCAGCCGGATCAGGTCGATCTCGTCGCCCAGCTCCATGGCCACCGGCCTCGCCTGCTCGACCAACTCGGCTGCTTCGCCGAACTCCTTGAGAAACGTCAGGTTCACCGCCAGGTTGGCCCGCTGCTTGTACCAGAGGCGCGGATCGGCGTCCCGGTCCAGCCGCGGCCCGGCTGCCCGGAGGGCTTCCACGGCCCGCCCGTACTCGCCCATGGCCGTTAGCGTGGCCCCCTTGTTGATCAGGGCGCGCGCCGGGGAGCGCCCGACCGCTATCGCCATGTCCAGCTTCTGCAACGCCTTGTCGAAGTCGCGCTCGGCCCGGCAGAGCGACGCCTCCAGGTCGGGCAGCCTGCCTGGGTCGAGCAGGCCGTAGGGGTCCGCGCCGGCCTCCGCCAGGCAGTTTGCCTCGTCGAAGGTCTTTCGGGCCTCCTTGAGGTTGCCGGGGACGCGCAGCGCGTTGGCTTGGTAGGCCAGGGCCCGGCTCCTGATCGCCTCGGGCCAGCCCTTTGGACCCTTGACCGTTTCCGCGAGCTCCCGGCTGAGCTGCGCCAGCTTCTTTGCCTCGTCGATGTCTCCCGAGGCAGCGTTCACGGCCGCCTCGCCGGCCTCCAGGCAGAGCGCCCAGGGTTGATGCTCGGCGTCGAGCCGGAGCACGACCGCGCGCTGGGCCGGGGTGTACTCCTTGAGGAGCGGCAGCTGGTCCCGAGCCCGCTGCCGGTCCTCCTCACAGGGCAGCCGCTCCGGCATCTCCATCGACAGGAGCAGCTTCCAGGCCTGCTCGGCGTGGAAGCGCAGCGAGCGGGCGAGCCCCTCCAGGAGGTCCTCGGCGCCGCCGCCCTCACGCACCCGGGTGCGGCGGTCGATCTCGGCGAGGCAGACGATCGTGTCGCCGAACTCCAGGGAGAGGTTCGCGAGCCGCGCTCCGTCCGCCAGCTTTTCGGGCTCCGGCTCGTGCAGGAAGGTCTCGTACTGCCCCAGGGTGCCGACCGCGATCCCGAGCTCGTCCGAGAACTCGGGCTGCGTGAAGCCGGAGAAGGCGCGGTACACGTGCATCTTCACACAGCCGGGCGCCTCTTCCGGTTTCATTCGTTTGTTGCCCATTCCGGTCTCCTCTAGTACGCGGCTACAAAAAATCGCAGACTTGGTCCGCCGCGGCCCGCGCGGGCCAGGGTGGCCCGCTGCCGGCGCCGCGCCGGAGACCTTCCATGCGCAAAGCCCTCATCGCCCTGATCCTCGCCGGCTCCCTCGGCGCCGGCCGGCCCACCCTCCTAGGCCAGCTCTGGTCCTTCCTGAGCTCGGCCCTGAGCGTGCCGACCGCGGATGAGGGGTGTATCTTCGACCCGAACGGCCTGTGCAAGCCCAAGCCGCAGACGGATGGCGGCCTCGGCTTCGACCCGAGCGGCCAGCCGGGCTCATGACTCGAACCGGAGGCCCTTTTCGTGCCGGGCGCGGAGGAGGAAGGCGAGGACGCGGCGGGCCAGGTCCTGGTCCGCAGCGCCGCTTTCGGCCGCATCGCTGAAGAAGCGCAGGGCGGTCAGGGCTTCCGGATATACCTTCTTGGCTTTGAAGACGTCGGCGAGGACGGGGGTCAGAGCCCTGACCTCCGCCTTCTTTCCCTCGCGCAGCAGCAGCTCGGCGAGCTCCAGGAAAGCGAGCGCCATGTCGTACCAGAGCTCCTGTGCGCGCAGCCCCTCCAGTACCTTCTCCAGCTGTCGGCAGGCTTCCCGGGTGCGGCCGAGGCCCGCGGCGATGCGGCCGCGCACCCATGTGAGCCGGACCAGCTCGTTCTCGTCGCCGAGCCGGGCGGCCTCGGCGCGCACCAGCTCCTCCAGCTCGGCAGCCTCGTGATAGCGCGACACCTGGGCGTAGCACACGGCGAGGTTGGCTTTCAGCTTGTACCAGAGCTGCGGGTCGGCCTTCCGGTCGACGAGCGTCTCGGCTTCGAGCAGGGTTTCGACGGCCTGCTCATGCACGCCCATGACGATCAGGGTGGTCCCTCGGTTGACGAGCACCCGACCGGGGCGGCGGCTCACCTGCCGAGCTTCCGCGAGTCGGTCCAAGGCCTCGCCGCACCGGCGCTGGGCGCGGAGGAGGGACGCCTCGAAGTCGAGTAGCCGCCCTGGATCGAGGATGCCGTCGGGGTCGGAGCCGGCGAGCCACAGCTCGTTGGCCGCTGCGAGGCCGGCTTCCGCCGCGTCGAAATGGCCCTGCACGCGCCGCACGTTCGGCGCCGCGGCGGCGGCGTAGCCGCGGACCCTCTTCAGCCAGCCTTCCGGCCCTTGCACCCGCTCCGCGATCTCCACGGCGAGCCGTGCCCAGGCGTCTGCCTGCTTGATGCTTTTTGAGGCGCAACGCGTGGACTCGTCCGCCACGGCCTCCGCGAGGCTCCAGCTCTGAAACCGGCGGATCGACTTCACGGCGGCGAGACGCTCGTCCTCCTTGAGCCCGCGCAGGATCACGAGCTGGATACCGGCGCGCCAGCGGGCGGGCTCGACGTGTTCGGACCTGGGGTACTCGTCGAGGGGAGGAGCCTCGCGGGAGCGGCGGGCGATCTCGGCCGCGGCCCTGCGGCGCTCGCGCAGGTCGCCGAGCAGCCAGAGCTCGACGGCCTCGCGCTCGCCGGGAGTGAGCCCGTCCTCGGCGTCGAGGGCTGTGAGCGATTCGAGCCAGCCCGCGGTGATCGCGGCATGCGTGGGCTGCACCCGCATGGCGGCGAGGAGCTGCTGGAAGTCCGTCTCCTCGACAGGCGTATTCCGTTTGCGGGAAAGGAGCTGATCGATCTGTCCCGGCGTCCTGCCGCTCCGGGCGGCAATCTCCTTGTGGGTGAGATCGCGCCAGGCGGCCAGGAACCAGAGGATGAGCTGATACAGCGCGTTCTTGATGAACATTCCGGATCCTCGACATGGATTCAACGGCAATGAAGCCCTTGAGCAGGTTGGAGTCTAGACCATTTTCTGGCTGAACGCGAAAAGGTCGGGCCAACTTTACCGAGCCGGCGCAGACTGGCGCGCAAGAGGAGGAAAGGGTGACCGGATTTCTCTCCGGATCTGCTGAATCGGAGAGTTTCTGTCGCCACGAAGCGCAGACATGAAAGGGAAAAAGCTTCGGCTCGCGACCACCACCAAAACCATCCGCCGGAGGTGGCACCACGCAGACCCCGACGACATGCGGAAGCTTCTGGAGGACGCACTGGCGCCGGGGCAGGCCAAGGCCCTGCGCCGGCACCTGCGAGACTGCCTCGATTGCGCGCTCCTGGCGGGCCGTCTGGCCGCGATCCAGGGCACCGACCTGGAAATGACCTCATGAGCTTTCATCTAGCTTACCTCAAGCTGAACACGGACTTTTTCATGAGCGGCAGGCCGACCGCGGAGAAGCTCCAGTACGCGCTGGTGCCGGAGGAGCTCCCTTCCGGAGAGAAGTGGTATTTCGATCACATCGACTTGAACGGCCGTCCGATGGGCCGGTTCCCGGCGATGCCGGAATTCCTGTGCACGCTGCGCCAGCCGGGGATCGAGGCGGGTAAGGAGGATTCGCTCGAGGTGCGGCTCGTCGAGACCCTGAAGGGCCGGGCGCGGAACGCGTCGCACGTGATGCCGGAGATTGTCGCCACGCAAAGGACGCCCCGGTGGTCGAAGCTGGTGCTTCCCGCGCACGTCATCGCGGAGCTGCGGCGTCTCGGGGGTGCGGCATGACCTTCGACGACCTCTTCGAGGAGGAGGAGGACGACACCGGGCTGGTCGACCTGCTCACGGACCTGTTTCCGGGCCAGGAGTCTCTGCTGTTCCATCTGCTGATCTGCTCTCCGTGCCGGGACAGGGCGACCACGGGGCTGCTGGCGAGGTATGGCACCAGCCTGGTGCTGCCGGTCGGGGGCCTGGCGGAGCTGCTGGGGGACGACTGCGATCCGGAGTTTCCGATCGACGGCTGGATCGACGAGCTGCTGGCGCACCCGCGCGAGCATCACTTCGAACTGCTGGACGAGCCGCGCTTCGGCGACGGCCTGCTGGTTCGGCCGCTGTTGGAGCGTTGCTGGCGCGAGCAGCTCCGGGAGCCGGAGCTGGCGGAGCACCTGGCCCTGCTGGCGGTACGGCTGGCAGGCAGGACGCTGGACGATGCCGGCCTGCAAAAGGCGCTGGTTCGGGCCAGCGCGACGATGGCCAACACGCGCCGGCTGACGGGAAAGCTGGACGATGCGTTGCAACTGCTCGCCGAGCCTTCGGTGCCCTGGGCGCCACGGGTGGACCAGGCGCGGTTCTGGCGCGCCGCGGCGCTGGTGCGCTGGGAGCTGGGCGGGCTGGAGGCGGCCATGGAGCTGTTGCAGGAGGCGGCGCGGCTGTTTTCGGCGGCTCGGCTGCTCTGGGAGGAGGGGGAGACGCTGACGCTGCTGGGCCTGGTGCAGCGGGAGGCGGGGCTGCTGCCGCAGAGCATGGCCTCGCTCCTGAGCGGCCTGCAACTGCTTCCGCCGCAGGCGTGGCATGGGCTGGCGGCGCGGGGATGTCTCGCGCTGGCGGCGGACTTCGCCGAGCTGGGCAATCCGGAGGATGCGAGCCGCCTGCTCGAAAGGGGGTGGCAGCACATCCCCCGGGTGGACGACCCGGCCGAGGCGACCTTTCTCTATGGCTTCTACGGCGCGGTGCTGGGGATGCTGGGCGAATTGGAGAGGGCCTGCGGGCTTCTTCGGCCGGCGCGCATCCGCCACCTGACCGAGGCACGCCTGCCGGAGGCGGCGCTCGCCAGCCTCGACCTGGCGCTGGTGCTGGCGGGCCTGGGCCGGATCTCGGAGATCGAGCCACTGGCCGTGGAGCTGGTGGAGCGGTTTCCGGGCGAGGCCGCGGCGGCAGCCGCCAGGACGCTGCGCGACATTCCGTGGACCGAGCCCGACGGGCTCCGGCGAAAGGTCGAGGCCGAGAGCCAGGCGCTGCGGCGGACCTTCCGGCTGGCAGGGCCGCGACCCCGACCTCTTCCTTTTGCCTGAACGGGAGCCAACCATGAAACAGCATCGGCATCTCACCTCCGAGCAGATCACGGTCATGCTCAGCGGCGACCTTTCGGAGGAGGTCCTCCGGCTCACCGCGGGCCTCCTCATCGGTGGCTGCGCGGTCTGCCTCGAAATGATCCGGCTGGGAGTGGGCAGGCTGGGTGAGCTGGGAACCGAGAGCCGGCCCGAAGGCCCGCCGGCCAGGACGTAGTCAGCTCTTTTCGGCGGCGAGGGCGCGGATCTCGCGCCGCAGCTCTTCCCGCAGCTCTTCCAGCATCTCCCCCAGCTCCCTTCCCGGAAGCGGAGGCTTCTCCGCGGGCCGGGCCGCCGCCGGCGTGAACTGCGACAGCAGGCGCCGGACCGTCCGGCCCGCCTCGCTCGGCTCGCCGCGCTCCGGGTAGGCGAAGTCGAAGAACTCCCAGGGCTGCAGCTCGATGGCTCTGAGCACGGCCAGCACGAAGTCCAGCTTGGGCTCCCCCTCCCCGCGGAAGTACTTCGCCGCCGTGACCTGGTGAAGCCCGGCTCGGCGCACCACGTCGCGGTTGGTGTAGCCGAGCAGCCTCACGACGGTGCGCAGCAGCTCCATCAGGCGCGCCGTTTCCCCTTTCTCGTCAATCTCATCCACGTTCTGACCCTCATCCATAGGGCGAGTATAGGACAGGATCGACTGTAGGGCAAGTGGACATGAATAGTGGCGTCTGATACATTCTCTGTGCTAACCATAGACGCGATGCGCGGATCATCCGTAGAGTGATCAGAAGCGAAGATTGGCGACCTGAACACGAGAGGAGAGAGGCCCTGATGCACGAGAAGAACGAAGAGAAGACCCCGCGCGGGAGCGCGGACCCCCGCCAGCTCTTGAAGGAGATCCTGTCGGTGGCGGTGTCTCGTCGCGAGACGGCGGCCTGCTGGGAGCGTTTCCGCAGCCTGGATCTGGCCGAGCTGCTGCTCCGGGAGAGCGAGCGCGACCAGGATGCGTCACCGGCCCGATCGCGAGAGCTGGCGTGGACGGCGCAGCTCGTGGCGGAGCAGGCGTGGCCGGGGACGGAAACGGGGCGGGTGCACTCGGTGCTTGCCCGATCCCGTTGCCTCCAGGGCCAGGCCTGCCGGCTTCTGGGCGAGCGGGTGTCGGCCGAGGTGCAGTTCCAGCTTGCGGTGTACTCCCTGACCGGGCCGCCCGATGCCATCGAGCGCGCCTTCTACTGCGAGAAGCTCGCGGGCCTGCGGGAGGCGCAGGGCCGGCTCGACGAGGCCGCGGCGCTGCTCTGGCGGGCTGAGGGGATGCACCGCGCGGCACGCCGGCTCGCGGCGCGGGGAGAGTGCCTGTACCGGCTGGCGGTCCTGTGCTTTCACGAAGGAAAGGTGGAAGCGGCAAGCCGCCTCTTCTCCCAGGCGAGGGGGCTGCTGTCGTTCGAAAGGTCGCCGGGTCTGGCGGCGCGATGCGGCCTCGGGTTCGCCGTGTGCCTGGCTGCGCTCGGCGAGACGGACCAGGCGCTCTTCCTGAGGAAGGAGGGCCTGGCGCTCGCCGACCAGGTGACGGACGGCCGCGACCTGCTGGAGATCGAGTGGCTCGAAGGCCGGCTCGCGGCGGAGCTGGGGGAGCACGAGAGGGCGGAAAGACATCTGGGTGTGGTGCGGCGGCACCTCGTGCAGCAGGGCCGCCTGACCGAGGCGGCGCTCTGCTCCGTCGACATGGCCCAGGTGTACGTGTGGACGGACCGGAAGGAACGGATCGGAGAGCTCATCGCAGAGCTCCAGGCCGCCTTCCCGGTCTCGTTGGATCAAGTGCGCATGCTGGTAGCCCTGCAGGACTTCCGGCATGCGGTTGCAAACGAGGTGGATGTGGAGGAGGCCGCTCGGAAGGCCGTGGAGCTGATCCGCAAGCCGGGAGCGATCCTCACCAAGCTTTAGTCCTTTCGTCCGCGGCCACTTTCGGCCCCGGACTTTTTCAGAAGGGGAAGCAGCATGAATCAGTTGTTGACGTTCACAACCACGCAGGGGGCCATCCCCGACGCGCCCGACAAGCTGGAGCTGAAGCCGGAGCGGGTGCAGGAGGAGATGGCGCGGCAGCTCGGCTGGTCGAAGCGCGAGGGGATGCCCGGCATCCACCGTGCCCGCCAGCTCGCCAACTACCTGGAAGCGGAGGCGTACGTCGCCTTCGTCTTCAAGGTGGCGGCGCACCGCCGGCAGCCGGTGACGGTGACTCAGTCGGGCCGGAAGGTGAGCATCACGCTCACCGGCCGCCCCGGCCGCCACCGCGCCGGCGGACTCACCAACGCCGTCTACGACCTGGCCTGTGTGCTGGGTTAGGACAAGGATCAGAAAGGAGAGATGAAGATGGCAACCACGTCACGCGCCGGCCTCCTCGGGGAGTGCCGGACCACGATCAATGTGGTGGAGCTGCATGCCGCCGACTTCGCGCACGCGCAGGAGGACCGCGAGCTGCTCGCGGACACCGTGGCGAAGATCGAGGAGGCGGACATCCGCCAGAAGCACCACAAGGGCCAGTTCCAGCAGGCGAGCCGGGACCTGGAGCAGTACAAGTCGCTCGCCCTGGACCTGCTCCTGCGGCTCAAGAACGCCGTGCGTGCGAAGTACGGCATGGCCGCGGAGAAGCTGGCCGAGTTCGGGCTGAACCCCCGGCGCCCGGTCCGGGGCGCTCAGACCAAGAAGGAGAACGTGAAAAAGCCGCCTGAGACGGGCCCTAACCCGCCGCAGACGGCCGACTCCGGGACCGATAGCACGACCCAGAAGTAACAGCAGTATACCGTGAAGTCTCTCGGGGGGCGCGAAAGCGCCCCCTTTCTTTGTCAGACGCCGGATGGGCGTGCGCCGCAGCCTAGTTTGCTGATGCTGGATCCGAAGCCCGCTCGAGAGGCTCTGTGCTCCAAGGCGGCGGGCTGTCGAGATCCAAACCCAGCGCGCGACCTTCGGGCGTTTTGGTGGCCCAATCCACAAAGCTCCACAAATCGCCGGAGAATGATTGCCCGGTGGCCTTCTCGAGACCTTCCAGCAATTCTTTCCGCGCGGGACCCTGAAGAATAGGATACTTGAGGAGGTCGGCATAGACCTGCTCAACCCGTACCGGCTCGGAATAGTTGGATAGGGAGACGGGGCTTGGCAAGGATGGTCCCAAGGCAACTGTGATGCCCGTGAGCCCACTGTGAGTCAATGGAGAGAAATCACCTCGCAGCTCTGGATCGTCTTCGAGATAGATTCTCGCAGCAAGTGCACTAAATGCTGGCACGATATCTTCGCTGTCAAGTTTCGAGCTAAGAGAGCCAAGGGCCTCGCCCAAACTCATCAGAGTTCTGGTATCGGTTTCAGTCTTCATGCGCACTACCAAACTCTTCGCCCCAAATACGACGTCTTGTCTCTCCAACTTTGCGCTGAGGGAGCCAAGGGCCTCGCCCAAACTTGCCAGAGTGCTGGCATCGGTTTCAGTCTTCA
>Ga0268265_10001140_pt1 | contig 23474 bp, 20 predicted proteins | sample KBSSwiS52_FD_190355 | JGI IMG/M metagenome (GOLD analysis project Ga0268265, IMG submission 190355) | Switchgrass rhizosphere microbial communities from Kellogg Biological Station, Michigan, USA - KBS Switchgrass S5-2 (SPAdes) (version 2) | ecosystem: Host-associated > Plants > Roots >... | reverse complement strand
GCCGGCCAGCCGGCAGTTCTCGATCATCGGTTCCCTCGTCTGCTGGTTCTGGACGAGGAGTGTAGGGGGGCTGGATTACAGGGAAGATTACGGGCTATCATCTCCTCCGCTGAAACCCTGAAGTTGATGGTCTGGGGAGGATCGCTGCGTCCGATTCAACGCGGTTTCCGTACCGCAGAGGGGAGACGTTCATGAGCGATCCGAAGACGTACGATGTCGCCATCCTGGGCACCGGGATCGGCGGAGGGATGCTCGCCTGCATCCTGGCCCGGCACGGGTTTGACGTCCTGCTGCTGGAGAAGGAGGCCCACCCGCGCTTCGCCGTGGGCGAGGCCCTGCTGCCGCAGAGCACCATGCTGATGTGGATGCTGGGGCACCGCTGGGACGTGCCCGAGATCCTTCACCTGACCCGCACCGAGTCCATCACCGAGCACATTGCCCCGTCCTGCGGGGTCAAGCGCATCATCGGCTTCCTCTACCACCGCGACGGCCGCCGCCAGGACCCTTCCGAGTCGCACCTCCTGGTGCCGCCGGTGACCCCGCTCACCTCGGAGAGCCACCTCTTCCGCCAGGACATCGACCTCTACCTGCTCAAGGCAGCCCTGCGCTACGGCGTCACCTACCGCGACCACGTCGAAGCCACGGACGTGGAGGTCGGCCCCCGCAGCGTCGAGCTGACCCTGAACACGGGGGAGCGGTTCCGCGCGCGCTACCTCGTGGACTGCTCGGGTTACAAATCGGTGCTCGCCCGCCGCTTCGGTCTGCGCGAGGAGCCGACGCGCCTGCGCACGCAGTCGCGCACCCTGTTCAACCACTTCGAGGGGGTCAAGCGCTACGACGACCTCCTGGAGCAAGGGGAGGATCCCGGCCTCTCCGCGCACTGGCACGAGGGCACGATCCATCACGCCTTCGACGGCGGCTGGTTCTGGGTGATCCCGTTCAACAACCACAAGGACGGCCAGAACCCGCTCTGCAGCGTCGGCCTGAGCCTCGACATGCGCAAGCACCCCCGGCGGCCGGGCGTCTCCCCCGAGGACGAGTTCCGGGAGATCGTGAATCGCTTCCCGAGCGTCGCCGCCCATTTCGCGGACGCCCGCGCCGTGCGTCCCTGGGTGAGCACGGACCGGCTCCAGTACTCCTCGACCGCCTGCGCCGGCGACCGCTGGTTCCTCGCCGCCCATGCCTACGGCTTCGTGGACGCGCTCTATTCGCGCGGCCTGATCAGCACGCTCGATGTCCTGCGCACGCTGACTCCGCGGCTCATGGAGGCGCTGCGGGACGACGACTTCTCGCGCGAGCGCTTCGCGTTCCCCGAGCGCCAGCAGGCGTCGCTCCTCGACAGCGCCGACCAGATGGTCCACTGCTCCTACCGGGCGTTTGGGTCGTACCCGATCTGGAACGCCTGGGTCCGGCTCTGGCTGCTGAGCACGATGTTCAACGACTTCCGGCACTTCCGGGTGATCGTGAAGTCGCTGGAGTCGGGGGACACGGGGATGTTCGACCTGCTCGACGAGGCGAGGGGGGACGATCCGGTGCAGGGCCTGATCGATGCGGCCGACGGCATGCTCACGGCGGTCGACGCCGGGGCCATGACTCCGGAAGAGGCGTCGGAGCGGATCTTCGCGATGCTGCGCCAGGCGCCGCTGCCGCCGGTCCACGCCTGGGGGGATCCGGATCAGCATCACCTGGATTTCCTGCCGGAGAAGCTGATCGGGCTGATCCAGTGGGGCCGCACCGTGGCGCCGCCGCCATTCAGCTCGATGTTCGACTTCAGCCCGGAGAACTATCTCAGGGGCGAGGTGCAGGTGGCGCAGGCTCCTGCGGCTTGAAGAGAGAAAGGACACCAAGGACCTCAAGGACACCAAGGACGTCCTTGCGGTCCTTTTCGTCCTTGGTGTCCTTTTGGTCCTTTCCGGGCATGGCGGTAGCATGTCCGCTGTGGACCTCGAAAGCTCCGTCGCCCATGCGGCCGACACGATCCATTGGGCGTTCGACGAGCACCGGCAGCGCGTGCAGGCGATCACCCGCCGCGTGCAGCAGCGGTTCGAGCTCCGGGATTGGGCGGGCATCCGCCAGGACACGGTCGAGCGCCTGGGCCTCAACTCCCGCAGCGTCGGCCGGGTCTGCGAGGTGCTGGGCGAGCAGCTCGGCGAGCACCTGAAAGACCGCTCCCTGTGGGCCGGCCTCAAGGAGGCCTACGCCGCCACGATCCTGGGCCGCAACGACTTCGAGCTCGCCCAGACCTGGTTCAACTCCCTTTCCCGCCGGGTGTTCGGCCATGACGGCGTCGATCCCACCATCGACTTCACCTCGGATGAGCTCCCCCTGCCGTACCACGGTTGGGAGATGGCCAGCGCACGCATGTACGCGGTGCGCCGGGTGGACGCCGGGGTCGTGCGGAAGATCCTGGAGGACTCCGGCTTCCGCGTGCCGTTCCGCGACCTGGACGGGGACGCGGCCCTGGCCGCCGCCCGCATCCAGGAGGCGCTCCGCGAGCGGTTCGGGACGGAGGAGATCGAGGCGCTCGACATGCTCCGGCCCATCTTTTTCCGCAACAAGGGGGCCTACGTCGTCGGCCGGGCGCGGCTCAGAGAGAGCGGCCAGCTCCTGCCGCTCCTCCTGCCGATCGTGAGCCGCGAGAGCGGGCTGGAGCTGGATGCCGTCCTTCCCAGCGAGGACGAGGCGAGCGTGGTCTTCAGCTTCGCCCGCTGGTACTTCCACGCCGACGTGGAGAGCCCGCGCGAGGTCATCGGCTTCCTGCAGTCGATCCTGCCGAAGAAGCGCATCGCCGAGCTCTACATCTCCCTGGGCTATACGAAGCACGGCAAGACCGAGCTCTACCGGGACCTGATGCGCCAGGTGGCCGCCTCGGAGGAGCCGTTCGTCGTCTCCGAGGGGCAGCGCGGGCTGGTGATGTCGGTGTTCGACCTGCCCTCGTACCCATTCGTATTCAAGATCATCAAGGACCGCTTTCCGCCGCAGAAGACCGCCAGCCGCGAGACGGTGCGCGAGAAGTACAGGGAGGTGCTGCAGAACGACCGCGTGGGCCGGCTGGTCGACTTCCAGGAGTACGAGCACCTGAAGGTGCCGCGCGCCCGCTTCGCCCCCGCCCTGCTGGAAGAGCTGCTCCGGGAGTCCGCGAAGAACGTCGAGGTGCGAGGGGAGGACGTGATCATCCGCCACGTCTACGTGGAGCGGCGCGTCATGCCCCTGGACGTCTACCTCAGGAACGTGGACGACGACGAGGCCCTGGCCGCGGTCTCGGATTGGGGACGCTGCATCAAGGACCTGGCCGCGGCGAACATCTTCCCGGGCGACGTCCTGCTCAAGAACTTCGGCGTGACCCGCCACGGCCGGGTGGTCTTCTACGATTACGACGAGGTGGGGCGCCTGACCGACTATAAGTTTCTCCCCTTCCCCGTGGCGCGCCACGACTTCGAGGAGATGTCGTCCGAGACCTGGTTCCCGGTGGGGGAGGGCGATGTCTTCCCCGAGGAGCTCGGCCGCTTTCTGGGGCTCGAAGGGGAGCGCCGGGAGGCCTTCCTGCGCGAGCACGCCGACCTGTTCGAGGTGGACTTCTGGCGGCGCATGCAGGAGCGCAACCTCGCGGGCGAGGTGATCGAGTTCTTCCCCTATCCGGACGAGCGCCGCCTGCGCCCCCGCGGCCGGGAGGGGGAGGTCGGCCGGGACTGGATGCGCGGGCTCGTCACGGTGCCGCCATAAGGCGCGTTGACAAGGCAGATCGCCCCATCTACGCTCCGCTCCATTCCAAGGATTGGAGGCTCGCCTGATTCGACGTCTCGTTCCTGCCGCCGTGGTCTGTCTCTGTGCTCCCGCTCTCCTGGAGGCCCAGACCCTGGGCACGATCAAGCCTGCCGGCAAGGAGCCCACGCTGACGGTCGGCGGCCTGCTCCAGGTCCAGGCGGAATTCGGCGACCGCGGGGACACCCGCTTCGGCAACGACAACGACCGGTTCTACCTCCGCCGCGCGCGCCTCAATGCCACGGGGAAGTTCCTGGAGGAATTCGACTTCCGCCTGGAGGGCGAGTTCGCAGGCACGCTCGCGAACACCACCGGCCTGCGGGCGCAGCTCACCGATGCCTTCATCAACTGGAACCGCTACCCCGAGGCCAACATCCGGGTGGGCCAGTTCAAGACGCCGTTCGGCTTCGAGCAGCTCTTCAGCGATCCTCGCCTGATCACCATCGAGCGCAGCCTGGTCAACGACCGCCTGACCCTGAGCCGCCAGCTCGGGATGCAGGTCGGCGGCGACCTGTTCGAGAAGCGCCTGAGCTATGCCGCGGGCGTGTTCAACGGCAACGGCGCCAACAACAACTTCAACGACGACGATTCCTTCCTGTCGACGGCCCGGCTCTTCGGCGTGCTCCGGCAGGGGAAGTCCCTGACCTGGTCCGCGGGCGGCAACGTCTTCTCGTCCGAGGACACGAGCGTCTCCGCGTCCGACTTCGGCTTCGACGGCAACGTCTTCGCCGGGGAGCGCACGGGCACCGGGCTCGACACGCAGCTCCTGGCGGGGCGGTTCGAGCTCTGGGCCGAGTACCTGGCCGTGGACTGGGAGCCGACGTCGCGCCGCCCCCGCAGCGAGGTCAGGTCCGACGGCTGGTACGTCCAGGGCTCCTACTTCGTGATCCCGAGCCGCCTGCAGCTGGTGCTCAAGGCCGAGACGTTCGACCCGGTCACCGACGACCGGACCGATCCGGTGGAGATCGGGACCGCGGGAGCGAGCTGGTACCTCAAGGGGCACGACCTCAAGCTTCTTCTGAACTACCTCCGCGTCCGCCAGGACGGGCAGGAAGACCAGGACAAGATCCTGACCCGCTTACAGGTGATCTTCTGATGAGAACAATCTGCCTCGTCCTCAGCCTCCTGGCCGCCGTGCCGGCAAGCGCCGCCGAGCTCCAGGTCTTCGCGGCGGCCAGCCTCACCGATGCCTTGAAGGAGATCGCTCCCGAGTACGAGAAGGCGACCGGCGACAAGCTCGTGCTGAACCTGGGCGCTTCCAGCACGCTAGCCCGGCAGATCCAGGAGGGCGCGCCGGCCGATCTCTTCCTCTCCGCGGACGAGGCGAAGATGGACGGGCTGGAGAAACGGAAGCTCCTGCTTGCCGGGACCCGGAAGAGCGTGCTCTCGAACACGCTCGTGGTGGTGGTGCCGGTGGATTCCAATCTCAAGATCGCCGGACCGGCGGACCTCGTCGCCGTCCGGGCCCTGGCCCTGGCCGAGCCGCAGACCGTGCCCGCCGGCATCTACGCGAAGGAGTACCTCAAGAGCAAGGGGCTCTGGAGCAAGGTCATCGACCGGGTGGTGCCCACGGAGAATGTCCGCGCCGCGCTGGCCGCGGTAGAGTCGGGGAATGTGGATGCCGGGATCGTCTACAAGACGGACGCGGGGATCTCGAAGAAGGTGAGGATCGCCTACGAGGTCCCCAAGGCCGAGTCCCCGAACATCTCCTATCCCTTCGCGGTGCTGGCGGGCTCCGAGCGCAAGGAGGCAGCGCGCAAGCTCCTGCATTACCTGCATTCGCCGCCCGCCCTGGCAGTCTTCCGCAAGTACGGCTTCCTGATCCTCGAATGATGTCGTCGGAAGAGTGGCAGATCCTGGGCCTGACCGTCCGCACCGCGGGCCTGGCCACGCTGCTTATCCTCCCTCCGGGGCTTCTCCTCGCCTGGCTGCTCGCCCGCACCCGCTGGCGCGGCAAGTCGCTGGTCGAGACCCTGGTCGCGCTGCCGCTGGTCATGCCGCCGGTCGCCACCGGCCTGATCCTCCTCAAGGCGTTCGGGCGCCGGGGTCCCATCGGCCACTTCCTCCATGACACCCTGGGGCTGGACGTGGTGTTCACCTGGCGGGCCGTGGTGCTGGCCATGGCGGTGATGGCCTTCCCCCTGCTGGTGCGCTCGGCCCGCGTCGCTTTCGAAGGGGTGCCCCACCGCCTGGAGCAGATCGCCCGCACGCTCGGAGCGCGGGAGGGCCGGGTGTTCTTTACGATCACGCTGCCGCTCGCCGCGCGCGGCATCCTCGGCGGCACGCTGCTGGCCTTCGCCCGCGCCCTGGGCGAGTTCGGCGCCACGATCCTGGTGGCCGGGAACATCCCGGGCCGGACGACGACGCTCTCCCTCGCCATCTACCAGCTCGTGCAGCTCGGCCAGGACGAGGACGCGTTCCGCCTGCTGGCCGTGTCCGTGGCGGTCGCCTTCGCCGCGGTCTGGCTGAGCGAATGGTTCCTGCGAGGCCGGGCGTGAAGCTGGTGATCCGGGACGTGCGGCTCCCCCTGGCCCATTTCGAGCTGCGCCTCGACGTGGAGATCACCCATCAGGTGACGGCCCTGTTCGGTCCCTCGGGCGCGGGCAAGACCTCGGTCCTCGACCTGATCGCGGGGCTGCGGCAGGCGCCGTCCGCCTACATCGAGCTTGACGGCCGCGTGCTCACCGACACCTCGGCGCGCAAGGAGGTGCCGGCGCGCGACCGGCACATCGGCTACGTGCCCCAGGACGGCGCGCTCTTCCCGCACCTGTCGGTCCGTGGCAACCTTCTCTATGGCAACAAGGGAGACACCTCCCTGGACCGGGTGACGGGGGTGCTGGAGATCGGGCACCTGCTGGACCGGCGGATCGGCGACCTGTCGGGTGGCGAGAAGCAGCGGGTGGCCCTGGCCCGGGCGCTCCTCTCCTCGCCGCGGTTGCTGCTGCTGGACGAGCCGCTCGCCGCCCTGGACGAGGAGCTCAAGATGCGGGTGCTCTCCTATCTCCAGCGGGTCCGCGACGAGCTGCGCGTGCCCATGCTCTACGTCTCGCACACGACCGACGAGCTGCGGGCGCTCTGCGACGAGGTCCTGGTGCTGGACCGGGGGCTCCTGCGTGGACGCGGGGAGCCGCGGGAGCTGTTCGCCGCGCCGGCCGGAGCTTCGCATGATCCGGACTGACCTGCGCCTGGGTCTGCGCCTGCTCGCGAAGCGCCCCGGCCAGACGGCGGTCGCCATCGTCATCCTGAGCCTCGGGATCGGCCTGACCACGGCGATGTTCAGCATCCTGTATGGTACGTTCCTTCGCGGCCTGCCCTTCGCGGATGCGGACCGGTTCGTGATCGTCGACCGGAGCAACCCGGCCGCGGGCCTGCCGCGGGCGCCGGTTCCGTATCAGGACTTCCTCGAGTGGCGCCGCCAGCAGACGAGCTTCGGGGACCTCGTCGCCTGGGTCGGCGCCAGCATCGGGATCGTGGGCGACGGCGTTCCGCCCGGCCACTTCAACGGCGCCTGGGTGACCACCAATCTGTTCGACGTGGTCGGAGTCCGGCCGCTGCTGGGGCGGGGCTTCCTCCCGGAGGACGGCCTGGCCGGCGCCCCGCCCGTGGCCGTGATCAGCGCGAGAGTCTGGAAGGAGATGTTCAACGGCGATCCGGGCATCCTGGGCCGTTCGATCCGGGTGAACGGCGAGCCCCGTACCGTGCTGGGCGTGATGCCTGCCCGCTTCGAGTTTCCGTTGCGGCAGGACCTCTGGCTGCCGCTGCGCAGCGACGGCGTCGGCGACGAGAGGGTTCCCCTTTTCCAGGTCTTCGGCAAGCTCAAGGAAGGGACGTCCCTGCGGCAGGCCCGGGCCGAGATGGCCACCATCGCGGAACGGCTGGCCCTGGAGAGGCCGGAGACCAACGCCGGTTTCGGCGCGCTCCTGTCGCGCTACACCCACGGCTACACGGACGAGGGGCTCCGCAGGTCCCAGGAGCTGCTCCTGGCCGCCGTCGTCGCGGTCCTGCTCATCGCCTGCGTCAACGCCGCGAGCCTGCTCCTGGTGCAATCCACGCAACGGCTCGAGGAGATGACGGTGCGCACGGCCCTCGGCGCGAGCCGGCGGCGGCTGGTGGCGCAGCTCCTGACCGAGGCCGGCATCCTCGCCGCCGCCGGGGGCCTGATGGGGCTCCTGGTGGCGCGATGGGCCATCGACGCCTATCTCCGCCTGTTCGGCGAGCTGGTGTCCAATTTCTGGATGGACATCCGGCTCGATCCCACGGCCTTCGCCGCCGCCGCTGCCGTGTCGGGCCTCGCCGTGCTCCTCACCGGCCTGCCCGCGGCGCTCCTCGGCTCCGGCGCCCGTCCGGTGGAGGTCCTGAAGCAGGGTGTCCGCGTGAGCGGCGGCCGGTTCGGGCGCGTCTGCCGGGCTCTGAGCGTGGTGGAGATCGCGCTGTCCTTTGCGCTTCTGGCGGTGACGGGGCTGATGATCGAGAGCATCCTCAACCTGGGCCGGGTCGAGCTGGGAGCCTCGCCCGACAAGGTGCTCGTCGCCACGATCGCCCTCGAAGGACCCCGCTACGCGGAGAGGCCCGCCCAGCTCGCTTTCTTCCGCGGCCTCATCGACAGGGTCGAAGCCCTCCCCGGAGCCCGGGTTGCCGGCCTGGCTTCGAGGGTCCCCGGCGAGATGCCGATCACCGCCCGTTTCGAGATCGAGGGCCTGACCTTCGATACCGCGCCCGAGACGCGCGAGGTCGTCGTCTCGCCGGGTTGCTTCGAGGTGTTCGGGCTGAAGCCTCTGGAAGGCCGGGTCTTCACCGAGTCCGATGGCGAGGGCGCGCCCGCCGTGGCCGTGGTGAACCGCAGCTTCGCCCGGCGGCACTTCCCGGAGGAGAGCCCGCTGGGGCGCCGGGTGCGGCTCGCGGACCGGCCCTGGATGACGATCGTCGGCGTCGTCCCCGACATGGCGCTCGGAGGGGTCGAGGGCAGGGAGCACGACGGGATCTACCAGCCGCTAGCCCAGAGGGGCGGCACGTTCCTGAGCCTCGTGGTCCGCGCCGAGGCGAGCCCCCTCTCCCTGGCGGTCCCGATCCGCAAGGCCGTGGCGGCCCTGGACCCCGCCCTGTCCGTCTTCTGGTTCCAATCCCTGGAGGGTGCCGTGGCCTCCCAGACGCTCTCCTACCGCTCGGCGGCCTGGCTGTTCTCCCTGTTCGGCGCTCTCGCTCTCTTCCTGGCCGTCGTGGGGCTCTACGAGGTCATGGCGCTGACCCTGCGGCAGAGGAGCCGGGAGATCGGGATCCGCGTCGCCCTGGGGGCCGGGCTGCGCCAGATCCGGTTCCTGCTCCTCCGGCACGGCGTGCTGCAGGTCGCCTCCGGCGTGCTCCTGGGCGTGGCGCTCGCCGCGGCCGGCCTGCGGTCCGTGGCCGGATTCCTCTTCGGCGTGGACGTCTGGAACCTCCCGGTCCTGATCGCCGCGGGCTGCGTCGTGGCGATGGCCGGGCTGCTGGCCTGCCTGCCTCCGGCCTTCGAGGCATCGCGTCTCTCTCCGGCTGCCGTGCTCAAGGCCGGCGGATCATGAGAGCAGCGACTCGATCAGGTTGCGGTGGGAGAAGTCGCCGAGGCTCGCCCAGGCGAGGAAGCCGTCCCGGCCGAGCAGGCGGTGAGCGATCTCGCCGGTCGGGAGGCCCTGGTCCCTGAGCCCGCGCGCCTGATCGCCGAGGTCCTCCCAGAAGCGGATCTTGCGCGCCAGCCGCTCCGGCGCGTGCTCCAGGATGCCGGCGTGGTCGCAGACGAGGAGCTCCGGACCCAGAGCCAGGACCCGGTGGAGCGAGGCGAGGTGCTCCCGCGCGTCCTCGACCCGGCGCAGGTAGCGCACCTTCTCGTGCACGTAGAGATCGCCCGAGAAGAGCCAGCGCCGCTCCTCGTCGAACAGGCAGACATGGGTCATCGCGTGCCCCGGCGTGGGGATCACCCGCAGCCGGCAGCCCTCCCCCTCGACCGTGTCGCCCAGCGGCTCGGCGCGGAAGCGGCGGGGGGTGGTCCAGATCGCCTTGCGGTAGACGGGCATGCGCAGGCCCTCGGCGAGGATGGGCACGGCCAGGGCCGAGGCGTGGACCGGCAGCCCCAGCTCCTCCTGGAGCGCCGCGGCGCCGCCCACGTGGTCTTCATGGTGATGGGTGAGGACCACCTGCCGGACTTCCGGGTGGGCGCGGCACCACTCGACGAGCTGGCCGGCGGTGGTCGGGGGACCCGAATCGATGAGGAGGCCGCCGTAGGCCCAGGCGGAGACTTCGTACCCGGGCCGGCCGAACAGATTCCGGGCCATGCGCAGGCGGGTGATGGCTCCGTGCCGGCTGACGCGGAACAGTCAATCCCCCGCGGCCATCAGGCGGACGAAGTCGGACTCGGTGACGATGCCGACCAAGCGCTGGTTCTCGACGACCGGCAGGCAGCCGAACTTGTTGTCCAGCATGATCCGGGCGGCGTCGCGGATGTCCTGGTCGGGCCGGGCGGTCACCACGTCGGGGATCATGATCTCGCCGACGTTGACATGCAAGCGGGCCTGCCGCTCGGCCTCGGGCGGGAGCTGCCCCTGCCCTCCGAGCCCGGTGCGAAGCAGGTCGCGCTGGGTCACCAGCCCCACCAGGTTGCCGGCGCTGTCCACCACCGGCGCGTGGCGGATGTTGCGGTCGTCCATCAGGTTGGTGACGGTCTCCAGGTCATCCTCGACGCCTACCACGAACAATCCCGGGGTCATCAGGTCGCGCACTCGCATGGCCGGTCCTCCATGGTGATCCTCGGGCACAGTGACACAGCCGTCCGCCCCCGTCACCACCCGCCCGAGCGGGGAGGCCCACCCGATCAGATGGTCGCAGAGCCTCCGTAGAGGGACATGATCACCCGCGGGCCGGGGACCCCGAAGCGGTCGAGCCGCTCGATGCGGAAGCCGGCTTCGCGCAGCAGGCGGTCGGGCTCGCGGTTCAGGTGGCAGCCGCCGGCCAGCCGTCTCTGGATCGGGTCCAGCCGGTCCTGCCAGCGGGAGATCCGCGGATCGTCCGAGCGCCCGTGCTCGACGAAGCGGAAGGTGCCGCCGGGCCGGATCACCCGCCGCACCTCGGCGAGGGCCTTCTCCACATCCGGGATGGTGCAGAGCGAGAACGACGAGATGACCTCGTCCACGGAGCTGTCCGGCAGGGGGATGGCCTCGGCGGTCCTGCCGGTGCGCTCGACGGGGAAGGGCGCCTCGCGGACCGCGTCGCGCGCGATCCGCCACGCCGCGTCGGCCGGCTCGACCGCGTAGAGCTTGCGCACCCGGGGCGAGAGGTGCGGCACGTTGAGGCCCGAGCCGAACCCGATCTCCAGCACCTCCCCCTCCGCCCCTCCCAGGTACTGCGACCGCACCTCCTCGAACTCCCGCGCTCGCAGGGCGGCGTGGACGAAATAGGGCAGGATGCGGTCTTTCCAGAGGGCCATGGCAGGCCGATCTTACCCGGGTGTGAGACAATGTTCTTACTAACGTGCTCCACTGTCCCGGCTGTTCCGCCTCGCTTGCCGAGAGCGATCACACCTGCAATGCCTGTGGCATGCCGGTCGACGGCAGCTCCGCGCCGACGCTGATCGATGGCCGCGGACTGCGCTCCGGTCAATCCTTGCGGCCGAAGGATGATGAGGGGCCGGGGTTTCCCCCGGGCGACCTCCTGGCCAGCCGGTATCGGATCGTCAGCCTTCTGGGCCGGGGCGGTATGGGTGAGGTCTACCGGGTCGAGGACCTCAGGCTCGGCCAGACGGTCGCCCTTAAGTTTCTCCCCGAGTCGCTGGCGAGCGACGGCGCGGCCCTCGCGCGCTTTCACCGGGAGGTGAGCCTGGCCCGCCAGGTCTCCCATCCCAACGTCTGCCGGGTCTTCGATGTTGGGGAGGCGCGCGGGCGGCCGTTCCTCTCGATGGAGCACATCGGCGGCGAGGATCTGGCCGTGTTGCTGCGGCGGATCGGCCGACTGCCGGCGGACAAGGCCGTCGAGCTCGCCCTGCAGCTCTGTGGCGGCTTGGCCGCCATTCATGACGCCGGGGTCCTGCACCGCGACCTCAAGCCCTCCAATGTGATGATCGATGCCCGTGGCCGGGCGCGGATCACGGACTTCGGGGTGGCGGCGCTGGCGGGCGAGCTGCGCCCGGGGGAGACCCGGGCCGGGACCCTGCCCTACATGGCTCCGGAGCAGGCGGCCAGGGGGGAGGTGAGCGTTCAGAGCGACCTCTATTCGCTCGGCCTCGTGCTCTATGAGATGTTTACCGGCCAGCGTCCTTTCGACCTGCCGAGACCGGTCAACGCGGTCCGGAGCCCGATGCGTGCGAAGCCGGTGGCTCCTTCCCATCTGCTGACGGACATCCATCCGCTGGCCGAGAGCGCCATCCTCCGCTGCCTGGAGCAGGACCCCCGGGACCGGCCGTCCTCTGCCATGGCCGTGGCGCGCGCGCTGCCGGGTGGCGACCCCCTGGCCGCGGCGCTCGCCGCCGGCGAGACACCGTCGCCCGAGATGGTCGCCGCGGCGGCCAAGAAGGGCAGCTTGAAGCCGGCTGTGGCTGGAGCCTGCCTGGCCGGCGTGTTGCTGGCGCTGTCGGGGATCTTCCTCGTCTCCGGAAAGGTCATGGCCTTCCGCCAGGTGCCTTTCCCGCACTCTCCCGAGATTCTCGCGGACCGGGCCAGCAACCTCCTGGTGAGCCTGGGGTACCCTGACGTTCCGGTAGACCGTGCATACGGCTTCGAGCTGCACCGCAGCTACCACGAATCTCTTCGCGCCGGGGGCCGCTCCGGGAGGCTGGAGGGCGACCCGCCGCTGTACCTGTTCTGGTATCGCCAGAGCCCGGGACGTCTGGCACGGACGGGACTGGTGGTGAGACCGGAAGAGCCGCCGCGGACGCCGGGCGAGGCGTACGTGGCCCTGACTCCCGAAGGGCGCCTCTACCGACTCACCATTGTCCCGGATGGGCGTCCGGCTCCAGCCGCGCCCCAGGCTCCACCGGATTGGCCGGCGCTCCTCCGGGCGGCGGGACTGGAGCCGGCCCGCCTCGCCTCGATCCCGTCGTTCCGGCCTCCCTCCGTGTTTGCGGATGCCAGGGCCGCATGGCGCCTCCGGGCTTCGGGTTCCACCCGGATCCAGGCCGCGGCATACAGGGGCAGGCCCGTGTCGTTCGAGACCGTCGAGCCGTGGCATGCCCCCGCCGCCCCTCTGCTGTCACTGCTGCCCGCACCCGACCTGAGCCGCGTCCTCCTGTTCTTCATCATCGTCGCTTTCGTGACGGCCGTGCCCCTGGCGCGCAGGAACCTGCGTCTGGGGCGCGGCGACCGGAAAGGAGCAAGGCGCCTGCTTCTCGTTGGCGTTTCGGCGGTCCTGATCGTATGGCTCTGCGGCGGAAGGCACTTCCTCGACTTCGAGGAAGTCGTCGGGCTGGCCCAGGCCGCCGCCTTCGCCTTGGCATTGGGCATGCTGCTCTGGTATGCCTACATCGCGCTGGAGCCCGCCCTGCGCCGCCGGTGGCCTGAGAGGATCATCTCCTGGAGCCGTCTCCTCAGCGGAGGCGCCCGCGATCCCCTGGTGGGGCGCGACCTCCTCGTCGGCGCTCTCTCCGGGGTCACCATCGCCCTCGTTGTGTACCTTCGGGACCTGCTCTCCTCCAGCCTCAAAGGGGTGCCCGCGCTCCGGCTGATCTACGTCGAATCGCTCCGCGGTTTCCCGGGCCTTCTGAGCCAGATTTCCACAACTCTCGTAGGGATGATCGTGATGTCGTTCTCGTTTGCGCTGCTCTTCCTCCTTCTGCACATCCTCCTGAGCAAGGAATCATGGGCCCTGGCCGGCAGCGCTCTCTTCTTCGGGCCGTACATCCTGTTCCTCGCCGGCTCCCACATTCCGATCTGGCTGGCTCTGATCTCCGTGGGCCTGATACTGGCTTGCCAGCTCTTCGTCTGGGTGCGCTTCGGGCTGCTGGCCGACATGGCCTCGCGCCTGACCTTCGAGCTCATCGTGCGCTGTCCGCTGAATCCGGACCTCTCCACCTGGTACTCGGGCGCCACCCTGTTCGCGGTGCTCGCCGTCACCGGCTTGGCCCTCTACGGCTTCGTCACCGCGACCGCGGGCCGGCCATGGCTTCGGGAGGAGGTGCTGGAAGGCTAGGGCGTGCTAGCATCCCCCGCTTTGATGACACTCCGCATCCTGCTCGCCGCCTGCCTGCTGGCAACGCCGGCCCTCGCCCGTCCCAGGGCGCGGGACCTGGGCATCCCCTTCGACGGCACGCCCGGGTCGCTCAACGCCATCACCGACGTCCAGGGAGTCGAGGTAGGGCACACGACCCTGATCGAGGGGGAAGCGGTGCGCACCGGGGTGACCGTGGTCTTCCCCCGCGGCAAGGGCTCTCCCGACCCGGTGTTCGCGGGCTGGTACACCCTGAACGGCAACGGAGAGATGACCGGGACCACCTGGATCGAGGAGGGCGGCTTCCTCGAAGGGGCGGTCTTCCTCACCAACACCCACAGCGTCGGCACGGTGCGCGACGCCTCGATCGAGTGGTGGCTGCGCCGCTTTCCCGAGGACGCCCGCGACGCCAATTTCAGCCTGCCGGTGGTCGCCGAGACCTGGGACGGCTTCCTCAACGACATCTTCGGCTTCCACGTCAGGAAGGAGCATGTCTTCCAGGCTATGGACGGCGCTTCGTCGGCGGTAGTCGAAGGGAACGTGGGCGGCGGCACGGGGATGATCTCGTACGGGTTCAAGGGCGGGATCGGGACTTCGTCCCGCCGGCTGGCTGCGGAGGAGGGAGGCTATACCGTCGGGGTGCTGGTCCAGTCCAACCACGGCCGGAGGAATCGACTGACGGTCGCGGGTGTTCCGGTGGGGAAGGAGATCCCCGACCTCCTGCCGGAGCCGGGGAAGCATGCGGACGGGGAGGGGTCGATCATCGTGGTCGTGGCGACCGACGCGCCGCTCCTGCCCATGCAGCTCGAGCGGCTGGCCCGGCGCGCGGCCCTGGGCATCGGCCGTGTCGGCGGCGCCGGCGAGAACACGTCGGGGGACATCCTCCTGGCCTTCTCCACGGCCAATCCCGGCGTCGCGAGGGCCGAAAGCCCCGCCCGTCTCACCATGCTGCCCAACGACCGCATGGATCCGCTGTTCTGGGCCACGGTCGACGCAACCGAGGAGGCGATCGTCAACGCGATGATCGCGGCGGAGACGATGAAGGGGGCCGGCGGCAACACCGTGTACGCCCTCCCTCACGATCGTCTCCGGGAGATCTTGAAGAAATACCACCGGCTCCAGCCCTAGAGCCATTCACAGCGACACGGAGACGTCATGAAACAGCTTTCCGCCCTCTTCGCCACCGCCCTGCTGGCCGCTCTGCCGGCCGTCGCGCAGGACCAGCCGAAGACCGATCCCGCCCGGCCCAAGGCGCAGGCTCCAGCCGAGACTCCGGCCCAGGCTCCGGCCCCAGCTCCGGCCCAAGGTACTGCCGCCCAGGGCCAGAAGCCCGCCGCCCTCGAGGACCGCGCCAGCTACGTCATCGGCTTGAACCTCGGCCAGTCGCTCAAGGCCCAGGAGGTCCCCGCGAACCCGGACCTGATCATCCAGGGCCTGCGCGACGGCCTCTCGGGCGCCAACCCGCTCCTCACCCCCGAGGAGATCCAGGCGTGCATGCAGGAGTTCCAGCAGCAGCTCATGACGAAGCAGCAGGCCAAGCGCCAGGCCGTGGGCGACAAGAACATGAAGGAGAGCCAGGCGTATCTGGACCAGAACAAGGCCAAGCCGGGCGTCAAGGTCACGGCGAGCGGCCTCCAGTACGAGGTGGTGAAGGAGGGGAGCGGCGAGTCTCCCAAGCCGACCGACAAGGTCACGGTCCACTACCGCGGCACGCTGCCCGACGGCACCGTGTTCGACAGCTCCTATGACCGCAACGAGCCGGCGACCTTCCCGGTCAACGGTGTCATCCCGGGCTGGGTCGAGGCGCTGCAGCTCATGAAGCCGGGCGCGAAGTACCGGCTCGTGATCCCGCCCGCGCTGGCCTACGCCGAGCGTGGAGCCGGCGGCGACATCGGCCCCAACCAGGTCCTCATCTTCGACGTCGAGCTGCTCTCGATCGAAAAGACGCCGGCCCCGGCCGAGGGTCAGCCGCCGGGCAACGAGCCCCCGCCGCCGGCCGAGGGCGAGAAGCCGCCCGCGCAGTAATACTGCCGCGGCCGATCCGCGCGGCGGGGAGCGGAGCGAGGACGGAGCGCAACTGTCTGAGCCCGAAGGGCGAGTTTGAGCACCGCCCGCAGCCCGTCTCCACGCCGTGCGGATACGGCTTCCCTCACCCCGCCTCCGGCTCTCCCGGGCCGGGGCTCAACCAGAACGGATCGTCCCGGTGCCCGGTCCAGACCGGACGGGTGCCGCAGTTTTCCACGAAGATCGCGAGCTCGCTCCAGCGCGAGTGGAGGCCGGTCCAATCGGAGAAGCCGAGCCGCCACAGGGAGGCACTGCGGCAGGCCACGCCCTCGTCCCCGGCTTCGTGCCACTGTGTGGCCGCGGCGCGAGTGAGCCGCTTCGAGACTCCGGCGGGGTAGTCGGGGGGAAACCCCGCCTCCGCGATGCCTTCGGGCGTCGATACGTCGACGACCTCTCCCTCCCAGGTCAGATCCACGAGGCGGGGACGCCAGGCCGGCTGGAGGTCCTCCCATTCGATCCCGGCGAGCTTGAAGAGGTCGCGCGCGATTCCTCGCGCCACGGGAAGGCTGCAGCAGCAGTAGAGCGCCGGAAACTCGACGGTGTTCCACCGGCGGTCGCCGGCCCTCTGGCTGAAGGAGGCGTCGAGCGGGTCGTCCCATCCGGCGCGCACGACCCGGTAGAGGGTTCCCTTGGCGTGCTTCAGGGTACGGCGGCTCATGCCTGGTAGGCGAGGGCCGCCTCGTAGCGCTCGGCGACCTCGGCCATCCGGCCTCGGAAGATCCAGTCCAGCCCGCTCTCCTCGCCGAACAGGGCCGCCTTCCTGCGCAGGACCTGGGGGAGCCGCTCCGGCTTGAAAAGGGTCACCAGGCGCCGGAGCGCGGCTTCGGTTTCGGTAAGGACGGCCATGCGGTCGGCGGGGATCTCGTGGCTGCCCCGCTCCCACCTCCGGATGGTCTCGCCGGAGACGCCGAAAGCCCGGCCGAGCTGGTCGTAGCTCAGGGCGAGCTGCGCCATCAGGCGCCGCAGGATGTCCCGGCCCCGCCCTTGGCCCTCGGCGGCCAGGAGCGCCTCGAACACCACGGTGTTGTAGAGGGTCAGAAGCTCCCGCTCCACGTCCAGGGAGGCCCGGTAGGGAGTCCCGGATTCCCGCACCTCGCCGCCGGAGGCTCCGCCGGCCGGAGGGTGGATCGACTCTCCCAGAGCCTCCGCGGTCCGCCGCCACTGTTCGACCAGGAAGGCCGCGGCCGCCCTGGGTGCTTCCTGCCGGAGCAGCACCAGCGCAGGGAAGGAGCTCTGGAGAACGCTGCCGCGCAGCAGCGCCGCGGTCTCCGCATCGGCGACTCCAGCCTCCCCGTTCAGGAGGTCCACGCAGTCCTCCACCTCGTGGACGAAGTCCCGGATGGTGGAGAGAGCCGGCGCGCTCAGCCGCAGGATCGCCGGGAGATGCTTTTCCAGCCGGGCGGTGAGAAGGTCGGTCATGTTTGCCATGCTCGTTATTGTGCCACATGCTTGCCACATTGTCCAGCCGCTTCGCGGATGTCTTCCAGGCACGCCTGCATCCGGTCGCGGTGCGTCCGGTAGGAGAGGATGCAGATACGGATCACGAAGCGGTCCCCGAGCTTCGTGCCGGTGAGGAAGACCCGCTTGCGGTCGTTGATCGCCTTCAGGAGCCGGCGGTTCAGCCGGTTCAGCTCCTCGGTCTCCAGGCCGGCCGGCTTCAGCCGGAACGCCAGCGTGGAGAGCTGCGGCTCGGCCACGACCTCGATTCCCGCGATGGTCTTCAGCTCCTCCGCGGCCTGACGGGCGAGCGCGAGCTTCTCCTCCAGCGCCTCCCGGAAGGGGCCGATGCCGTGCATCTTCAGGGGCAGCCAGATCCGCAGCCCGCGGAACGGGCGGGTCAGCTCGGGCGACATCTCCGAGGGGTCCACGTCCCGCGCCTCCGGCAGGTAGTCGGCGGTGGTGCTGTGGGTGCGCCGCAGCGCTCCGGCGTCGCGCACCAGCAGGGCGCCCGTGCCATAGGGGAGGAAGAGGCTCTTGTGCGGATCGAGCACCACGGAGTCCGCCAGCTCGATGCCGCGCAGCAGGCGCCGTCCCTCCTCCGTCAAAAGGAAGAAACCACCGTACGCCCCATCCACGTGCAGCCAGAGGCCATGCCGCCGGGCGGCGCCGGCAATCTCCTCCAGGGGATCGACCGCGCCCGAGTTCGTGGTGCCGGCGCTCGCCACGACCAGGAACGGGGTGAGCCCCTTCTGCCGGTCCTCCTCGATGGCTGCTTCCAAGGCATCCACCCGCAGGCGGAAGCGCTCGTCCGAGGGCAGCTTGCGGAGGTTGGCCGTGGGGAAGCCCGCGAGGAGCGCCGCTTTTACCAGCGAGTGATGGACCTGGTCCGAGAAGTAGAGGACGCCCGAGAGGAAGTTCTCGGGCAGGCGCTCGCGCCGGGCGGTGATGAGGGCGGTCAGGGCCGAGAGCGAGCCGCCGCTGGTCAGGATGCCCCCGGCCTCGGGCGGATAGCCCACGATCTCCCGGAACCAGGCGACGACGTTGGCCTCGATCTGCGACAGGCCCGGCGCGGAGCCGAACAGGCCGATGTAGCGGTTGACGCTGTCGGCGATCAGGTCGGCGACCGCGGAATGGAGCAGTCCGCCGCCCGGCACATAGGCGAGGTATCCCGGCCCCGCCGTGTTGAGCGAGCGCGGCACCGCCCGGTCGAAGAGGAGGTCGAGAAGCTTCGGGAAGGGGGTGCCGCCCTGCGGGAGGGGCTCGGCCAGGGAGCGGGCCAGGCGGAGACCCCCTTCCGTGGAGCTGGCCGGCTGCTCCGGCAGGGTATCGACATGCTTGGCGATGCGCTCTATGGCCGCCTCCACCAGGCGGCGCATCTCGTCTCCGGAAAGCTCCAGCGGATGGTCATGGCTCATGCGGGGGAGCTTACTCTTCCAGCATCTTCTCCAGAAACTTCACCGCCTCCGGATCATCCGACTCCGCGAGCCAGAAGAGCGCCTGCTTGCGGACCTCGCGGTCGCGGCTCTCGCGGCCGAGCTTGATCAGCAGCGGAACCCCCTTGCCCTTGGGGAGCTCCGAGAGGGCGAACACGCCCTGCTCGCGCACCTCGGGATCGGCATCCTTGGCGATGGCCTCCAGGATCGTGGCAGCGGCTTGCGGGTGGTCGATCTGCGAGAGCCAGAACATCGCCTGCGAGCGCACCCCGGGGCTGCGGTCCGAGCGGGCCGTCTTCACCAGGACCTCTCCGGCCTCGGGCACGGGGCTTTCGCTTAGCGCGAAGAGCGCCTTCTCCCGGATGTCGTCGTCCTTGTCGTCGCGCAGCACCCGCATGACCACCTCGTAGCCCTCGCGGCCGCGGGCCTCGCCGAGCCAGAACAGGGCGTGCTCGCGGAGGTCCGGGCGGTAGCGGGCCGAGGTGGCGAAGTCCGCCAGGGCGTCGAGCGCCCCGGAGTTGCGATGCAGGGCGAGGGCGTCGAGACCCTCCTCGTCGACCTCGTTCCTCTTCACCAGGTCGGCCAGAAAGCGGACGCTCTCCTCGGGCTTGACCCCCTCCAGCCAGATGAAGCGGCGGCCGCCGGCGTTGAGGGGGCAGCTCGCGGACACGCTGCGGATCCGCTCCACCTTGCCGTCCTGGAGCCGGACGAGCACGGTCAGGTAGGGGTCCGTGCGCGGATCGTCGCTCAAGCTCCCCCAGCTCTGGTTCTTCGTTTCGAGCTGGCAGGGGCTGGGCTTCCAGTCGCGGGTCAGGCAGCAGGAGTACCCGTGACCCTCGATCACGGGCACGGTCCACGACACCCAGACGGGCTGGCCGCCCCGGCCGGCCTGGCGCACAACCTCGGAGAGGCTGCCGGTGGCGGTCTCGAAGCGGGCGTCATCCACTTTTGGCTGCGCGGAAGCGGCGAGCGCCACGAGGAAGAGAGAAGCAAAGACGGCTTTCAGTCGCATTGGCTCACTCCTGTTCGAAGATCTTGTTCACGAAAGCTTCGGCCTCGGGGCTGTCCATGTCCGCCAGGCGGTGGACGATCTCCTTGCGCAGCTCGCGGTCCTTCTCCACGCGGAAGATCTCGATCAGGGCCTTGGCGTTCTCCTGGTTGGAGAGGGCGTCGATCACGGCCTCCCGGGTCCTCCGATCCGCGCTGCCGGAGTAGAGCGACCGGAGCGCCTCCATGGCCTTGGGCGACTCGTCGTTGCCCAGGCTCATGATGGCCTCGATCCGCGACTCGGGATCCTTGTCGCCGCGCGCCGCGGCGATGAGGGTCTCCACGTCGCCGGCGTTGCCGAGAGCGCGGATCAGGGCGCGACGGGTTTCGGTGTCCGACTCGCTCTGGAGCAGGGACTTGAGCTCCGCGACCGCCTCGGCCCCGCTCAGCATGTCGATCGCCTGCCGGCGCAGATCCGGGTCCTTCTCGGAGCGGAACACGGCCAGGAGGCCGGCCTTGTGCTCCGCGATGCCGTAGGCCTCGATCACGGCCGCGCGCACCCTACGATCCTGGGTGGAGCTGTAGAGCCCGTCGAGCTCGCCCAGGAGCGAGCGGTCGTCCTCGGCCACGGTGCCCACATACCGAATGGCCTCGGCGCGCAGCTCCGGGTGCTCGGAGCCGCGGACGATCTGCAGCAGCGCCTGCCGCGCCTGGGGCAGCTCGCTCTGCGTGAGGAGGAACAGCGCCTTCTCCTTGTTCTCCTGCGAATGCTTCCCATTCAGGTACTGCTGCACCAGGGGCAGGGCCTTCTGCGGGTTGTGGTTCATCAGCCCGCTCAGGGCGTAGAGCTTGAGATCCTCGTCCTCCTCGGCCGCGGGCTGGACCAGCACCTGGTCGCCGCGCATCTCCACTTCCAGGGCGCGGGCGTCGTCGAGCCAGGAGCTCTTCGGGAAGGTCGAGGCGAGATCGCGGATGGTGGCCAGGGCCGCGGCGCGGTTTCCCGCCTTGTGCTGCGCGTAGGCCTTCCAGTAGAGGCCGGCATCGGCCTCGGGACCGCCGCGCTCGGCCACCTTGGCGAAGATCGCCGCGGCCTCGCTCCACCTCCCCTCGTCGATGGCCGCCTGGCCGGAGCGGTAGAGCTCGTCCTTGGCGAAGGAGGCGAAGGCGGACCCGTCGCAGGACGTCAGCAGCAGGGGGATCAGAAGGACGAGGGTTCTCAGATTCATCATTTCGGTCTCCTACAGGGATTGCCTGCCGGTCCGGGTCTGCCGGGCCGATTGTTCGAGCTTCTCGCCGAGGATGCGCACCTTGAACAGGAGGGCCTGCTCGTCGATCCGGTCGCGCAGCGCCTGCATCTCTTCGGGGGACGACTCGTCCGTCGCATGGGCGAGCTCCAGGAGGAAAGGCTCCAGCTCGTCGAGCAGGGTGGCCAGTCCCTTGCGGCCGCCGTGGCGCGCGGACTGCCGGTAGAGCCGGTTCGCCTCCAGAAGATCCTGCGCCCAGGCGCGCTCCGCCGACAGGTCCAGGTCCTCGCCAGGGCCGGAGTTCGCCACCTCGACGAGCAGCCGCTCCGAGCTCTCCAGGTGGCCGGCGACCGCGCCCGCCAGGATGCGGTCGCGCGCCGGCTGGGAGAGCGCCTGCGGCGCCTGCGGAAAATACCGGCCGGCCACGAAACCGATCACCACGAGAAGAGCTGCCGTGGCCCAGGCGAGGCGGGGAGTGAAGATGCCACTCCAGAAAGGTTTCTTCTCGAGACGCGGGTGGAGCCGGGCCCAGACGCGGGCGCCATACCCAGCCGGCCGCTCGGGCACGGGCAGGTCCACGGCCGCGAGCACGCTCTCCAGGGCCTCGTAGCGGTCGCGCAGCTCCGGATCGGCGGCGAGCGCCTCCCGGATTGAAACGGGGTCGTCGTGCTCCCCGTAGAAGAAGAGGACCAGGTCGTCGTCGCTGTATGTCTTCATGAGGACCTCACGGGATGGACGAGCGGCTCCAGGGCGCGGCGCAGCTTGCGGACGGCGCGGAAGATGGCCTGCTTGCCGGCGCTCTCCCGCAAACCCAGATGGCGGCAGATCTCGGCGATGGGCCGGCCCTCGAAGTGGCGCAGGACGAACGCCGTCCTCTCCATGGGGGAGAGCTCCCCGAGGGCGGTCCGCACCGTGCGCTGCACCTCCTGGCTCAGGGCGGCGCGCTCCGGCCCCGGCTCGGTCGAGGGGACCGGCTCCGGCTCCTCCAGGTGCGTTTCCGGGCGTCTCTTTCTCATGACCTCGATCGCCGTGTTGACCGCGATGCGGTGGAGCCAGGTCCCGAACCGAGAGCGGGCGTCGAAACGGTGGAGCGAGCGGTAGGCGCGCAGGAAGGTCTCCTGGACCGCATCCTCCGCGGAGGCCTCGTCGCCGGTGATCCGCCAGGCGAGGCGGAACACCCGCTCGCTGTGGCGTTCCACCAGGACGCGGAAGGCGTCGGCGTCTCCTTTCCGGGTTTGCTGCACGAGGGCGTCATCGTCGGGCTCCATTCGACTCCTTTAGACGCGGCCCATCGCCGGAGGTTAGCTGGACAAACTTTTGGCCCCTTCGTGCGTCTAAAAGGCAGTATGGCCGGAGAGAGGAGAATTTTGCATGTTTCAGCATAAGGGCTGGGTAGCCCGCTTTTTGGCGATAGTTGCGGCGCTCGCAGCAGTTTTGGTGGGCGCGCCTCTGGCGGCGAAGCAGGGGGAAGGGAGAGCCGCCGGGCCGGTGCGGCCGCCGTACGCGGTCACCCGCGCCACGTCCGCGATCAAGGTGGACGGCAATCTCGACGAAGCCGCCTGGCAGGGAGCGGCGGTGATCGACATCGCCTTCGAGACGCGGCCGGCGGAGAACACGGCGCCGCCGGTCAAGACCGAGTGCCTGATCACCCACGACGACGACCGCATCTACGTGGGGTTCCGCGCCCACGATCCCGATCCGTCGCAGATCCGGGCCCACCTGTCCGACCGCGACCGCGCCTTCGACGACGACTTCGTCGGCATCGTGCTCGACCCGTTCAACGACGAGCGCCGGGGCTTCGAGTTCTTCGTCAACCCGTTCGGCATCCAGATGGACCTGTTCATGGACGACGTGGGCGGCAACGAGAGCGAGACCTGGGACGCCATCTGGGCCTCGGCCGGCCGGATCACCGACTCCGGCTATGAAGTCGAGATCGCGATCCCGTTCAGCTCGCTGCGCTTCCCCCGCACCGAGGGGGACCAGATCTGGGGCTTCGACGCCCTGCGCTTCTATCCGCGCAACCAGCGCCATCGCCTCGCCTCCCAGCCCATGGATCGCAACGTGAGCTGCTACCTCTGCCAGGTCTCCAAGATGACCGGCTTCGCCGGCGTCACGCCCGGGCTCAACATGGAGCTCGCGCCGACCGTGACCGCGGGGCGCACCGATGCGAAGACGGACGCCTTCCAGGACCGTCTCACCGAGGGCGACGTCGAGTCGGAGCTCGGCATCACCGGCAAGTGGGGGATCACGCCGAACCTGACCCTGAACGCGGCGATCAACCCCGACTTCTCCCAGGTCGAGGCGGATGCGGCCCAGCTCGACATCAACACCACGTTCGCCCTGTTCTTCCCGGAGAAGCGGCCCTTCTTCCTGGAGGGGGCCG
>Ga0268265_10001137_pt1 | contig 23495 bp, 24 predicted proteins | sample KBSSwiS52_FD_190355 | JGI IMG/M metagenome (GOLD analysis project Ga0268265, IMG submission 190355) | Switchgrass rhizosphere microbial communities from Kellogg Biological Station, Michigan, USA - KBS Switchgrass S5-2 (SPAdes) (version 2) | ecosystem: Host-associated > Plants > Roots >... | reverse complement strand
GACATCCTGGAGAGCGAGCTCTTCGGTCACGAGCGCGGCGCGTTCACCGGCGCCGTCTCGCGCAAGATCGGCAAGTTCGAGCTCGCCCACCGCGGCACGCTCTTCCTCGACGAGATCAGCGAGCTCTATCCCGAGCTCCAGGTCAAGCTCCTCCGCGTCCTCGAAGAGCGGCAGGTCATGCGCGTCGGCGGCAGCGATCTGATCGAGGTCGACTTCCGGCTCATCGCGGCCACCAACCGCGACCTGGAGAAGGAGGTCGCCGACGGGCGCTTCCGCGAGGACCTCTACTACCGCCTCAAGGTGGTGACGCTGCGCATCCCGCCGCTGCGCGAGCGGGTGAGCGACATCCAGCCGCTCGCCGAGCACTTCCTGAACCTGTTCTGCCAGGAGCACGGCAAGACGCCGAAGCGGCTCTCGACCGAGACGCTGGAGATGCTCGCGCGCTATCCCTGGCCGGGCAACGTCCGCCAGCTCCGCAACGTCATGGAGTCGGTCGTGGTCTTCCACCAGGGCGAGGACGTGCAGCCCGCCGACCTGCCGGTCGAGGTGCGGGACTCGGTCACCGTGTCCACCTCGGGCGGCCCGGTGCAGTCGGTCGTCGGCGAGACGCGCACCATGGCGGACATCGAGCGCCAGGCCATCCTGGAGACGCTGCAGCGCACCGGCGGCCACCGCGCCAAGGCCGCCGACCTGCTCGGGATCGGCCTGCGGACGCTCCAGCGCAAGCTGCGGGAGTACAAGGAAGAAGGCTATTTCCAAGACTGAGGAGACGAGATGGAACTACCGGCTGAGGTGTTGATCCACAACGAGCTGCTCGGCATCAAGGGCGGCAAGGGGACGCTTCTCATGGTGACGCCGGACGGCTACTACGAGGTCAACTGCACCTTCGGCGAGCGCGTCCACCGCACGCTCTTCCCCATCCAGGGCACCGTCCTGATCCAGCGCCAGCCCGAGGAGCTCACCCGCGTGGACCTGGAGATCGAGCGCTAGTGCCCGCGCGCCTCTCCGTCAACGTCGATCACGTCGCCACCCTGCGCCAGGCCCGGCGCGCCGCCTATCCCGACCCTGTCGAAGCCGCGCGCATCGCCGAGGATGCGGGCGCTTCCGGCATCACCGTCCACCTGCGGGTGGACCGCCGCCACATCCAGGACCGCGACGTGGAGCGGCTGCGCGAGACCGTGCGCGGCAAGCTGAACCTGGAGATGTCAACGGCCGAGGAGATGCTCGAGCTCGCGCTGCGCGTCCGGCCGGAGCAGGTGACGCTGGTGCCCGAGCGGCCCGAGGAGGTCACGACCGAGGGCGGGCTCGACGTGATCCGCCACGGCGAGCGGATCGCCGAGGTCGCCGATCGGCTCAAGGCGGCCGGCATCGAGGTCTCGCTCTTCGTGGATCCCGACCTGGAGCAGGTCCAGGCCATCCGAGGAGTCTCGGGTTTCGAAATCAACACCGACGCCTACACCCGCGCCCGGGTTCAGGCCGAGGCCACGATCCAGCTCGACAAGGTGGCCCGGGCCGCGACGCTGGGCCGCGGCCAGGGCCTTCATCTCTATGCCGGTCACGGGCTGCGCGCCGACAACGTCGGTCCGGTCGCGTCGCTACCCGGCATGGAGGAGCTCAACATCGGGCACTGGCTGGTCTCCCGCGCCGTGCTGGTGGGGTTGGATGCGGCGGTGCGGGAGATGCTGGCGGCGATGGGCGGCGGCGCGTAGCAGGTCGGACATGACGCCCGTGGCCGTCACCTCCGGCCCCGCGCCCGGGCCGGAGATGGTGAGCGGCAGCTCAGAGTAGCGCTCCGTCCTGTAGACGATCACGCTCTCGCCGGGGCCTCCCCGGGCCACCGGATGATCCGCGGGGAGCGCCGCAATCCCTACTCTTGCAGCCGTGCCGTCGAACGAGGCGAGGTAGAGCAGCCGCTCCCCCCGCTCCCGGGCGCGGGCCGCGCGCCCGGCCCAGATGCCGTCCCACGGAGCCAGGCCATCCAGGAACCGCTCGGGATCGGGCTCGACCGGCAATCCGGGCACCAGCGGCTCGCCGAGGATGTCCTCCCTCTCGATGCCGAAGCCCGCCTCGCGCAGCAGGATGAGGAGCTTGCGCGCCACATCCTCGCCGCTCAGGTCCTCGGCCGGGTGCGGCTCGGTGTAGCCGCGCTCGTACGCCTCCCGCACCGCCTGGGAGAACGGCACGCCCGCCTCGACCCGGTGGAGCACGAACGAGAGCGTCCCCGACAGCACGGCCGAGACGCCGAGCAGCCGGTCGCCCGCGCGCCGCAGGTCGGAGATCGTCCCGAGCACCGGCAGCGCCGCGCCCACCGTGGTCTCGTAGCGGTAGGGGACGTCCGCGGAGAGCTCCTGGAGCCGCTGCCAGTCCGAGAGCCGTCCCGCGTTCGCGAGCTTGTTCGGAGTGACCACGGCGATCCCGCGGCTCAGCAGCTCTCCGTAGCGGCCGGCGATCGCCGGGCTCGCCGTGCAGTCCACGAAGACCGGCCGCTCGCGGCTGCACAGGTCGAGCATCCGGTCCCAATCGTCGTGGCGGTCCAGGACGCCCACCAGCCGGAAGTCGTCCCGCGATGCGAGCAGCTGGCGGAAGGCCGTGGCGACCCGGCCGCGGGGGCCGGCGAGGACCACGCCGGTCTGCCTCCGGCGGAATTGCGCCACCAGCCTGTCCAGCTCCTCGGTGTCGATCAGGAACGCGTCGTGGCCGTGCGGCGAGCGGAGCGTCGCCAGCCGGGCGCCGGGGATCAGCGACGCCAGCTCGGCCTGCTCCTCCGGCGGGTAGAGCACGTCCGAGTCGATGCTCACGACCAGCGCCGGCACGCGGATGGACTCGAGGACCTCCTCGTACTCCCCGCGTCCGCGGGCCACGTCGTGGGTGTCCATGGCGCGGGTGAGGGTGACGTAGGAATCGGCGTCGAACCGTTCGAGAAGGCGGTCGCCGTGGTGGTGCAGCCAGCTCTCGACCTCGAACAGGCCCGGCTCCCGCAGCCGGCGTCCGAAGCGCGCCTCGAAGCTGGCGCGGCTGCGGTAGGTGCACATGGCGAGCGCCCGCGCCGCGGCCAGCCCGCCGACGGGATCGAGCCGGATCGCCTGCCGCTGCGCCTCGCCGAGCGCGATGCACCAGGCCGAGTGGCGGCCCGAGGTGGCGATGGGGACGATCGCCTCCACCCGCTGCGGATCGAGGAGCGCCCACTCCAGCACCTGCATGCCGCCCAGGGAGCCGCCGATCACGAGCCGCAGCCGGCGCACGCCGAGGGCGTCGAGGAGCGCCATCTGCACGCGCACCATGTCGCGGACGGAGACCTCGGAAGCCCGGGTGGTTCCGTAACAGCTCCCGAGCACGTTGCTGCACACGATGAAGTCCTCCGCGGGGTCGAGCGAGCGGCCGAACAGGTCCTTCCACCAGACGTCGGCGTCGGCCGAGCCGGTGAGGGCATGGCAGAGGAGGACTCCGTTGGCGCCGTCGGGATCGAGGGTCCCCCAGGTGCGGAACGCCACGCGGACGCGCGGCAGGGACTCTCCGGATTCGAGGAGGAAGGGGCCGGGAAGGTCGAGGTATTGAGCGGGTGGGGTATACGGGGAGCCGCGGTCTCCCTGGAGGGCTTCTTCTCTGCTCATCGCACGTTCCTTTCTGGATGTGCGACGGCGGCCGGAAGCAGAAAGACCCGCTCCGGTCGCGCCGTCGCGGGTCTTCGGGATCTTTGAGCCTGTGCCTGCGCTATCCCGTGCCCGCGTGCGAGCTACGCATGCACATCGGGAGCAGGGGGAGAGCGCGGCCGTTCATCGCGGGAGAGTCTGAAGTCGTCCGGCCGCGCTGTCAAGCGGGGGCAGGAGGCTCCAAGGCGCGGGTAGACCCCTCTACCCACGGGGTAGAGACCCCCGGGCACACGGGTAGAGGGGTCTACCCGCGAGGTGGAAGGTCTCGGGAGCACGGGTAGAGGGGTCTACCCACGGGGTAGAGGGTCCCGGGAGCGCGGGTAGAGGGGTCTACCCGCGGGGTAGAGGGTCCCGGGATCGTGGGTAGAGGGGTCTACCCACGGGGTGGACCGTTCCAACGATTGGGTAGCGGCGTCTACCCGCGGGGTAGTACCATGGAAGCCCATGGTTTACCGCGGCAAGGTCAAGGACAACATGGTCATCCTCGAGCCGGGCATCCGGCTTCCGGAGGGTGCCGCCGTCCGGATCGAGTTGGAGCCGGTCGCAAGCCGTCAGGAGCCCGATCCCCTCCTCCGGATGGCCGACCTGGCCATCGACACGGGCATCCCGGACCTTGCCACGAACATCGACCAATACCTCTACGGCCATCCGGTGTAGGCAGCCCGGCCCAACGGGCCGGAAGAGCCCAGCCCAGGGCTGAGGCCGCAGGCCGATGCCCTGGGAAAACACCCACACATTCCATGCGGCCTGCAAGGCCGCGAGAGCCGGGCGGCTCCGGACTCACAAGCAAAGCTCTCGCGGCCCTTCAGGCCGCAAAACCTTTGTCATGGTTTACCCAGGGCATCGGCCTGCGGCCTCAGCCCTGGGCTCCGCTCTGCCGACCCGTTGGGCCGGAAGAGTGATCCACGAGGCTACCTCCCGAGCTCCCCCTGGATCACGCCGATCAGCTCGGCGGCCATGGCTTCGATGGTGGGCTGGTCGGGGCCTTCGATCATGACGCGGGCGAGCGGCTCGGTGCCGCTGTAGCGCAGGACGAGACGGCCGTCGGCTCCCAGGCGGTCCTCCACGGAGCGGGCGGCGGCGGCCACGCTCGGAATGGTGGCCAGATCGGGCTTGCGGGCGACGCGCACGTTCTTCAACACCTGCGGGTAGCGCCGGAAGCCGGCGAGCAGCTCCGAGAGCGGACGGCCCGCCTCGTGGACGATCGCAGCGACCTGGAGCGCCGTGAGCAGGCCGTCCCCCGTGCTCGCGAGCTGGCGCTCGACGATGTGCCCCGACTGCTCGCCGCCCAGGAGGATGCCCTCCCTCTTCATGGCCTCCACCACGTAGCGGTCCCCCACGGCGCAGCGCACGATGCCGATCCCCTCGCGGTCGAGCGCGCGCTCCAGGCCCAGGTTGCTCATGGTCGTGGCCACGATCTTCGGCGGATCGAGCAGGCCCCGGTCGCGCAGGGAGAGCGCCCACAGATAGAGGATGGCGTCGCCGTCCCGCACCTCGCCGCGCTCGTCGGCCAGGATGCAGCGGTCGGCGTCGCCGTCGAAGGCGGCCCCGAGGTGCGCGCCCTCGGCCGCGACGCGGGCCGCCATCTCCGCGGGCGCGGTCGAGCCGCAGCCCTCGTTCACGTTGCGGCCGTCCGGCTCCGCGTGCAGGAGAATTACCCGGGCGCCCAAGCGCTCGAAGATTTCTCCGGCATAGGAGGACGCGGCGCCGTTGCCCGCGTCGAGCACCACCCGGAGGCCGTCGAGAGGCTCCTCGACCGTGGAGGCGAGGTGGTCCAGGTAGCGCTCCCTGAGCTTCTCCTCGACGTCCAGGTGGAGAGACGGCAGCTCGGCCTGGGTGCGGGAGAGCAGACGGCGCTCCAGGGCGTGCTCGTCGTCGTCGTTCCACTTCGAGCCGCTGGGGTCGAGGAGCTTGATGCCGTTGTCCGGCCAGGGGTTGTGGCTCGCCGAGACCACCACGCCGGCGGCGGCGCCGAGCGGCTTGATCAGCCAGGCCACGCCGGGCGTGGGGATCACGCCGGCGTAGCGCACCCGCACGCCGCCCGCTTCGAGCCCCTGGGTGAGCCAGCCGCAGATCTCCGGCGTGCTCTCGCGGGTGTCGCCGCCGAGGACCACCTCGGGCGCGTCGCCGTTCGCCCGCTCCTGGAGGGTGGCGGCGAGCTCCACGGCGAGCGCCGTCACGGTCGGGCGGTCGAGAGGGAATTCGCCGAAGTGGCCGCGGATGCCGTCCGTGCCGAAGAGACGAGGGGGTTTCACGTTCAGGGTTCCTCCGCCGGCGCCGGCCGGGCGCCGTTGCGCTTGTCATTCTTGGGGGGCTGGATCGGAACCCTCACCTTCACCCGGGTGGGACGCGCGATCTGGATCAAGGGGTCGGGCGGCACCACGGCCACGCTGACCTCGAACGTGGCGCTCCGCCCGCCGACGTTCACGGGCCGGGTGTGGAGCACCTCGGTGCTGGCGACCAGCGACTCCGGGCCGGTCACCAGCACCTGGCTCGGGAAGACCTCGGGCTCCCCGACCTTGGCGCCGGCCGCGGCCTCTCCCTCGAGGTCCGGCTCCACCCGGATGCTCCCGCTGACCTCGCGCTCCACCTCGACGGTGATCACGTTGGGCTCGATCGAGACCACCTCCAGGCCCTCGGGCATGAGGACGTTCTCGGGCCCGAGGTTGATGGTGAGAAGCCCCGGCCGCCGGCTGAGCTCCACCTGGACATCCACCTGGTCGGGGTCGAGCCCGCGCACGCGCTTGCTGCTGCCGCGCACCCGCACGTTCACGTTGCGCTCGCGGTCGAGGACCATGTAGCCCTTCGGCCAGGTGTAGCTGACGCTCGCCTCGACCACGCGCTCGTTGAGGACCTCGCGGTCCTCGAACGAGCTGTTGAACCAGAGGCCGAGGGCGATGCCCAGCGCCAGCAGGCGCAGCCCCCAGGTGCGCAGGCCGTCGCTCACGGGTTCCCCTGCGGATAGAGGTCGGTGATCAGGTATTGATAGAGCATGTTGCGCAGGCTCTTGCCGTCGAGGTCGCGGATCAGCTCGCCGTCGAACGCCACCGAGATGATGCCGGTCTCCTCCGAGACCACCACGGCGACCGCGTCGGTCTCCTCGGTGATGCCGAGGGCGGCGCGGTGGCGGGTGCCGAACTCCTTGGACAGCTCGGGATTGCCCGTGAGCGGCAGGAAGCAGGCGGCGGCGGCGATGCGGTCGTCCTGGACGATCACCGCGCCGTCGTGGAGCGGCGTGTCCGGCGTGAAGATGTTGATGATGAGGTCGTAGGAGATCGTGGCGTCCAGCTCGATCCCGTTCTCGACGTAGTTGCGCAGCCCCTGGAGGCGCTCGATGACGATCAGCGCGCCGACGCGCTGGCCCGAGAGCGTGGTGGCGGCGAGCACGATGTCCCCGAACGACGAGACCACCTTCTGCTGCTTGGTCAGCCCCCAGAGCGGGTTGCGCCCGAAGTTGGCGAGCGCCCGGCGGATCTCCTGCTGGAAGAGCACGATGATTGCGAACGGGAGCACGATCAGGAGGTTCTCCAGGATGACCTGGAGCGTCGGCAGGTCGGCGATCTGGGCCATGAAGTAGATCAGGCCCACGAACACGATGCCGAGGAGCATCTGCACCGCCCGCGTGCCCCGGATCAGGAGCAGCAGGTTGTAGATCACCACCGCCACGAAAAAGATGTCGAGCGCATCGTGCCAGGTGAGGAGGTTGATGAAGCGCTCGACGGTCATGCGGCGAGCGCCTCCCACACGTCGAGGAGCTGGACCGTCTCGGCGACGTCGTGCACCCGCACGATCGCCGCGGACCCGAACGTCCACGCCACGGCCGCCAGGCTGCCGCCGAGCCGCTCCGCGGGGCCACGCCCCATGAAGCTCTTGCGGCTCGCGCCCAGGAGGAGCGGCCGGCCGAGCGCCGAGAGCTCGCCGAGGCGGGCGATCAGCGCGAGGTTCTGCTCCCGCGTCTTGCCGAAGCCGATGCCCGGGTCGAGCACGACCTGCGACTCGTCGATGCCCGCGGACCGGGCGTGGGCGAGAGCCTCGGCGAGCTCGGCGCGCACCTCTCCGACGACGTCCTCGAAGTGGATGCCCCGCTGCATGGTGGGCAGCTCGCCCCGGCTGTGCATGAGGACCACGGGGCAGCCGGCCTCGGCCACAGCGCGAGCGAGGCGCGGATCGGCCAGGGCGCTCACGTCGTTGATCAGGTCGGCGCCGGCCGCGAGCGCGCGCTCGGCCACCTCGCCCTTGCGCGTGTCCACGGAGAGCGGCGCGTCCGTGGCGCGGCGCACCGCTTCCAGCAAGGGCAGCAGGCGGGCGATCTCCTCCTCGGCAGGGACTTCGGCGGCGCCGGCGCCGTAGACCCCGCCGCCCGGCCGGGTCGATTCGGCGCCGAGGTCGAGCAGGTCGGCGCCCTCCTCGAGCATGGAGAGAGCGCGCTCGACTGCGCGCGGTGGATCGTTCCACAGCCCGCCGTCGCTGAAGGAATCGGGAGTGAGGTTCAGGATGCCCAGCACCCGCGGTCGTTCTCCGAGAAGGAGGGAACGGCCATGAGGGAACCGGAGGGTCCAGGTGGGGCGGTTCGTGAGGTGAGCGGTCTCCATGCCGGCGGGCCGTGGGGCCGACCCTAGTCTATCAATTCGCCGGAAGGGAAAGGACCAAAAGGACGAAAAGGACTCAAAGGACAAAAAGGACTCCGTGTCCTTGGAGTCCTTGGAGTCCTTGAGGTCCTTGAGGTCCTTTTCGTCCTTGGGAAGGCTCTAGGCCGGTTCGGGGGCGCCGGTGGGCACCGGCGTCGGCGCCGGGCGCGGCTGCATCACGTTCTCGGGCACGTCGTGGCCGCCGATGACCATCCCCTCGCCCGGGGGCACGTCGCGGGTGGGGGCCGGGCCGTGGCCGGTCAGCTCCCGGACGATGTTGTAGACCTCCTCGCCGTCCAGCGACTCGCGCTCGAGCAGGTCGCGGGCGATGCGGTCGAGCACCTCGCGGTTCTGGCTGAGGATGCCGGTGGCGCGCTCGTAGGCGGCGGAGACGATCTTCGTAACCTCGCGGTCGATGCGGATCGCCGTGTCCTGGCTGTAGTCGGCGCGCTGGGCGAACTCGCGGCCGAGGAAGACCGGCTCGTCCTTGGCGCCGTAGGAGAGCGGGCCGAGGTCCGACATGCCCCACTCGCAGACCATGCGGCGGGCCATGTCCGTGGCGCGCTCGATGTCGTTGCCCGCGCCGGTGGTGATGTCGTCCTGGGTGATCTCCTCGGCCACGCGGCCGCCCATGAGGATCGAGATCTGGGCCTCCACGTACTGCTTCTTGTACGTGTACTTGTCCTCGGTGGGGAGCTGCATGGTCAGGCCGAGCGCCCGGCCGCGCGGGATGATCGTGACCTTGTGCAGCGGGTCCGCGCCCGGCGTGAAGACCGCGACCAGCGCGTGCCCCGCCTCGTGATAGGCGGTGATGCGCCGCTCGTCGTCGGTCAGCATCATGGTCTTCCTCTCGACGCCCATCAGGACCTTGTCCTTGGCGTACTCGAAGTCCTCCATGTCGACCTTCTTCTTGTTGCGCCGGGCGGCGATGAGCGCCGCCTCGTTGACCAGGTTCGACAGGTCGGCGCCGGCGAAGCCCGGGGTGCCGCGGGCGATGCGCGACAGGTCCACGTTCTCCGACAGCGGGATGTTGCGCGTGTGCACCTTGAGGATGCCCGTGCGGCCGTGGATGTCCGGCCGGTCCACGACCACGCGGCGGTCAAAGCGGCCGGGGCGCAGCAGGGCCGGATCGAGCACGTCGGGGCGGTTCGTGGCGGCGATCAGGATGACGCCCTCGTTCGACTCGAAGCCGTCCATCTCCACCAGGAGCTGGTTGAGCGTCTGCTCGCGCTCGTCGTGACCGCCGCCCAGACCCGCGCCGCGATGGCGGCCGACGGCGTCGATCTCGTCGATGAAGATGATGCACGGGGCGTTCTTCTTGCCCTGCTCGAAGAGATCGCGGACGCGCGAGGCGCCGACGCCCACGAACATCTCGACGAAGTCCGAGCCCGAGATCGAGAAGAAGGGGACGTTGGCCTCGCCGGCGATGGCGCGGGCGAGGAGCGTCTTGCCGGTGCCCGGCGGGCCCATGAGGAGCACGCCCTTGGGGATGCGGCCGCCCAGCTTCTGGAACTTCTGCGGCTCCTTCAAGAACTCGACGATCTCCTGCAGCTCCTCCTTGGCCTCCTCGACGCCGGCCACGTCCTTGAACGTGACCTTCTTGCCGGAGGTGTTGAGGAGCTTGGCCTTGCTCTTGCCGAAGGAGAGCGCCTTGTTGCCCCCGGTCTGCATCTGGCGCATGAACAGGATCCAGAGCACCACGATGAGCAGGATGGGTGCCCAGGTGAAGAGGATCGCGATGAGCGGGTTCTCGCGCGGCTCCTCGGCCTTGATGTCGACATTCGCGGCGCTCAGGTCCTTGACCAGGTCGGGGTACTCGGGGGGGAGCTGGGTGCTGAACTCCTGGCCCTGGTTGAGCTCGGCGCCGCCGCGATATTTGCCGGTCAGTTGCTGGCCCCGGATGGTGACCTCGGCCACCTGCCCCTTCTGGACCCGATCCCGGAACTGGCTGAAGGACAGCTCGTCCGTCTTGTGCTTCCCGCCCTGGAACGTCTGCCAGAGCAGGATCACCACGACGAAGATCGCCATCCAGAGAAACAGAGTTTTGACGGTGGAGTTCAAGGCTCGCTACCTCATGCAGGCAGAAGGAACGGAAAATCCCTTCACTGTGTCAACCACATGACCGGCCAGGGGATTCCCGGCGCCGGCCGTCACGAAGTCCCCCGGATCCGGGCGACATAGGGGAGGTTGCCGTAGAGGCCGTCATGCTTGAGGCCGTAGCCCACGAGCAGCCCCTGGCGGCCGGTGCGGAACGCGGCATAGCCGACCTGGAAGTCGGTCTTGCGCTCGTCCGGGATGTCGATCAGCGCGGCGAAGCGCACGTCGCGCGCGCCATGGTCCCGGAGCTGCTGCTCCAGGTAGGGCTCGGTGACGCCCGAGGTGACGACGTCCTTCAAGACGAGCACGCTCTGGTCCGCCAGGTCGAGCGGCAGGGGATAGCGGATCTGGACCACGCCGGGCTCCGCAATCTCTCCTCCGGAATCGAACCCCACCTGGATGAACTCGAAGCGCACCGGCCGCTCGATGGCGCGGACGAGATCGGCGAGGAAGATGACCGAGCCGCCCAGCAGGGCGATCAGCAGCGGGTCCTCGCCATCCATCTCCTGCGCGATCTTGCGGCCCAGCTCCTGCACGTGGGCACGGACCGACTCGGCGTCGAACAGCGGCTCCAGCGTGTCGGGATGGTTCATCTCATGATCTCCGCAAGCCAGGCAGTGGTTTCTCCGGCGATCCGGAAGCGCTGGTCGATCGTCACGCCCGGCACCCAGGCGATGCGCTCTCCCACGCAGATCAGGGGCAACCGGTCCCGCTCCCGCCGCGGCACCCGGCGGTCGATCAACAGCTCCTTGAGCTTCCGGCTGCCGTCCGCCCCCAGTGGATGGATGCGGTCCCCCGGGCGGCGGTTGCGCACCGTCACGCGGTCCCCCTCGGCCAGAGGCAGCGCGAGGGCCGCGCGACAGGGGGAGCCCGAGAACATCCAGGGCTCCACGGGACGGCGGGAAAGGCCGACCCGCACGGCGATCTCCGGGATCTCCACCGCGCCCGGAATCCCCAGAGTATATGAGAAGTCCGCCACCCGCTCCTCCTGCGGGGGCGCGCGGCGCAGAACGAGGAGCCCGCCGGAGGTCTCCCAGCGCCAGCCGTCCCCGGCGTCGCACGCCGCGCGGGCCTGGCCGAGCTGCCTCACAAGCTCGCTCCGGGCGGCACTGCCGGCGGGGTAGGGAGCCCCGGCGCGGCGGTGGAGCCAGGCGAGGGCGACGGTGAGGAGCTCGGCCGGCAACCGCTCCAGGGCGGCCCGCTCGACCGCGATGCCCTGCTCCGTCTCCTCTACGTCCAGGAGCGCGGAAACTTTCCGTTCGAGCCGGGCGGAGGCGGAGCGGGCCCTGGCGGCGATCCTGGGGAGGATGTCGTCCGCTTCGAGCCGGGGCAGGAGGAGATTCCGGACGCGGCTCCTCGGCAAGCTGAGATCCTCGTTCGTGGGGTCCCGGACCGTCTCCAGGTCGCCCAGGGAGGCCAGCAGCTCCCGGCGGGGCACCCGGAGCAGGGGGCGGACCACGGCGCCGTGCACCGGGCGGATGCCGCCGAGACCCTCCAGACCGCTGCCGAACATCAGGCGGAGGAGCACGGTCTCGGCCTGGTCGTCCCGGTGGTGGGCGGTGGCGATCCAGCGGGCGCCGGTCCGGAGGCGGACCTCCTCCAGGAAGCCGTAGCGCACCCGGCGGGCGGCAGCCTCGGGGCTCTCCGAGGCGCGGCGGAGGCGCGGGACCTCCCGGCGCTCGGTCACGAAGGGGACGCCCAAGCGGTCCGCGAGGCGCGCGGCCGCCGCGGCCCGTTCCGCGGAGCCGGGGTCCATGGCATGATCGAGGTGCGCGGCGGTGACCAGGTAGCCGAGGCGGGCCAGCCCGACGAGCAGGGCGGTGGAATCGGGACCGCCCGAGAAGGCGGCGATCAGGCCGTCGCCGGGATCGAGGGGGGCTTCATCCCGGAAGAAGGCCTCCAGATCGGTCGCAATGGTGGCGGTGAAGGGACTTGAACCCATGACCTAGCGATTATGAGTCGCTCGCTCTAACCAGCTGAGCTACACCGCCATGCTGATGAAAAAAGAAGGGCCGCGGGGGGCACCCGTCCGCCCGTGGGGGGCGGATTGTACCTCTACCGCGGCGCGGAATGCAAAGCAGGTCAGGAAGGGCCCGGAGCGTCCATCCCTCGCAACGCTCCGGGCACGGTTGGCGAGCCCGGCCGGCTCAGCGCATGACTTCCTGGCAGCTCCGGAACTGGCCGAAGAACTCCTGCATCGAAGTGGAAAGGGCGTTGTCGTTCAGGCGGTAGATCACGTTCTGGCCCTGGCGCTGGTCGACCACGAGGTCGGCCTCCTTGAGGACCGAGAGGTGCCGCGAGATGGTAGGCTGGGAGAGGTTGAAGTTGCCGACGATCTCACCGACCGTGCGCTGCCGTCCCTCCAGCAGCCGCAGGATCTCCTGGCGGGTGCCGTCCGACAGCGCCTTGAAGACCTTCGTCAGGTGGCGCTCCTCCCTCCTGAACATGTGCGTGCTGCGGTCGATGTTGGCCATGGCTTCGTCTCTCCTCCAAAAGGCGTTCTTGTTGGGACCTATTCTAAAGGGAGGATACTTGAACAAGACTTGCTAGTGAGCGTTTAGGGATACATCTCTGTGCGCATTTCGTGAGCATGGACTTGCAAACTTCTCTATAACCAAAATTTACGACTACTCCCTCCTACCTAGGAGTGGCCTTCAGAAGCTCAGTCTTTCAGGGGAAAACCGGGAAAACGAGGGGAAAGAGGGCGGCCCGGAGGCCGCCCCTGCCAAGTTTGGGGTCAGCCTTTCGCCTTCCGGAAGCGGTCGTTGACCGCCTGCCAGTTGACCGTGTTCCACCAGGCTGCGAGGTAGTCCGGCCGCCGGTTCTGGTACTTCAGGTAGTAGGCGTGCTCCCACACGTCCACGCCGAGGAGCGGCGTCTTGCCTTCCATGAGCGGGCTGTCCTGGTTCGGCCTGGCGATGACGTCGAGCTTGCCGCCGCTCGCCACGAGCCAGCCCCAGCCGGAGCCGAACTGGTTGGCCGCCGCGTTGGTCAGCTTCTCCTTGAACGCCTGGAAGCTGCCGAAGTCGCGGGTGATGGCCTCTCCCACGTCGCCGGAGGCGTCGCCGCCGCCGCCCGGTCCCATGACCTCCCAGAACAGGGAGTGGTTGGCATGGCCGCCGCCGTGGTTCTTCACGGCGGTGCGGATCGACTCGGGAACCTCGTTGATGCCGCGCAGCAGGTCCTCGAGCTTCTTGTCGCCGAGGCCGGGCTCCTTGTCGAGCGCCTCGTTCAGCTTGGCGACGTAGGTGGCATGGTGCTTGTCATGGTGGATCTGCATCGTCTGCGCGTCGATATGGGGCTCCAGCGCATCGAAGGCATAAGGCAATGGGGGCAACTCGTGCTTGGGCATCGTGCGTCTCCTTGCGGTGGGGTAGGTGGGTCTCTCTCGCGCTCCCTCACTCTCCCCCGTGCGGGGGAGAGCCCATGGGATTCTTTCACGAACGGGAGCGATGTGCCCAGCGGGTCATGGCTCCAGCCGCCTGGCCCAGGGGACCAGCGAGAGGTCCCCATCGTACGAGAGCACCTCCTCGACTCCGTGCTCCAGCATCACCCCGAGATGAACGCCGTCACGGGTGGACAGGCCCGGGTGCTCTTCGAGAAGCCGGCGCGCTTCCGCCATGGCGCGATCCGTGACGGACAGGATCGGAATGCCGAGGTGGGTGACCGCGTCGAAGATCTTGAAGCCGGTCTCCGGGACCTTGAGAGAGCGATACCGATGCAGGATCTCCTGCAGGACCTCGGCGTCGGTGCAGGTCGCCGGCCCTCCGCCGGCGACGATCTGATCGAGGAAGCGCAGGCAAGGCGCCCGCTGCGGGCTCTCCTTCCCGGCCGCATACATGAAGATGTTGGCGTCGATCAGGATCACGTGTAGCGTCCGGCAACGGACTCTTCGATCATGGCCTCCACGGGGCCAACGGGAGCCTCGAGGCTCTTGAGCAGCTCCAGTGCCTGGCGAGGGCCGAGGACCGCTCCTCCGAGCGCCTCGTCCGCCCGCTTCCGAAGCTGCCGGCGGGCCCATTCCGCCAGGGGAAGGCCCTCCCGCCGCGCGGCGGCCTGCAAGTGAGAGCACTCTTGCTCCGTGACAGGGATCTGTAGGCGCTTGGTCATACTCATGAGGGTGAGTATACGCCCAGAAACACGAAAGCCCCCGGACGGGGGCTTCCTGGGAACCGTGGAGGCGGTGAGGCTGCCTAGCGCAGCTTCTCCTCGACGAACTCCACGTGCTTGCGCACCTTGGGGTCGTACTTCTTCAGCCGCAGCTTCTCGGTGGAGAGCTTCTTGTTCTTGTCGGTGGTATAGAAGTAGCCGGTGCCGGCGGTCGATACCAGTTTGATCTTATCGCGCATGTCCGATTTCCCTATTTCGATTTGGCGGGGCCGACGGGGCTCGAACCCGCGACCTCCGGCGTGACAGGCCGGCGTTCTAACCAACTGAACTACAGCCCCGCGTTGTGCTGCTTCCTTGCGGCGTTCCCCCACTTCTTTGGTGGGAGGTGAGGGACTTGAACCCGCGACCCCCTGCGTGTAAGGCAGGTGCTCTGACCAACTGAGCTAACCTCCCCGTCGCGCGGAAGGATGCAGATAGTACGCACGGCAGGGTCGGGTGTCAAGGGGGAGACTTCTTCCTGGTTCCCCGGCCGCCCGGTGCCACATAGCCCAACGCTTTCAGCTCCTTCTCCATTTCCTCGTCGATGTCCTGCTCCCCGGCGCGGCTCTTCAGGCCCGCGTAGCGCTGGCGGATCAGCTTCTCCATCTCGGCCACCTTCGCCGGCTGAGACTGGGCAAGATTCCGCGTCTCTCCGGGGTCCTGCCCGAGGTCGTAGAGCTCGGCGCGGCCGATCGGGTAGTGGCCCGGCGGCGCGTCCGGGATGCAGACGGGCTCGATCCCCTCGGGGTTGTGCACCAGCTTCCAGCCGTCCCGCACCACGGTGTGAATGGGCGCCGAGCCGTACTCGGAGAACGCCGGCTTGCCCGCGCCGCCCGCTCCCGGCCTTTCCAGGTACGGAACCAGCGAGCTCCCGTGCTGCTCCGCGGGCACGGCCAGACCCAGCAGCGAGAGCAGGGTCGGCATCACGTCGATCAGCTCCACGACCTGCGGCACCCGCGCTCCGGCCGGGATCAGCCCCGGCGCGGAGATCCCCAGCGGCACGTGCAGGCCGGTCTGGTAGACCGAGCAGGCATGGTAGAGGTAGCCATTGTGATCATACAGCTCCTCGCCGTGGTCGGCGGAGACCACGATCACGGTCTTCTCCAGCCGGCCCGCGGCCTTGAGCCCCTCCAGGAGCGAGCCGGCCAGCCGGTCGGTCCCCAGGACCGCCGCGTCGTAGAGGGCATCCAGGTGGCGGACGTCGCGCTCGCCAAGGGGGATCTTCCGGGTCATCACCGGGTTGAGCTGCCACTTCTTCGGCCCCAGCGGCCCCTGGTACCCCGGATCGAGCTCGCGCGCCGCCAGGTCGCCGCCGTTGTAGTAGGGGCCGTGGGCGCCGAACAGGTGCACCCAGAGGAAGAACGGCTTCTGCCCGTCCTGGGTCTTCGCCCAGTCGAGCGCGCTCTGCACGGCCTTGCCGTCCCGGCCGCTGCTGCACTCGAAGCCGTCCCATCCCTGGTGGTTGGCCTTGCACATGTTGGAGAGGAAGGCGCCGGTGCGGTAGCCGCCCTGGTGGAGGAGCTTCGGCAGGGTGGGCAGGTCGTCCGGGAAGCCGTAGCCGTTCTCCACGACCCCATGCCCGCTGGGATAGAGGCCGGTCAGAAGAGAAGCCAGGGAGGGCCAGGTCTCGGAGCGCTGCGCCTGGGCGCGCTCGAAGAGCACGCCCGTCCCGAGCTGGGCGTCGAGCCGCGGGCTGGCGGGATGGTCCGGCCATCCCGGGTAGCCGTAGGCGCCCAGCCGGTCGGCGCGCAGGGTGTCGACCGTGAGGAGGACCACGTTCCACCCCTTGCCGGCGCCGGCGAGCTTGACGCGCTTCGCCTCGGGAGCGGCCTCCGGAGTGCAGGCGAGGCAGAGCAGCAGGGGCAGGATCAGGCGGCGGGGCACGGCGGGGGATTGTAGCCTGCGCCGGACCCGGAAAGGACGCCAAGGACACCAAGGACGCCAAGGACCGCAAGGACAAGGCAGGGCCTCCGTGTCCTTGGCGTCCTTGATGTCCCTGGTGTCCTTGGTGTCCTTCAGGGCTTGCGTCCGTTCCCGGAATGGGATAGAAATCCCGCACCCCTTGCACCACCCGGGCCTTCCGGCCCGGGCGATTTGCGCCTGCGCGCCACCTCCGCTCCCTTTCCAAGGAGAAGCGGAGATGATCCTCGAGACCCAAGAGGCCGAGAGCTGGGAGACGGTCGTCGGGACCCACGACGTCTGGCTGCGCCGCCGCGTGCGCGACGGCATGCGGCGCCTGGGGCTGCGGCCCCGTCCGGACGAGATCGTCGAGAGCGTGCAGGAGATCTATTGCCGGCTGCTGCAGGGCGGACCCGGCCGCCTGCGGCGGCTGCGCGGGATCGGGCGCAGCGGCATCCTGACCTACCTGGGCCGGGTGGCGGACAGCGTCCTGCTCGACGAGATGCGGGCGGCCAGGGCTGCCAAGCGCGGCGGCGGCCCGCGCGCCCATCCGGCCCGGATGTGCGTCCAGCGGTTCGACAGCCCGGACGGCGATCCCGAGGTCGTGCTGCTGCGCTCCGAGCGCCAGCGCATGCTGATCCGGCACCTGCTGGCCCTGGCCGAGATCGAGGGGTTCTCGCGGCGCGACGTCCGCATCCTCTGGCTGGCGGTGGTGGAGGAATGGCGGACCCGCGACCTCGCCCGCGCCTTCGAGCTCAAGCCGCGCTACGTGGACACGCTGCTGCACCGCGTGCGTCGACAGCTCCGCCGGCCGGGCACGGAGCTTAGGCGACGGACGTGAACTATCATTCGCGCCATGCGCGTCTTCACCGATCCCCGCTGTCTCCAGCACCGCTCCCCCCGCGGCTATCCCGAGCGGCCCGAGCGGCTCTCGGGGATCGTGGACCACCTCCGGAGCCGCGGCTGGGACCTCGCCGAGGGGAAGTGGGAGGGGGATGCGCGGCAGGCCGTGCTCGCCCTCCACGAGGAGCGCTATGTCGAGCGCTTCGAGCGCGCCGTCGAGCGCGGCGACTCGCTGCTCGACTCGGCGGACAACCCGCTGTCGGAGGGCACCTGGGAGGCGTCCTGGGCCGCGGTGGAGACGACTCTGGCCGCGGCGGACCATGTCGCCTCCGGCAACCAGGCCTTTGCCGCGGTGCGCCCGCCGGGGCACCACGCGGAGCGGGCGGTCGCCATGGGCTTCTGCTTCTTCAACAACGTGGCCGTGGCCGCCGAGCACCTGCGGCGCAAGGGCGCGGAGAGGGTGGCGATCTTCGACTTCGACGTCCACCATGGCAACGGCACGCAGCACCTGTTCGAGCGCAGGGCCGACGTCTTCTACGCCAGCACCCACCAGTACCCGTTCTATCCCGGGACCGGCGCCGCGTCGGAGATCGGCATCGGCGAGGGGGAGGGCGCGACCCTCAACGTGCCGCTGCCGGCCGGCACGGACGACGCGGGTTACGCCGAGGCCATCCAGGGGCGGGTGATCCCGGCCCTGCGCGCCTTCGCCCCGGACGTCCTCCTCGTCTCGGCCGGCTTCGACGCCTGGCAGAACGATCCCCTCGGCGGCATGCGCCTCACCGAGGAGGGGTTCCGGAGCTGGGGAGAGTGGCTCCGAAGCTTGGCCGACGAGGTCTGCGGCGGCCGTCTCCTCGCTGTCCTCGAAGGGGGCTACGACCTCGCCAGCCTCCCGCGGCTGGTGGAGGCGAGCCTGGAGGGGTTCGCCGGCGGCCATCCGCCCTCCTATTGACTTTCTTCTATACGCCCCTTTACAATCGGCGAAAGTTCACGTAATACTTGAGAGATCAGCAGCTTTCGTTGGATTCCGGCGTGGGTTGCCGCCGGTCGCGAGGAGAAGACCGATGAAGCGCAACGTCATCCTGGGCATCTGTGTGTTGGCTCTGGCGGCGGCGGCCCCCGTTCGGGCGGCTCAGCCATTCGGCTTTCTGGACGGCAAGTCCGGCGGCGGCAACTCCGGGGCCGGCCTCATCGGGGTCGTGGGCTGGGCCCTGGATGACAACGGCATCGCGGCCGTCGACATCTACGTCGACGGCGAGCCCGCGGGCCGCGCCGTCTACGGCACCGGGCGCCCGAGCGTCAAGAAGAAGTTCCCGGGCTACCCCGATTCGAAGGCGCCGGGCTTTGGCTACCTCCTCGACTCGTCCAAGTACCTGAACGGCCTGCACAAGATCGAGGCGCGGGTGCGGACCAAGGCGGGCGAGAGCCGCTTCCTCAACCCCGTGATCCTCGAGTTCCTCAACAACCCGCACAACCTGCGGCCCTTCGGCGATCTCGAGTTCCCGGCGCACCAGGCGCGGCTGCGGGGCAACTGCAACCTCGCCGACCCGGCCCGCCGGTACAGCGTCATCTCCGGCTATGCCATGGACGCCGGGCTGACCGAGGAGGACGAGGGTGTCGGCTACGTGGAGCTGCTGATCGACCGCGCGCTCTACGCGAACTCGCAGACCGACTGCCGCTACTCGGTGCCCGAGGGCGGCCTGTCCGACTGTTACGGCCTGAGCCGGATCGACCTCGAGCCGCTCTTCCCGCACATCAAGGACGCCCCGCACAGCGGCTTCCGCTTCGTGCTCGACGTGGGCGTGCTGATGACCGGCTTCGGTTACACCCCGGGCTCGCACGTGCTCACCATCCGGGCCGGCGACCATGCCGACCAGGTGACCAACATCGACGAGGTGGTCGTCACCTTCAACTGCGACGAGGACCTCGGCAACGAGCTGTCCTTCGGCGACGTCCACCAGCCGGCGCCCGGCGGGGTCTACAGCGGGACCATCCAGGTGCTGGGCTGGGCTCTCGACTGGGAGGGGGTCCACCAGGTCTTCGTGCTCATCGACGGCCAGCACGCGGCCGAGGCCACGATCGGCCTGTCGCGGCCGGACGTCAACTCCTTCTACCCGGGCTATCCGGACAGCCCCATCTCCGGCTGGATCGCCAACGTCGACACCACCCACTGGTCCGACGGCAACCACGACCTGGAGGTCCTGGTGCGCGACGACACGGGCTTCGAGACCTACATCGGCAAGCGCGTGATCGTGGTCGACAACCCGTAGCCGGACCCTGCCCTTCCGCACCCTGACGCCCCGCCCTTTCCGGCGGGGCGTCGCCGTTTCAAGGGTGCTATCCTTCGCGCGCCATGCCGGCCTTCGAGCGGATCCTCTTCTTCGGCACGCCGGAGCTCGCCGTGCCGACGCTGGCCGCTCTGGTCGAGGCCGGGCGTGCTCCGATCGCGGTGGTGACGCAGCCCGCGCGGCCCGTGGGCCGCGGCCTCAGGCTGCAGGACCCGCCCGTGGCCGCCTGGGCGCGCGAGCGCGGGCTGCCGGTGATCCAGCCGCTCAAGGTGCGCGATCCCGGATTCCTTGCCGAGGCCGGAGCGCTGGCGCCGGACATCGCCGTGGTCGTGGCCTTCGGACAGATCTTCCCGCCCGCTCTCCTCCGGCTGCCGAGGCACGGCTGCGTCAACCTCCATGCCTCGCTCCTCCCCAGGTGGCGCGGCGCCGCGCCCATCCAGGCGGCCATCGCGGCCGGCGATCCCCGCACCGGCATGACCACCATGCTCATGGAGGAGGGGCTCGACACCGGACCCATGCTGCTGCGCGAGGAGACGGAGATCGGCCCCGGAGAGACCGCGGGGGAGCTGGGGCGGCGCCTGGCGGACCTGGGCGGCCGGCTGATGGTGAGGACGCTCGCGGCGATGGAGCGCGGCGAGGTGGTGCCGCAGCCGCAGGACGACGCTCTCGCCACCTATGCGCCGCGCCTCACCCGCGAGAGCGGGAAGGTCGATTGGACTCTCGCCGCCCGCGAGATCGCGAACCGGCTGCGCGCCTTCACGCCCTGGCCCGGGCTGTCCGCGGAGCTGCGCGGCGAGCCGGTCAAGCTGGTGCGGGTCGAGGTCTTGCAAGAGCCGTCGACGGCCGCGCCCGGGACTGTCTTGGGTCTCTCCGACGGCCGGCTCGCGGTAGCCTGCGGCGGGCACACAACGCTCGGCATCTCCGAGCTCCAGCGGCCCGGCCGCAAACCCCTGCGCGCGCCCGACTTCGCCAACGGCGAGCGCCTGCGCGGCTCCGAATCGTTCTCCTGAGCCCATGTCCAAGCGCCGAGAGCACAGCCCCACCGTCCTGCCCCAACTGGGCAACCTCCGCAGCCGCAAGCTCACGCCGCGGCGGACGCCCCAGGACAACGTGCGCGCCGCCGCCGGCTGGGTGCTGGAGCGGACGCTGCAGTCGCTCTCCCCGGTGGACTCGTTCCTCGACTCGGCGCTCGACCGTTTCGACGAGCGCGACCAGGGGCTGCTGCGCGAGCTGGTGATGGGGAGCCTGCGCTGGCTCCGCCGCCTCGACCACGTGATCTCCCGGGCGAGCAGCCGGCGCTTCGACCAGATCGAGGCCGCGCTCCAGTCGCCGCTGCGCATCGCGGCCTACCAGCTCCTGTTCCTGGACCGGGTGCCCGCGCACGCCGCGGTCCACGAGGCCGTGGAGCAGGCGCACCAGCTCACGCACCGCGGCGGCGCGAGCTTCGTCAACGGCGTGCTGCGCCACATCGCGCGCGCGCCGCGCCTGGCAGACTGGCCGGTCGACGAGCCCGACCCGGTGCGGCGGCTGGCGATCGAGAACAGCCATCCCGACTTCCTCGTGGCGCGCTGGATCGAGCGCTTCGGCCGCGAGCGGGCGCTCGCGCTCATGGAGGCGAACAACCGGCCGAAGCCGATGCAGCTCCTCGCCTTCCGCGACCGCGGCGGGCGCGAGCTGCTCGCCGAGTCGCTGATCGACGACGGGCTGGAGGTGGAGCCCGCGACGCTCTCGCCGCTGGGCCTGACCGTGCGCCGCGGCAATCCGCTGGTCACCTCCGCCTTCCGCCGCGGCGACCTCTACATCCAGGACGAGGCGAGCCAGGCCGCGGCGCTGCTGCCCCCGCCGCGCCCCGGCGAGCGGGTGCTCGACGCGGCCGCCGCGCCGGGCGGCAAGAGCTTCGCGCTCCTGGCGCGCGAGCCCGGCGTCCGCATCACGGCCGCGGACGTATCGCTGCAACGGGCCCTGGTGCTGCGCGCCAATCTTCGCCGCCTGCGCCGCGGCCTGCCGCTGCTCGTCGCGGACGCGGGCGCGCCGCCGCTCTCCGGACCGTTCGACCGCGTGATCCTGGACCTGCCGTGCAGCGGCACGGGCACGCTGCGCCGCCATCCGGAGCTCAAGTGGCGGATCAGCGAAGGCGAGATCGGGCGCCTGACGCGCCAGGCGCTGCGGCTGCTCGCCGGCGGCGCGCCGCTGGTGGCTCCCGGCGGCGTGCTCGTCGCCATCACCTGCTCGCTGGAGCGCGAGGAGAACGAGGACGTGGTCTCCCGCTTCCTGTCGGGGGCCGCGGGCGCCGGCTTCGCGCCGGTGCCGCTCGCGGGCAGTTTCCTGCACTCGGCTGACGGCTCTCTCGACTCGGGCGGCTGGCGCGTGCTCACCGGCGGAGACCACGACGGCTTCACCGTCCACGTGCTCGGGAAAGCCCGTGTTTAAACGGCTCCGCGGCGTTTTCTCGTATTGACAGCCCCCTCTGCTTGCCATATCGTTTCGGCCGGTCACTTTCGCCCAAAGACACGCTTAAGGAGGAGAGGAGATGGCTGGCAAGGCTGACATTGTCAATGGAATTGTGGATCGTGTGGAAGGGCTCACTCGCAGGCAGGCTGCCGAGACGCTCGACGCGGTGTTCGCCACGATCGTCGAAGCGCTCCGGTCGGGAGAGGGCGCGAAGGTCCCCGGGTTCGGCAGCTTCGCGATCTCGGAGCGGGCCGCCCGCAAGGGCCGCAACCCTGCCACCGGCGAGTCGATCAACATCAAGGCCAGCAAGACCGTCCGCTTCAAGGTCGGCAAGGAGCTGAAGGAGTCGGTCAACAAGAAGAAGCGCGGTAGATAACCCCCTCCAGAAGAGCAAAGGACCAAAAGGACATAAACGACCTAAAGGACCTGGAGCTGCGCGCTCGTCCTTTGAGTCTTTTATGTCCTTTTGGTCCTTCAGCGCACGTGCCGGTACAGCCGGGCCAGCCGGTGAGGCGGCGCTCCTAGGGCGAACAGCATCCAGATCAGCCAGTTCAGCGCCACGGTGCGCGCCGGTCCCTGCTTCTCGAAGCGGCGCGCCGACGTGATCACCGGGTCTTCGAGCACCGCGAGACAACGGCGGCCCCAGCGCCGCCGCATCCGCTTCGCGAAGTCGAGGTCCTCCAGGATCGGCCACTCGCGGAAGCCGCCGAGCTCGCGGAACGCGTCGCGCGTGGCGAACTGCCCCTGATCGCCCAGCGGCGTGAAGGCCAGCTTCGTGCGCAGGTTCACGACGCGGCCGCCCAGGCGGTAGACGAAGCCGTCGCCGTCGAAGCGGATCAGGAACGCGCCGCCCGGTGCGCCCGCGGCGATCGCCTCCCGGATCGCGCGGCCCGCATCGCGGGGAAGCGTGGTGTCGGCGTGGAGGAAGAGGAGGATGTCGGCCTCGGTGGCGGCGGCCCCCCGGTTGAGCTGCGCGCCGCGGCAGGCGGGGCCGGAGACGGTGCGGGCGCCGAGCGCGCGGGCCACTTCCAAAGTGCCGTCCGCGCTGCCGCCGTCCGACACCACGACCTCGTCGGCATGCGCCAGCGCCAGGGGCAGGTTGCGGCGCAGAGCCCCCTCTTCGTCGAGAGTGGGGATCACGATCGCCAGTCGCATGGTGAGGCTGGTAGCATAGCGAACTCCATGAGCCCGCAATTCAGCCATCTCGATCCGCAGGGCAACGCCCACATGGTGGACGTCTCCGAGAAGCCGGTGACCCGCCGGGTGGCCGAGGCCTCGTGCCGGGTCCTGCTCTCCGCCCAGACCCTGATCCGTCTCACCAACCTGCCCAAGGGCGACGCTTTCGCGGTCGCCCGGCTCGCGGGCATCCAGGCGGCCAAGCGCACCTCCGAGCTGATCCCGCTGGCGCACCAGCTTCCGCTCGACCAGGTAGAGATCGAGATCCATCCGATCCCCGAGGGGGTCGAGATCCGCAGCCGCGTCGTCTGCATCGC
>Ga0268265_10001132_pt1 | contig 23559 bp, 22 predicted proteins | sample KBSSwiS52_FD_190355 | JGI IMG/M metagenome (GOLD analysis project Ga0268265, IMG submission 190355) | Switchgrass rhizosphere microbial communities from Kellogg Biological Station, Michigan, USA - KBS Switchgrass S5-2 (SPAdes) (version 2) | ecosystem: Host-associated > Plants > Roots >... | reverse complement strand
GTCGGGGATAAGATGGAGCTATTCACTTTGCCTTGAGGCGCACAGCAAAAAATGCCCGCCCGCTCTGTGGTCCCTCCGGCTTGTGAATAGCACGTCCGCGCTCAGCGGGCTTTTCGCCGACTGGTATTGGGAGATGGACGACCAGCTGCGGCTGACACACACCTCCGATCCCTTCACCTCCAAGACCGGCCTGGACGCGGCCGACGACTACTGGGAGCACAACCGGCGCAGCCTCGAGCGCCACGAACCGTTCCGCGACTTCGAGATCCAGCGCCCGCTGGGCGATGGCCGCTGCGTGTGGCTCGCGCTGAGCGGCGAGCCGCTGTTCGACGCCGAGGGCGTATTCCAGGGCTACCGCGGCGTCGGCCGCAACATCACGGCGCAAAAGCGCAGCGAGCAGGTCCTGCGTCTTGAGCATGCCGTGGCCCGCGCGCTCGCCCAGGCGAACGGCGTTGCGGAGGGGATCCAGGCCGGCCTGCGCGCGATCTGCGACATCGAGGGCTGGGACTACGGCCGCTGCTTCCGGGTGGACCCGGCGAGCGGCGAGATCGCGCTGGAAGAGGGCTGGTTCGCGCGCGAGCCCGCCACCGAGCAGTTCCTCGGCCGCTCGCGCGCCGCCTGGCAATCCGGCAAGCCGGTGTTCGCAAAGTCGCCGCTCGAGTCCGCGGGCGCGTTCGCCACCTTCGCCTTTCCCGCGGTCGCGCAGGGCCGCACCATCGGCCTGCTCGCGTTCTCCGGCCACCGCGCCGGCGAGCCCGACGAGCGCCTGATGGAAGCCACCCAGGCGATCGGCAGCCTGTTCGGCCAGTTCCTGCAGCGCAAGCAGGCCGAGGAGATGCTGCGCGAGAGCGAGGAGCGCTTCCGCCGCCTGACCCACCTGTCGTCGGACTTCTTCTGGGAGACCGACGGCCAGCACCGCATCACCAAGATCGTGCACGGCCCCAACGGCGCGGCGCAGATCAGCCGCGGCATCATCGGCAAGCACCCGTGGAGCGTGGCCTCGGCCAGCCCCGACCAGGCCGGCTGGGCGGCGCACATGGCGCAGCTCAACAGCCACCTGCCGTTCCGCGACTTCGAGTTCTCGCGCGTCATGCCCGACGGCGGCACGCGCTATTTCGCGGTGAGCGGCGAGCCGCGCTTCACCGCCGACGGCGTATTCGGCGGCTACCGCGGTATCGGCCGCGACGTGACCGAGATCGCGCTCGCGCGCGAGCGCATCGCTTCGCTCGCCTACAACGACGCCCTAACCGGCCTCGCCAACCGCACCAGCCTCGGTCCTTCGCTGGAGCAGGCAATCGAGCGCACGCGCCGCCACCGTTCCAAGCTGGCCGGCGTATTCATCGACCTCGACGGCTTCAAGCAGGTGAACGACGTACACGGCCACGCCGCGGGCGACGCCTTCCTGGTCGAGGTAGCGCGCCGCCTGCGCCGCGTACTGCGCGCGAGCGACGTCGTGGCGCGCCTCGGCGGCGACGAGTTCTTCGTGGTGCTCGAGCAGATGCAGGACACCGCGGCGGTCGAGCGCGTGGTGAGCAAGCTCGCGAGCGAGATGCTGCGCCCCTACGACCTCTTCGGCGGCGCCAAGGCGCGCGTCTCGGCGAGCCTGGGCGTGAGCCTGTTCCCCGACGACGCCGGCGACGCCGCCACCCTCATGGCGCACGCCGACAAGGCCATGTACGCCGCCAAGCGCGCCGGCAAGAACGCGTTCTGCATCTTCTCCGCCGGCGCGGCCGGCAATCCGAACTCGGTTCCTTCCACCGACCACCGCGCCGCTTAGCAAGCCAGCGCGCCGCCCGGGTGCTCGGTTGAACTGCCGCTGCGCCTCTCGCGCAGCCGCGCGATTACCCCGTACGTCCGACCCAACCGACGATTCGCGAAGCAAATCAAAAGTTTGCTCCGAATCTTTCGGAATAACACGCATCAGCGCAACCCACGAATCGCCTAACGCGTTGATTCGAGGAAAAGTCGCCCGCTTACGCGTTTATCGCGCACTAAGATATCCGGCAATGATTCTGATGATTTCACGTTGGAGCGCTCGGATGGCCCGACCGAAACTGGAGGTTGCTTCCTGGATAGCCGGAATCACAAGCGCCCTTATCGCGGCATATGCGCTATTCCCCTCGCGGCCATCGACCGAGGCGGCTGTGCCGGCGAACACTTCGCAAGGTACATCGCCGAAGGAGTCGACTAGTACAGTTCCTTCATTAGATGCTCAAAAGCCGACCGCAGCTCAACCACAGCCATCGTCAATTGCGGATGCTCTGGCCGCTGCCAAGCAGATCTACGGAACCACAACACGCGATAACGAACTAGAACGCCTTGCTCGGTTGGCAATCAGTCGCCACGAATTCGGAGCCGCAATGGAGGCAACCAGATCGATCTACGGAACAACGAAGCGGGACGCGCTGCTTGATCTAACGCACTGCTATGCGATTCATCTGGGAGACAGGAAGTCTGCTGGTGAAGCCGTAGAGATGGTGTACAGCACAACAACAAAAACGGCGATGTTGCTTCGAGCATCCAAGATCGCGGCACTCAAACCGGGCGAAGGAAGCAATGATGCTGAATGCAAAGCGCTCTGACAGCGCATTGTTGACCGACGCCTTCAGCTCGCTACGCTGCGCATGCGGCGCGGCAAAACGCGGACGTTAGGCAGCCTAAGGTACGGCTAATGCAAATCGTGGCTCTTGTAGCGTTCGTGTTGGCAGCTGTGCTCGCGCTCGCCTTTGGAGCGCGCTACGTGCTGACCAAGACCTTCATGCCCTATCACGCAGCCGTTCTGGGCAAGTCGTGGCCGGTGCTGGAGCCGCGCCTTCAAACCATCATTCTCGGCATGCTCAAGGTCGCCGGTGGCGGTCTCCTCGGCTACGGAGTGTCGCTGCTGTGGCTGTTGCTGCCGCTACAGAGAGGCGAGGTCTGGGCGGCCTGGGCTGCCCTTACCGTTTCGTTGGCCGTTTGCGGGCCGATTCTCTATGTCGTCGTGTCGCTGCGTCGTATCGAGCCACGCGCCAACACGCCCATCGTTCCAACGCTCGTCGTCCTGGCGTTGGTGATGCTAGCCACGGTTGCCTTCCTAGCGCGGTAGCGCGCTCAGGTCCGACCGGCGCTCGAGTAGGGATCGGCCGCATCGCGCAGGCCGTCGCCGAAGAAGTTGAAGGCGAGCACCACGATGAACACCGGCACTACCGAAAGCATCAGCCAAGGGTAGAGCGCGACCACGTTGATGTTCTGCGCCTCGTTGAGCAGCACGCCCCAGCTCGTGACCGGCGGCCGCAGGCCCAGGCCGAGGAATGACAGCGCGGTCTCGCCCAGGATCATCGCCGGCACGGAGAGCGTCGCCGAGGCGATGAGGTGGCTGGTGAATGACGGCAGCAGGTGCTTGCGGATGACGCGAGCCGGGCTTGCACCCATGAGCACCGCCGCGGTCGCAAAATCTTCTTCTCTGAGGGCCAATAGTTTGGATCGAACCGCTCGCGCCAGTCCCGGCCAGTCGAGCAGGCCGAGGATGATGGTGATGCCGAAATAGACCAGGATCGGGCTCCAGTTGATCGGCAGCGCCGCGGAGAGCGCCATCCACAGCGGCAGCTCGGGGAAGGAGCGCACCATCTCGATGAAGCGCTGGATCACGTTGTCGATCCAGCCGCCGTAGAAACCAGAGATGCCGCCGAGCGTGATGCCGATGAGGAAGCTCACCACGATGCCGAACAGGCCCACGGTGAGCGAGATGCGCGTGCCGTAGACGATGCGCGAGAACAGATCCCGGCCCAGGCGATCGGTTCCCAGGAGATAGAGCGTGCCGTTCTCGGCCGGGCAGAAGAGGTGGAAGCGCCCCGGAATCAGTCCCCAGAACTCGTAATCGTCGCCCAGGCAAAAAAAGCGCACGCGGTAGACCGCATTGCGGTCGTCGCTGTATTCGCGCTTCAGCGTCTGCATGTTGAGGCGCATGCTGTAGCCGTAGACGAACGGGCCGACGAAATTGCCGTCGTGGAACAGGCGCACGCGCTGCGGCGGCGCGTAGATATGGTTGGTATCGCGCGTCTGCAGCTCGTACGGCGCGATGAACTCGCTCACCAGCGTCGAGGCATAGAACAGCAGCAGGATGGCGCCCGCGATCACCGCGATGCGATGGCGGCGGAACTTCCACCACATGATCTGCCACTGCGACGCGCGGTAGAAGCGCTCCTGCTCCGGCGTCAGCGTTTCTGCGGCCTCGGGGTGAAACGGCTCCTGCGAGACGTAGTGTTCGAGAGCTATTTCGCCACCCCGCCGGTCAGGCGAATGCGCGGATCGAGCGCGGCGAGCAGCAGGTCGGAGATGAACATTCCGATCACGGTGAGCAGCGACAGGAACATCAGGAACGAGCCGGCGAGATACTGGTCCTGGCTGCGCAGCGCCTCGAGCAGCATCGGCCCGGAAGTCTGCAGCGACAGCACCACCGCGACGATCGCCGAGCCCGAGATCACGCTCGGCAGCAGGTTGCCGATGTCGGCGATGAACGGATTGAGCGCCATGCGCAGCGGATACTTCACCAGCAGTTGGAACTGCGGCATGCCCTTCGAGCGCGCGGTCACTACGTAGGGCTTCTGCAGCTCATCCAGCAGGTTGGCGCGCAGGCGGCGGATCATGCCCGCGGTGCCCGAGGTGCCGATCACGATCACCGGGATCCACAGGTGCTCGAGCACCGAGCGCGCCTTGCCCCAGCTCCACGGCTCGCCGAGGTACTCCGGCGCCATGATGCCGCCGACCGAGAGGCCGAACTGCGCGTTGGCGAAGTACATCAGCACCAGCGCGAGCAGGAAGTTGGGGGTGGCGAGGCCGACGTAGCCGAGGAAGGTGAGGCCGTGGTCGCCCCAACTGTACTGCCGCGTCGCGGCATAGAAGCCGATGGGAAACGCCACCGCCCAGGTGAACAGGATCACCGAGAAGTTGAGGATGCAGGAGAGCAGCAGCCGGTCGCCCACGATGTCCTTCACCGGCAGGTCGTGCTCGAACGACCAGCCGAGGTCGCCCTGGATCAGGCCGGAGAAGCCGTTCTCGCCCGGCCACACCCCGATCCAGATGCCGTACTGCTCGAGGAAGGGCTTGTCGAGCCCGTACTGCTTGCGCAGGAACTCGGCCTTCTCCATCGCCGCCTTTTCGCCCTGACTCTGCAGCTCGGCGATCTGGTTGGAGAGGAAATCGCCCGGCGGCAGCTGGATGATGACGAACGTGATGAAGCTGATCACCAGCAGCGTGGGGATCATGATCAGGATGCGGCGCAGCGTGTAACGGAGCATCGAGGCGTCTGTCCTACCTAAACCAGAACGTATCCGGGCGATAGATGCCGAAGAACGCGCCCGGGTCCCAGTTGTAGAAGCCGCGCTCCGGCACGTTCATCAGGGTGTCGCGCGCCACCACCGGCTGCGGCACGCCCGAGATCACGCCGATCACGAACTGCTGCTCGGCGTGCAGCTCGAGCATCGCGTGCCACGCGCGCTCGCGGTCGTTGCGCGTCCTGGCTTCGCTCCACACCCGGTACAGCCGGTCGAGCTCCTTGACCTCGGGAATGTCCACCGGCTCGCCCGACTTGCCGCCGGTCTCGACGTACTGGCCGAACTTGGGCCACTGCTGCTGCGACTGGCTGGTGGCCGCGAGCTCGTCCGGGCTCGAGTCGGGCGTGGCGAGGCCGTTCTCGAGGCCGCTCCACACCGACATCACGGTCTCGCCTGAGAACACCCGGTTGCGGAACGCCTCGCGTTGCGACGGCTTGCTGAACAGCTTGATGCCGACCTCGCGCCAGGTCTCGCGGATCAGCTCGAGCACGTCGGTCTGCTCGCTGCTCTCGCCCGCGGTCTCGACGATGATCTCGAGCGGCCGGCCGTCGGGCAGGCGGCGAATGCCGTCACGGCCTTTACGCAGCCCTATCTGGTCCAGTAATTGAGATGCTTGTTTGCGGTCGTAGCGCGCCCAGCGGTCGCGGTAGGACTCGCGGAACAGCGGGCTCTGCGGCAGCACCGTGTTGTTCGACTCGATGCCCAGGCCGAAGTACAGCACCTGGTTGACGAGCGAGCGGTCGATGGCGAGCGAGAGCGCGCGGCGGAAGCGCACGTCGCGCAGCAGCGCGCGCCAGACCGGGTCGTTCACGTTCAGGTTGGGAAACAGCGCGAAGTGCGAGCCCTTGCCCGGGCGCCAGAGCAGCGTGCGGTAGCCGTTGTTCTTCTCGCCCTGCTTGAGGAAGGTGTAGTTGTTGAAGTTCACGTCGCGCGCCTGCAGGTCGGCCTCGCCCGCGCCGGTCTTGGCCGGAATCAGCTTCGGGTCGGCGACCGCGAGCACGACGCGGTCGATGTAGGGAAGCTGCAGGCCGTTCTGGTCGACACGGTGGAAGTAGGGATTGCGCACCGCCACGAAGCGGTCGGCGGGCGGCTTGGTGGTGTTCATCCACGGCTGCAGCGTCGGCAGGTCGGGGTTGTCCGCCGCGTTCAGGTTGTCGGCGCGGTTGTGCACCGCGGACCACTTGCGCTTCGCCGTACCCTCGGCATCCGCCTTGCGCACCTTCTCCGAGTATTTCTTGTGCAGCGGCTTGAGGTAGTGGGCCGGGCGGTAGATGAAGAGCGGCGAAGCGCCCGCAAGCCGCGGCAGGAACTGCGGGTTGGGCTTGTGCCAGGAGTAGCGCACCACGGTGTCGGATAGCACCTCGAACTTCGGCTGCTGGCCGTCGACCAGCAGGTCCGTGGGCGGGCCGGCAGGCGAAAGCTCCTTGTGGTTCGCCACGTCCTCCCAGTAGTAGCGGAAGTCTTCGGTGGTGAACGGATGGCCGTCGGACCAGCGATGTCCCTTGCGCAGCTTGAGCGTGAAGATGCGGCCGTCCTTCACCTCAAAGCTCTCGAGCAGGTCGGGCATTAGATTCAGGTCGCGGTCGTAGCCGACCAGGCGCGCGTAGCCGTAGACCACCAGCAGTCGCGTATCGCGGCTGCGGCCCACCAGGCTGTTCAGCGTGCCGCCGTGCTTTCCCGCGCTTTCCGCGTTGACGACGAGCGGCGGCTGCGGCAGGCGCTTCTCGAGCGGCGGCAGCTTGCCCGCGAAGACCTCCGCGCGCAGCATCGGCGGCTCTGTGTTTTGAGCACAAGTCACCCACGCAAGGGACACCAGCACGGCAAACAGAAGCAATCTCATGTTGCTCGCACCAGATGCCCCTTGCCGATGTCCTGCATCTGCGGCCGCGCGCCCTCGGCGATGCGGAACTCGCTCGGCCACGCCGCCGGGTCGGAAGCCTTGCCCTCCATCAGCGCATCGAAGTCGAGCTTGTGCGCGAGGTCGGGCTCCGGCACCGCGGCGAGCAGCGCCTTGGTGTACGGATGCACCGGGTTGCGGAACAGCTCGGCGGCCGGCGCGATCTCGACGATGCGCCCGGCGCACATCACTGCGATGCGGTCGGCGAGGTAGTTCACCACCGCCAGGTTGTGGGAGATGAAGATGTAAGTCAGGCCGAGCGCCTCGCGCAGGTCGGAAAGCAGGTTGAGCACCTGCGCCTGCACCGAGACGTCGAGTGCCGACACCGGCTCGTCGCAGATCAGCAGCTCGGGCCCGAGCGCAAGCGCGCGTGCGATGCCGATGCGCTGGCGCTGGCCGCCGGAGAAGCTGTGCGGGTAGCGCCGCAGGTGGCGCAGGTCGAGACCGACCAGCCCCATCATTTCCTTCACGCGCGCGAAGCGCTCTTCCGCGTCGCCCACGCCATGGATCACCAGCGGCTCGCTCACGATGTCGTACGCCGTCATGCGCGGGTTGAGCGAGCCGAACGGATCCTGGAACACGAACTGGACCTTGCGGCGCCAGGCGAACAGCTCCGCACCCTTGAGCTCCAGCACTTTCTGGTTCTTGAAAAGAATGTCCCCCGAGTCCGGGGTCACCGAGCGCAGGATCATGCGCGCGGTCGTGGTCTTGCCGCAGCCCGATTCCCCGACCAGGCCCAGGCATTCGCCGGGCGCGACATCGAAGCTCACGTCGTCCACCGCGAGCAGCTCGCCGCCCTGGCCGCGGCCGAGCCATGAGCTCTTGCGCGTCGAGTAGCGCTTGGTGAGCTTGCGCACCTCGAGCAGCGGCCGGCTCAGATCGATGCGCGGGCGCACGCCGGTGGCGATGAGATGGTCCTGCGTCACCTGCACTTCGCGGATCGGGGTCAGGCGCTCGCCCGGCGCCATGTTGAAACGCGGTACGGCGCGCATCAGCGCCTTCAGGTAGGGATGACGCGCGTCGCGGAAGATGTCGGTGACGCTGCCCGACTCCATCACGCGCCCGCGGTGCATCACCACCACCTCGTCGGCCATGTTCGCCACCACGCCGAGGTCGTGCGTGATGAGCAGCACCGCCATCTGCAGCTCCTGCTGGAGTTCCTGGATCAGCTGCAGGATCTGCGCCTGGATGGTGACATCGAGCGCGGTGGTGGGCTCGTCGGCGATCAGCAGCGCCGGGCGGCAGACCAGCGCCATGGCGATCATCGCGCGCTGGCGCAGGCCGCCGGAGAGCTCAAACGGATAGGTGTGCTCGGCCTTCACCGGGTCGGGGAAGCCGACCCGCCGCAGCATGTCGATCACCGCATCGCGCCGCTCGCGCTTGTCGACCTCGCGGTGCAGCGCGAGCGCCTCGCCGATCTGGTTGCCGATGGTGTGCAGCGGCGAGAGCGCGGTCATCGGCTCCTGGAAGATGATCGAGATGCGCCCGCCGCGAATGTCCTGCATCTCGCGCCCGCCGGGATCGAGCCGCGAGATGTCGGCCTCGGTGCCAAGCTTCGGATCGCGGAACATGATCTCGCCCGACTCGATGCGCGCGATGCGCGGCAGGATGCCCATGATCGACTGCGCGACCACCGACTTGCCGGAGCCCGACTCGCCCACCAGCGCCACCGTGCCGCCGGCGGGAATGCGGAACGACACGCCATCGACTGCCTTGACGGTGCCCGCGTCGACATCGAGATAAACCTTCAAATCGCGAACCGTGACGAGATCAGCCATGGGCCGGCGCAGTATACGAGAAGGCCTCCGCCGCCGAGAGCCAGCGCACGCCGCGTACGGTGAAAAGTCGTTCGAGAAAATCCCACGCCGCGGCATCGTGCACCGCGTGGTGCGTGAGCCAGCCGATCGGGCCGTCGGTCGAGCGCAGATGACTCAGCGCCAGCGCGAGCATTTCGTCCTCGCCCGCGAAACATTTGCCGCGCCGCCACGCCACGATATCGACGTGGGTATTCACCTGCCGCAGTCCCGGCGCCGGCTCGCGCCGCGCCTGCGGCCCGTAGGCGCTGATGCCGCGAATGCCGATGCCGGGCAGTCTGTCGAGCAGATCCTTGCGCATGCGGTTCCACGGCGGCGCGAGGACCGGGATAAACCCGGAGACGCTGCTTAACTTCTTCAAACCCTCTGAAATTCGTGCAACCGCCGCGGCGACCGGTTCCGCCGCGGGATACTCGGTCTTCTTCTCGCCGGCCGCGGCGCGATTGCGGTGATCGGTGCCGTGCTGCAGAACCGCGACGTGCTCGTGGAGCAGCGCGAACAGTCCTGCGTCCGCTTGTTGCGGGATCACTGCAAGAGCTAACGGCATGCGGTGAGATCGGGACAACTCGAGCAGTCGCTCGACCTCACCGTTTGGAACAGAGGCATCGTCGTCGCGCCACCAGAATTCGACCGCACGGCCGGCGTCGCTGCGACGCTGGATCTCGGCCGCGAGGTCTACCCAGGTCACGCCAGCGCGGGTCATGTGACCCATTGGCGCAGCAGCTCGGCGCTGCGCCGAGCGCCGTCGAGGTCGATGGCATCCGGCGCCGGTCGCGGCCGCGCCGCGGCGCGGTCGATCGCCGCCGCCAGCGCAGCCGGTGTCAGCGCAGCCTCCTCCACCACCTCCAGCAGCCCCCTTTCTGCCAGCAGGTTCGCACGCAGCGTCTGCTCGGATTCGGCGACGCCCGCGAAAGGCACCACGACCGCCCGTGCCCTCGCCTGCAGCGTCTCCAGCACCGTGTTGTACCCGGCCTGACTCACCGAGAGCACGCAATTTCGCAGGCGCAGCGTGAAATCGTTCCGGAAGCGCTCGACGATGACGCCGTTGCCGGCGCGCGCCTGCAGTGCGCCGAAGTCCTCGGCATTGATGCCGGCGAGCACGCGCCAGGTACGGTCGCGCAGGCTGCTCAGCGCGCGCGCCGCGATCGCGGTCTCGAGCAGCCGCTGACCGACTGCCCCGCCGCCAGCGGAGACCAGCACCTCTTCCGCGCCGGCATCGCCACCCTCCGGCGCTGCATCCTGCACCACGAAGCCGGTGTAGTGCAGCTTGTCGGCGATGCGCGCGGTACCACCGAAGCTGCGCTCGAAGCGCGCCAGCCGCGGATCGCCGTGCACCAGCAGGTGGTCGTAGAAATACTCGAAGCATTCGACGATTTCTTTCTCGCGCTCCGGCTTCGCCTGGATCAGGTCGCGCACCGAGCAGACGACCAGAGGACGCGGCGTTGTGCTGATCGCTTTATTGAGAAGCGGTAACAACTCGAAACGCATCTGGCGCCGGCCGAAGGGAAACAGCTCGATCAGCAGCACGTCGGGCGAAGCCGCCGCGTACGCCGCGAGCAACGCCTCGCGCCGCGTGCGCTTCCAGGCGTCGTCGACCGGGTTGCCGTGCTCATCGAGCAGGTGCAGGAAAGACGCGTCGCTCGAGGCCGGCGGCAATTGCACGACCTTGTATCCCTCCACCGGCATGCCGCCGCTCGCCAGCGTCACCTCGAACCCGGCGCGCTCGAGTCCCCGCGCGAGCGTTGCCGCACGGCGCAGGTGGCCGATGCCGAGCAGATGCTGCACGTAGAAGAAAACTTTCACTTGACGTTCAGGCGCTCGACGCGCGGCACGCCCATCGGGTCGAGTCGAAATAGATGCACCGCGCTCCAGTCGAGCCTGGCCGGCGGCTTGCCGCGCATGTCCCAGCCGAAGGCGGCGGCGAGAACCGCGCGGATCACGCCGCGATGCGTGACCGCGAGCGTGGGCTGGCCATCGCGCGCGACATCGCTCAACCAGCTTTTTATTCTTGAACCGACTTCTCTCGGACTCTCGCCATTCGCGGGCCGAAAATCGAGGCCGCGCGCCTCGTTCTCACGCATCGCCTCGCCGAGGCGCTCGCGCAACGCGGCGAACGATTCGCCTTCCCAATCGCCCCAATGCATCTCGATGATGCGCGGTTCGCGCACGGCGTCCGGCGAGCCGAGCAGCGCCGCAGTCTGCACGCAGCGCTGAAGCGGGCTGGTCACCACGCGCATGCCCAGGCACGGCTTTGGCAAATACATTGACAACCCGGGAAGCAGAGGCACATCCGTGCGGCCCTGGATGCGCCCCGCCGCGCTCCACGCGGTCTCGCCGTGGCGCAGCAGGGCTAGCGTGGTCATAGCGCTGCGAGAAGCTTGCCGAGGCGCTGCGCCGCCGCGTCGAGGCTGCGCTCGCTGTGGATGAAGGCGGCGGCCTCGCGTCCGAGCGCCTCGCGCCGCTTCGGATCGGTCAGCAGCGCGCGCAGGCCCACGGTGAGATCGTTCGTCAGGAGCCCGGTGCGTCCATCCATCACCACATCCGGCACGCCGCGCAACGGGCGCGAAACCACCGGCACGCCGGCGGCCTGCGCCTCGAGCAGCGACATTCCGTAGGCTTCGTTCACCGCCGGCCACGCGTACAGGTCGCACGCGGCGTAGACCGTCGCCAGCTCGCGCGCCTCGAGCGTACCGAGGAAGCAGGTCCGTCCCGGCGCGGCTTGCTCGAGAGCCTGTTCCACCTGCTTGCGCCCGGAGCCGTCGCCGGCCACCACCAATCGCCAAGGCAGGTCGGTGAGCTGCGAAAGCGCATCCGCCAGCTCGCGGTACGAGGCGAGCTTGTCCCCGGCGCGCATCATCGCCGCGACCACGATCCACGGCACCGCGGGATCGAGGCCGCGCGCACGGGCGAGCTGCTCCCTGTGTTGCTTGCGCTTCTTGCCGGCCGCGCGGTAGAGCTCGGCGTGGAGGAACGGCGGCAAGTGCACGATGCGCTCTTTCGGAACCAGCGCTTGCAGGCCGGCGACGTCGTCGCGCGAGGGCGAGAGCACGAGGCGCGCGTGGGCGATGGCGTCGGCAGCAGCCGCGTGCCCGATCGCCCACGGACCGCCGGCGCGCTTCTCGGCGTAGGACGCTTCCGCGATCACGTACGGAATGCCGAGCGCGGCGCTCACCGCCGGGCCGAGCCAGTCGGGCGCCTTGTAGTACACGTGGTAGGTGAACCACAAGCTCGGCCGCAGCTCGGGCGGCGCCCGGCGCCAGCCTTCGACCAGCCGCTCGGCGAGCGCCGCGCCCTGGCTGCGCAGCGCCTCCTGGCGCGCGGCCTCGCCGTCGCCGTCGAAGCTGCGGAAGGTCGACACCAGCTCGATGTGCTCGGCGACGCGCTCGAGCGCGTCCATCAGCAGCCCGGCGACGCGCCGGTCGCCCGACGGCACCGCGTGCGTGGGCGGCTTAAGCGGTGCGTAGAAAGCGATTCGCACCGGTGGGCAGCCCGAACTTGCGCGCGAGCGGCTCGAGATTGGCGTCGAGCGCGAAGCTTTCCGCGACCCGCGCCTGCCCCGCCTGGCCGAGCGCGCGGCGCTTGGCCGGGTTGCCGATCAGCGCCTCGATGGCGCGCGCAAGCGCCGCCGGATGGCTGTCCTCGACCAGAACGCCGGTCTGGCCGTCGCGCACCAGCTCAGGGATCGCCGACACACGCGTCGCCACGCAGGCGAGCCCCTGGCTCTGCGCTTCCACCAGCACGTTCGGTAGCCCGTCGCGATCGCCGTTGCGCGCGACGCGGCTCGCGAGCGCGAAGACGTCGGCGCTGCGGTATTCGTTCAGGAGTTCCTGCTGCGCAAGCGCACCTCTCCAAGTCACCTTGGCGTGGATCCCCAGCTCGCGCGCGCGGCGCTGCAGGCGCTCGAGAAGCGGGCCACCGCCGACATGGATGAACCTCCAGTGCAGCTTCGGCGATACGCGCGCCAGCGCTTCAAGCAATACCTCGGTGCCCTTTTTCTCCACCAGGCGCGAGACCGACAGGATCACCACCGGGTCGGCCGGATTGCGGCCGTCGCGCGCGCGTGCCGGCGCGCCCGACGGCGGAAAACGCGCGAGATCGATGCCGTGATAGGCGAGCTCGACGCGTCCCGCCGGCGCGAGCGCGGCGAGGTGCTCGCGGTTGGCGGCGGTGCAGGTGACGAGCCATTCGCAGCTCGCGAGCTTCTCGCGCTTTTCCCATTCCGGCGTGGTCCAGATGTCCTTGGCGTGCGCCGAGCCGCTCCACGGCAGTCCCCTCAGCAGCGCGGCGTAGCGCGCGACCGAGGCCGGCGTGTGCAGGAAATGCGCATGCAGCCGCGTAATGTCCGGCGGCAACTCCGCCGCGAGCACCAGCGCCTGGCCGAAGCGGCGGATGCGGTTGGGCGTGCGATCGCGCAGCAGGTCCTTGAGCCAGAGCGAACGTGTTTGCCGATAGCTCTCGAGTTTTCGGACCTTCCACCACGCCTTCAAAATACGGAGCGGTTCCAGCAGCAAGTACTCGGGAAGGTAAAGCAGCGGCGCGCGGATCTCGTCGTGCACCGGATGGCGGCGAACGTCGGTCGGGCGGCGCAGCGAAACGATGGTGATCGGCAACCCGCGGCGCTCCAGCGCGGCGATCTCCTGCGCGATGAACGTCTCGGAGAGGCGTGGATACCCCTTTAGAACGAAAGCGACCCGCAAATTTCAGCCGATGCGCGAGATCCGGGCGGGCCGGGCCTCGTCGGCCTCGAGCGGCTCGATCCAGGGCTCGACCATGCGCGAAACGTTCTGCAGCCCTTCGAGCAGACCGGGCACCACCACTTCGGACGGAAGGTTCTGGCGCGGCAGCGCGCGCAGCGCCGCCGCCATCACCGCCGGATCGTGGTTGCCGTCGTCGGACAGCATGCTGACCAGGCCGAGCTCGGCGGCGCGCGAGGCGCGGATGAACTGCTCGAGGCGCGGCTCGGTGCGCGGCACGATGAGCGCCCGCTTGTCGAGCGAAAGCACTTCGCAGAAGGTGTTGTAGCCGCCCATCGCCACCACGCCGGCGGCGCGCGCCACCAGCGCCTCGATCTGGCCGTGGAAGGTAATGGTGTCCACGCGCTTCAGCTTCGCCGCGCGGTCCATGAACTCCGCCTGGCGCTCGGCCTGCATGAACGGCCCGAGCACGATCAGCGCAGGATACGGCAGCAGCGGATCGTGCTCGTAGGCGCGCAGCACCCAGTCGACCAGGCTGTCGCCGTCGCCGCCGCCGCCGGTGGTGACCAGCAGGAACGGCCGGTTGGCGATCTCCGGCAGGCGCGGCGGCGCACCGTGCGTCGGCACCTCGCGATGCAGATAGCCGGTGTAGACCATCTTGTCGCGCACGCGCGCCGGCAGCGTGATGCCCTCGAGCGGGTCGCAGATCTGCGGCAGCCCGTAGACCCAGATCTCGTCGTAGAGCTCGCGCAGCGCCGGAATCGCTTTCTTGCGCTGCCACTCGGGCTCGAGCAGGCGCGGCTCGTCCATCACGTCGCGCAGCCCGAGCACCAGGCGCGTGCCGCCGCGCTTGAGCATCTTCAGCGTCTGGGTGAGCTCGCCGCGCAGCCCCACCGGCTCCTTGTCGACGATGAACATGTCCGGGTCGAACGCTTCCGCGGTGTGCTGGATGATCGAGGCGCGCATCGACATCATCTCCCTGATGTCGAGGTGCAGGTTGAGCGGCGTGTACTCGCCGTTGCGCAGCTTGATCACGCCAGGCACGCGCACGAAATCGACGCGCGCACGGAAGTCGAAGCTGCCGATGATCGGCGAGCCCGAAAGGATCAGCACCGAGAGCTGCTTGAAGCGCTCGACGAGCGAGTGCGCGATCGTCCGGCAGCGGCGCAAATGGCCGAGGCCGAAGGTATCGTGGCTGTAGATCAGGATGCGGCCGTCGCCCCGCGTCGATCTCATGGCGCCCCTCCCCCCCCTATGAGGCCTGATTCTGGGCGACCTCGGCGGGGCCGCGCAAGCCCTGTGCGCAAGCCTTTTCCCGCGCGCGGCAGGCCTTGCAGGCGCCGCAGGCCCGCCCGCTGGCCACCGGCCGCCTGCAGGACCACGTCAAGCCGAGGAGCTCGCTTGGAAGCGCTGCAACAAGAGCCGACTTGGGCTGGTCATAAACCGGGTAGATCCACTCGACCTTGGGCTCGCCGAGCTTGCGCGCCCGATAGCACTCGTACATCTCGTCGAACACGCGGCGCTGGCGCAGGCTGCGGTTCTCGATGTCGGTGTCCGCAGCGAGCGAGCCGACCGCGATGCGCGTGCAGCGCGGCGTGTCGATCGCCACCTGGCAGGCGACGAACGCGATCGAGACGTAGTCGATCGGAATCGCCTCCAGCGCCTGGAAATCGAGGCTCGATTCGGAGTAGCGGAACGGCCGGTAGTGCTTGCGGCAATACGCGAGGATCGCATCGACCGCGCGCCGTTCCGCGGTATCGCGGCGCTCCTGGTTGACCAGGTGGATGTGGTGCACGCGCAGCTCCTCGTCGCTCTCGGCGAGCAGCTTCACCAGCATCGCCGTGCTGTCGATGCCGCCGGAGAACATCGCGAGCGTGGTCACGCTTCGATTCTAACTTGTACTAGGATGCGGCCCATGAGCGTAAAGACACTGCTGGACCTCTCGGGTCGCGTGGCACTCGTCACCGGCGGATCGCGCGGACTGGGACTGCAAATTGCGGAGGCGCTCGGCGAGATGGGCGCGAAGCTCGCGATCAGCGCGCGCAAGAGGGACGAATTGGACCAGGCGGTGTCTCACCTCGGCGGCAATGCGAGCGCGTTCGTCGCGGACATCGGCAAGCGCGAGACCATCGCGCCGCTCGCCGACGCAGTGCTGAAGAAATTCGGCAAGGTCGACATCCTGGTGAACAACGCCGGCGCCACCTGGGGCGCGCCCGCCGAGCAGCATCCGCTCGAAGCGTGGGACAAGCTGGTGAACGTGAACCTGAGCGGCGCGTTCGTGCTGACGCAGATCGTCGCGGTGAAGTCGATGATTCCCGCGAAGTGGGGGCGCATCATCAACGTCGCTTCGATCGCGGGGCTGATGGGCCAGGATCCGCGCTTCGCCCCGACCGCGGCCTACACCGCGACCAAGCACGGCCTGGTCGGGCTCACGCGCCAACTCGCCGCCGAATGGGGCGTGCATGGCATCACGGTGAACGCGATCTGCCCGGGCTTCTTTCCGTCGAAGATGACGCGCGCCACGCTCGACACCGCGGGCGCGCTGATCAAGGAATGGACGCCGACGCGCCGCTTCGGCGGCGACGAGGACCTCAAGGGCCTGGCGGTCCTGCTCGCTTCCGAGGCCTCGCGCCACATTACCGGCCAGGCCATCGCGGTCGATGGCGGCACCACGATCATATGAGCCCGCTCGAATTCACGCGCGATTATCAGAAGCGCATTCCGTTCATCCAGCATCTGAAGATCCAGACCGACGAGCTCGGTCAGGGAAGCGCGCGCCTGTCGGTGCCGATCGGCAAGGAGCTCACCAACAGCATCGGCACCGCGCACGGCGGCGTGATCATGTCGCTGCTCGACGTGGCGGTGTGCACCGCGGCGCGCACCCTGCACCCCGACTCGATCGGCGTGATCACCATCGACCTCAGCACCTCGTTCATCGGCGGCGCGTCCAGCCCGCGCCTGATCGCCGATGCGCGCGTGCTCAAGGATGGGCGTAGCATGAGCTTCGTCGAGGCCGAGGCCAAGAACGAGGACGGGTCGCTGGTCGCAAAAGCCATCGCCACCGTCAGGGTCCGGCTGAAGGAAAAGTAGAAAACCGACAGGGGAAAACATGACGACCAATCCGTACGCAGCGCCCAAGGCCGCGGTCGCCGACGAGACCTTGGTGATCAATGCCGACTACATTCCCGGCGGGCAGCCGCAGCCGGCGGGCCACGGCTGGTCCTGGATCGCGGCGTCCTGGCACCTGTTCAAGCGCCAGCCCGGGATGTGGATCGGCATGTGGCTGCTGTTCGTCATCATCATGATCGGCGCCGGCATCCTGCCGTTCCTCGGCACCATCCTCACGGCGCTGTTCTGGCCGGTGTTCGTCGCCGGCTTCGCCGTCGGCTGCCGCGCGCTCGACGAAGGCGGCGAGATGGAGATCGCACATCTCTTCGCCGGCTTTCGCGAGCGCCTCGGCCCGCTGGTCGGGGTCGGTGCGCTCAGCCTGCTCGCCTCGCTCATCATCGGCATGGTGGTCGGGCTGGGACTGGGCGCGGGCGCGTTCACCATGATGCGCGGCGATCCCGAGACCATGGCGGCATTGGCCGGCACCACGCTCCTGCTCCTCGTGCTGATTACCATGGCGCTGCTGCTGCCGGTGATGATGGCCGCGTGGTTCGCGCCGGTGCTGGTGGTATTCCAGGGGGAAGGCGTGATCGACTCGATGAAGGGCAGCTTCGCAGGCTGCCTGAAGAACATCGTGCCGTTCCTGGTCTACGGCGTGGCGTTCCTCCTGCTCGCGATCGTCGCCACGATTCCGATCGCCCTCGGCTGGCTGGTGCTCGGGCCGATGATCTCGGCGTCGGTCTACACCTCGTACCGCGACATCTACTTAAAGCCGCGCTAAAGGCGCGCCGACCTCAGGCCGCGCCAGTCGCTCGCGGCTGCGCGAGCAGCGCGCGGCCGCTCCACATCCAGGCGAGCCCGGCGAGCTGCACCGCCCAGGCCATGCCGAGTGCCCACGCGTATCCCTCGGCAGAATAGCCGCGCGCCGTCGCCGGCCACAGGTCGATCACCAGGCCGATGCCCCACTGCCCGCTGAACATGCCGACGAAGCCGAACACGTTGATCGCGGTGTTGGCGCGCCCGGCCATCGCCTTCGGATAGCGCAGCGACAGGATCGGATAGGCGAGCACCACCGCCGTCCCCGCCGCAACGAACACGCACCACAGAAACAGGGTGTGCACGCCGGCGATCAGCAGGGCGAGACATAGCGATGCGAGCGCGACTCCCGCCGTGAGCAGCGTCAGCGTGTTGCGCCCGCGGCGGTGCAGCGCGTCGGCGGCGCGGCCGAAAATCAGGTAGCCGGCGATCATCGAGGCATTCACCGCGAGCAGGCCGCGGGCAACTTCCGCCGGCGCGTAGCCCGCCACGTCGCGCAGCCAGGTCGCGATCCACAGGGTCTGCAGCGCCACGGAAGCGAACTGGCTCGCGCCGAGCCCGATCGCCAGGCGCAGAAACGCCGCATCGCGCAGCAGCGCCATCAGCCCCTGCACGATTTCTCTAGTGGTTTCACCTCGGGGCCGCGCGCTGCGCTCCGGCACCCACAGCCACAGCACCAGGCTCACCGCTAGCGTGGCGCCGACGATCAGCATGAACGCCTGGCGCCAATGCCAGGCGCGCAGCAGCAGCTCGAGCGGCACCGTGGTGGTCATGGCGCCGAGCGCGCCGGCCGAAAAGGCAATCGCGTTCATCGTGGAGAGGCGGTCCGCCGGATACCACAGCACGAACGCAGTGAGCGACGCCATCAGGCAGGCGGACACGCCGACGCCGATCAGCGCGCGCGCGGCCATCGCGCCCGCCGCGCTATCGGCATGAGCGAACCAGGCGCCGCCGGCCGCGGCGACGAGCAGCAGCGCGGCGTTGACCCGCCGCGGGCCGAAGCGGTCCATCGCCACGCCCACCGGCAGCTGGCACACCGCGAAGGACAGGAAGTACATGCTGGAGAGCAGGCCGAGCCCGCCGGCGGAGAGGCCGAACTCGGCGGCGAGCGTGGGCGCGAGCACCGCGTTCACCATGCGGTACACGTACGAGACGAAGTACCCTGCGATGAACGGCAGGGCTATCCTGAAAAAAATCAGTTTTTGGGCGATTCCAGCCCGCCGACGTAGAAGCGGTTCCAGGTCGGGCTGATGATGAGCTCGTTCACGCACGCGCGCGGCGGCAGCGTGGCGACGAACAGGATGGTCTTGCCGAGGTCCTCGGCCTGCAGCATGCGCGCGCGCTCCTCTGGCGGCGGCGGCACCGGGCGCTTCTCCAGGATCGGCGTCGCCACCTCGCCGGGAAGAATGGAAGTCGCGCGGATACCGTTCATGCACTCCTCCATGTTGATCGACTCGGTGAGCGCGACCACCGCGTGCTTGGTCGCGTTGTAGCCCGGGCCGGTGAGCGTGCTGGCGTAGCGCCCGGCCCAGGAGGAGATGTTGATGATCAGCCCCGCCTTGCGCTCGCGCATGCCCGGCAGCACGGCTTGCACGCAATAGAACATTCCCGAGAGGTTGACCGCCACGATCTGGTTCCAGCCGTCGATCGAGACGTTGCGGAAGTTGCGCTTCGGATGGTTGATGCCGGCGCTGTTGATCAGGATGTCGACGCGGCCGTGGCGCTTGGCGATCTCCGCGGCGGCTTTCGCCACCTCGTTCTGGTCGGCGACGTCGAGCGCGATCGCTTCGCCGCTGCCGGCGGCCTTGATCTCCTTCTCGGCCTTCTTCAGCGTCTCCGCGCTGCGCCCGGACACGATCACGTGGGCGCCGGCTTTGGCCAGCTCGATGCCGCCGGCGAGCCCGATGCCCGAGCCGCCGCCGGTGATCCAACAGACTTTACCGCTTGGCATATTGCACGTCGCCGAACAGGTTCTTCCTCTGCTCGTCCGTCATCTGTGTACGGCGCCGGTCGGCGAGCACCTGCACCGCGCGCTGCACCGCGGGGCGCTCGAGGATCGCGTCGCGCCACTTCTTGAGCGCCGGATACTCGTCGATGTTCACGCCCTGGCGCTCGGGCGCGCGCAGCCATGGCACGGTCGCCATGTCGGCGATGGTGTACTCGTCGCACGCGAGATACTTGCTTTCACGTAATCTTCTATCAACAACTCCGTAAAGACGGTTGGCTTCGTTCTTGTAGCGGTTCATCGCGTACTCGATCTTCTCCGGCGCATAGCCGAGGAAGTGGTGCGCCTGCCCCAGCATCGGGCCGATGTGCCCCATCTGGAACATCACCCACTGCATGGTCTGCCACTTCTTGCGCAGGTCCTTCGGCAGGAACTTGCCGGTCTTCGACGCGAGGTAGAACAGCATCGCGCCCGACTCGGCGAGCGCGAACGGCTTGCCGTCGGGGCCGTCGGAATCCACCATCGCCGGCATCTTGTTGTTCGGCGAGATCTTGAGGAACTCGGGCTTGAACTGGTCGCCGACGCCGATGTCGACCGGGATCACGCGGTACGGCGTGCCGGTCTCCTCGAGCATGATGTGGACCTTGTGGCCGTTGGGCGTCGGCCAGGTATAGAGATCGATCATCGCTTAGCCTCGGGTTCTTCCTGTTTAATCTTCGGAGTTGATAACGATAGTGCGCGCGATCTTATCGTGCCACCCCTGCTTGCGTCGGTCGAAGGCGATCCACAGGAAGCCGAGGTAAAGCGGGAACGCGGACACGAAGTAGGCGGCGAAGCGCAGCACGAGTCGCAGCAGCGAGGGCTGCTGGCCGGTCGCCGCGTCGACCACCCTGACGCCGAGCGCGATCTTGCCGGGCGTGGCGCCGCAGTAGCGCCAGAAGCCGATCACCGCCGCGGCAATGGCGACGAACGCGAGCAGATCCCACGAATGCTCGGCCGGGTCGAGCGAGACGCGGCGGATGCCGAAGCCCAGCACCATCAGCGGCACCAAGATCACGGTGACGATCAGCGCGTCGATGGCGAACGCCGCCGCGCGCTGCCAGAACCCGGCGTAGTCAGGCGAGCTTGACCAGCTGCTTGCCAAAATTTCCGCCCTTGAGCAGCGCGATGAAGCCCTGCGGCGCATTCGCCAGGCCGTCGACCACCGATTCGCGCGTCTTCAGCTTGCCGGCGGCGTAGTAGCCGCCGAGCGCCTTGATCGCCTCGCCATAGCGCTCCTTGAAGTCGAACACGATCATGCCCTGCACCTTCAGGCGGTTCACCAGGATGGCGCGCCAGTTCTTCACGCGGTAAGGCTCGGTCGCGTTGTAGTCGGAGATCGTGCCGCACACCACCACGCGGCCGAACAGCTTCGTGCGCGCGAGGGCGAGATCGAGGATCTCGCCGCCGACGTTGTCGAAATAGATGTCGATGTCCCGGATCTGGTCGCGCAGCTTGCCGGCCTTGTAATCGAAGCAATCGTCGAAGCCGAGCTCGTCCTTCACATAGGCGCACTTTTCCGGACCGCCGGCGATGCCGAGCGCGCGGCAGCCCCACAGCTTGGCGAGCTGGCCCACCACGCTGCCGACCGCTCCGGAAGCCGCCGACACCAGCACCGTTTCGCCCGGCTTCGGCTGGCCCAGCTCCTTCAGGCCGAAATACGCGGTCAGGCCCGGCATGCCGAGCATGCCGAGGTAATAGCTGAGCGGTACGCGCGAGGCGTCGACCTTGCTCGCTTCCTTGGTCACGCCGTAGAGCTGCCAGCCCAACTGGGTTAGGACGAAATCTCCTTTGCGGAACTTGTCGCTCTTCGATTCGAGCACTTCGCCGGCGGTCTGGCCGACCATGGTCTCGCCGATGTCGACGCCCTTCACATAGCTCTTCTGCTCGCTCATGCGGCCGCGCATGTAGGGATCGAGCGAGAGCCAAAGGTTCTTCACCAGGATCTCGCCTTCCTGGGGCTGCGGCAGCGGCGCTTTCTCCAGACGGAAATTCGCCGGCGTCACCCAGCCCTCCGGCCGGCTGGCGAGCACGATGCGCTGGTTTTCCATGGGGACTCGAAGTCTAACTGGGACAGGTGCGGCTGTTGAGCACGGTCGGTGTGCGAAACACGCGCAGCGCCTCGGGCGCGCCTTCGAGCTGCGCATCGAGCGCCACCAGAACCGGCGCACCGGGCTGCTTGCGGAATTCCTGCTGCAGGGTCTCGGCGGCGCGCGTCGGCGCGAAGCTCCAGGCGATCCCGGTCAGGCACTCCTTGAAGCGTGCGCCGTCGTACAGCCCGACCATGCGGAACGGCCCGCGCAGCGTCTCCACCTGCGCCGCGCGCCGCAGGGCCGTCACGGGATAGTTGCGGGTGTCGCGATCCCCCGCCAGCTCGAGCTGGCCGTCGGCGTAACGCCATTTGCCGAAGTCATAGAACTCGGTCGCGCCGAGCTGCTCGCGCAGGAGGAAGCTGCCGTCGGCACGCAGGGTCACGGTCGCCGCCAGGCAACCTGGACAACCCGCCTCGTCGATATAGGTCGCGGGCAACGCGCCGAGCGTGCTCGGCGGAGGATCCTGCCGGGGTGCGGGTTTTTCCGTCGGCGTTTGCGCGCAGCCCAGCAGCAGACCTGCCAGGACCAGAACCGAGCTAGAGCGAGGCAAAGCGCGCGAGGTGATGGTCGACATCGCCGAAGCGGCGCAGCAGCACCGTCAGGCGGCGGAAGGTATGGCTCACCTTCAGCTCTTCGCTCATCCCCATGCCGCCGTGCAGCTGCACCGATTCCTGGCTGATGTGGCGTGCGCTGTCGGCGATCTTGATCTTGGCCGCCGAGACCGCGCGCGCGCGGTCCGCCGCATTCTCCGAAGAGTCGACTTTCGAGCACGCGAGGCACGCCATCGAGCGGGCCTGCTCCTGCGCGATGAACATGTCCACCATGCGGTGCTGCAGCGCCTGGAAGGCGCCGATGGGCACGCCGAACTGCTTGCGCGTCTTCAGGTATTCGAGCGTGGTGTCGCAGGCGAACTTCATCGCACCGACGGCTTCGGCGCACGACAGCGCCGCGCCGAAGTCGAGCACCTGTTCGATCGCGCTGCCATCGAGCGGCTCGGCTTTTTCCAGCCGGATGTCGGCCGCGGCCAAGCCATCCACCGTGCGATACGACTTCAGGATCGTCGGTTTGCCGATGACGGCCTCTTTTCCGCGCACGAGAACGACCTTGTCCGCCATCGGCGCGCCGATCACGCCACGCTCGCCCATTGCCAGCGCGAGGCGAATCTTCCCTTCTGCCACCAGCGGCAGGATCGATTGCTTCTGCTTCTCATCGCCACTCTTGGAAATGACGAGCGAAGCGAGCAGCGTAGGCAGATAAGGCTCGACCACCAGCGCTTCGCCGAACGCTTCCATCACGCTCATCAGGTCGACCGCGCCGCCGCCGAAGCCGCCGTAGTCGGGCGACAGCGGCAGGCCGGTAAGTCCCATCTCGGCGAACGTCGCCCACACCCGCTCGCTCCAGCCGGCAGGCGTGGCGAGAATCTTCTTGCGCGCCTCGAAGTCGTAGTCCTTCTGCAGGTAGCGCCGGACGGAGTCGGCGAGGAGCTGCTGCTCTTCGTTGTAGTCGAAGTTCATAGACCTGCCTCTACAACCCTAAGGTCATTTTCGCGATGATGTTGCGCTGAATCTCGTTGGAGCCGGCATAGATGGTCGTCTTGCGCATGTCGAGATAGCGGCGCTCGAGCGCCTGCGTCTCCTGCGCCGCAGGATCGGCCGCCTGCATCGCCAGCTCGGTCAGCGCCTGCTGGATCTCGGTGCCCTTGATCTTCAGCATCGACACGTCCGCGCCCGGCGGCTGGCCGGTGCGGCGCATGCGGTCGAGGAAGCGCAGGTTGGTGATCTCGAGCGCCATGAGCTCCACTTCGACGCGCGTGAGGCGGTCGCGCCAGCGCAGGTCCTTGA
>Ga0268265_10001131_pt1 | contig 23573 bp, 20 predicted proteins | sample KBSSwiS52_FD_190355 | JGI IMG/M metagenome (GOLD analysis project Ga0268265, IMG submission 190355) | Switchgrass rhizosphere microbial communities from Kellogg Biological Station, Michigan, USA - KBS Switchgrass S5-2 (SPAdes) (version 2) | ecosystem: Host-associated > Plants > Roots >... | reverse complement strand
TCCCATAATTGCGCCAGTCGGTTCCGGTGCTTGCCGTCCGGGCTGATGCCGAAGCCGAGGGCGCGCGGACCGGGGCTCCCGTCTGGAAAAGCGGATCGACAACCGGCGCCACCAGCGCGTTGTGCAAGCCTATGCCCGCAAGAGCGGAAAGCATCAAAGCTGCGACGCCGCCTGCTGCCGCCTTGGTAACGGACACGCCCGGCCATCCGCGCAGGGAGCGCCAGGTCCACGGCACGATGAACCAGATACCGAGCGCGATCGGCGCCACGAGCCGGGCAGCCAGGCTCCAGCCATCGGTTCCCACCTCCCACAGCGCCCAGGCGACGGTCGCCGCAATCATTGTCCAATAAACGATCGCGCCCTCCCGCCGACCCTTAAGGACCAGCACGCCGCTCACCAGTGTCGCAAAGCCGGCCAGCACATAATAAGGCGAACCGTTCAGCGTGAGCAGTATCGCGCCGCCCCAAAGGAGGACTGCGCCCAGCAGGATCAGCAAAGCTCCGAAGAGGAAAGGCCGCTGCAGGAAGGAGCGTGAGGAAGTCATCCGGAGCGTTGCCTTTATCTTTATGAGGTGCGGACCGACTTCCCATATTCGCGATCGATACGACTCTCAAGCATGAGATCAGATCGACCACGGCGCATGGGTTCGCTCGCCAGCCCCCCAAGGATGGCGCTCAGCCTGAGCCCCTTCCCCTCCTTCTGACCCCGCCGTGGGAGCCGGGCAGACCATATCCGCGGCCGTCCTAGATTTGTGCGGACTTTTGCGACCGCTTATGCAAGCGTCGTCGCCAACGACGCGACATTATCGAGACCGAGGATCGGCGGAGCAGGAGAGAATATGCATAAGCGAACGATGCGGCCGAGGCAGGCCACAACATTGCAAGACCTACTGGACCGGGAGGGCATAAAGGATTGCCTGTACAGCTATTGCCGGGCGATCGATCGCCGCGATCGAGATCTGCTCGAAGAAATCTATTGGCCCGAAGCTACCGACGACCATGTAATCTTCAGCGGATCTGCCGGCGACTTCATTAACTGGGTGATACCCCAACTTGAGGGGCTCGAGCAATCCGCGCATGCCCTGCACAACATCTTTCTCGATCTCGCCGGAAATCAGGCGCGGGTCGAGACCTATTTCACCGCCTATCATCGGCCGGTCACCGACGGCAAGCCGCAGTCTTACACGCTGGGCGGACGATATCTGGACGTGCTGGAGAAGCGCGGAGGCGAATGGCGCATACTCCGCCGCAAGGTGGCGATGGACTGGCTGGAGGAAAATCCGGCCGCTGCGGAAAGCGGCCGGAATGCGCTGGGTATCACGCTGGAGAGCCATTGTTTCCCAACCGACGTGAGCTACGAAATATTCGACGAGGCGTTGATTGCAACCGGATGACGACGCATTGGTGATCACTGCTGCGGCGGCACGATGCGGGCGCTGCCCGACCTCCGGCCACGTCGGCCAGCCTATTTTCGCCCGAACAATTTTTCGATGTCGCCATGGCCGAGCTTTATCCAGGTCGGTCGACCATGATTGCATTGACCGGAATGCGGCGTCACTTCCATCTCGCGCAGCAGCGCGTTCATCTCCGCGACCGAGAGCATCCGGCCCGCGCGGACCGATCCGTGGCAGGCCATGGTGGCGGCGACATGATCGAGCCTCTCCTTCAGAGACAGGGCCTCGTCATAAGCGGCGAGTTCGTCGGCCAGATCGACTATGAGACCGCGGATATCGCCCTGGCCGAGCATGGCCGGGGTGGCCCGGACGAGCATCGCCTTCGGGCCGAAGCGTTCGAGTTCAAGGCCCATGTCCTTCAGCTCGTCCAAGCGCGCCTCGAGCCGATCGCAGGCGCCCTCCTCGAGTTCGACTACTTCGGCGAGCAGCAAAGCCTGACGCGCGACCCCGCCGTCCGCAAGGGCACGACGCATCCGTTCGAGAACGAGCCGCTCATGGGCGGCATGCTGATCGACGATCACAAGCCCGTCCTCTGCTTCGGCGACAATATAGGTGGCGGCAACCTGACCCCGCGCGACGCCGAGCGGAAAGCTCTGCCCCTCGGGCACCGGAGCGGACGCCGGTTCGCCGCGCGCCATCGGCGGCGGAACATATTCCGACGCGCGTTCCCAGACACTGCCCTGCCCCTCGCGCGAGGCGATGGCGGAAAAAGCGAAGCCGTTGGGGATAGGAGCGCCGCCGCCTCCCCCCTGCTGCCAGCTGCCCAGCGCCGCGGCCGGCGCCCGTTGCGCGCTGCGATAGCCGGCGGCATCCAGCGCGGCGCGCAGGCCACCGACGATCATGCCCCTGATCAGACCGGGATCCCGAAAACGCACCTCGGTCTTGGCCGGGTGGACGTTGACGTCGACCTGATCGCCCGGCAGCTCGACGAACAAGGCGACAAGGGGGTGGCGATCGCGGGCGAGCATATCCTGATAGGCGGCCCGCAGCGCCCCGATCAACAGCCGATCCTTCACCGGCCGACCGTTGATGAACAGATATTGATGATCGGCGATGCCTCGATTGAAAGTGGGCAGGCCTGCGACCCCGGTCAGGGCGACCGCCTCGCGTCGGAAGTCGACGGTCACGCTGTTCTCGGCGAGGTCGCGGTCGACCAGCGCCGCGACGCGCTCGGCGCGCCTCTCGCCGGGCGATACCGACAAGACTCGCCTTCCGGCGTGCTCAAGCGAAAAGCCGATATCCGGGCGCGCCATCGCGAGCCTTTTGACGACATCGACGCAGGCACCATATTCGGCACGCTCGGAGCGCAGGAACTTGCGCCGCGCGGGTACCCGCGCAAACAAATTGGTCATTCGGACGCGGGTGCCGGGCGGCAGGGCAGCCGGTCCCTCGCCTACCAGCGCTCCATGGTCGACCCGGTGATACCAGCCATCCGCGCCGCGCACACGGCTTTCGATCATGATATCCGCGACACTGGCGATTGACGGCAGGGCCTCGCCGCGAAAACCCAGCGTCGACACCGCCTCGATCGCGTCGTCGGGCAGCTTTGACGTCGCGTGGCGTTCCAGCGCCAGCGCGATGTCGGGCGGCGCCATCCCGCAGCCATCATCGATCACCTCGACGAGCGACAGGCCACCCTCGGAAAGGTTTATAGCGATGCGCCGGGCCCCCGCGTCGATCGCGTTCTCGATCAGTTCCTTCAGCGCGCTGGCCGGCCTTTCGACCACTTCACCGGCTGCGATGCGATTCACCAGATGCTCGGGGAGGCGGCGTATTGACATGGCCCAAGCTCTAGCCCAAGCGGCGCCCTTCCGCATCCCTTGATCCTGGTCTACATCCCGATTGCCGCAGGGATGATGGGATCGAGCAGAAGACCGGCCTGGGGCGGGCCAAGAGAGACGGACCAAAGCATGTTCCTCCAGCGCTACTTCAAGTTCATGTCGCACGATATGGCCATTGACCTCGGCACCGCGAACACGGTCGTCTATGTGCGGGGTCGTGGCATCGTGCTCAACGAGCCCTCGGTGGTCGCGATCGAGACGATCAACGGCGTGAAGCGCGTACGCGCGGTCGGGGACGACGCGAAGCTGATGATGGGCAAGACCCCCGGATCGATCGAAGCGATCCGTCCGCTACGTGACGGCGTAATCGCCGATATCGACGTGGCTGAGCAGATGATCAAACATTTCATCCAGAAGGTCCATGGTCCGCGGCGTTTCCCGCGCTGGCCCGAAATCGTGATCTGCGTCCCCTCGGGGTCGACTTCGGTCGAGCGCCGCGCGATCAGGGACGCCGCCTCCAATGCCGGCGCCAGCCAGGTCTGGCTGATCGAGGAGCCGATGGCCGCGGCGATCGGCGCCGACATGCCGGTGACCGAACCGATCGGCTCCATGGTCGTCGATATCGGCGGCGGCACGACCGAGGTGGCGGTGCTCTCGCTGCGTGGGCTTGCCTACACGACCTCCGTCCGGGTGGGCGGCGACAAGATGGACGAAGCGATAGGCTCCTATGTCCGCCGTAACCATAATCTGCTCATTGGCGAGGCCACCGCAGAGCGGATCAAACAGGAAGTCGGAGTGGCGAAAATGCCGGCGGACGGCAAGGGCGAGACGATCCACATCAAGGGGCGAGACCTCGTCAACGGCGTGCCCAAGGAAATCATGATCACCCAGGCACAGATCGCCGAGGCGCTTACCGAGCCGGTGTCGGCGATCGTCGAAGGGGTGCGCATCGCGCTCGAAAACACGGCGCCCGAGCTTGCGGCCGACATCGTCGATCAGGGCATTGTCCTGACCGGGGGGGGCGCGCTGCTTCAGGGCATAGACGAGGTGTTGCGGGAAGCGACGGGACTTCCGGTCACAATCGCGGACGACCCGCTTACCTGCGTCGCGCTAGGTACGGGACGCGCGCTGGAGGATCCGATCTTCCGCGGCGTCCTGCAGACAGCCTAAGCCCGGTCCGGCACGCGCGTGGCGGCGCCCCGGCACCGGCGTCGAGGCTTTTCGCGCCGGGTCCAATATAGTTTGTTCGCCGGCTATGTGCTCGCGGTTGTCGGCATCGTGGTCGCCATCGGCCTACTCCTGATCGCGCGCCTGGATCCACGAACCTTCGTTGCGTTGCGAGGCATCGTGATCGACGCCGGCGGTTTCGTGTCAGGCGCTGGCCGTACGGGCGTACGGCTTTTCGGCACCGCTTGCGACGAGATTTCCGCCTATGTCGCCGCGGGGGCACAAAATCGGGCCTTGCGGGACGAAGTCTCGGCACAGCGGCGGGCGATCATCGCGGCTAAGGCGATCACCGCGGAAAACGCACGGCTGAAAAGCCTCGCGCGGTTAAGCGAACAGCTACCGCGGCCAATCCTGTCGACGCGGCTGATCGGGTCGACGCCGTCAGGCCAGCGCCGTTTCGCCACGCTCGGCGCCGGATCGGCTCAAGGCGTGCGCGCGGGCATGGCGATCCGGTCGCCGGAGGGGCTGATCGGCCGCGTATTCGAGACCGGGATCTTTGCGTCACGGGTGCTGCTCCTCGCCGACGGAGAGACGGCTGTACCGGTCAAGATCGTCCGCAATGGCGTCGCCGCACTCGCGACCGGTCAGGGCGACGGCACGATGGAGATACGCGGGCTGATCGCCGGGGGTCGCCCGTTCCGACGCGGAGACGTTGCCGTGACCTCGGGCACGGGTGGCGTCTATGTGCCCAACATTCCGGTGGCCGTGGTAACCGACGTCCGCGGCGATCGCGCCGTCGCCCTTCCCCTCGCCGATCCTGCACAGGCCGATTTCGCCGTCGTCTACCCGATCTTCCAGGCGCCGGTCCAGGATCCGCCGGCCCAGCCCAAACGATGATCGCCGGCCCCAAACACTTTGTGAATACGCTGCCGTTGCGCGTGACCGCCATTCCGATAGCCTCGGTCGTCGCCGGATCAGCGACGAGTCTCTGGCCGATCATCGTCACGGAGCCCTTGCTGCCTCCATTCGGCCTGATGATGTTGCTCGCGTGGCGCCTGCTCCGCCCGGAAATCTGGGCCGCATGGATCGCTCTTCCGCTCGGTCTTGCCGACGATCTGTTAAGCGGCCACGATCTCGGCATCGCCATGGCGCTTTGGACGATCGTCTTGCTGGCGCTCGATTGGATCGACCACCATTTCGTCTGGCGCGACTGGTGGATGGAATGGGGCATCGCCATCGTCGCGATAACGATCGTCCAGGCACTGGTCTGGTTGATCGCACAACCGCTGCACGGTCACGCGCCGATCGTCACCCTCTCGCCCCAGCTGGTCGGCGCGTTTCTGCTTTTTCCGGCGATCCTGCGTTTGACCGCCGCGCTCGACCGGTGGCGATTGAAACGATAAGACGGCGACGCGATGAAGCGCGGGCAGGTCATCACCGAACAAAGTCAGGTTTTTACCTTCACGCGCCGCGCGTTCGTCCTCGGTGGTTTCCAGGCGACGGTGGGCGCTGTGCTGGCCGGTCGAATGGCCTGGCTCTCGATTGCCCAGAACGAACGATACACCACGCTGTCCGAAAGCAACCGCGTACAACTCACTCTCGTTCCACCCCGCCGCGGGTGGATCATCGATCGAGGCGGCAAGCCGATTGCGATCAATCGGACAACCTTCCGGGTCGATTTGATTCCCGATCAGCTCAAACGACGCGACGCGGTACTTGGCGAGCTCCAGAAGCTGCTGATGCTGACCGCCGACGATATGGAACGCATACGCGGTGATCTGGACAAGGCGCCGGGTTTCCAGCCCGTGCCGGTTGCCGAGAATATCGATTATGAGCGGTTCGCGGCGGTCAGCGTGCGGCGGGCCAGCCTGCCTGGTGTCGCCCCGGCGAGCGGCTATGGCCGCTACTACCCCGCCCGATCCGCCGTCGCCCATATCGTCGGCCATGTCGGCCCGGCTTCCGCCGCAGACTATGAAAAAAGCCACGACCCCCTATTGATCACACCTGGTTTCAAGGTCGGTAAAGATGGCCTTGAAAGAACTATGGAAAAATGGCTGCGTGGAAAGCCTGGCGCCAATCGGAGCGAAGTCACTGCGCATGGCAAGATCGTCCGCGAGCTGGCAACGCGGCCCGAAACCGCCGGCAATGCGCTTCAGCTTACCATTGACGCGGATCTGCAACGTTATACCGCGAGCAGGCTCGGCCCCGAGAGCGCCTCGGCGGTGATGATCGACACGAGGACCGGCGGCCTCCTGGCGATGGCGTCGATGCCGGCTTATGATCCGAACAGCTTCGCCGATGGTATCAGCCACGCCGAATGGGGCACCCTTTCCGCCGACGACCATTTGCCCCTGACCAACAAGGTCATGCAGGGCCTCTATCCCCCCGGCTCCACGGTGAAGCCGATGGTGGCGCTGGCGCTGCTCGAGGCCGGGGTCGATCCCCGCCAAATGGTCGTCTGTTCGGGACGCTACAGGCTCGGCAACAGCTATTTCCACTGCTGGCGGCGCGGAGGCCATGGTGGCGTCGATATGCATCGCGCCATAGCGGCGAGCTGCGACGTCTATTTTTATACGATGGCGCGCCTGATCGGCGTCGATCGCATCGCGGCAACGGCGCGAATGCTGGGGCTTGGCGAGGAATATGATCTGCCGATGCCGTCGCAGCGTTACGGAACGGTGCCGGACACCGAATGGAAAATGCGGCGCTATAAAAAGCCCTGGGCCACCGCCGATACGCTGAATGCGACGATCGGCCAAGGCTATATGCTTGCCAATCCGCTCCAGCTGGCGATCATGGCGGCACGGATTGCCAGCGGCCGCGCGCTGGTGCCGCGGCTGATCGTCAACAAACGCTACCCGCCCCAGGGCGGCCCGCTTGACGTCTCGCCCGCCCATCTCGAATTCGTGCGGCAGGCAATGAGCGCCGTGGTCAATGGCCCCTACGGCACCGGTGGCTCGGGCCGTCTCAATCTCGGCGACATGCTGATGGGGGGCAAGACCGGCACCGCGCAGGTGCGCCGCATCACGATGGCGATGCGCGCGGGGGGTGGCGATTTCGGCGGTTATGGCGTACCGTGGAAATATCGCGATCACGGCCTGTTCGTGGCGTTCGCGCCGGTCGACGATCCCCGCTACGCGATATCGGTGGTGATCGAACATGGCATGCACGGCGCGGCAGGTGCGCCGATTGCGCGTGACATGATCACTTTCCTGCACGATCGCAAGCGCGCGGAGGAGAGGCTCGCCTTTCTCGAGGAAGGCTGGGGCGGCACGATCGAACAGCGCATGACGCGCAAGGCCGCGGCCTGGGCACACCGCACCGATCCACCGCCGCCCCTGCCTCCCCCCGCCCGGGCCGCGATACCGCCGAAACCCGAAGCTGCGCCCGCCCTGGCCGAGCCCGAAGCGGAACCCCAGGAATGAACCGCGATTCGATCGTACCGGGGCCGCTTCAGCTCATACCATGGCGCCTTCTGGCCCTCGTCGCGACGATTGGCGGCTTCGGGCTGATTATCCTCTACTCGGCGGCCGGCGGCAGCATGACGCCCTGGGCGCTTTCCCAAGGGGTTCGCTTCCTTGTGTTCCTGGGCGTCGCCGTCGCGCTGTCGCGGATAGGAGAAGGCGGGCTGAAAGCCGCGGCGATGCCCGTCTATATGGCGCTCGTCCTGATGCTGATCATCGTCGAGCTGTTCGGCTTCGTCGGAGGCGGCAGCCGTCGCTGGCTCGACCTCGGAATCATCCGGCTCCAGCCTTCCGAGTTGATGAAGCCGGCCATCGTCGTGGCGGTCGCTCGCTTCTACGACAGGCTTCCGGCAGGAGAGATCCGGGGCTGGAGCGCGATCTGGCCTCCCGCGGTGCTGATCGGCGTTCCGGCCGGGCTGGTGATGATCCAGCCCGATCTCGGCACCGCGCTGATGATCGTCGCCGGCGGCGTCACCGTCACCTTTCTGGCAGGTCTGCCGCTGAGGCTATATCTGGGCGCAGGGGCGGCTTTGGCCACCGCTTTCCCGATCGCGCTTTCGCTCATGCACGGTTACCAGCGCGACCGGATCGAAACATTCCTGAACCCCGAGAGCGACCCGCTCGGCGCCGGCTATCATATCATCCAGTCGAAGATCGCGATCGGATCCGGTGGCATATTTGGCAAGGGGTTCCTGGCGGGTACCCAAAGCCATCTCGACTATCTGCCCGAGCGCCACACCGATTTCGTCTTCGCCACGATGGCAGAGGAATGGGGACTGCTCGGGGGGCTATTCATCATCCTGTCCTATATGCTGGTGATCCGCTGGGGGATGCGGGTGGCCGCCCGAGCGCGCGGTCGTTTCGGCCGTCTGACCGCGGCCGGGCTAGCGACGACGATATTCTTTTATGTCGCGATCAATCTGATGATGGTGATGGGGCTTGCGCCGGTGGTCGGCATCCCCCTGCCCCTCGTTTCGTTCGGGGGATCAGCAATGATGACCGTGCTGATCTGCCTCGGCTTGCTGATGGCGATCGACCGCTCGACCCGGCGAGCCTGAAATGGACGCGACCGCGGCGCAGCGCCAGACCGGTCGCGCCTTCGACGCGGTCTATCACCGCTATCGCGCGGGCGAGCCATCGGCCGACATCGACCTCGGCCCTTAGCATCGCCGCGCTGAAAAAATATCTCGGATTGCAGGTTTACATTTTGCCGGACCGGATGCTAAGGGCGCGCCTCCACGACGGGAGCCACTTCCGGTCGACGGAATGTGGACGCATAGCTCAGTTGGTAGAGCAGCTGACTCTTAATCAGCGGGTCCTAGGTTCGAGCCCTAGTGCGTCCACCAAATCCTCCGATAAAAACAATAATATAGAGCGTGATGACAGCCGCGCCGAAACTGCTTGAGGTTTCTGCTGAGCCAGTCGTTAGCGGTAAAACCAGGCAAATCCCTTTCGGAATACGATCTCGGTATTTTCCCGGTCCAGCATCACTCCATTTTTTGCCGCTCCACCACGGCGTTACCAACAAGCACGGTGACCAAATCGGTGTGCACCCTCGATGAACCGGTTGCTAGCCGAACATGAGGTGATTAGGCAGTCTGGACAAGAAAAGCGGCGCCCGGGCGCCGTCACGACTTTCGTCCATGGTGCGCTCCTCATCCACCAATGGTCAAAAGGCTCAGCGCGCCGGCTTGCTCAGGGAAGATGCGACCATGCGGCTCAACTTGCATATGCTGAACGGATGCCATGTGGTTGCGATGGAAGTTCCCGCCTGGGAAACAAAACTGACTGCGGCCGACATCGAACGCCAGTTGCGCCTTGCCGATGAACTCGGATTTTGGAAGGTTACCGTTCCCGAGCATTTCGCTATTCCGGCGGCCCATATTGAGTTGTCTGGCGATCATTACACTCATCCCACTACCGCCCTCGGCTTCTGCGCCGGCGTGACCCGTTCATTGAGGCTTGCATCCTGGATAACGATTCTTCCGCTGCAGCATCCGCTTGTTCAGGCAAAAATGTGGGCGACGCTCGACTGGTTGAGTGGAGGCCGGGCAGAGATAGTGGCAGCTGTAGGCTGGCTGGAGGCGGAATATGAAATGCTCGGTCTGCCCTTCTCCGAGCGCGGGGCGATTTTCGACGAATATATCCCGGCGATGATGGAATTATGGACGAAGGATCTGGCCAGCTTCGAAGGCCGGTACGTCAATTTCCGTGACGTCGGCGCACGGCCCAAGCCCGTCCAGAAGTCCATCCCGCTGTGGTTCGGCGGCGATGCAAAGCCGGTACTGCGCCGCGTTGCGAAATGGGGAGCCGGCTGGTCCCCTTTCATGACGCCGCCCGACCGCATACCGGACCAACTGGATTGGATGAAGTCACAGCCAGATTATCATGGACGACCAATCGAAGTGATATACTCGACGTTCATGCTCCGCTTCGCCAAGGAAAAGGATACGGTACATGCGATCCGCAGAGCGCCAGAAGCAGATCCTCTCGAGGACGCGCAGAAATTAGTCGACCAATTGGGGTATCTCGCGCAACTCGGAGTCACCGAAACGGACATCGCCAGGCCCGCGCATCGGGATTTGGAAGAGTATCTCGATTGGCTAAGGTGGCTCGCCGCCGACATCATGCCCCACCTCCGTCAGGAGGCGGCGCGGACATAGATGCCATTGCAGGGGATCCGCCGCGTCTCACCCCTCCCCTTTGGCAATGAAGAACTCGCCGCGGCCCTGTCTTTCCATGCAAACCGCGCAGCCGTGCGAAGGATTTTCAAGAAGCGCGGGGGGTCAGCCCCCGACCTTGAGAACGACGCGCCCTGCCAGCTGGCCACCCCGTGCCAGCGTCATCGCCTCGGCAAAATCGTCCAGCAGGAAAGTCCGCGCAACCGGCGGGTGGATCTTGCCCTGCTCATACAAGCTGAACAGGTCACGGATATTCTGCTGGGCAAGATCGGGCTCGACTTCATCGAAGGTCCGCACGTTGACACCTATCATCGCTGCGCCCTTGAGCAGAGCCAGGTTGGCGGGGATCTTCGCGATATTTCCTCCCGCGAAACCAACGACCAGCAGCCGTCCTTTCCAGCCCAGCGAACGGAAGGCAGGTTCGGTGAAAACATCCCCGACCGGATCGAGAACAACGTCGAGTGGCTTACCCCTGTTGGCGTGCTTCACGTCATCCCTCCACGTGGATGAACGGCTGTCGACGACCGCGTCGACACCCGCACGCTTTACCAGCTCTCGCTTTTCGTCCGTCGATGCGGAAGCGATGACCCGCGCCCCCAGCGCCTTACCAATCTCGCAGGCTGCATAGCCCACGGCGCCCGCCGCCCCCAGCACCAAAAGTGTTTCGCCCTCTTGCAGTTGCGCGCGCTGGACAAGGGCATGATAGCTTGTCGTATAGCTGGCGAGGAGGACCGAACCTTCTTCGAAACTCATCGTGTCCGGCATCCTGTGGACCATTGCTTCCGGGAACAGGGCGGCTTCGGCGAATGCATTTCCAAAGCCGACAGCGCACACCCTTTCACCGACACGGCCAGGTGACACGCCCGCGCCCACGGCCTCAATGACACCGCTTACATCGCTGCCGGGTACAAAGGGCAGGTCCGGCTTGATCTGATAGCCGCCCTCGGCGATCAGAACGTCGACGAAGCTGATGCCGGCGGCATGGATGCGCAGTCGCACTTCGCCCGGTCCTGGGGCGCCCGGATCGCGCGTGACCAGGCGGAATGAGGATGGCGCACCGAATTCTTCGACCAGAACGGCGCGCGGGCCCGGTTGTACATCGCTGCTCATGACATCTCCCTCATTCATATGCGGTATGGACACCAGTTTTTCTAAGCGAATGACGCCCTACCCCTGACTCGATCGGTGCGCCGGGGCTGCGTGGGCAGGCTTAGTTCTCCGCCGCGAAATCACGAAGCATATTCTTGGTGACGAACAGCTGCCGAATCTGGACGTGCTTTCTTAGATGCGAAGGCGTGGATGAGCGCGGTCATCCGAGCCCATATGCTGGCCTTGCCAACGTGCGTCAGTTCAGCCGGATACCGGGCGCAGCTCGCATGAATTTTATGGTTGTGGGTCGAAGAAGGTCCCCTCATGCGCTAATACCGAGGCGCTGAGATGCTGACGCGTCACGCCTTGAAAATGCTCGATCACCGCACGGGCTGAGCTAAAGCCCGATGAGTCAAGCTCATCGAACCTTGTTATAAGGACAAATCTTCAGTTTCCCGAAGTGGCGAGGCATGGAAAATCAACGCTGCGCCGCTAGCGGTTTCTCCTGCTTTGGGATAATGCTCATTGGCTCCACCAGCGATGCAAGCACCGAAACCTGTGCCTGCTTTATGGCGTCGATGGAGGGCATCGGACGCTGATCAGGATAGATGGTCTCCGCTGCCGCCATTCTTTCTATGGCCGCGAAAATGACGGCCGCGCGAGCAAGCGCCTGTTCCTCCGTCAACGCCTCTTCCTCATGGCCTTTCTTGATCAAGCCGGCAAGCGGGCGCAATAGGAGCCCGCCGACGGAACTGCGCATCTCCCGGAAGCGCTGATCTCCTCGATCTGCTTCCATGTTACGCAGCAGCAATATTGGCCGGTGCTTGTTCCAATAATCGCGATAGGCTTCGACAAAGGCGCTGGCGCCCTGCTCTGCGGGTTGACCAGCCACCCAGTTGTCCAAAACGGCGAAAACATTATCGAGATCTTCCGTCGCCTCCCGCGCCAGCGCGAAGACCAACTCTCCCACATCGTCGAAATAGACATAGAATGTTGCAGACGAAGTTTCGGCCTCGCGAGCGATAGCCGCAGCGGTGAGGCTCACGGCAGACCGCGTGCTCAGCAATTTAAGACCGGCAGCCATAAGCCGACGGCGTGTACGGTTGCCCTTGCGGCCGAGCGTCTGCTCTGTTCGCCGTCCCGAACTGGCGCTGGCTACCGCCGGAGCAACAAGCTCCCTGGCCTCGATTTTTTTCACGACAGATTCCCCGGAAAAACTCGACCGCCGTGCGGCCCGAACCCGTGGGAAAGAGGCGACACTGCACGATCTTGTCCAACGGCTCGACAGCATTGTCGACGCCGAAGCATGATCTCTCTGATGTTGGCAAACGCTCTTAAGATGGGCTTGATTGATAGGAGAGCATAGCAGGCATTCGCACTTCGTCTGATGACATGCCTCCAACCACAACCCAAGCACCTTGCGGGCTCGCCCTTTCGAGAAATGGAATATCAGAACGGTTTGGGAGGCGCAAGCAAGCCATACAGCGCGGCTACAAGCCCGACCGGCTGTTCTATCGTGATACGATGGTGACTGAGCGGAATGAGAACGGGCACCGCGCTCGGGGAAATTGTCGAGGAGCTTTCATATTTCGGCCTTCTCGAACATTGCGCTACGCTCGGCATAGACAATTCGCAGGTTGCAGGCACGATAACGCACTTGCGCGCCATGACCGTCCACGGCGCTGACTACTGGTTCCCGCGACGAGCTTCCTTAAGCCAGCAGTCTAGTGGGGAAGACGCGGATACTCGATGTCAGCGGTAGATCACCAAATATCAGCAGGCACCGGCCAGCACCACCTCGCGAGCGATACTGGCCGTGCCGAATTATCAGCCTGCGTGAAAGCTGATCGCCTTCATGTAGGTGAACTCGTTGAGTCCTTCATGACCATATTCGCGTCCATAGCCCGAGCGCTTGATGCCGCCGAACGGCGCGTGGCTCGACATCGTGCCCGAACCGCCGTTGATCGCCACCGTGCCGGTGCGCAGCTGCAGGGCCATTTCATAGGCCTTGCCCACGTCACGCGAGCAGATGCCACCGCCGAGGCCGAACTCGCTGTCATTTGCGATCTGGATGGCCTCTTCATCCGTGTCATAACCAATTACGACACCGATGGGACCGAAGACTTCCTCCTGCGCGATCCGATGCGAATTCCGCACATTGTCGAAGAAGGTGGGCTCGTAATAGAAGCCCTTCTCCAGCCCCGCAGGCCGCTTGCCGCCCGTGATGAGCGTTGCGCCCTCCGACAAGGCGATATCGACATATTTTTCGGTACGAGCGCGCGCGACATCACGGATCAAAGGACCATAGTTGACTGACGGGTCCTGCGGATTGCCGATCTTCAGTGATCCGATGATCTGCTTGAGCGCCTCTATATATTGCGGCCTGATCGAATTATGGACCAGGTGGCGCGTGTTCAGGGCACAGCCCTGACCACAATGCATGGTGACGCTCATCGCCCCTTCGATGGCAGCCTTCATGATGTCGGCGTCGCTGCGGACGATCAGCGCTGATTTGCCCCCCAGTTCCAGAAGGACGCGCTTCAGCGTGGGCGCGGCCTGCGTCTGGATGGAAACGCCGACGGCGTCCGAGCCGGTGAAGCTGACGAGGTCGACGCGCTTGTCGGTGGTGAGCGCGGTGCCGACCTCGACCGCGCCAGTCACGATGTTGAGAACGCCCTTCGGCAGGCCGACTTCCTGTGCGATCTCGCCCAGGATGAGCGCTTCGAACGGTGTATAGGGCGAAGGCTTCAGAATGACCGTGCAGCCCACCGCCATGGCAGGGATAATCTTCCCAATGTTGAGGAAGAACGGATAGTTATAGGGGGTGATCGCAGCGACGACGCCGATGGGTTCCCGCGAAAGCGTCGAAACGCCGAGAGTCGTGGTGCCATCTGCAGCAGGGGTCAAATCGACCGGATAGGTCGTCTGCGCCGGCCGGGTCATGATTTCGACCGTCTGGCGCGCATGCTTCATGGGAATGCCATATTGCAAAAACTGGGCGAGCTGGAGGACAGCACCAGCCTCGGTAACAATCAGCTTGACGATCTCGTCAGCACGACGTTCGACGGCGTCGAGGAACTCGGTCAGCTTCGCCTGCCGCTCGCGGGCGGACATCCGGGGCCAGGGACCCTTGTGAAAAGCGTCATAGGCAGCGGAGAGCGCTGCTTCGATATGCTGCGCGGTGCCAACCGGCGCTTCGCCCAGGACGCTCTCGTCAGCCGGGTTCAGCACGGTTTCCAGTTGATCGGAGGTCATCCACTCGCCGTTGATGTACAGCGAATTCCTGTTCTTCATCAAAGTCACTTGCAAACTCTCCTATCAGCTGCGTGGGAGCCGCATTGCGTCCTCCGGTACAGATAGTGGGCGAGGCTTTACGTCACAGCCTGTCAGCTGTCTAGGGTCGGGACTCGTTGATGACAGCTTGTCAACGTTCAGTTGCTGGGCTTGGGCAGGGCGTCGGCGCTCGCAGCACAACAAGCTCCTCCGCCTAACATTCCCCGGCGCTTCCCGCACTCCGCTAAACTTTAGGTCGCGAGTTGCGCCAAATGTTCTGACGATGAACACGCTCTTGGCGCACTACCGGGCTGGGCACGCGCCACGGCGCTTGCATAGGTTGCCGATTTCTGAAATGCGCATCTTAATTGAACAATGCTCAGGATGCGCGGGGCGGATATCGCCACGGCGGGGCCAACACCCAAGTCCGCGGCTCGATACGACGCAGCGGCCATGGATTGCGACGGATAGCACACGGATCGACGGCGCCAAACCGCGCTGTTCTTCCGGCCGATGTGCCGCCAAGATGAATATATGTTGTTGAGAGGGAGTGAAAATGCGGATCTCGAATGAAGTCAGTGCCATCGTGACCGGGGCAGCCTCCGGTCTGGGCCGGGCTGCCGCAGCAGCGCTGGCCGCAGCGGGCGCGCGGGTAACGATTTTCGACCTGTCCGAAGAAGCCGGCCGCCAGGCAGCCGAGGAAATTGGCGGGCATTTCATCAAAGTCGATATCCTGGATGAGGCCAATGTGCTGGCTGGCTTCGAACAGGCGCGTGAGAAGTTCGGCCAGGAACGCATTCTGGTTCACTGCGCCATGGTCGCCCGCGGCGGGAAAACCGTGGGAAAGAACAGAGACACCGGCGAATTCACGCGCGCCTCGACCGAAGATTTCGAACTGACGACGCGCGGCATCCTGGTCGCCAGCTATCGCCTGGCGTCGATCGCCGCGCTCGGCATGGCGGCTACCGATCCGCTGGAAGATGGCGAGCGTGGCACTATCGTCCTCACATCGTCAGCGGCGTCGCAAGACGGCCAGGTCGGGCAGGTTGCCTATGCCGCCGGCAAAGCCGGGGTAAATGGCCTGGTCCTGCCGATGGCTCGCGATCTCATGGATCTGGGCATTCGCGTGAATTCCATCCTGCCAGGCATTTTTGCCACCCCGCCGATGATGGCAGTGCCGCAAAAGGTCCTGGAAACATTGGCTGCATCAGTCCCCTTCCCCAAGCGCCTCGGCAAGCCGGAGGAGTTCGGCAGTCTGGTATTGGAGCTTTGCCGCAACACCTATTTCAACGGCCAGGCCGTCCGCCTGGACGGCGGCATCCGGATGCCCCCACGCTGAGGGACGAAAGATCAAACCGAACAACGACAGCAGGAGCGTGGCGAGCGTTGTGCCGCCGCTCCACTCTTCGAGGAGCCAAGGATGTTTGACTTAAGGGTAGAGCCCGAATTCCAGGCGAAGCTGGACTGGATGATGGAATTCGTAAAACGTGAGTGCGAGCCGCTCGACATGCTGCTGCCCAATCACGGAGACCCATATAATACGCGCAGCCCGCTACGCAACGCGATCATCAAGCCGCTGCAGGAAGAAGTGAAGAAGCGGGACCTGTGGGCCTGCCATCTCGATCCTCATCTGGGCGGCAAGGGATATGGTCAACTCAAGCTCGCGCTGATGAACGAGATTCTGGGCCGTTCGCATTGGGCGCCATCCATTTTCGGAACCGCCGCGCCGGACACCGGCAATGCCGAAATCCTCGCCATGTACGGAACCGAGGAACAGAAGCGCCAATATCTTCAGCCGCTGCTTGACGGCGACATCGTGTCGGCCTTCTCCATGACGGAGCCACAGGCTGGTGCCGATCCCATGGAATTCGTTTGCCGCGCATACCAGGATGGCAACGAGTGGGTCATCGAAGGTGAAAAATGGTTCACATCGAACGCCCGTTACGCCGAATTTCTGATCGTGATGGCCGTCACGGACCCGGAAGCCAAGCCGCATCGGCGCATGTCGATGTTCGTGGTTCCTACGAACACGCCGGGCGTGGAAATTATCAAGAATGTGGGCTGTGTGGGCGAAGAATATGGCTCGCGCGGCAACCATGCCCATATTCGCTACAACAAGGTCCGCATTCCCGCCGATGCGATGCTGGGCGGACCGGGCCTGGGTTTCGAAGTGGCTCAGGCTCGCCTCGGTGGTGGACGCGTTCACCACGCCATGCGGACGGTCGGCCGTTGCCAGCGCGCGTTCGAAATGATGCTGACCCGCGCCCGTTCGCGTCGTACCCGAGGCAAGGAACTGTCCGAACATCAGTTCGTGCAGGGCGTGATCGCGGACACGGCGATCGAACTTGAATCCTTCCGGCTCCTTGTTCTGAAGACTGCCTGGATAATCGACAATGAACCGCATGGCGCCGCCAGAACGCATATCGCCATGTGCAAGGTGGTAATGCCTCGCATCTATCAGGATGTGGTTGAGCGGGCGATGCACCTGCATGGCTCCTATGGGGTGACCAATGAAACCCCGCTGGCACAGATGTGGGTGGAGCTTCTGTCGTTGGGACTTGCTGACGGCCCCACCGAAGTCCACAAGGTGCAGGTCGCCAAATCCTTCCTGCGGCAGGCTCAGCCCTACGAAGGCCTGTTTCCGCCAGAGCATATCCCGACCCGTCTTGCCGAGGTCAAGGAGCGCTATCGCGACCTCATCGAAAAATACGGCAAGGAGGCGGGCGAATGACGGCTGTAGATCCCCTTTTTGACCTGTCGGGCAAGGTTGCGCTCGTCACCGGTGGCAGCCGCGGGCTTGGTCTCGAAATGGTTCGTGCCTTCGCCGCCCATGGGGCAGATGTTATCATCGCGAGCAGAAACATCGATACGTGCGAAGACGCCGCGCGCGAGGTGCGTGACATGGGCCGACGCGCCCTCCCCTACAGCGCACATGTTGGCCGCTGGGATGAAATTGATGCCTTGATCGAAGCTTCCTACGCGGAATTCGGAAAGATCGACATATTGGTCAACAACGCGGGCATGGGTCCGCAAATGCCCAGCCATGATGTCACCGAGAAGCTGTTCGACAGCGTCGTCAACCTCAATTTCAAGGGGCCGTTCCGGCTTGCCGCGCAGATCGGCAAGCGGATGTACGATGGCGATGGTGGCTGCATCATCAATATCTCGTCGACAGGCGGGGCACGACCGCTTCCCCAGATCGTGCCCTATGGCGCCTCCAAAGCGGCGCTCAACGCCATGAGCCTCAGCCTCGCCCACGAATATGGGCCCAAGGTGCGCGTCAACACGCTTTCGGCCGGTCCGTTCTTGACCGACATCTCCAAGGCCTGGCCGCAAGAGCAGCGCGAGAAGGTCGACAGCGCGATCGGCCGTCCAGGACAGCCGGATGAAATTGTGACGTCCGCCTTGTTCCTGGCTTCTCCCCATTCCACTTTCGTCACTGGTACAATGCTCCGCTGCGACGGCGGCATCTGGTAGGGAAAAACCCGCACGAGGATCTTCGAAATCCTCCGTGCATCGTCAACGTTCAGTGGGACCGAGCGATGACCGCCGTCTGGCGGCACACCGCCATCCCGATCAGTTCGAAGAAGGACAAGGCAGGATGCTTCTACGCGACAAGATCGCCATCATCACCGGCGGAGCCAGCGGCATTGGGCGAGCTGCGACCATCGCCTTCGTACAAGAAGGTGCGCGGGTCGTGGTAGCTGACCTCAATCCCGTCACGGGCGACGCTTTTCTCGACATGGCCCGCAAGCAGGGCTTTGCTGACAAGGTCCGGTTCGTAGCGACTGATGTCAGCCGTGAGGAAGACGTCGAGCGGATGGTCGAAACCGCCGTCAAAGAGTTCGGCCGCCTCGACTGCATGTTCAACAACGCCGGCATCCCCGGCGCGCTCGGCCCGCTTGACGAAGTCAAGAGCGAGGACTGGGACTTCACAATGGGTGTGTTGCTCAAAGGCCCGTTCCTTGGCCTGAAGCACGCAGCACGTCAGTTCAAGAAGCAGGGCACAGGCGGCGTCATCCTGAACACCTCTTCGGGTTCGGCCAGCGGCGGAGCCGCCGGTCCTCGGGTCTATTCGGTCGCGAAGGCTGGCGTGGAGCATCTGACGACAGTTGCCTCGGTTGATCTCGCTCCGTTCCACATCCGGGTGAACGCGGTCTCGCCGGGCGCCATCCTCACTGAGATCAGCGGCCAGAGCGACGAGGAAGCCGCAGCGCGACTGTCCAAGGCCCAGCCCTGGCCCGAGCATGGCGTCCCTTCCGATATTGCGGACATGGCCGTGTACCTTGCCAGCGACAAGGCCCGCTTCATCACCGGCCAGACCATCCGCGTCGATGGCGGCCAGTCGGCAGACAGTGGAATTGAACGCCGGCTTGGGCGCGGCGACTCCTGGGGTAGCATTTCCGGCCTCCATCACGGCACGACCGGGTTGAGATCCGAACTGCGCCGCCTGAAGCCCAAGGAGCAACAGCCCGGCTAAAAGACCGTCTCATCGCGCATATTGCGTCCCCAGGCACAGGCTCATTCAAAATAGACTGGGGGTTGCGTGATCAGCGCTATGTACTAGCGTGGACGCGCCGATATTGCGGCGACGTGATTTTACGAAAAGAGGGGATTGGCCGGTGAGCCTCGGAAATGCGGGTGATGCTGCCGCCGAACAGCCGGTTATGAACAGTAGCGCGACAGTACCCGTATCATCCGGGCTTTCGCGGAGCCGCTGGTACATCGTCACGATCCTGGCCCTGGCAACGTTCCTGTCCTATCTGGACCGGGGCGTCATCGCCGTCGTGGTGCCCAGCCTCAAGGCCGACCTCGATCTCAGCGATCTGCAGATCAGCCTGCTTCAGGGTATCTCCTTCTCTCTTTTCTTCGCGCTCGCTGGCATTCCGATGGGAACGCTCGCCGATCGCGTGAATCGACGGAACCTGATCGTCGTCGGCTTGGTGCTTTGGAGCCTGATGACAGTGCTGTGTGGCTTCGCCAGCAATTTCACGATGCTCTTTATCGCGCGCATGGGCGTGGGCATCGGCGAGGCGGCACTAATTCCGGCCGCAGCCTCGATGATTGCCGACCTGTTCGTGCCTTCACAGCGCGGCCGTCCGATGAGCGCGATCGTAGCGGCGCAGACGCTTGGTGCCGCGGGAGCCAGCCTGCTCGGCGGGATGCTGCTGGTATATCTCGCGTCAACATCCCCAATTTCCCTGCCCTTCGTCGGAGAGGCGGCAGACTGGAGAATAACCTTCATCGCCTTCGGATTGCCGGGCCCGATCGTGGCCTTGCTGCTGGCGTCGATCAAGGAGCCGGAACGGGCCCAGAGCGGTGGCAGAAGCGAAGACAATTTCCTGCGCTTCCTGGGATCGCACCGGTTCCTGTTTCTCTGCGTCTATCTCTCCTTTGCCGCCAATTTCGTGATCGCCTATGCAACGGCCTTATGGTCACCCACCGTATTGTCGCGCGTATACGGGCTCACACCCGGGCATGCGGGAATTGTCTTTGGCCTGACGATGATCATTGCCAACCTAACGGGCAGTACTGTGGGCGGCGTGATCGGTGACCGCCTCGCATCGCGGGCGATCCCTGCCGCGCGCTTCCGTCTGTCGATCGCTGCCGCACCCCTGGCGGTGGTCGGCGGGCTCATCATGCTGCTTGCCCCTAGCGCGACATTCTATCTTGGAGGATTTGCCTTTGCCGGCTTCGCGGCCGGCGTCCTGATCGGCAACAGCTATCCCCTTCTCTATGACGTAGTGCCCGGCACTATGCGTGGGCAGGCGGCTGCCGTTTACATGATCGTCGGCAACATCATAGGCTTGGGCGGCGGTCCGCTGGCGGTTGCCATGCTCACCCAGCTGATATTCAAAGATCAGATGGCCGCTGGCATGTCCGTGGGTCTGGTTGTGCTGGCTTCGGGCGTCACATGCCTGACGTTTTTGTTGCTGGCTGGCAGAGCTTATGCCCATCTGAGCCGAGCTGCGGCCGGCGAAACGGACTGAGCCGGAGCTGCGACATGGCTGGTCTCGAACAGATTCCCGTTCTTGTCGGCATAGGCGAAGCGCTGGACCGCCCCGATGATCTCAGCTGCGCCAAGTCCCCAGCAGACTTGATTGTCGAGGCTATCTGCTCCGCTGATGACGATGCTGGCGGCGGTTGGCTTTCCCAAGTCGACCGGATTGACGTCGCCAAGTGCGTATCATGGGGTTACCGCGACCTCGCTCGCACCATTTGTGATCGCCTGGACATTGCGCCGACAAAGCATTTCAATGGTCCCGGTTCGGGAGAAAGGCCCACTGTAGAGCTTTTCGAGGCGATGGCGGCCGTCGCGAATGGAGAGCTGCGCTCAGCCATTGTTTGCGGCGGCGAAGCCCAATGGAGCGTTGACCAGGCGCGACGCACGGGCGCCGAACTTCCGTGGCAGCAGGTTGATTGGTCGACCGTCATACGCCGCGACCCGAAGGCGACGTTGCACCCGCTTGCCTACAAATATGGACTTCATGATCCTGTCCATGTCTATCCGCTTTTCCAGGTCGCGACGGCCGCGCATTGGGGCCAAACTCCGGAACAGGCCCAGCGAGAAGCCGCAGAAGTCATGGCACAACTTTCAGTGGTGGCGGCGGGCAATCCTTACGCATGGTTCGGCTCGCCAGCGGTAAGCGCTGAAGTGATCGGCACGGAATCGCGCGAAAACAGAATGATCTGCTGGCCCTATCTGAAAATGATGGTGGCCCGTCCGTCGGTCAATCTGGCATCCGCCGTTATTGTCACGTCGCTCGCGGAAGCGCGCAGGCGCGGCATCGCTGACGAGCGGCTGGTCTACTGCCGCGATAGCGTCTATGCCGACGAGCCGCGCCAATATGTCGACCGTGATCGCTATGCGGGATGCGCGTCCCAGGAGGCGGTTCTGACAGAGGCGGCCGTGCGTGCCGGCGCCCAACTGGATGCCGTCGAACTCTATTCCTGCTTTCCTATCGTCCCGCTCCTGGCACGACATGTGCTCGACTTGCCCGACGAGCTGCCGCCAACGGTCACCGGCGGACTCGCATTTTTCGGCGGGCCGATGAACAATTATATGGGCCATGCGATCGTAGCTATGACGCGCAAGCTGCGCAGCGGAGGGGCATCAACTGGCCTGCTATATGGGCAGGGCGGGTTCATGACGAAGCATCACGCACTGGTGCTGGGATCATCGCCGGCAGCTTTCTCACCGCTCACGCGTGACGTGCAGGAAAAGGCTGACGCACTTCGCCGGCCAGTGCCGATGATGATCGACGAGTATAACGGTCGGGCAACAGTGGAGACCTTCACGGTCATTCATGACCGCAGCGGCCAACCCACTCTCGGGGTGATCATCGCCTTGACAGATGGCGGCGCCCGCCTGTTTGCGCATGTCGGCGCGGAACAGCTGGATGATCTTGCCTGTCTCGAGCGCCCCGATGTCTCGCCCGTCGGCAGATCAGGCAATGTCCATGTGGACGCCGGCGGCATGAACCGCTGGTCTTTCGCCTGACCGCGTTGCGGCTGAACTCGCTGAAGGCGTAAGGAAGGACGGGCATGCCGCGCCCTATCGTGCGCCCCGACGTTCGGCCGTGCCGCTTTTCCGCGCCATGACGGTATGGAGGAAGGGCGTTGACGGTCTGCCAACGCCCTCCATCCTTGAAGATCAGAACTTGACCGTTGCAGTCGTTCCGTAGGTGCGCGGCTCACGACGGATCACAGCTGCGGAACCGAGACCTACGAGCGGTAGACCGCCGACGATATGCCTCTCATTGCCAAGGTTGCGGCCCCACACTGCAATGTCGAGCTTGCCGTCCAGCAGCGTGACGTTGGCCCGTGCGTTGATCAGCCAAGGTGCGCGATCGGTTGCTGCGGCAGTGAAGCCGGCGGCGTCGGCCGCGGAAAAGGCCTGACCGTTCGTCGCGTCCCGGATCACACCCGCACCGTCGGTATAAAAGCCCGTCGGGTACACGGTGGTCTTGGACTGGTAAGCAAAGTCACCTCGCAACCAGACGCGACCGAAGCTCCCTGTCACCTACGCCGCTGGTGCTCGCATGAGAGCATATAGCTCGTTCATTTCCCGGGTGACGGCCGCCCAGATCTGCTCGGAAGGATGGATCAGCCGCTTGATCGCTCCCAGTGCTGCACTGGGCGAGAGGATGAGCCGCCGCACTTCCTGCGTGGCTGTCTCCTCCAGATCATTTGAATTGGACGCCTGCGTCGCGATGCCCCACTCGACGGCCTCGCTGCCACTCAGGACATGATTGCGCGCAAAGATTTCGAAGGCGCGGCGAGTGCCCACCCGCGCCGGAAGCAAGAGGCTGGACCCTGCTTCGGGAGACAAGCCCAACTTTGCAAAAGGCGCACTGAGTTGGGCATCCTGCGCCACGAACACGAGGTCGCAATGCAGAAGAAATGTCAGTCCAAAGCCGATCGCGCGCCCGCGGACCGCGGCGATCAAGGGCTTGTCGAACGACGTCAGGACTTTCAGGAACTTGCCCACCGGGCGTTCCAAAAACGGTACGTCACGCGGCGCAGATCGCAGATCGACAATATCCGTCCCGGCGCAAAAATCTGGACCGGCGGCCAACATGATGACCGCCAGCACAGATGAGTCCTTTTGGGCGCCGGCCAGGAGCTGGGCGAGGCCGGCGAACATTTGCGAATTGACCGCGTT